>SWCC01004035.1_pt1 | contig 69233 bp, 49 predicted proteins | sample 4692971 | NCBI WGS metagenome assembly SWCC01 (sample SAMN10267277, study PRJNA491770) | bioreactor metagenome | isolation source: DHS bioreactor inoculated with subseafloor sediment | place: Japan: off Shimokita Peninsula | collected 2006-08
TTTTTTTGTTGTCTTTTGGATCTGAAAAGGCACCATAGGTTACAACCTGAATGTTGTCTTCCTGTACATCAAATACGGCATAGTTAAATGCTTTTTTACCTACAAAATTTCTAGATGCTTGCGAATTTTCTCCTGGCCCGTAGAAATATTCTAATGCTTGGTAATAAGGTATTGCCTGAGAATAGCTCATTTCTTCTCCGGGGAATAAAGAATCTGCATCTTCTCGATAAACTGGATTAAAATTGTAGAGTGGAGCTCCTGAACTTCCAGCGATAACTTCAAAAATTCCATTTACTTCTTGTCTTCCGTAAAGATGTTCGTGTCCGCAAATATGTGCATCAACTTTATATTTCTTTAGTATATCTATAACTTTCTGTCTGCTATTCATAAACCAAGTTTGAGTGGAATCCATTGGGAATTGAAAATTTCTTCCTAAGTTTGCCAATCCGTCGCGCAGATGTCCGCCAACAGGATAAATCATATCATGGCTAGCAATAAAAATATGATCAACATTTCTATCCCTTGCTGATTTCAAGTCGTTTTCTAACCAATCTAAATGTTTTATATAATGCCAATCTCTTCGGTCATCTGTTGTATCAAGAGGATCACCATAATACCATCTATCAGTATTTACTATAGTAAAGTGAGCATTCCTATAATCAAAAGAATAGGAAAGCCCCTTTTCGTCTTCAGGGCCATTTCTATAAACATCAGAAAACACTTTTCTAAAATTATCTTCATCCTTTCTGTGTCTAATTTCATGGTTGCCGACAACTGGCCATACTTTAGGCCAAACCATATTATCATTTTTATAAATTGGCGCCATTACATCTTTCCAGTGCATTAATTCTTGATACGTTCTTTTGGGATCGTCGTCATGACCATTTACCATATCACCTGCAAAGATTATGAACTTAACTTCGTCTTGGTTTTCTATAATATGATTTACAATTGCCGTGAGAACCGAATCATTTACACCATTATTGATGCCGCGGCTATCTGACATTGCAATAAATTTAAAACCTTGAGCAAATAGCTGTACATTTATAATGAATATTAAGACTAGAAGTTTTCTCATATTATAAATACTGTTTAATTGAAAAATGTAGAGATTAAAATAAAAAGATTATTATAGGATTTAGACTTAATGATCACTAAAAATTTTTTCAATTTTAGTTTTATTATAACCTGCCCCTAATGCTAACATTAGTTTTATTCTTGCTTTCTGACCGTTTAGGTAGTCAGAAAAAATAACACCACTTTCTTTAAGCCATTTACCAGCTCCCGAATAACTATAAGTGTCAAGTGTTTCACCAGCTGGACATCGAGAGACAAGTATAACAGGAATATTTTTGCTTAGAACATATTTTATCCCTTCAAATGCCGGAGGAGGAACATTACCAACGCCAAGCGCTTCAACTACAAGTCCGTCAATATTAGAGTCGGCTGTCAATTTAAACAACTTATCTTTAATCCCGGCATAAACCTTAATAATATCAACATTGGATTTTATATACTGTGTTTCAATACCTTCTAACTTTTTTGGGATTCTATTAAACCAAACTCTTCCCTTATTTACAAAACCGAGTGCACCAAAATCTAAGCTATGAAATGTTTCAACATCCTCTGTGTGAGTTTTTGTTACTTCACTTGCCGCATTAATTTCACCGTTTAAACAAACCAACACGCCCATTTTACTGCTATTAGGATTATTACAAATATGCATTGCGTCTAATAGATTTTTGGGTCCATCCCAATTCTCTTCTGAACTTGTTCTCATTGCGCCAATAACAACAATGGGTTTGTCTGTTCTGACTGACAAATCAATTAAATAAGCTGTTTCTTCAAGTGTATCAGTCCCATGTGTTACAATAATCCCATCTACATCATCTTTGGTGATGTTTTCTTTAACCACCTTTGACAATTCGAGCATTAATTCTGGCGTCATATGCGGACCAGGATAATTCCCAAAATTATAAATGCTAACATTTGCAAGATCATTAACTTCAGGGATCATTTCAACTAATTCTTCACCATGAAAATGAGGAATTGCCCCACCAGTTTTATCATCAATTTTCATTGAGAATGTACCACCTGTAAAAACGATTAGGATATTTTTCTTTTCCATATTTATATATTTAATTTTTCAAAGTATCTGATGGTAGTTTCAAGAGACGAAATTAAATCGTGGGATGGATTAAAATTCAATAGTTCTCTTGTTTCTTTAATTGACGCCAAGCTGTGTTTAATATCGCCAGGTCTAGTTTCTTCATAAATAATTTTACTTTCAGAATTTGTTGTTTTTATAATAAGCTTTGCAAGTTCATTTATTGTAATAGCATTTTCGTTTGCAACATTAAAAACCCCAATTACATTCTCATTTTCAGCAGCTAAAACATTTGCTTGTACTACATCTTTCACATAAACAAAATCTCTGGTTTGCTCTCCATCTCCGTAAATGGTAATAGGCTCATTTTTGAGCGCTTTGAATACAAAGATAGGTATTGCAGCGGCATATTGGCTTTTAGGGTCTTGGCGTGGACCAAAAACATTAAAGTATCTTAATGAGGTTGTGTTTAAACCATATTGTTCATAATACATTTGAAGGTAATATTCGCCATCTAGCTTTGTAACACCATACGGTGTTTGTGGTTTTGGTTTCATTGAAATATCCTTTGGCAATCTAGGATCATCACCATAAATAGCTGCGGAACTCGAATGAACCACTTTTTTAATTCCATTTTCTTTTGCAGATTCTAAAATGTTAAGAAGTCCCTTAACATTAATTTCAATACATTCATCAGGCTTCTCAAGAGATTCAGGAACAGAAATAAGTGCCCCTAGATTGAAAACATAATCTGTACTTTCCAATACCTTCATTGTAAGTTGTTTGTCAGTTATACTACCCTTATGAAACACAACATTTTTGAAGCTATTAATGTTTTTTTCAAACCCACTTCTTAAATTATCAATTATATGAACATCGGCACCTTTATTTGACCAATATTCAACTATATGACTCCCAATAAACCCAGCTCCGCCTGTAACAACTACTTTCATAAACTTATCTCCGTTCCTAAATATTTAGTTTTTACCGTAATTAAACTTACAAAATTGAATGTTTTCTATTAAGTAAAAAATTTAATTTGTTACCAGCAATAAATGGAGGTAAATTGATCTTTCAGGAGGGTTTAAAAACAAATATAATTTGTCCGATTGAATGTTTCCTATTAAGTAAAAATTTTATTTCATTACTATAAAAGGGATTACAAAATTATTTGAAAATTAATTTGTACAGATAAAAAAATTGAGCTATTTTCTTTGTGAGTTAAGGGTTACATACCATGTTAATAACTTGTTGACAACTTGAATGCGTGAAACGTTTCATGAAAAGAATGCTATCCTTCGATAAGTGTTTCAAGGCTTGGTATTTGTTCACTTGTGTTAAGTAAACTCAATAACGCAGTGTAAAACAACAAGTTACAAAACTCTCTTGCATGTTGACAAATTGTTGATAAAATAAATTTTCAACTTTCATATATTAATTCGCCACTCTTTGGTGCAACTTTTTCAAATATTGGAAACTGTGGATAACTTAAAAATTAGTTTTAAAAGTGAACAAAAGAAGACAAGCAATAATTCTTCCCATTATTGGAAGGAATGTTTGCAGATAATAAAGAAAAATGTATCAAATATTACTTATAATACGTGGTTTTTACCAATTAAACCATTTGAGCTTGATGGAAGTACTCTTAAAATTTTAGTTCCAAACAACTTTTTTATTGAATGGATTGAAGAACATTATAACACGTTAATAAATAAAACTATTTATCAAGTTTTTGGAGATGAGGGTAAATTAGTTTACATAATTAATGATGATAATGAAGAAGACCCAACACTTTTTGATGCCCCTGTAATTGAGCCAGTTAAAAAATCAGAACAAATTGTAAATCAAAGTACATTTAAAACAAATTTATCTCCTTTATATCAGTTTGATAATTATATTAAGGGAGAATCAAATCAATTAGCCAGAGCGGCTGCAATTGCCATTTCAGAAAACCCAGGCGAAACGTCTTTTAATCCTTTATTTATATATGGTGGTGTTGGGTTGGGGAAAACCCATTTAATTCAGGCAATTGGTAATAATATTATTAAGAAATTTCCACACAAAAAAAATATTTACCTTTCTGCAGATATTTTTACTACACAATTTGTTGAAGCTATTCAATCAAACAAGGTTGGCGAATTCTCTTCTCTATATAATAATATTGATGTTCTCATTATTGATGATATCCAGTTCTTAACCGGAAGAGAAAAGACACAAGATCTGTTTTTTCACATATTCAATAATTTGCATCAAGCAAGAAAACAAATTATTCTTTCTAGTGATAGGCCACCTAAAGACCTTAAAGGAATGAGCGACAGATTGATCTCAAGATTTCAATGGGGTCTTAGTGCAGATATTCAAGCTCCAGATTTTGAAACAAGGATTGCAATTCTTAAGAAAAAAAGTGATAATTTTGGTATTTCGCTCTCTAATGAGATATTAGATTATATTGCTTACAATATAACATCTAATATCAGAGAGTTAGAAGGCTGTTTATTAAAATTACTTGCAAATGCATCATTTAGTGGAAAAGAAATTGATTTTGAGCTTACAAGAAAAACTGTTAAGGAAATATCAACTAGGAGAGAAGCAAATATTTCGATTGATAGCATCACTAAAATTGTCTGTGAAGAATTTAATATAGAAGGAAATAAGGTTAGAGAGAAGAATAGAAAAAAAGAGGTTGTATTAGCTCGACAAATTGCAATGTATTTATCAAAGGAATTAACAAAATCCTCTCTAAAGACAATAGGTCTTCATTTTGGCGGAAGAGATCATTCAACCGTAATACACGCCTATAATAATATTGAAAAATTAACTTCTGAAGATGTATCACTCAATGAATTGGTTAGTGGGCTTAGAAATAAGTTAGAACTGGGTATATAGCTTTTTTTAGTTAATGAATGCATGATAATCTGACCGGAGATTACTCTTCGGTCAATTATCAAAATTTAGCGTGCGCTTCTCCTTACTACTCAAATTTTTAGCTACTAAAAGATACGAATCGTCAATAAGTTCTTTTAACATTTTATTTGATAGACTACCCTCTAGATTTATCGTGTTCCAATGTTTTTTATTCATATGAAAGCCTGGCATTATCTCTTCATATTCCTCTCTTAGCTCAATTGCTTTTTCTGGTTCACATTTCAAATTAACACTTAATGATTGATTTAAATTTGTTAAACAGAACATTTTACTGCACACTTTAAAAACAAGTGTTTCTTCATCAAACGGAAAACTTTCACTTACTCCTGGCCTATTTAGGCAATAGGATCTTAATTCTTCAATATCCATTGATTATTCCCCTTTTTTTTAGCTAAGTAAATTTCTTATATTACAAACTTCTCTCTGAAACATTAATTATTTTGTATTGTATTAAGTCTAGAAATTCAACAATAGGACGCACTGATGAAAAACATTTTCATTCTTTTTATAACAATTTTAATATTTAGTAATTGTCAACAATCTACCTCAGAAGATCTTCATGCCCAAAATCAAATTTTGGACACAAATAAAGTAATAGAACCTTTAGATTTTCATCCCGAAATTAACAAAATGGTTACTCGAATTCTATCTAGATATCATTATAGGCAAATGGATTTGAATGATTCCTTATCATCAGTAATTTTTGACAATTATGTCAAATCACTGGATTATAATAAATCATACTTTCTTAAATCTGATTTAGTTGAATTTGAGAAATACAGATTTGAATTTGATGATAATCTGTATTTAGGAAAATTATATCCAGCTTACCATATTTTTAATATCTATAAAAATAGAATGGGTGAAAGAATCAAGTTTGCTTTGGATCGTTTAGAGACAGAATTTAATTTTACCATGGATGAATTCTATAAAATTGATAGAGAGAATGAGGAGTGGCTGAATACTGGAGATGAGCTTGATGAATTATGGAGAAAAAAATTAAAACATGAGGCACTAAATTTAAAACTGACTGGTAAAGAATGGGACAAAATAAAAGAAACTTTAGTAAAGAGGTATAAAAATTATTATCGAAGAATATTGCAATATAAATCTGAAGAAGTATTTCAACTTTATTTGAACTCGTTTGCAGATGCCATTGATCCGCACTCTAACTATTTAGCTCCAATTACATCAGAAAACTTTAATATAAGAATGAAATTATCTCTCGAGGGAATTGGTGCAACATTGAGAAATGATAATGAATATACTAAGGTTGTTAATATTGTTCCCGGCGGTCCGGCCTTCAAAGCAGATAACATTCATTCAGATGATTATATAATTGGGGTTGGGCAAGGAAAGGATGCTGAGCTAGTTGATATTATTGGTTGGAGAATTGATGATGCTGTTCAATTGATCAGAGGAGATAAAGGGACAATTGTTAAGCTAGCAATTTTGAGAGCAAAAAATGGAATTGATTCAAAGCCGGATACAATTACTATTGTAAGAGATAAAGTAAAATTAGAAGAGCAAGCAGCTCAAAAAAAGGTAATAACTGTTCGTGAAAATGATATAGATTTTAATCTGGGTGTGATTGAAATACCAAGTTTTTATGTCGATTTTGAAGCAAGAAGAAAGGGTGAAACAGATTACAGAAGTACTACCAGAGATGTTAAGAATCTTATTGAGGAATTAAAAGAAGAAAAGGTTGATGGAATTATTATAGACCTGAGAAATAATGGTGGTGGTGCACTTGATGAGGCAGTCGAACTTACAGGATTGTTTATTGAAGATGGGCCGGTTGTACAAGTTAGACAGTCCTCAGGGAAAATTGATGTTGAGAATGATCCTGATCCTGAAATTATTTATGATGGACCTCTTTCTGTAATTGTAAACAGATATAGCGCTTCGGCCTCTGAAATATTTTCTGGCGCAATTCAAGATTATGGAAGAGGTTTGGTTTTAGGTGAACAAACTTACGGTAAAGGAACGGTTCAAAATTTAATTGGTTTGGATAGATTTGTTCCTTCTGCTGGTGATAAGAGTGGTCAATTAAAATTAACAATTGCCAAATATTATAGAATAAATGGTAGTAGCACACAGAATTTAGGTGTAGTTCCTGACATTCCTTTTCCATCGGCAGTTGATCCAGATGAATATGGCGAAAGCTCAAGACCAAGTGCTTTAAAATGGGATCAAATTAAAACTAGTGAATATAAAAAATATGGCGACCTAACAGATGCCATTCCTGAATTATTAGAAAAACATCAAGAAAGAATTTTAAGCGAACCAGAATTCAATTATTTGATGGAAGACATAAACGACTATAAGGAAAATAAAAATAAAGTGGAATTTTCTTTAAATGAGTCAGATCGTAAGAAAGAACGGGAAGTTAGAGAGGAAAAAAGAAAAAATAGGGAAGAAGAACGAGAGAAGTTTAATAAAATTGAAATAATTGATAAGAAAGAAGTTAGTAAGAAAACTTTAAAAGTTGAAGATCCTTTCTTAGAAGAAAGTGGTCATATTTTGGCGGATCTATTATTACGGTCACAAGGGTAGAAAAGTTTAAATATTTCATTTAAATGATTTTTTTACTAGATTTGTATGCTAAATTAAGGAGATAGATATGGCTAAAAAACAAACATTTGCAGACAAAGCAAAAGGAAAAGGCTCTAAAAATGACATAAATGTCAAAGTGGTTAGAACACTTAAGACAGAAAAAGGCAGCTATAAATTTCAAGAAAGCTTTGTTAAATTAGACGATGTTAGCAAAGTAACAACCATTAAATAAAAGCGGCGCTTGCCGCTTTCCCCGTTTTATAAATATCTAAGTTAATATTTTCTTTAGGCACTAGCGCCTAATAAAACTGAAACAAAATTTATTATTTGATGTACTAAAGTATATATGGCTTTTGCTAAGGAATTATTTTCTCTATAAATTAAGACAGAAAGGTGTGTTGACATTTATGATTGAAGAAAAGAAATTAAAAATTTATACGACCAAAAATTTTAATTCTATACCACAACTTCAAATTCTCACAGAAGATGAAAAGTTTGCAATAGAAGTGGTGGCAAAAGTATTGCCGTTTAGAACTAATAATTATGTTGTCGAAGAACTAATCGACTGGAGCAATATTCCCAAGGATCCAATATTTCAATTAACTTTTATGCAAAAAGATATGCTAAGTGAAAGCCAATTTAATAAGATGGCAGAAGCAATGCGCAAAGAACTACCTTCGGGAGAACTCAACATAATAGCTAATGAAATCAGGACAGAATTAAATCCCCACCCTGCCGGGCAAATGACGGCAAATGTTCCATTTTTGGATGAAGAACCTGTAAAAGGAATTCAGCATAAGTATAAGGAAACAGTTCTTGTTTTTCCTACAGGTGGACAAACATGTCATGCATATTGTACATTTTGTTTTAGATGGGCGCAGTTTGTAGGAAATAATGATTTGAAATTTGCGACTGATGAATCTAAAAGATTTCAAGAATACTTAAAACAGCATAAAGAAGTGACGGATGTTTTATTTACTGGTGGTGATCCAATGGTAATGTCATATACAAAGTTAAAGGCGTATTTGGAACCACTATTGGAACCGCAATTTGATCACATTAATAATATTAGGATTGGAACTAAGTCTTTAGCGTTTTGGCCTTATAGATTTGTTACAGACAAAGATGCTGATGCAATACTTGAACTTTTTGATAAAATTATGTCTTCAGGCAAGCATCTTGCTATTATGAGTCACTTCAGTCATTATGTTGAATTAGGATCTCCAGTAGTAAAAAGAGCTATTCGCAGATTACGAAAAGTTGGCGTAAAAATTAGAACTCAGTCTCCTGTAATCAGACACGTAAACGATGATGCTGAAGTTTGGAGTAAAATGTGGGTAGAGCAGGTTCATTTGGGATTACTGCCTTATTATATGTTTGTTGAAAGAGACACTGGAGCTAAAGAATATTTTAGAACTCCACTTTACAAAGTTTTTGAAATCTATAAGGATGCATTCAAAAGTGTATCCGGATTAAATAGAACTGCTAGAGGACCTGTGATGTCTGCCACACCTGGTAAAGTAATGATAGATGGCATTACAACTATTTATGGTGAAAAAGTGTTTGTCTTAAATTTACTACAAGCAAGAAATCCAGATTGGGTTCGCAAACCATTTTTTGCTAAATATGATGAAAAAGCAACTTGGTTCAGCGATCTAATACCTGCATTTGGAGAAGAAAAATTTTTCTTTGAAGATGAACTTGAAGAAATGTTGAACGAAAAGCATGAAATGTTCTCAAATATTGCTATTTAATTAAACAAATATCTATAAAATAAAAAACCCAACTAGTATATAGTTGGGTTTTTTATTACTCAAAATGCATTACCTAAAAATTATTTTATCCGCTAATTACTTCTATAGAAGGATTAATTTCGCGTTTTAATAAATTCTCAATTGCAACTAATGTTCCTTGGATTGCACTAGGGCAAGTTCCACAAGCACCCTGATAACGGATTGTTAAAGTGTTATCATGCAAATCTAAAACTTCAAGGCCTCCACCATCACCTGCAAGAGCTGGCCTAACTCTTTTATCTAGAATATCATTTATAACCTTAAGAGTTTCGGTTTCATTTTCGCTACTTCCTTCTTGCTGGACTTCTTCAGGAATGAGACTTTGATCAAAAGTTTTAATAAAATTTACAAATGGCATCTGGATTTTACCCCAGCTTACACTTGGCTCTTTTTCAATTGTTATGAATCTGTCCATATAAAAAACAGAAACAACTCCCTCGAGTTCAAAAATTCCTTTTGCTAGAGGATCACTTGCAGCAACTTCTTTATTTTCAAAACTTCTGGTTACATTATTCAATATTTTTTCATTCAGAATAAATTTAAGTGCTTGCGGATTTGGAGTTAAATCCACATCTTTTACCATCAACATATCTTTTTCCTTCTAATATTTAATTCTATTTAAACACTATTGTATCAAAAAAGATGAAACTTATCAAGGGTTAATTAATACCAATTTGCTCGTTTCTTCAATTAATCAATCTATTTTTATCGGATGCAATGCCATATTGTACTATTAATTTGAAAATCTATTTGTATATTTGACATAAGCTAAGACAGTTAAAAACATTGAGCGTGAGAATTATTTGAATAAAATGGATAATAAATTATTTATTAAAAACATGGTTTGTCCTCGGTGTATTAAGGTTGTGCATGAAGAATTGGAAAAGCTGGGTGTTAAAATTAAATCAATTTCTTTAGGTGAGGTTGAAACAGAGCTCCCTAAAGAGAGTTTACCAATTAATCAAATTTCAGAGATGCTTCTTGAAAATGGATTTGAATTAATTGATGATGGTATTGCTATTAATATAGAACAAATAAAAAACATCATAATTACAGTAATTCAAAAATATGAAGACGAGGACTTAACCGGAATTAATTTTTCATCATATATTTCTTCAAAACTCAACAAAGACTATAATTATCTTAGTTCGTTATTTTCGAAAACTGCGGGGATAACTATTGAGCATTTTATTATTCTTCAGAAAATAGAAAAAGTTAAAGAATACCTCAAATATAATGAGCTAACATTAAGCGAAATAGCTTATAAGTTAGGCTATAGTTCGGTACAGCATCTATCAAGACAATTCAAAAAAAATACTGGTCTTACAGCAAGTGAATTTAAGAACAATCTTTCCAGTCAGCGTAACTCTATAGATTCAATCTAAAATACTACTCCCCCAAATAGTATAACATATTTCTAAAAAAGTATAACGGAATACAACTTTTGCAATTCTATTTTTGTATTAAAACTTATGGAGTAAAAATGTTAGAAAAAACTTTTATAATTGAAGGCATGAATTGCCAGCATTGTGTTAAAGCGGTTGAAGTTGAATTAAGTGAGATTGGCGTTGAACCAATTGAAATTGAAATTGGATCTGCAAAAGTAAAATTTGATGAGACCAAGTTTTCAGATAAAGATATAATTAATGCTGTTGATGAAGCAGGATTTAAAATAGTATCATAATTAATTTATAGTTTTGTCATCTCGAACAAGCTCATTTCGAAATGACAATAATTCAGATCCTCATTTTTTAAAATCATATTTAAATAAATAAGCATTATGAATAAAGTCGTAAAAAAATATAACCTTCCGGTTACAGGCATGACGTGTGCTAGCTGTGTTGCAAGAGTAGAAAAGGTCCTTACAAAGCAAGAAGGATTGGAAAATGTAAAAGTCAATTATGCTACAGAAAAAGTTACGTTTGATGTTGTTGATAAATCTATTGACCTAGAAAAAACTGCAGAAAAGTTAGAAAATTATGGTTATTCATTACAACTTGAAAATAGCCTTTCAAATAATCTCGATCGAAAAACTATTAAGAATGAATCGGATGTTTTCTCAAAGGAATATCTCGAGCTTAAAAATGATTTTTGGTTAGCTTTATCTCTTACAATACCAGTCTTTATTATTAGTATGATTAGCGGCTTATACTCGGATTGGCCTTTAAGTTTTGATTATACACATAAATTCTTGCTAATACTTACAACTCCAATATTATTTATTCCGGGTAAAAGATTTTATAAAATATTCTGGAGTAACTTAAAACACTTATCATTTGAGATGAACTCGTTAGTTGCAATTGGAACTGGTTCAGCATTTCTCTATAGTACTGTCGCCACACTTTTCCCTGAAGTAATTGCATCATCAAATATGATTGTTCCCCATGTATATTTTGATACAGCAGCTGTTATTATAACTCTCATACTGATGGGGAAAGTTCTTGAAGCAAGAGCAAAAAAGAAGACTAATACAGCTATTAAAAAATTGATGGAACTAAAACCAAAAGAAGCAACTGTCATTTTAGATGGTAAGGAAATAATTATAGCAATTGAGGAGCTTAACATTGGTCAGTCCATTATTGTTAAACCTGGAGAAAAAATTCCTGCTGACGGAATAATTCTTAGTGGTTTTTCCACAATTGATGAATCTATGGTCACGGGAGAAAGCCTTCCAATTGAAAAGAAAGATGGCTCTAGTGTTATTGGAGGAACTATAAACAAAAATGGGACTTTTATCTTTGAAATCACAAAGCTGGGTGACAATTCGGTTCTGGGCCAAATCATTAAATTGGTTGAAGAAGCACAAGGATCAAAAGCACCTATTCAAAAGTTAGCAGATAAAATAGCTAGTGTTTTTGTGCCCACAGTAATAGGTATAGCAATATTAACATTTACCGGATGGATGATTTTTGGCGTTGAACATTCTTTTGTTATCGCACTAATTAGTTTTGTTGCAGTATTAATAATTGCTTGTCCGTGTGCTCTTGGTTTGGCAACTCCAACAGCCATTATGGTTGGGACTGGTTTAGGAGCCAGAAAGGGAATATTAATTAAAAATGGTGAAAGCCTTGAAATTGCTCATAAAATAACTACTGTAGTTCTAGATAAAACGGGAACAATAACTGAAGGTAATCCTGTTGTTACGGATGTAATAACAAATAGAATTAGCGAAAACGAATTGCTGTCACTTTTAAGTTCGGTAGAAAAAAGATCGCAACACCCGCTTGCAGATGCAATAATAAATTATTCTCAGACCAAAAATATCAACTACTTTGAATTAGAATCATTTAATAGTATAGATGGTTTTGGAGTCTCAGCTGTTGTTAACGGAAATATGATATTAGCTGGAAATAGAAAATTAATGTTAGAGTACTCAATTAATATTGATGGATTTCTAAAGGATTATAATAGACTTACATATGACGGAAAATCAATAATATTTGTTGCTATTGATGGAGAGTTTAAGGGATTAATTGCTATTGAAGATCCGATTAAAAGTACAACAGTAGATGCAATTAAAAAAATTAAAAAACTTGGACTTAATGTTGTGATGCTAACCGGCGATAATGATAAAACAGCAAATGCAATTGCTGGAAGGATAGGAATACAGGAATATTATGCTGAGGTATTGCCGGAGCAAAAAGCTGTAAAAATTAAGGAATTACAAAAAAAAGGTAGTATTGTTGCTATGGTTGGAGATGGAATTAATGATGCTCCGGCTTTAGTCACGGCTGATTTAGGAATTGCAATTGGTACAGGAACTGATGTGGCCATTGAATCTTCTGACATAACATTGATTAAAGGAGATTTATTAAGTGTACTATCTGCAATAAAGCTTTCTAAAAAAACAATAAGAGTAATTAAGCAAAATTTATTTTGGGCTTTTATTTATAACATTGTGGGAATTCCATTAGCTGCATTGGGAATGTTGAATCCAATGATTGGAGCACTGGCAATGTCCTTAAGCTCGGTTTCCGTTATAAGTAATTCATTAAGATTAAAAAAAATGGAACTATAAAATATTTGCCTGGTAAAATTGTATAACTTTTGGGGAAAATTATATAACATGTCTCAGATTATTTTCATTATATTTTGACACATTATAAAAATAAATTATTGAATAGAACATTAAAAATATCGCAAATAACTAGAAAGAGAGTAGCAATATTCCTATTGCTTAATTTTCTTGTTTCGTCTTTTCTGGTTGCGTTTTCTTTTAACGAATGCAATGGAATGTGCAGTATTGAGCAAGAATCGCATCAATGTTCCGAAATGGTGGAAATGACATGCTGTGATATGATGGGAATGAATGATAAAGATAACACAACCCATTGCGGAATGGAAATAACTGAAAATTCATGTGACTTTGAATTGAATACAATTGATACTTTTACATTTGTCATTCCCAAAACTGTTGATTCAAAAATTATCTTAACTGAAATATCCAGTATTAATTTTGATGTTGATCAAAATATTGCTAATGAATTTATTCTTTCTCAAAATGTTATTCCCGATGTTAGTCCACCAATTTATATAGCTGTCTCCTCCTTCTTAATTTAGACCATATTCCTATCAATTGAGATTTCTGAATAATCAGAAATCGCTGATGAACTGCACCTAATTGTGTTGATCCATTAGTCTGTCTTTAAAAATTCAAAAAAACTTAAACTGATTATTATTGAGGGAATAATGAACTCAAAATTAATATTGTTGATCATAATATTTATGGTAACAATTGTAAATGTACCTGCTCAAGAAAAAGAAATAATTCTGGAAGAGCTTATTGTTGAAGCAATTAGCATTAGTCCAAAACTTCAATTACTAAATGCAAAGCTCGGCGTTGCTTCTTCGAGAATTGAACTAGGAACCAATCTACCTGATCCAATACTGACCTTTGGTCTAATGAATATGCCAACTAATTCATTTGCATTTACTCAGGAGCCAATGACAAGTAAGATAATTGGTTTTTCACAGGCAATTCCTTATCCAGCCGGATTGAGTGCAGCTGCTGATGTAAAGAGTGTTGATACGCTCATTGTTCGTCAGGAAATAATAAATGTTAAAAATGAAATCAGGAAAAATATATCTAACTCATATTATGATCTACAGTTTGTAAGGGAAGAACAAAAACTGAATAATAAAAGAATAAATCTTTTAGATCAAATATTAGAGGTTGTAAAAAGTAAGTATGAAGTTGGTAGTGCCAGCATGCAGAATATTATTAAGGTCGAGGTTGAGTTAACAAGGGTGACCGATAAAATAGAAATGTTGAATGGAAGAGAAAATGCTTTGGTGGCTGAAATAAATGCGTTTTTACTTAAAGATACAACTCAACCGGTTATTTCAGAAAACCTGTTTAGCATTGAATATGGTGAAGTCGATTTTGAATCCTTAATAAAAACAGCCATCAATAATCAACCAAACTTAAAGGGGATTCAACTTTCCGAACATAAAGCTAGCTTAATGGAAGAACAGGCAGAATATGAATTCTATCCGAATTTTAATTTAGGAGTTCAGTATTCACAGAGGGAAAACAACAAACTAACCGGAATGGATTACAAGGATTTTCTTTCAGTAGTGGCTGGTATTACTTTGCCAATCAATTACGGTGGCAAAAAAACAGCAAGAGTAAATGAGGCAAAATATTTGCAAAATTTGTATCAAAAAGAATATCAGTCAACAATACAAGAATTAAGTAGATCAATAGGAATTATATCCGCAAAGATTTCTGAGTTGGCAGTTAGGAATAAGCTAAACTCAAATAGACTTCTTCCTTTAGCCGAGCAGTCGCTAACAGTTGCTTTGGCTGATTATCAAGTAGGGAAAATAGACTTTATAAACGTAATTAATGCCGAGAAAGAAACTTTAAGTATAAAAACAGATTTAATAAAAATACAGACAGATTATAATAAGAATATTGTAATGTTAGAATATTTAGTGGGATCAGATCTACCACAAAATATGAAAGTTAACGGAGATTTAAAATGATGAATAAAATATATATATATATAATTGTTTTGATAGTTGGTGTTCTTTTAGGGGCTGGAGGAATCTTTATGTTCACAGATAATTCAGCAAATAATATTCACGAGCACTCTGATGAAGAACAACTCTACTCTTGCGGAATGCACCCAAATATTATAGAAAATGAACCAGGCACCTGCCCAATATGCGGAATGAATCTTACTCCAATTAAAAGTAAAAACACTAGTAAAAATAGTGAAGGTGAAGGAAAAATAATTTATTGGCGTGCTCCTATGAATCCAAATGAAATTTATGATTCCCCAGGGACATCGCAAATGGGAATGGACTTAGTCCCGGTATATGAAAGTGATGGTGGTGACGAAGGCGTTGTAACAGTTGATGGTTCTGTACTCCAAAGTATGAATGTAAAAATGGAGTTTGTGAAAAACAGAAGTGCAAATTCATCCATTTATACCAATGGAGTTGTAACAACTGATGAGAGGAAAGAAGTTGTTATTACTTCAAAATTATCGGGCTGGATAGAAAAGTTATACGTTAATTTTGTTGGACAAAAAGTAACTAAAGGGCAAAAGTTGGTCGATATATATTCCCCTGAATTAGTTGCTGCACAACAAGAATTAATAACTGCATTAAAATTTCAAGAAGCAGAATCAAACAATAGTTCAAATGATTTAGTTCAAAATGCAATTAATAAATTGGAACTACTTGATATTTCCCAAAAAGAGATTGATGAAATAGTAAAATCGAAAAAAACTCAAAAATACATTCCACTTTATGCCCCATCCAGTGGAACAGTGCTGACAAAAGAAGTTATTGAAGGACAAAAAATTACACCGAACAAACAGTTGATGAGTATCGTAGACTTAAAAAATCTTTGGGTAAAAGCTGATATTTATGAAAGTGAGTTAGGGAAAATAAAAATAGGGACCGAAGTAGAAGTCACGTTTAATTATTATCCTGGTAAAATCTTTAAAGGTAAAATTACTTTTATTTATCCAACTGTTGACCCAGTATCGAGAACAGTATCGGTTAGAATGGATGTTCAAAATGGCAATGGTGAATTAAAACCTTCAATGTTTGGCAATGTTAAGATAAATAGTCATGCAAATGGAGAAATGCCATCTGTTCCAGAGACCGCAGTTATAAGAAGTGGTAAAAAGAATATTGTGGTTCTTGGTTTAGGCGAAGGTAAATTCAAACCAGTTGAAGTGACACTTGGAAATTATTCTGATGGATTTTATCAAGTAATTAACGGGTTGAAACTGAATGATAAAATTGTAACATCCGGTCAGTTTATGTTGGATTCTGAAAGCAGTCTCAGATCGGCAGTTAAATTGTTCTCATCATCAAATGCAAAAGAGGTTAAAGAGCACCAAATGACTGACGACGAAATGGCAGAGATGGATAATGAAAAGGAAGCTGTAACTTCTGATCATATTCATTCTAATGAAGAATCTTCAATAGTCCGAGAAGGGATTATTGATGTTGATGGAATTGATGTTAATGAAGATGGCAAGGTGTTTCAAGATCCTATGGATTGGAATGTTATTTCTGATGAAGATGGACGATGCCCAGTTTGCGGAATGTTTCTTAAAGAAGTAACAATTGATGATGCAAAGAAAAATTTAACTGAGAATGGGTTTAAATATAAATAATCGACATAGATTATTGTTTTGTCATTCTGAGGAGTCCTTCGAATGAAGGGCGACGTGAGAATCTTAGTGCCCTTTAATTTAAGATTTCTCTTCCGATAAAACGAATCGGAATCGAAATGACATACTTTAGTTGATCGAAATTTTAGAGGAAATTATGGTAACAACAGATAATCAAAAAGATGGATTTGTTTCAAAAATAATTGAATGGTCCATTAACAATAAATTTATGGTAATTATTTTAACCCTCGCTATAATAGCAGGCGGAATTTATTCTATACAGAATATTCCTCTCGATGCTCAACCCGATTTAAGTGACGTTCAAGTTATTATATATACTGAATATGCCGGACAAGGACCAAGAATAGTTGAAGATCAAATAACTTATCCGATGACAACAAAAATGTTGTCAGTTCCATTTGCAAAAGTTGTTCGCGGGTATTCATTCTTCGGCTTTTCTATGATATATATAATATTTGAAGATGGTACAGATATTTATTGGGCTAGAAGTAGAGTTCTTGAATATTTGAGTTCACTGCAAAAAGATTTGCCGGAAGGAGTATCGCCTACTCTTGGTCCAGATGCAACCGGGTTAGGTTGGGTTTATCAATATGTTTTACAATCCGATAACCACGATCTTCAGGAACTTAGATCTATTCAAGATTGGTTTTTGAGATATGAGTTATCATCTCTTCAAGGTGTTTCAGAAGTAGCAAGTATTGGTGGATTTGTAAAACAATATCAAGTAAATGTTGACCCAAATAAACTTGCCTCATTTGGAATACCTCTGAGTAAGATTAAAACTGCTATTAAAAAAAGTAATAATGATGTTGGTGGAAGATTACTCGAAGTCAGTGAAATGGAATTTATGGTTCGTGGTTTGGGCTATATTAAAAATGTTGAGGATATTAAAAAAATAGCAATTGGACATTCGGCAAAAACCGGAACTCCAATTTATTTAGAAAATGTGGCAACCATAGATATTGGCCCGGAGTTAAGAAGGGGTGTAGCCGATTGGAATGGAGAAGGTGAAACTGTTGGTGGTATTATAGTAATGAGATATGGTGAAAATGCACTTGAAGTTATTAGTAGAGTAAAAGAAAGAATTGAGGAACTTAAAGCGTCACTTCCGGAGGGAGTGGAAATAATAACATCCTATGATAGATCTGAATTAATAAATGCAGCAATTGATAATCTAAAAACGACATTAACGGAAGAAACAATTATAGTTGCAATAATAATTATTTTATTTCTACTTCATGTACGTAGTTCATTAGTTGCAATCTTCACTTTGCCTGTGGCTGTCTTGGCTGCATATATAATAATGTATTATCAAGGTATTAACGCCAATATAATGTCACTAGGGGGTATTGCAATTGCAATAGGAGCTATGGTAGATGCGGCCATTGTAATGGTAGAAAATGCGCATACTCACTTAGCGCATGAACAAAAATTACCAGAAGCTCAAAGAAAACCACATTGGGCAACAATTCTTGAGTCGGCAAAGGAAGTTGGGCCATCAATATTTTATTCGTTATTAGTGATCACAGTTTCCTTCTTACCTGTATTTACGTTGGAGCAGCAGGAAGGAAGATTGTTTAAACCACTAGCGTTTACAAAAACTTACTCAATGGGTGCAGCGGCAATACTTGCAATTACAATCGTTCCGGTTTTACTTGGGTTTTTTGTTAGGGGTAAAATGCGATCTGAAGATCAAAACCCAATCACTAAAATATTGGCAAAAGTTTATCATCCTGTAGTGGATTTTGTTATGAAGAAAAGGTGGTTTGTTTTAGCCGCAGCATTTATAATTATTGCAATAACTTATATCCCATATTCCAGGTTGGGATCTGAGTTTATGCCTCCATTATATGAGGGCGACTTACTTTATATGCCAACGACATTGCCGGGAATTTCTGTAACGAAGGCAAAGGAAATTTTGCAACAAACTGATAGAATAATTAAAACTTTTCCTGAAGTTGAATCAGTATTTGGTAAAATTGGAAGGGCTGAGACTGCAACAGATCCTGCGCCGCTCTCGATGTTGGAAACTACTATTCAGCTAAAACCGAAAGAGGAATGGCGACCGGGGGTTACACCAGAAAGTCTAATTGAAGAATTAAATTCGGCAATACAATTTCCAGGATTAACAAATGCTTGGACTATGCCAATAAAAACAAGAATTGATATGCTTGCAACAGGAATTAAAACTCCAGTTGGTATTAAAGTCGGCGGGCCGGACCTAGAAGTTCTTCAAAGAATTGGTAAAGAAATTGAACAAGTTGCAAAAACCATAAAGGGAACTAGATCCGCATATGCAGAAAGGTCTGTTGGTGGTAATTACATTGACTTTGATATTAATCGCGATGCAATTGCCAGATATGGATTAACTATTGAAGATGTTCAAGATGTTATTATGTCAGCAATAGGCGGGATGAATATAACTAAAACCGTTGAGGGTCTTGAGAGGTATCCTATAAATTTGAGATATCAAAGAGATTACCGTGAAAATATAGAAGAGTTAAAAAGAGTTAGGGTACCAACTCCAATGGGCGGAAATGTTCTTCTTTCAGAAGTTACTGATCTAGAAATTAAAAAAGGTCCCCCAGCAATAAAATCTGAAAATGCCAGACCAAATGCATGGGTTTATATTGATATAAAAGATATTGATGTAGGGACATATGTAAAAAATGCAAAAGAAATTATTGCAGAAAAAATTAAAATACCAGCTGGCTATTCTCTTATATGGAGCGGTCAATATGAATACATGGAACGATCAAGTGAAAGATTAGCTATGGTGATTCCAATTACATTAATGATTGTTATCCTACTTCTATATATAAATACTAAATCCTGGGTAAAGACCGGAATTGTTTTATTGGCACTTCCTTTTTCAATGGTTGGTGCAATTTGGTTTTTGTATTTGGCTGGTTATAATATGAGTGTTGCAGTTTGGGTTGGAATAATCGCGTTGCTTGGAGTTGATGCTGAAACTGGAGTTATAATGCTACTTTACCTTGATATAGCATATGAGAAATATAAGAAAAATGGCTTGCTCAGTTCTCTTGTGGGATTAAGAGAAGCAATTTTTGAAGGAGCAGTAAAAAGAATTAGACCCAAAATGATGACTGTTATGACTACAATGCTTGGATTGCTTCCAATACTAATTGGAACTGGAATAGGTTCAGATGTTATGAAAAGAATTGCCGCTCCAATGGTCGGAGGAATAGTAACTAGCTTTTTAATGGAACTAACTGTCTATCCGGCAATATTTTACATCATAAAAAAGAGAGAAGTAAATAAAATGATACTTTCTGGCAGTTTAATAAATATTCATCCAAAGAAGTATTAGGAGATTTGCAATATGGAAAATTTTGTAATTCTTATTCTAGTAATTATGTTAACATTTTTAGAAGTTAGAAAGATCAGGAAAGCAAATGAAGGAAAATCTTGTTGTAAATAAATTATTATAAATAATTGAAAAATAAAATCAATACAAACAAAACACATATAAGGAGAAGTAAATAATGAAAAACCTATTAAAAATCGTTTCATTTTCAATATTCACATTGTTATTAACTGTAGGGTCATCTTTTGCTCAGGAAGAAGTTAAGGCTGCTAAATCAGAAAAAAAGTGCGGAAGCGGATGTTGTTCTACAAAAGATTCTGATTCAAAAATAAAACACTCGAAAATGGAACACAAAGAAATGAATGAACATCATTCAATTGATAAAAACAAAGATGGTAAAATCTTTGAATGCCCAATGAAATGTGAAGCTGGAATAGATGCTGCAGGTGAATGTTCAAAATGTGGAATGAAACTTAAAGAAGTATCTATAAAAGATTCTGAACACAAACATGAAAACAAAGAGCACAAAATGATGGACCATAGTAAAATGGATCATTCAAAAATGAAACACTCGAAAATGGATCACAAAGAAATGAGTGAACATCATTCAATTGATAAAAATAAAGATGGTGAAATTTTTGAATGTCCAATGAAATGTGAAGCTGGAAAAGATGCTCCAGGCGAATGTTCAAAGTGTGGCATGGAACTAAAAGAAGTTTCAACTGAAGAATAAAATCTGTTGAAAACTTGAAATGTCTCTCTTTAGAACTTTTAACGACAATTAAAATTGAAACTTCGGGGAGGCATTAAGAATAAAAAAAATTTTAATGTCACTATTTTGAAAATATTAACACTATATCTGTTAAAGAACAAAAGTCAATCTTTAACAAATAATGAGGGAAAAATGAAAAAGTTAGTTATTGCAATATTCTTATTAGGTTTTACAACTTTTATGAACGCACAGATGAATGGAAATGGACATCAAAATCCAGCTGAACTTAGTGAAATAAATGTAACTGGTACAGCAATAGTTTTAGAGACAAATATGAACTCTGCCTATTTTTTAGATGAAGATGGTGATGGGACAGCCGATTATCATCTCAATTTTGGTCCAATTTGGTATAGTCCGGATAGTTCTTTGGCTGTTCGTCCGGTAAATGGAGATGAAATCACCGTAATTGGTGGAGTGCATGATAGTTTTAATATGACAGAGCAAACAATAATTGTGTATGAATTAAATGGTGAGTTTTGGCGCGATCCATATTTTGCTGAATGGAATGATATGGGTAATCATAATCATCAAATGGGGAATCACCATGGTGGTGGTATGTTTGGTTATGGATTTGGATGGGAACATGACTCAATTGTTACATCTGAATTAAGTGGTATCGCACTTGTAGATACTACCTTCTACATGAATAAATATTATTTAGATGTGGATAATGATTCAATTCCAGATTTCCATCTCAATTTTGGACCAATTTGGTATGAGGCCGAATCAGGTGCTGAAAGACCAATAAATGGAGATGTTATTGCAATCAAAGGTGGGCAAATTAATAGTAATAATGAAATCCCAATGATAATTGTCTACGAAATAAATGGTCTAACCTGGAGAGATTCTTCTTCAATTGGTAATCATTTTGGTGGTGGCTGGTTGCATAGTGGAATCACAGATTCTCAACAATTTCATTCACCATTCGATTCAAAGGATCGAATGATGTTAAGATCTGGATGGAATAATTCAGGTGGACACCATGGTGGCGGAATGTTTAATTTCGATTCATTATTTTGTCAAATTTTAGAAGTATATCCTGAAAATGTGCCCAATACTGATAATATGGATGTATTGGCTGGATATGAAATTCACATGTTCGATCCAACTGGAAGCAGTATGATGAGAAATGGTGGTATGATGGGTGGACACATGGAATTGGCGACAAAGGTTGGTTATCAAATACATTATACCGACAAACAACTGCAACATTATGGAGCCAATGAAAATTCCATGGAAGTTAAATATTGGGATAATGTATCAAGTTCTTGGATTGCCATAAGTTCTTCTAATAACATAGATGCAAATACAGTTACATTTGAAAATAATGTAATTGGCAATTATGTTGTCCTAAGTTTTGACAAAACCACTACTGTTGATGAGGTAAATAGTGTTGCCCCTAATGATTTTAGTTTGGAGCAAAATTATCCAAACCCTTTTAATCCAGGTACAATTATTAAATATAGATTAAATAAGGCTGGTTCTATTTCATTGAAAGTATATGATGTAATTGGGAGGGAAGTGGCTACCATTATCAATCATTTTCAACCAATAGGATCTTATGAAATTAATTTTGATGGATCTGCATTAACAAGTGGACTATATTTTTATAAACTGAAAAGTGGTAACAATATAAAAATAAGAAAAATGTTACTTTTAAAATAACCATATTCATGGGTGAGAAAATAATATTTACTCACCCAACTTAATTGATAAAGGTAACTAGGTTATGGGAACTAAAATTTCTCTTGAAATACAATATTTTAAAGGTTGCCCAAATTCGAATGAATTAATTGAGCGAGTCAAAGTAGCAATCCAAGAATTTGATAGTAAAATTAATTATTTTGAAACTTTGGTTGAAGATAATCTAACTGCTCAAAAGGTCCGTTTTCGAGGATCACCTACATTGCTTATAGATGGCCAAGATTTTGAAAATTTAGAAGAGTCAAAAAATCCGAATTTATCATGTAGGTTCTATCATAATGGATTGCCAACAATTGAAGAAATTAAAAATAGTATTCAAACTAAGTTACATGAGGATCAAACATGAAAATAAAATCATTTTTAATATTAGTATCGCTATTTACAATATTTACAGTTGCATGTTCTGAAGAAAAGAAAGAAGAAGTTTCTGAAAAAATGGAAATGAAAGCCGATAAAAAAATGAGTGAGCATTCAATTGGCGAGTCAACAGAATTAGTACGAGAAGGCATTATTGATGTTGCATCTATTGATAAAAATAATGATGGTAAAATTTATGAATGTCCGATGGATTGGAATGTATTAGGCGATGATCATGGAGATTGCCCTGTCTGTGGTATGGATATGAAAAAATATTCATTAGACGATATAAAAGCAAATCTTGACAAATATGGATACAAATACAAAAAATAAAGGATATGAAGTTAAAAAATAGATTAATAAAGAATCTACTTTGAGGATTAGTTATTATTAATAGAATCTATTTATTCACAGTTGTGTTGTCTTCGGGAATTGGATTTCAATTTGATATAATAAAAAGTATATTTATCTCTAATGAATACTAAATTTAATAAATATCGCCGATCAATTTATTTTCTTATAGTTATATATTTAAATTTATTTTTCTATTCTTCGTACACTCATCACCATCATGATGTACAATCATTTGATGAAGATGTTGTTCTTTTACACACTCATATTTTTGACGGTTACGAAAAAGATCATGATCATGACGAAGAAGAAAATCACCTTGAAAATGAATCAAGTCATGAACATTTGACATTTAATACAACATTCCAATTTATCCGAATTGCAAAAACTCTTAGTAATATTCTTAGTTATGAACCTTATTCAATAGTCGATTGTCAATATAAAACTCTAGATTGTGAATCAGAAACGAGAATAGTAACTGATTTCCCTTCAAAACTTCATTGGGAGAGGTACGTCCATACAGCTTCAAACCTTTCTCCCCCATCAGTCTAAAAACAACCCTATACATATATTCAATAATTCTTATTAAAATTTCACGGAGGTACTGTGAGACTATCTCGTCTCTTAGTTGTGCTTTCTGTTTATACATTGATGACAGTTAATGCACAAAATAAAATTACGCTCGATGAAGCCATAACGTTGGCTTTTAAAAATAACATCGAATTACAGAATCATAATGCGATTATTAAAAGTGCACAAATTGCACTAGATGAATCCTCAAGATTACCCAACCCATTATTTTCATATACACGTGAAGACCTAAAATATAACTCTCTAAAATATGACGAATGGACTGCTTCAGGTTCAATTCCAATTAATTTTTTATGGGACAGATGGAGTAATCTTGAATCAAAAGAAAAATACCTAGATGCTCAAGATGTACTTCTTTACCAAAAGCAAATTAACACAATTGCTGATGTAAGTATAAATTATCATGCGCTCAATAATTATTCAGATTTATCCAACTCTTTAAATAAAACTCTTCTGAGTTTATCAGAATTAATCCAATCTTCAAAATATCGGTTAGAGCAAGGTGATATTTCTGAATATGAATTAAACAGGATATTACTTGAGATTAACAAATTAGAAGTGACTACAGCTGATATAGAATTAAAAAGGAACAACTATGAAAAAAAATTAAAGCTTTTGATAGGAATTACAGCTAGTGATTCTTTGCTTACGGACTTGAGTACAACGAATAATGACATTGACAAGACAAAAGAAGAACTAGTTAAGGTAGCACTTGATGGTAGGAATGATTTAAAATCACTTAAACTGATGCAAGACAGTGAAAATTTGAATCTATCATATAATAAATTAAAGCTTATTCCTAATATCAATTTGTCAGCAGGATATAAAGAACAGTTAGATAATTTAAGTGGAACTGTTTTCCAAATTGATTTTGAAATCCCTCTTTTTAATAGGAATCAAATGGCTATTGATCAATCAGAAAACTCCCTCTCTTTACTACAAAAAGAGATACTGTTCGCGAAGGAAAAGATAAAATCCGATGTGTCAGAGGCTTATTCTAATTTCAGAATTGCTAAAAAGCTATATCAAGGACGAAGAGAAAAACAACTTGAGAATATATTAAATGTCGCTGTATATTCTTACAAACAAGGTGAAATTACAATTGTCGAATTTATTGATGGAATTAACGCCTTCATTGAAGGATCTATTATGAACAAGGAAGTAGAACTGAATTATAATAAAAGTTTTTATGAACTTGAAAAAGTTGTTGGGAGTTCACTAAAAGATTTAAAATAACAAGAGGGAGCAAAGTAAAAGAATGAAAATAAATAATTATAAAGGAATTATTGTATTGATGATTATCATATTCACTAGTTGTTCTCATGATCCTGATGTTACAACAGAGATCAATGAATATGGTGGAACATCAATAACTCAATATACTGATTCGACTGAAATATTCATGGAGTATCCAGCTTTATTAGTTGGTCAAGATGCAAAGTTTTTAATTCACTTATCAGATATGAAAGATTTCAAAGCAGTAAACCAGGGTATTTTGAATGTGGAATTTACAAACAGTTCTGGAACAAACCTTTCACTTAAAGAAGATAAACCCACTCGTGCCGGGATTTACACACCAGTTGTAAAATTTAAGGAATCAGGGAATTATACAATGAGTATAATGCTCAGCGGCAGTCAAGTTTCTGATAGAATAGTCGTCAATAATGTAATTGTCTATTCGTCAGAAAATGAAATCCCACAAGATGAGGAATCATCATCTTCAAGTATTTCTTTTTTAAAAGAGCAGCAATGGAAAATTGATTTTGCGAATGAACCGGTAATAAAAAGAAAAATACAGAAGTCTGTTATTGCTACCGGAGAAATAAAACCTAAGCCAGAATTATTCTCAAAAGTAGTTTCTCCAATTGAAGGGATTGTGTTAAGTAAAAATAATGGAAATTTAAAATCAGTTGGCTCTTTTGTAAAAGCAGGAGAAATCCTCTTAAATCTTTCCCCCACAGCAAATGCTAGTACAAATATTCAGAAAATCAAAAATGATTTTCTTCTAGCTAAATCTGAATATGAGAGAGCAACTAATCTTTTAGAGAAAAAAGCAATTTCTAAGAAACGCTTTGATGAAGCTAAGTTTGATTTTGAGTCTAACCATGCTAGTTACAACTCGTTATTAGATCAAATAAATATTACAGAAAAGGGTTATTCTGTTATCTCGCCTATAAGCGGTTACATTGAAAATATAAATTTCAATTTGGGCGATCAAACAATTTCGGGTCAAGAGTTGTTTACTATTATTAATCCGAATCGATTGCTATTAAAGGCTAATATTCCTTCTTCCAATTTTGAAATTGCAAACAACTCACAAGACGCTTCTTTTAAAGTTGAAGGATCGGATTATGAATATGTTATTAGTTTATTAAACGGAAGAAAACAATCGGTTTCAGCAAGTTTGAATAAGGAGAACAGAACAATCCCTGTTTATTTTGAATTTAATAATCCACAGAACAAGTTAAAGGTTGGAATGTACGCCGAGGTTTTTGTAAAAACTGGCGACTTAATTGAAGGAGTAACGGTTCCAGAAAGTGCAATAATTAATGAAGATGGACTTCATACTGCTTATGTCCAAATTGAAGGCGAATTGTTTGAAAAGAGAATATTGGAAACTGGAATAATTGATGGTGGTTATGTTCAAGTCTTTGATGGGTTAAAAGTTGGCGAAAGAGTTGTAACCATCGGGGCATATCAAGTTAGACTAGCCGCACTTTCACCTGAATCGGCTATTGGCCAGGGGCATGTTCACTAAAATTTTAGGAGTAAAAATGTTTGATAAAATAATTCTATTCTCACTTCAGAAGAGGCTGATTGTGCTGATATCAGCAATTCTGATGTTGATAGTAGGTACATATATAACTATTGATCTACCAGTAGATGTTTTTCCAGATCTAACAGCTCCAACAGTTACAATAATGACTGAAGCTCATGGAATGGCAACGGAAGAGGTCGAGGCTTTAGTAACATTTCCAATTGAAACAGCAGTTAATGGTGCAACGGATGTTAGACGTGTTCGTTCATCCAGTGCTGCCGGTTTTTCAATAGTTTGGGTTGAGTTTGATTGGGGAACCGATATTTTCATTGCACGCCAAATAGTAAATGAAAAAATACAAACTGCTGCTACCGGCTTACCAAAAGGAGTTGATACTCCCGTTTTAGCTCCTATTTCATCAATTATGGGTGAGATAATGTTAATCGGTCTCAGCATTGATGATGCAAATAACGCTAACAATTTATCAGAGATGGACTTGAGAACCATAGCCGATTTTGAATTAAGGAGAAGATTGCTTTCAATAAACGGAGTTTCACAAGTTATTCCAATTGGAGGTGCGGTAAAACAATTTCAAATTTTGGTTTCACCAGAAAAACTTTCATCATATAATATTACATTAAATGAAGTTCTAAAAGCTGCTGAGGAATCAAATGAAAACTCCTCAGGTGGCTCATATATGGATTCAGGTAGTGAATATTTAATTAGAGGAATTGGCAGAGTACAAACAATTAACGATATATCAAATAGTGTTGTTGCTGTTCGTAATAACGTTCCCATCTTTATGAAAGATCTTGCCGAAGTCCAAATTGGGGCTGCGATAAAACTTGGAGATGGTTCTGCCAATGCTAAACCGGCTGTAATATTAACAGTTCAGAAACAGCCACAAACAAACACAATTGAGTTGACTAAGAACATTGAAGCTACACTGGCAGAAATTGAGAAAACTCTTCCTAATGGAATTATAATTAATACTGATATTTTTAAACAATCTGATTTTATAAATACATCCATAAGTAATGTAATTGGAGCCCTACGCGACGGTGCAATATTAGTAGTAGTTGTTATATTCCTATTTCTGTGGAATTTTAGAACAACATTTATTTCAGTACTTGCTATTCCACTTTCAATAATAATTACAATTATTACATTCCAACTATTCGATATTATGATAAATACCATGACTTTGGGAGGTATTGCCATTGCTATAGGTGCACTTGTTGATGATGCTATTATTTATGTTGAAAATGTTTTCCGCCGATTAAAAGAGGATAGAATTAAACCTGAAAATGATAGAGGGAAACCAATAGATATAATTTTTGAAGCCTCGAAAGAAATACGTGCCCCTATGGTAAACGCAACATTAATTATTGTAATAGTATTTCTTCCCCTGTTCTTTTTAAGTGGTGTAGAAGGGAGACTTTTACGCCCAATGGGTTATGCATATATTACTTCAATATTTGCATCATTACTTGTGGCATTAACAGTTACTCCAGCTTTATCATATTATTTACTTCCTAGGGCAAATTTTATAAATAAGGAAGGTGATACTTGGTTTATTGAAAAGCTTAAAAATTACTATCAGAGAACACTAAAATTCACTTTAAAGCATCCGAAAACAATTCTTAGTTCTTCGGTACTTGTTTTTGTTTTTACAATGGCGATTATTCCCTTTTTAGGAAGATCATTTCTCCCAGAGTTTAACGAAGGATCATTAACACTAAGTTTAGTTACATTGCCAGGATCATCACTAGAAGAAGCAAACAAAATTGGGAATTTAGCTGAAGAGATAATTCTTTCTCATCCAGAAGTTAAGTCAACGGCTAGGAGAACAGGTAGAGCTAAACTTGATGAACATGCCCAAGGAGTAAACGGTGCTGAATTAGATGTTCGTTTTGAATTAAATGGAAAAAACAAGGAAGAATTTATAACTGAAATGAGAAAATCTCTTTCTGCTGTACCTGGAACTAATATTACCATCGGTCAGCCAATAGGTCATAGAATTGATCATATGCTTTCTGGAACCAGAGCAAATATTGCAGTAAAGGTGTTTGGTTCAAATTTAGTAGAACTTCGTTCGTTAGCAAATTCAATAAAAAAAGAAATGCAGAAAGTTGAAGGAGCCGTTGATGTTGCAGTAGATGAAGAAGTTGAAGTCCCTCAAACAAAAATAAAATTCAATAGATCAGCGATGGCTAGGTATGGTGTAACAGTCGGTCAACTCGCTGAAGCCATTGATATTGCTTTTAACGGAGAAGTTGCTTCAGAAATTCGTGAAGGGCAAAATATTTTTGATTTAGTAGTTCGTTTTAATGAAAATAACCGTGGCAGTATCCACAAAATTCAAACAGCATTATTTGATACTCCTATTGGGGCTAAAGTGCCTTTATCCCAATTGGCAACTATTGTAAATGAAAAAGGACCAAATCGAATTAGCCGAGAAAATGTTCAGAGAAAAATAGTGGTCCAGGCAAACGTTTCTGGAAAGGATCTAAGAAGTGTAGTTGATGAGATGAAAACTAATATTCAAGAGAATGTTAATTTTCCTCAAGGGTATTTTGTTGAATTCGGAGGACAATTCGAAAGCGAACAAGAAGCAACAAAAATCATTACAATGTTAAGTTTAGTATCCATAGGTATAATATTTTTAATACTATACTTTCAATTCGGCAAATTTAAATATGCTCTGTTTATTCTTGTGAATCTGCCACTCGCCCTAATGGGAGGAGTATGGTCGGTTTATTTTACGGATGGAATTATAAGTGTTGCTTCAATGGTCGGGTTTATAACTTTATTTGGCATTGCTACCAGAAATGGTATTCTGATGATTTCTCATTACAAGCATCTGCTAGAAGAAGGTAAAGAATTCACTCAAGCAGTAATACAAGGTTCGGTTGAAAGATTAAATCCAGTATTAATGACTGCTATTACTGCTGCTCTTGCATTAGTCCCTCTAGCTCTTGGTAGTGGGGAACCTGGCAAAGAAATAGAATCACCTATGGCAATTGTCATTCTTGGTGGATTAATTACGTCAACAGCACTAAATATGATTGTGTTACCAAGTTTGTTTCATAAATATGGTAAGGAAAAGTAATTGTGATTTATTATATAATCAAAGTTGCTCTCTCTGATATTTTAATTGTTGCAGTTTCAGAAGTATCAAAAAAAAGTTCTTTAATCGGAGGCATTATTGCCTCCGTACCTTTATTGTCAGTATTCGCGATAATATGGCTATACATTGATACAAAAAGTGTTGAAAAAGTTTCTCAATTATCAACTAGTGTCTTTTGGCTAGTAATTCCTTCGCTATCTTTGTTCATTATATTGCCAATATTATTAAAAATGAGGTTACATTTTTATATTGCATTACCAGTCAGTTTAGTTGTAATGATATTTTTTATTATGTGACGATTTATTTTTTAGGAAAAATTGATATAAAACTTTGATTATTGATGATAAAAAAAATAGTAGAAGATTCAAAAAAACATGGACAATCGATTTTCTTATTGATAACATTAACTTTTTATCTTATATTTATTCAATTATTAATATGATTGCAACCATTAGAAAATATAAATTTGTTTTTTCTGTAGTAGTAATTTGCTTTCTGAATTTCTATTTCTTTTCTCCGTTTATTCATGATCACCCAGTAGTAGTTCAGGGTCAACTTGAAAAACAATACAGTTTGCATTCTCACCTAGAAAATATACTTGAAGTATATTCGAATAGTTCAAATTCTATAAGTGAACAAAAAAAATCACACTCACATAAATATATATTTGACATTCCCATATCTTGTCAAAACATTCAAAAAATAAAGCATATTTCTACTTCATGCTACCACCATTTTGATTACGAACTCTCATTAGAGTTTAATAAAAGGGATAAAATAAGAACATTTCCAAAACTCTTCATTAAAGATATATGGGAGAAGTACGTCCATTTTGGCTCGAATAGTTCCCCTCCAGATATTGGCCTTCTGGTCTAAGCACATTATATACTTATTAGGATATATCAAAAGTATTAGACTTCTCAAGTTTTTATTCTGCAGTCAGTATTTTTTATAAATCTTAAATATATCTCAATTTATTATTCAGGAAATTAATAATTCGGTAGGAAAAATGATATGAATCAAGTTTTTAAACTAAATAGTTACATAATTACACTCGTTATTCTTTTTATTCTCATAGGCGATGTTATCGCTCATGGTGTAACAGATGGTGACAAAGGATTTATCCAGGAAAGTTCCGGGACAATGATTATTGCCTTTATTTACTTAGGTGCAAAACACATGGTTACTGGATATGACCATCTTCTATTTTTATTCGGCGTAATATTCTTTTTATATCGCTTAAAAGATGTTAGCATTTATGTAACACTCTTTGCTATTGGGCATTCGATTACACTTCTATCTGGTGTGTTAATCAATATTAATATTAATGCTTACATAATAGATGCAATAATCGGATTTTCAATTGTTTATAAAGCTTTGGATAACATGGGAGCCTATGAACGCTGGTTTGGATTCCAACCTAGCACAAAAATAGCTACACATATTTTTGGACTTATACATGGATTTGGTTTAGCAACAAAAATATTGGAATACAATATGTCTTCAGATGGGTTAGTATATAACCTTTTTGCATTTAACGTTGGGGTTGAACTTGGGCAAGTGCTTGGTTTAACAATAATTTTTATATTGATTAGTTATTGGCGACGATTCGGAAATTTTATACAACATGCTTACGTAGCCAATGTTGCTTTAATGGTCGGTGGTTTTATTTTTGTTGGATACCAACTAACAGGATATTTTTTACAATAAAAACTTAATGAGGAAATAATGGAGAATAATAAATCTCAATCAAATATTGAGTTACCATCTACCAAAAAATTATTAAAATCAACCTTCTTTGCGATTGCTATTGCAGCAATTATTCTTGTTACAACTGTTCTCCCAGCTGAGTATGGAATTGATCCATCAGGTGTTGGGGATCTTCTTGGCTTGACTTCAATGGGCAAAATAAAAGTTTCACTTGCTGAAGAAGCGACTATTATCAATAGCAAAGCAAACAATATGTCTGAAATGGTCACAGAATCAATCACGGATTCTGAAACATCTCAGCCGGAAGTTATAGATCAAAAGGGGAAAATGGTAATATCTCTCAAGCCAAATGAGGGTATAGAATTAAAGCTATATATGAAGAAGGATGACATAGTAAATTATAGTTGGTTCACGGATGGAGCAACAATAAAATATGATGCTCACACTGATTCAGGTGATTATCATTGTTATAACAAAGGCTCTAAAGAAAAGGATGAAGGAATTCTAAAGGCATTTTATAACGGAAGACACGGTTGGTATTGGAAAAACCGTACAGCAAAAATCGTAACAATTACACTGCAGGTCAATGGAATGTATGCTGATTTCAGAGAGGAATCTTAATTTGAGGTCTTCTCAGTGGATTTGCAAATAATTTTATTATTAAACAATATATAGGAGGAGAAATACTATGAATAAAAATAGATCTTCATTCGTTTTTATTTTTTTAATATTCTTACTAGTTGGACATTTTTCATTTTTTGCTCAAGGTAATAAGAAAGCAGCAATAATCAGTGTAAAGGATAGTTTAAGCGAACATAGTGGTGATTCCACTTTGAGAGATAAACTAGTAGCTCTAGGATTTGAAGTTACTAGTTACAGAGACATCGATTTTGATTCTGGCCAAGTAGACCAAGCTGACTATGAAAGTAATGATTTAATAGTGGCCAGCGAATCATGTTCAGCTTCGAGATTGAGAACAATTTTGAGATTTGGGTTTTCTGTACCCACAATTAATATGGAAGTAGAAAGTGTAAGAAACAGCCACCATGCTCTGGAACTAATAACTACCGTCTCCACTGGGAATGGGTGGCTTCCAGCTGAAGGAGATAACGCATATAAACTCAAAATACTCAATGGCGAACATCCATTGTCAGCTGGATTTAGTACAGGAGAAGTAATTGATTTGGTTTCTGACCCAGCTTGTATTGATGAAGATCCATTCGCAAGAGGATATTTAGGCTGGATAGTTGATGATATTGGACTTATTCCTATTGCCTCAATCAACGAACCAGGTGGAGATACTTCTCTGGTGATAGCAGGAATTGAAAAAGAAACCCTAAATGTGCATGGTGATACAATCAATGCTCGATATGTGCAATTCAATGTTAATTCATTTACCACAACAGCATGGACTCAAGAGGCGGAAAAACTGTTTGAAGCAGCAATAGATTGGGCGATGGATAGTCCTACTTCAGTCGAAGACCAAATATCAACTACTACTCCTCTAAATTATTCGTTGTCACAAAACTACCCAAATCCGTTCAATCCCACTACTACTATTACATATTCTATCCCCGAAAATGGTAATGTGACATTGAATATTTATGATGTACTTGGAAATAAAATAATTCGTTTGGAGAATAGAAATAAAACAGCAGGTACCTATTCAACCTTTTTTGATGCAAGTGATCTTACAAGTGGAATTTACTTCTACACTATTAGGGCAAATAACTTTGTTGAAACAAAGAAAATGTTATTGATGAAATAATAAGTTAACATAATAAGTTAACATAATTAGTTTAATAAAGAGCCCACATAAACGTGGGCTTTTTTTGTTGAGAATGTAGCTGAGTAATTAGAAAGAACTAAATAGCGCAAGCACATCCCTTATCGACCCCAATAAAACATCTGAACAATAAAATACTCCAGCAGGATAGATTTAATATCATGTCATAAGAAAAATAGAAAAGACTACAAAGGGCTGAGATTAATATAGGCCTCCTTGGCTGTTTAGGGAGCTATGCCTATCCAATTGCTCGTCAGCTTTAAATGTTCGACTGAAACTACAAATCATTACTTGTTTTTTCAATTGCTAAGCTTGTTTTTCATTAGAAGGTGCAAAAAAGTGAAGCGGATTGGATGCTAAGAATTACGATCATTAAATGATTGCAGATTTTCTAGGCGATGAATTTAATTTAGTTGAACATTTCCCATATACTTATATACAACCAACAGGAGCAGAAAGACTCTACATTTATACTTTATTCCAACGAAAAAAATAGAATTATTTGAAATATTAATACTATTCGAGAGACCAATAAAATTCTTCCCGGAATAGAATAAAACGACCTAAACATCTTGGTTATAACAACTTAGCTATTTTATTAGTTGTACATTAAGCAATAAATAATTTATATTGTGAAATAACTAATATTTAATTTAGAGGAGAATAATGGGCAATATATTAGAGGACTTTATGGGATCCATGGGATCTCAAGTAACAGATCAGTTATCTTCTTCATTAGGCATCGATAGTAAAGCAGCTGGAGCTATAATTCCACAAGTTTTACCAATGATTCTTGGCGGATTAAAAAAACAAAAGGATGAGCATGGTGGAGCTGAAAGAGTAGATCATATCTTAAATAAATATGGTAGCTCAAGTGTTTTAGATGATATTGGCGGTTTATTTTCTAGCAAAGCACAAGATCCAAATCCAGATCCTGCACTTGGCGGTTTATTGGGTGATGCAGGTATTCAAGCATCAAATTTATTTGGCAAACAATTCAATCTTGATAGTGGAACAGCGTCTAAGATCATTCCTATGTTAGCTCCTTTAGTCTTAGGTTTTTTAACTAAGAAAAAAGATAGCGGGGCAGGTTCAAGCGGTATTGCATCCTTGCTAGATCAAGACGGAGATGGAAGTGTATTAGATGATGTTGCCGGATTTTTAATGAGTGGTTTAGGTGGTGGATCCTCTTCTTCAAAAAGTGGTGGATTATTGGGCGGACTACTAGGTAGTTTATTTGGCGGTAAAAAGTAGGTTAGCTATGAAAAGTGGATTTAGAACATTCTTACTAATGATGACACTTACCCTAATTTTTGTGTGGGTAGGTGGAATGCTCGGTGGTAGAACAGGCACACTCATCGCATTGGGATTTGCCGGAGCAATGAATTTTTATAGTTACTGGTTCAGTGACAAAGCGGTACTTAAACGCTATAAAGCTGGTCAGGTTGGACCCGAGCACCCTTTGTATCAAACAGTTAAAAAACTAGCCAATAAGGCTAATCTGCCTATGCCTAAGGTTTACATTACTCCAGAAGCTGCACCAAATGCTTTTGCCACCGGTAGAAATCCCCAACACTCAGCTGTTGCTGCTTCTCAAGGAATTTTAAAAATTTTAAATCAAGATGAAATTGAAGGTGTAATGGCACATGAATTAACTCATATTAAAAACCGAGATATTCTTACAAGTGCTGTTGCTTCAACATTTGCGGGTGCGTTAGCTGCATTAGGTCAATTTGCTAGATTTGGTAGTGGAAGAAGAGGAAATCCTATAGCCGGCATTTTAATGATGATTGCTGCACCCTTTGCCGGTATGATTATTAAAATGGGCATATCCAGAGTAAGAGAATATGCCGCTGATAAAGGTGGTGCAGAAATAAGCGGCAAACCCTTGGGCCTTGCAAGTGCATTGTATAAACTTCAAAATGGAGTTCAACAAATTCCCATGAGAACCGGTAGAGAGTCTGACTCACACATGTTTATTATTAATCCGTTTTTTGGGGGGATGCAGAAATTATTTTCAACTCATCCGGCAACAGAAGAAAGAATAAAAAGATTAGAAGAAATTGCTGGACAAACAATTAATTAATTCAAAAGGAGAATAAAATGGCTAATATTAGTTCAGGTGCTATAAAGGTTGTTGAAGTAATTGGTATTTCAAAAAAAAGCTTTAATGATGCTGTTGTTCAGGCTGTAAAAAAAGCATCTCAGTCAATTAAAGGAATCAGTGGTGTTGAAGTTATTAAACAGAGCGCGAAAGTTGAAGGTGGAAAAATTACACAGTATAGGGCGGATGTAAAATTGGCCTTCCCTGTAAAATAATTTTCGAAATGGTTGTTTGAAAACCGTCTAATTTATTTTGGCGGTTTTTTTTATGGCCACATTCAAATTACACCTAAATACGATTTGTTGTCTCTTTTGTATTTGTTACTATTTGTAAATAGCTTTGCAGCTAAAATCAATTAATTATAGAAAGAATAATAATGGATGTTAAAAACATATCACCTGAGCAGGCAAAAGTAATGTACGACAAAAAAGTTAAGTTTATCGATGTTCGAGAACTTGATGAAAATGAAACTGCAAGAATTCCTGATACAAAATTAATTCCTATGAGTGAAATGCAAAATAGGTGGAATGAAATTTCGAAAGATGAAGATATAGTTATTTATTGCAGAACTGGAAATAGAAGCGGTATTTTAATTTCTCAACTTATTCTACAAGGTTATAATAACCTTTTTAATCTGGCAGGGGGAATTATTGAATGGCATCAGAATAGTTTCCCAGTTGAACAAGGTTAAAGATATATTATATTACTACTTCAACATTGTCCATATCAAATAGCCCTTCCGTAGATAAATATCTTTCACCAGTATCATAGAAGAAACAGAGTATATTCTTAAATTTAAACTCTTCTCTTTTTGCTAATTCAAAAGCAACCCATGTAGCCGCTGCGGATGAAGGTCCAACTAGAACTCCCTCTTTTTGAGCAATAAGTTTAACCCATTTAAAAGCAATTTCGTCTTTAACATGAAATAATTCATCCATATTATTTTTTGATCGAACAAAATTTTCAGTTATAAATCCTGGACCTACACCAATTATTTTATGTTTCCCTTGTTTACCACCGGCATAAACTGGACTTGCCTCAGGTTCAAAAGCAATGATTTTTATACTCTCGTCTTTATTCTTAAAATATGTTGATAGACCTTCAAAAGTCCCAGATGTTCCAAGCCCCATAATTACAGCATCAATTCGGCCATTCATTTGATCCCATATTTCAGGACCAGTTGTCATTATATGTGCATTACCATTTTCAATATTATTATGCTGATTTAAAAAATAAGTTGTTTGCTCATTTTTCTCACAATAAGCAATTGCTCTTTCTCGTGCACCTTTTGTATGTTCAGAAGCTGGTGTTAAAACTACTTTGGCTCCATAAGCACTTAGTATTTTTAGCCTTTCCTCACTACACAATTCGCTCATGAAAATTTTCGTTTTATAATCCAATATCACTCCAAGACTCGCTATTGCAATAGCTGTATTTCCACTGCTTGCTTCAACAACTTCCGTCCCAGAAATGATTTTTCCATCGGCCATTGCAGCTTTAATCATGTTTAGAACTGCTCTATCTTTTATAGAAGTTGGATTTAACAGCTCCATTTTAGCATAAACATTGGCTTCTATATTCTTTTGAAGTCTGTTTAGTTTTAATATTGGGGTTTTCCCAATAAAATCGGTTGCGTTATCTGTTAAATACACTGGGTCTCATTTCCTTTAAATATTCTAATCTAACAATATTATAAAATTTCATAATATTTAGTGTAATTATTCTTACACAATATCCTAATAAATAAATCCGCATCAAAAATGATTTTATGACCAAGGATGGATAATTGGTCACTAAATTAAATTATCGTGACACCTTATATCCTTAGGCAATTCTGATATATAGCTTGTTAATAATGAGGTTATCACAGTTAAAAATATTATTAATTTAGTTGTTTCTTTGACATTTCAAAATATTATTATATATTTGCAACTTATATCCTTATTTAGTAAGGTAAGTCACGATTTTTGACATAACTATTTAGTTAAGCAATAAATATGGAGAAGAAGATGAAAAAAATTGAGGCAATAATTAGACCTGGAAAACTGGAAGATTTACATACTGAACTCCAAGAAGCGGGATTTGCTGGCATTACCGTTACTGAAGTAAGAGGTTATGGGAGACAAAAAGGGCATAAAGAGATATATCGAGGGTCTGAATATAATCTTGAATTTGTGCCAAAAGTAAAGATTGAGCTTATTTGTTCTGACGGGGCAGTAGAAGAAGCCTTAAAAATAATAATTGAAAAGGGTAAAACTGGAAAAATTGGAGATGGAAAAATTTTCATCATCGATGTTGAAGATGCAATTAGAATTAGGACTGAAGAATCGGGTGAAAGTGCCCTTTAGTATAATCGCAAAAATTGAAAAGTAAAATTAAAGGAGTTATAAATGTCAGAAGAATTAATGAATTCTGTAGCTAATAACCTGTTTACTGTTAACAACCTGTGGATGATGATCGCTACCGCCTTGGTATTCATTATGCACCTTGGTTTTGCATCACTTGAAGCAGGATTAACAAGATCAAAAAATACTGTTAATATTTTATTTAAAAATTCTGTAATCCCTGCTATTGGCTTAATTACATATACATTGGTAGGTTTTAATTTAATGTACCCAGGTGCAGATTTTGCCGGGGCTGTTTTTGGATTTGCCGGATTCGGAATAGGGACAAATTCAGCGGGACTTACTACAGAGTATAACATTGGTTATACGTACTGGACTGATTTCCTATTTCAAGGGATGTTTGCAGCTACAGCGGCAACTATAGTCTCTGGTGCAGTTGCAGAAAGAATTAAACTTTCAACCTTTCTAGTCTTTTCAACAATATTTGTCGGTATTGCGTATCCAATTACTGGAATGTGGAAATGGGGTGGTGGATTTTTAGATGCTTTGGGTTTTTATGATTTTGCTGGTTCGACGCTAGTTCATTCTGTTGGTGGATGGGGAGCCTTAATGGGTGTAATATTCTTAGGTCCTCGAATAGGTAAATTTAAAAAAGGGAGAACAAACCCAATTCCCGGACATAGCATGCCATTAGCTGCCATTGGAGTATTTTTATTATGGTTAGGATGGTTTGGATTTAATGGTGGCTCAGTCTTATCAGCTGATCCAGGTCTAGTTTCTCTTGTTTTGGTAACAACATCATTAGCTGCATCAGCCGGGGCGATTGGTGCAATGTTTACTGCTTGGAAATTATTAAAAAATCCTGATATCACAATGGTGCTTAATGGAATATTAGCCGGTTTAGTTGGAATAACAGCTGGTGCCGATTTAATGGGACCAACTTCTTCAATAATAGTGGGATTTATTTCAGGAATTCTAGTAGTATTATCAGTATTATTTTTTGACAAAATTAAAATGGATGATCCTGTGGGTGCTCTTTCAGTCCATTTAGTATGTGGAATATTTGGAACACTAGCTGTTGGTATATGGGGATCAAATGCTGGTTTAGATCAGTTATGGGCCCAATTTTTGGGAGTAATTTCTGTGGGAGGATTTGTAGTTCTTTTTACTGGAATTTTATGGTTTATCCTTAAGAAAACAATGGGACTACGAGTATCTGAGGAAGAAGAAATAGGTGGGCTTGATGTAGGAGAACACTCAATGGAAGCTTATCCGGATTTTGAGAAAGTTGTATAAGTTACTAATAATAATGGAGAGATAATGTTTAGAAATATATTTAAATACATCGCAATTACTTTAACTCTAACAATGAGTACAGTTGTTCTTGCTCAAACATCAGTTTCTGGTGGTTCAGATTTTGTAAGTCGTTATGTTTGGAGAGGTTTAGATTTTGGAAATTCATTTAGTGTTCAGCCTTCAATAGCTTTAATAGCAGGTGATTTTGAAGCTGGATTCTGGGGATCATACCCTTTCACTAACACCGCTGGGGGTAATGAGGAAATTGATTTATACTTAGGCTACACTCTGGGAGATGTCTCAGTTCTTATTACTGATTATTATTTCCCAAATTCTGGAGGTAAATATGGCAATTATGATGATCCAGGTTCTCATACTGTTGAAGTAGGTTTAAGTTATGGTGGCTCTGATGCGTTCCCTCTATCAGTAACAGCATTTATGAATGTATATAATGATGATGATAATACAGTTTATTTTGAACTAGGTTATACCACACAAGTCAATGAAGTAGCCCTTGATTTTTTTGTAGGCGGAACACCGGGTGGTGATGCTGGTTACTATGGAACTATTGATTTTAACTTGATAAATATTGGAATAACCGCATCTAAAGAAATTAGTATAACTGATAAATTCACCTTACCTATATTCAGTAGTTATGTGTTAAATCCTAATTTAGAAGTGGCATTTTTAGTGTTTGGCCTTAGTTTAAGAATGTGAAATATCATTAATCAATTGCTTTTTTGGACATTTTTGTTATTTTATGGTAGTTACAAGATACATCTTCAATTCACATCGAGGCAGATCCCTCTTAAATTGAAGTTCTCAAATGCCAATTTTCTAAAGATCTTAGAAAGGCAATCGAGGATTTAATTTATCTAATTCCAAAAATTATTGTTTAAATATTATTAGAAGGGTTTGTTATGCTCAAAGATAAGAGTATACCCCAAAGCAACGGAATGTATAGTCCGGAGTTCGAACATGATGCTTGCGGGGTGGGTTTTGTTGCTGACATTAAGGGTAAAAAATCACACGAAATTGTTCAAAATGGAATTGAAATATTAGAAAACCTAAAACATAGAGGAGCTGTTGGTTGTGATCCTAAAACCGGTGATGGTGCTGGAATTACAACCCAGATTCCTCATGAATTTTTTAAGAAAGAATGTGAAAGACTTGATATAGAATTGCCGGAAGCAGGTAATTATGGAGCAGGTCTTGTTTTTCTACCGACAATTGCAGAAGATCGACACATTGTAGAACATGTTATAGAAAGTACGGTTGAGGGAGAGGAACAAATATTTTTAGGCCTCAGAGATGTGCCAGTTAATGATGAGGAAATAGGAAGTGTTGCTAAATCCGTAATGCCAGTATTTAAACATATTCTTGTTGAACGTGGTGAAGATACTAATCTTGAAGATTTTGAGCGAAAACTTGTAGTAATAAGGAAAAGAATTGGTCTCAAAATTAGATCGCTGGAATTCGGACAAAAAAATTATTTCTATATCTGTAATCTTTCTTCCAAGAGTTTAATCTATAAAGGTCAGTTAATGGCCGAACAATTGAGAACATTCTTCCCAGATTTAAATAATGTTGATTATAAATCTTCTATTGCGCTTGTCCATTCTCGATATAGCACTAATACTTTTCCAACATGGGCATTAGCTCATCCTTTTCGGATGATTGCACATAATGGTGAGATAAATACTCTTAAAGGAAACAAAAACTGGTTTAATGCAAGAGAAGGATTGTTTAAAGGAAGTGAATTTAAAGATGATTTAATTAAGATTGCTCCAATTATTGCTCCAAGTAAAAGTGACTCAGCAGCATTTGATAATGTTCTTGAAGCATTGGTTCACTCAGGTCGTTCATTACCTCATGCATTAATGATGATGATCCCCGAAGCTTTTTCCGCTGGAATTAAAATGTCAGAAGATAAGGAAGCTTTTTATGAATATCATTCATGTTTGTTGGAACCATGGGATGGTCCCTCGGCTATTTGTTTTACAGATGGAAGATATATAGGATCGATACTAGATAGAAATGGTTTGAGACCATTAAGGTACTGGGTTACTGATAATGGCAAAATTGTAATGGCTTCTGAAACCGGGACTTTGGACATTGAAGAAAAATCTGTATTGAAAAAAGGAATGATTCAACCCGGAAAAATATTCTTGGTTGATACAGAAGAAGGCAAAATAATTAGAGATGAAGAAATAAAAAATGATATTGTTAATAAACAAGATTACAAAAAGTGGCTTGATGAGAATTTAATTATTCTTAAAGATCAAAAGCTGGAACACACAACACCACCTGATGATGCAGCTGACGTTTTAACAAAACAGAAAATCTTCGGTTATACACTTGAAGATATTAAATATATAATTAAACCAATGGCTCAAGAGGGAAAAGAAGCCACTGGCTCTATGGGTGCTGATACTCCTTTAGCTATTTTGAGTAAGAAACCACAATTATTATTTAATTATTTCAAGCAGCAATTCGCCCAAGTAACTAATCCTCCCATTGATCCTATAAGAGAAGAAATTGTAATGAGTCAGCAAGTTATGTTGGGTCCAGAACAAAATATACTTGAAGAAACACCATTGCATTGTAAAAGATTAAAATTAAGGCGTCCAGTTATTACTAATCAAGGTCTAAATAAAATTAGATCATTAGAAAACGACAACTTAAAGTCAGAAACTATTTCATTGGTTTATCCAATTAATAAAATTGGAGGTTTAGAAAGAGCGCTTTCCGAAGTATTTATTAGAACCGACAAATTGGTTGAACAAGGTGTATCACTTATTATATTAAGCGATAAAGGTGTGGATAAAAATAATCTGCCAATCCCTAGTTTGTTAGCATGTTCCGGCCTGCATCACCATCTAGTTAAAAAGGGAACAAGAACAAAAGTTAGTATAGTCTTAGAAACTGGTGAAGCGAGAGAAGTTCATCATTTCGCCACCTTAATTGGATTTGGAGCTAACGCGATCAATCCTTATCTGGCATTTGAAATAATTAGAGATCATTGGAATAAAGGTGAATTTGAAAATATCAGTTTAGATGATGCAGAAGAAAATTACTTAGACGCTATCTCAAAAGGTTTGTTTAAAGTTATATCCAAAATGGGTATTTCTACAATTCAATCGTATTGTGGAGCTCAAATATTTGAAGCCGTTGGTCTTGATCTTCAGGTTGTTCAAAAATATTTTACTGGAACAGTTTCCCGTATTGGTGGCATTGGAATTGATTTGGTTGAAAAAGAAGCACGATTAAAACATGACTTTGCATTTAGCACATCTTTCCCAGGATTAGAATCGGGTGGTATTTATAGTTGGAGAGAAGAAGGAGAAAGTCACCAATGGAACCCGGAAACAATTGCTATGTTACAGCACGCAGTTAGATCTAACAATTATGAAATTTACAAAAGCTATGCTTCTAAAGTTAATGATACTAAGAAAAATTATGGACAATTAAGATCTTATCTTAGATTTAAAGAGCGGAAGTCAATACCAATTGATGAGGTTGAACCAGCTGCGGAAATTGTTAAAAGATTTGCAACCGGTGCTATGAGCTATGGATCAATTTCAAAAGAAGCGCACGAAACTTTAGCAATAGCTATGAATAAACTAGGTGGTTTTTCGAACACCGGGGAAGGTGGAGAGGATCCCGAAAGATTTTCTGTTGATAAAAATGGAAATCTGAGACGAAGTAAAATTAAGCAAATTGCTCAGGGAAGATTTGGCGTTACAATCGAATATTTAGCAAATGCTGATCAGCTACAGATTAAAATGGCTCAAGGTGCTAAACCTGGTGAGGGAGGACAATTACCTGGCCATAAAGTTAGTAAAGAGATTGCCAAAACTAGATATACAACAGAAGGAGTTGGACTAATATCTCCTCCGCCCCATCATGATATTTATTCAATTGAGGATCTTGCTCAGCTAATTTATGATCTTAAAAAATCAAATCCTACAGCAGATGTAAGTGTAAAATTAGTTTCTGAAGCTGGAGTTGGAACAATAGCCGCCGGCGTTTCCAAAGGTAAGGCGGATCATCTTTTAATTAGTGGATATGAAGGAGGAACAGGTGCTTCTCCTTTGACTTCAATAAAACATGCCGGATTACCGATGGAGCTTGGAATTGCCGAAACTCAACAAGTTTTGGTAATGAACGATTTAAGAACCAGAATTAGGGTACAAGTCGATGGTCAATTAAAATCAGGTAGAGATGTTGTAATTGCTGCTATGCTGGGAGCAGATGAATTTGGCTTTGCTACTTCAGCATTGATTAGTATGGGATGCATAATGTTAAGAAAGTGTCACCTTAACACTTGTTCGGTTGGTATTGCTACGCAGGATAAAGAATTAAGGAAAGAGTTCAGAGGTACAGCGGAACATGTAATTAATTATTTTAATTTTATTGCTGAAGAAGTCAGAGAAACAATGGCTGAATTGGGAATTAGAAAATTTAATGATTTAATAGGAAAAGCTGATTATTTAAGAAAAGCCCACAAAATCGAACATTGGAAAGCCAAGCATTTAGATCTATCAAATATCCTTTATAGAATAGATGTTCCCGTCAAAAAACCGATTTATCATTCTGAAAAACAAGTTCATACTTTAGACAAATCTTTTGATAACAGGCTGATTGAATCGAGTAAAAAGGCAATTGAAAAAGGAATTCCTGTAAGATTTAGTGCTCAAGTAAGAAATGAAAACCGTACCATTGGAACAATGTTAAGCTCAACTATTGCAAAAAAATATGGACTAAAAGGATTGAGAGATGATTCAATTACAATTGATTTTGAAGGATCTGCAGGCCAAAGTTTTGGTGCTTTCTTAAGTAGAGGTTTAACTTTTAATCTTGAAGGTGACGCGAATGATTATGTTGGGAAAGGACTATCTGGCGGTAAGCTTGTAATTAAGCAGCATGAAGAAAGCAAACTGGATCCGGGGAAAAATATTATTGTTGGTAATGTTGTTCTCTATGGAGCTATTTCCGGGGAGGCATACATTAATGGAAAAGCCGGAGAAAGATTTGCAGTGAGAAATAGTGGTGCTAATGTGGTTGTGGAAGGAATTGGTGATCATGGTTGTGAATATATGACGGGAGGCAGAGTTGTTATACTTGGTAATACTGGAAGAAACTTTGCTGCTGGTATGAGCGGCGGTATAGCGTACGTTTGGGATCAAAAAGGAGAATTTGGGAATCTCTGTAATATGGAAATGGTAGACTTATTTTCACTTGAATCTCAAGAAGATAAAAATGAATTGAGAGGATTTATTATTACTCACTTTGAAAAGACTAATAGTCGTGCAGCAAAGAAAGTATTAGATAACTGGATGGAAGTGGAATCACAATTTGTGAAAGTATTTCCCAAAGATTATCAAAGAGTATTATCAAAGTTGCATTCAGAAAAGAAAGATGAAGAGTTATTAGAAGAAAATATTAACTGATCAGATATATATAATTATTGTCATTCCGGCTGAACAAAATGAATGTCGGAATCTCCAATTTAATATATGTGACCAAAATTAAAGATTCCGGTATTTGAAAATCAAAACCGGAATGACAAACAGATAAAATTTCTTTTGTTGTCTTTTCGAATGTATGTGAGAAATTTTTTTTAGATTTTTATTTTTTGTAAAGCTGTAATTTCGAACGAATGTGAGAAATCTTATATTTCATTCCCGAATTCTTTAATCGGGGATCTATTATTAAGATTCCAGTATTCTATAAATCAGAAACCGGAATGACAAAAACTTAATCAGTTTAATTTTTTTAGGATGGAAAATGGGTGATGTAAAAGGATTTATAAAATATAAAAAATACGATTTCAAAAAAGTAAATGTTGATGAAAGAATAACGAATTGGAATGAATTTGATATACCTTTGGCCGAAGAAGAGTTAAGAACTCAAGGTGCAAGATGCATGGATTGTGGTATTCCTTTTTGCCAATCCGGTTGTCCAATTGGCAATATAATTCCAGATTGGAATGATTTAGTTTATGAGGGAAATTGGGAAGAAGCATTTAAGCGATTAAATAGAACAAACAACTTTCCTGAGTTTACCGGAAGAGTTTGTCCTGCGCCCTGTGAAAACTCTTGTACATTGGCTATTAATAAAGATGCCGTAACCATTAAAAATATAGAAGTATCGATAATAGAAAGAGCATTTAATGAAGGCTGGTTAAGTGCTATAACTCCAGAAATAAGAAGTGGAAAAAAAATAGCAATAGTTGGTTCTGGTCCAGCTGGTTTAGCTTGTGCGGATGAACTAAATAAAAAATCTCACTCAGTTACAGTTTATGAAAAGAATGAGATTGTTGGTGGCCTGCTAACTTTGGGAATTCCAAATTTTAAATTGGACAAGAAAATTGTGCAGCGTAGAGTTGATTTAATGAAAGCTGAAGGTGTAGAATTTAAGACCAATGTAGAAATAGGCAAAGATATTCTCTTATCAGAATTGCTTGATGATTTTGATGCCATAGTTTTGTCAGGTGGAGCTGAACAACCAAGAGATCTTCCTGTTGAAGGAAGAAAACTTAAGGGAGTTTATTATGCAATGGAGTATCTAACTCAACAGAATAGAAGCAATATGGGACAAACTTTTAATGGAAATAGACTATCAGCGAAAGATAAAAATGTAATTGTAATTGGTGGTGGAGACACTGGTTCTGATTGTATTGGAACAGCAAATAGACAAGGAGCAAAATCAGTTACTAACTTAGAATTATTGGTAGTACCTCCAACTGAAAGAGCTGAAGAAAACCCCTGGCCACAATGGGCTATGGTAGAAAGAACTTCTTCTTCACATGAAGAAGGATGTGAGAGAATATATAGTGTTATGACCAAAAAATTAACAGGTGAAAATGGTGAAGTAAAAAAACTTCATGGAGTTGAACTTAATTTTGGTGAGAGAGATCCATTAACAGGAAGAAAACCAATGAACGAAGTTTCAGGATCTGAATTTACACTTGATGCCGATTTGGTATTGCTCGCAATGGGGTTTACTGGTCCTGTAAAAAATAATTTAATTGGTGAACTAGATATAGAGTTGGATAAACAAAACAACATTAATACAGATGAAAATAGAATGACAAACATTCCCGGAATTTTTGCCGCCGGTGATATGAGAAGAGGACAGTCATTAGTTGTTTGGGCAATAAATGAAGGTCGGGAAGCTGCTAAACATGTTGACAAGTATATTACAGTATAACTGTAGGTTCAGTCTGCGGTTTATGAAATATTAATGATTATAAATACGTGGGAAGAGTTTATTTTACTGTCCTGGTTAACTACCGCATATTGTTCATAAATTGACAAGAGAATGAATCATAAAATCAAACTATCAATAGATCATTTTACAAATCAAATATTCTTAACTTTTAATTTACTCCTTTCAGTCTTTCGATCTCTAACGCTAGATCAGCTCTACCTTCGCTCGTTAAAATATTCGCTACAAATGAAGGATTCAACTCCTGAATTGCACTTAAACTTACTGCAAAAGAACCTAGCAGGAAAAAATTCTCGGCTTTTAAAACTATTAGGTCGTTTTTATTTAATCCCAGACCATGTGAAAATATCCAATTAGAATCACTTGTTAGTGCAGTATCAATTTTAATGTTTGAAGCAGCATACTTTTTATCGGCATTTAATACAAAAGCCCAACCTGCTTCAATATCGGCGGTACTTCCCACTTTTTGAGATCCAGATGAAAATTCAATAATAGAGTTTGCCAACTGGTCGTCTTTAAAATATGTCCATCCAAGTCCGTTATATGCCTCGAAAATATCCGGTTCCATAGATTTAGCCGCATCAAACTTCTCGATAGCGACAGTATAATTCTGGCTCGTAAATTCCGACCAGCCATCGCTTACCAGATCATCGTAAGTTGCAGCTGGAGGTTCAACGTTGGAATCGGAACTTGGGCAGCCGCAGAAGATCAGTGCAATCATTATTAGTAAAATGATATTTTTATTAACAGACATTTTGTTCACTCTCTTTATTAATATAATTTTTACTTCTTAGCTAACGAAGCAATATCATCTTTTTTGTATCTATAAACTCACCCGCTTTCAATTGGTAGAAGTATATTCCGCTAGCTATTCCACTTGCATTCCAAATGATACTATATCTGCCCGCGGATTTTACATTGTCTTCAAGTCTTATTATCTCTTGTCCTATCGCATCGTAAATTGTAAGATTAATATATGCGTCCTCAGGTAAATAATATTCGATCGTTGTCGATGGGTTAAAAGGATTCGGATAACATTGTTTTAATGCATAGTTTGATGGCACCGTATTATTTCCTGAGTAAGTGGAGTCGAATACTACTTTAAATTTGCCTAGTTTGTTTACTTGGGCAACAATGGAATTATTCATTGGATAGACCTTACTTGGCAAAGCTATCCAATCTTCTCCGTTGAACTGGTATATGAACAACTTGTCAGAATTTGAATACATTTTTTTGTTATACAATATTTCCAGTTCAAATGATTTATTGAATTCTGATTCTGGCCCGAACATGTAAACTTTTTCTTCACTATGCAAGGTATTGTCAGCAAGAAAATAAATGTCATTTTTTGTATGTGATTTCGATATAAATAGATTAGCTTCCTTATCCGGAGTTTGTAAAATGTAATTGAATCCCTTCTTGGCTAAAAGGATTTCAAAATTTCTGGTATAAACAGAGTCTATTCCCCCAATTGTCTGTACACGAGTTATTATCAAATGTTCACCACCTTTGTCAAACTCGTATGATCCCTTATATACATCATCGCTGCCTTCAATCAGCGACATGGTAACATTCGATGTATCTCCTGATACCGATATATTCACCTGTGGTGGGCTGGATAAAAGCTGATCTGTAACCACAACAATGTCACAATATTTAGTTGCGGCCGGATTTTGAAAGAGCGCTGAAGTTATTTGAACTTTTGGTTTGTTAGTGGTAATTAGTAACCCACTTAAAAATACTGCTGATTCAGTATCCGTATTGACTCTTACGTCTCTGAACCCGGGAGCAACGTCGCTATCAATTTCAATTTCAGCGTGTAATTCTGTAATATCTTCCACTTCAACATTAAGTAATTTTATTCCTGAACCACTGAAAGTAACAACTGAGGAACCACTCATAAAATGAGTATTATTTCCCTTGATAGTTAATGTTAGTTGAGTACCAGGGGCAGCAAAGGATGGACTAATAGAAATTAACTCAGATTTTTCAGGTGCTGTCATGGATACGAAGAATGGTCCTGTCAGGTTTTCATATGCCCACTCATTTCCACTGATAACAGTTATGTCTCTGAAGCCGACAACTGTATTGGAAGCAATACTAATATTGGCCTGTAAAATAGTTGGCGAAATTTTCTTAACAGAATTAACCAAAATTCCTGACCCCAAATCAACTTGAGAGGAATCGCTGAAGTTAGTATTAACTCCGTAAATTAGTACAGTTAAAGATTGACCTGGCTGGGCAGAGCTTGGAGTAATTCCAACAACGGTGGGATAAAAAGGTTGAGTAATTATTTCAAAGGCACCAATTCCTTTTGCAGTATCTGTGACACCACTGCCCAGTGGAGTAATTGCTGTGATATCCTTAAAACCTAGTTCAGCAGAGTTATCAATATGAATATCTGCTTCGAGATGAATAGAGGAAACAGCATTTACTCTTTTTACAGTGATACCGCTACCAGAAATATTGAGTGTCGTTGTACTTTGAAAATTAGTACCCGATCCGGTTAAGGAAACAGTTAAATCGATTCCCTGCGGAGCCTTTTTCGGTTCAACCAAAACAAGAGATTGTGTAATTGCGCCTTGAACTAAGTTGAATATTATATTTTCAAATCGCTGCACATCTTCTGTGTTAAACAAATTCACTTCGGGTACATAAGCAAATATTCCCCCGGTTTCCTTTGCCATTAAAGAAAAGGCTTGGATTGCATTATATGTTGGAGGCTTAACATATGTTACTCTTTCAAATTCAAGAATAGTATTGAAAATATCCACATCATATGAAAATGATTGGTAAGTAGTTCCGTAGTTTTTTGCAGCTATCGGTTGCTCAACATCAGATATATCCACTGGACCAGGATCTAAAACACTTTTCGCGACACTAAAACCAACAATACCGTATCGAATCTCAATTTCACCGTAAATAAATGCAAATGAACCATCTGGACGAAGTACAATTGAAAATGTAATTTTATCACCTGGATAAGAATTTGGAATAGTGTCGAAAACTACATGGAATTCCTCACCCACTTGTCCATAACTGATTCTACCGCCATCTTGAGGAGCGAGATCAGTAAAGAAACCAGCCAGAATGGGCGGACCTGTTAATAGTGCACTATAAGTAGCGTAACTGTTTGCGGAACCTGTTTCAAAGGTAATATAGCCATTTGAACCCACAAAGATAGAATCATATTCTTGATCACTGAAAGGAAACTTAAAAGGCAGTTGAAGAGCTCGGAAATCTTCGTCGTTTAGTTGTAGTGTATCCGTTAATGTTTCTGTTCTATATACTCTATTTTTAATTGATTTTATTGATTTAAGGTTATCTTTAGTCATCGCCATATCTGAAGGCTCTTCAAGTTGTTTTAATATTTTTTCTAAATCGTCACAGTCTCCGGAAAGTATTACATCCACTCTAATACCCCGTGCTTGCAATGCACTGATAGTAGCTGAATTGTCTATTCCGGGATGAGGTGCAGCGTCAGTTGCAAGAAATACTCTTCCATTATCATTCATAATATCTCGTATAGCATTTATTGCCTCAACCGATCCTTCAGGGCAATCGCCACCACCTGAAGCATATAGAGCAGATACCTGAGACTGAATAAGTGAAAGTTCAGAAGTTGGTTCTCCGATGGATACACCATCTTTAAACGTTACCAAAAGAAATGTTGTTGTTGAATCGTCCTCATAAGTTGCTAGATGATTCAACAAAGCTTGTCTCACTCCTGATATTTCTTCACCCATGCTTCCCGTATCATCTATCACAAAAGCAACATCTACCATCCCGATAATAAATCTATGCATTCTATCGGCACCAGCTGTGGGTGCAGGAGCCCATGATCCGTTTGCCTGTCTTTTCGGTATGCTATTTTTATAATATCTGGTTACGTTTTCATTATAACCTTCTAAAGGATTACCAGCTTTATCCGTACCCCTAATATGAATGATATTTTTACCATTCTTACTACCGTCATCAGGAATTAATGATTCATCGACAAAAAACATCCACTCAGTACTATCAGCGTTTACTTGATGTGGATTATCAATTTTTCCACATCCTAATGGTTGAATATCTTCAATATAGACTTCATCCATAGGTTCACTAGTCGTTATCACTATTTTTACATCTCTATCTACTTTAGCCGAACCCGTCATACCATCTTTCGGTTTAGCTGGATCAAGTTGTAAATTGCTCCCATCCCAATCCCATTTTGCAAAATAAATTGATGAACCTTCGGATTCAACAAGACATTTTTTTACATATGGTCTAAAATTATCAATCAAAACTTTATGAGAATAATCAGCAGCAGTGTTCACAAAGTCACCACTCCTAATAAATACGGAATAATATCTATCGGGGAATAGTGCCTCTTCATTTACATTAGCAACAGAATACCAACCACGGTAACCATTCGGCGCTACTTCGGAATTACTTGCATTCGTAGCCCAACATTGATTTGCATCTAAAGTTGCAATTGTTCCATCGGTCCCACTAGTATTAGTCACTATATAAGTATACCAATAAGGCCATCCATTAGCTGGGCGAAATGCTGGAGTTGATGCTGCCAGAGCAATATTTAGATCAAATAAAATTGGTGGTCTTATGTTACTATTCCCGTACCAATTCGCTCCATCCAAGAGAATATAAGGTTCATTTGCATTTCTAACAATATCATGCAATACACCATCTTTATGCTGTTTTATATAATAGCCTATTCTTTGAGGTGTAACCCAAGGAATATCTTTGGACTGATGATCCGTTATCTCAGCAACTATATCTGCCGCTGTATAAACAACAGTATTTGTTGGGAAATAATTGCTTGTATTGGGTCCTATCCTAAATCTTATCACCTGCCCATCTGCATTTGTGTTTTGAACAACAGGGGCTGATAGGTATGGATCACGATTTTCATTTCTATCAAATAATAAAAGGGGATTACGAGCATCAATCATCATATTATTATCCCAGTAATGAAAATGAGTATGATTATTAATGGGCGAACCAAACCATCCAGACGCAATTAAACCTATTTTTTCTCCCGGGGCAACCGACCATCCCACCGTTAATTCCGGATTTACACTGAAAGCTTTAAGATGATTAAACTGAATGTTTCTCACTTGATTAGCTATTCTTATTCTTATGTTGACAAAAATATTACTGCCTGCATTATTAGCTCCTATTCCAGTTACTACCCCACCTACTGGCGCTACAACACATTCATCATTAATATTTCCATCACCCTGAAGATCTAAACCTTCATGAAGATAAGTTACGGTACCTCCGCCGGCAGCCGAAGCTTGAAGCGCAGTATTAAACCCGTTTAATATTTCTCGGCTGTCGGGAGATGTAATTAATGAAGTACTTTTAACAGGCCATACTTTTATTGCTCTACTGCTCCTAGGTTTAGAAGCAAAACTGAATTCCCCTTCAAATTTTACTCTAACTTGGTATGTATATTCAGGTCCGGCATTTATTGCATTATCCAGAAAGGAATTTGTAGTTCCGGTACTGACCCAGTCACTGTAGACTCCATTATCAACTTTTCTTCTATATTGGTATTCCTCCGCTCCGATAATTTCTGTCCATTCAACATACATAGACAATGCAGGATCGTAGTGTGGTTGTACAATTTTTATCACAGGTGGTTCAACCCCACGATTTCCCGATAATTCAACTAAATAAGGATTTTCATCCGGATCATTGCTTTCAAATACTAAATCAGCATATTTTTCATTTGTTGTTTGAGGTTCAAATCTTATTGTTATGTTACTTGATCTATGTGGAAGAAGGGTAATGGGAGCACCTCCACTTACAATAGAAAATTCTGAGGCATGGGAGCCAGAAAGAGTTGTTGCCGAAATGATGAGATCATCTTCACCATCATTAGTTATAGTAAAAAATTGATCTTTTGAGCTGCCTAAATCAACATTACCGTAGTAATAAGATCTTGGTGTTACGGAAATATCAGGAATTCCTATAGCAAACGCTACGAGAGGTATATAGAATGGATCCTCATCCGGATCATTGCTTCTTATTGTTAATATCGCATTTTTATCTCCTTTCGTTTTAGGCATTACAATTACATCTACGCTTTGAGTATCTCCAGGTGAGATATTAAAAGGAAATTCAGGGATTGTATTCATTTGAGATGATGGTTTGACAGGGGCAAAGAAAAATTCTGAATAATTAGTCCCACCCATGCCCATTGACGTAATTTGTAGATCTGTATCACCATCGTTAGTTATTTTAAAGGTCATTCCTTTTACATCTCCAATAATAACATCGCCAAAATCATGTGCTTCAGGATCAACTGCAATATCTGGTAATAATGGAGCTACACCATTTCCTGTTAAAGGCACTACAACTAAATTTTCATCAGGATCATCTGAAGTAATTTCTATAAAAGCATTACTGGATCCTAAATCAGCTGGAGTAAAACGAATTGTTAAATCTCTGTAAGAATTTTGATACACGGTAAATGATGTTCCGCCCCAAACGATTGCATAATCATCAGAATTTGTCCCTTTGATTTCTACCAAGGATACAATAAGATTGACCTCACCAGGATTATGGATTCTTAAAATTTGTTCTACAAATGTTTCTAGGAAAACATCCTCATATTGAATAAATGGAGGATCTACCAATATTTGAGGTTGATCTTCATCTATACTTAAAAATTGTGCAGCAAGCGAAGTTATCCCTCTGAATCCAATCGAATCACCAACAACGATTCCTTCACCTGTTTCCATATTTATTTCAAATAGAATATTCGGCTTTTCGAAACCTCCCTTCAAACCATAAAGCCGGCCAGTTTGATCGAATGCAATATCATCATTTGGTCCTTCCAATTGAGTATAACCGAGTATAGTTGCAGTGGCTGTCGTTGTATCTATTTTAACAATAGCATCACTTTCAAACGAAGATGAATCTGTACATGCATATAAATCCCCTGATTTTGGATCAAAAGAAAATCCGCTATACGTTTCACCGGTCGAGATAACAAATCTTGCAGTATCGTTTATTAGATCCAAATGGTATAAATTTCCATTTCTATCAAATGCATATAATTGGTCGGATGGTGTGAATGCTATACAAGATAATGATGGTAAATTGGGATTAAATTCATATAAAATACTACCTGTCAAGGAATCCATAGTGTACAAGAATCCATTATCCTTATTTGCAGCAACCCTATCACCTTCTGAGTTTATAGCTAAGCTGAACGTACCGAGTGTGTCAGTTTCAAACGATAATGTTCCAAATCCTGAATGCTGGTCAATCTCTATTAATTCAGAATTATTCTCTAACCTATCAGTAATACCAAAAAAAGTCGCAGATTTTGAATTAGCTTGTGAGAATATGTGATTGGTGATTAAGAATAATAAAAATAAAATCAGGAGAGTTTGCTTCTTTAATAATTTAAAATTGTCAATGATACCCAACATGTGATACCTCACATAATATTAAATTCTTGTTAATATCATTTTATGATACTTTGGAATTAATTATTTCTTGCTGGTTATTCCATTGTATATATTATTTTCTCATTTTCTGTATAAACTTCCAGCATATTAGCCGGATTAATATTTACTCTTCTGTAATTTCCCCAGGTAGGTTTTTTATTAATTTTTTGAGAGGAAGAAATTGCACCGGATTTTGAATCTATTATTTGCAGATTATATCCATCACCGGTTTCCGAGAACAGTAGTACAGCAAAACTATCTCCTCCATCAATACCTGTAACAGGATACATACCTGCCGGTTTTCCTCTTATTTTCCCATGACCCGTTCTTACTACTGTGTTATTTAATGAATAGAGAATCCATTTTGAAGCACCAAAAATTACGAGTTTATTGTCTGATATAAATTCGAAGTTATGCATATCCTCCGGATGTTCTTCCTCATATAATTTTATTCCGGAATTATCGAATATGTATAGTATTCTTTTTTGTAATCGACTATCACGTAGAATTATACTGAAAAATCTATTTGCCGGTGAGATCTTAATCTTTAAATCTGCTGCTTGGCGAATTTTTCTTTCCCAAATAGGTGTACCATTATCAGCGTATTTTCTAATTATGGTATTGTTTTCTTTTTCATCACTTCCCGCTGCAATAAAATTACCATCATCATATAATCCTATTGCATATGGCCAAAATAATTTTGAGTCAAATGAGGATACAAGTGTACCATCATTACTATAAACAATAATAAATAATTTGTTAAAAACATCAAATTCAAAGTATTCCCCGTAAGTAATAATATTTGAAAGATTATTAGAAATTGCAGTAAATTGATATGGTATTATTAATAGTGATTCGCCATTTTTGAAATTTAACCTTAGTTTCTTTTCAGAATCAATAATCTCACCCTTACTTGCTCCTATCAAATTTCCATTTATATCCGTTAAGATTTCTTCATTCGAATTTAATGCCTCTTTTATAGGCGAAGGTTCAACACCCGCTTCATTTAATTTTAAGAAGGGTGAATTCTGACCAAATGTGAAATTAGAAAAGAAAAACAATGAGCTAACTAAGAAAACAAAAAATCTTTGAATTGACATTTTCGATTTCCTTAAAATATTATAGGTTTTATATATAAGAACAAGAGGAGAATGTACGTTGTAAAAAAATAAAGTAAGCATTATAATACATAATAACAAGATCTTAATATATTATACAAAACACCCAACGTCCTATTAAGTGGACAATTATTAATTAATAGTAGCTCGATAAATATTTAATAATAAATTAATAAAATATTTCTCTAATTAAATCTTTCGATAGACTAAAATTGGCTGGTGCAAATAGTAAAGTCAAAAATCTTAATGGATTTGAACTTAAATATGAAAAAAAGATCCAGTAACGGATGAAAACCAATTAGTGAAATATTCGACTCTGATTTTACACTTAACGCTAATTTTGTTCAGATTGAATGGGGTTTATCGGTTCTATTAAAAGTAATTTGTTTAATGAGTTAGATATAGAACTTGACAAAAGTAACAATATAATGATAGATGAAAATTGAAAGACAAATATTCCCGGAATCTTTGCCGCAGAAGATAAGAGTAGGGGACAATCATTAGTCGTTTGGGCAATAAATGAAGATAGGGAAGCGGCACAACATGTTGATAAGTATATAACAGTTTAGTTAATGTAACCGTGGGCCTGCCTGCCGGTAGGCAAGCTTCAACCCGCGTATGTACAATAAAATATTACTAATTTAGAATTTTCATCGTTGGTGGTGTAGGATCATTTTCTTTAATTCGTTTTCTGCAGATTTGCTCTACTTGGTACACATTGGGAATTCCGGAAATATAAATTGTGTCTGGCACATATCGGCTACTGTTATTTTTACTGCTCACTATTTTTCCAGTTCTCATTTGTAAAGAGAGATTCCCATTTATCTCATCTCCGCGTACTTCAATATCCCCTGAAAATTGTTCCCAATCAATTGAGCGGACATTTCCGTTTTGGTAGCTAACAAACCTAAGAGGAGTTCCAACAAAATAACCGCCTTTTTTAAATATTGAGTATAGCCCAAAGCCTATCATAATAATGCCGATTAAAACAAAAACTCCAATTAATATTGCTGGAAAAATTATTGGTTCTAAATTATCTGGACTAGCAACAGTTGGAACATCATTAGAAGTGAAATGTACTTCTTCGCCAATGAAAAGAGGGCCTAAAAATGCATATACAAAAATACTCGTAAAGGCAGTCCAAATTGTACCAAAAAGAATAATACCGATGGAATTTTTAATGGGTTTTGCACGTTTTGCTTTTACAGAAAAATCAATTTTTTCTTCAGCGATTACTGTTAGTAAATTCTGTGGTAGGTCATATTTATCTAGCATAACTCCCTAACAAAATAAAAATTAATAGTACTATTTACCATAATTTAATCTTTTTGTAAAGATTAAAATAGGAACAAGTCAGTCACAAAAATTTACGGCCAATTATATTTTTCACATTTTATTTTAATTGTACCATTTCATTTGAGTAGATGACTTTTATCTTTATTTAGAAGAATAAGTCCGAATATTTAAAAAATAGGTTTTGTCTTATTAAGTAATTTGATATTTTTGATATATGAAAGCAGCAATTTTTATATTTATCATACTAGCAAGTAATTCTATATATGCTTGTGATAATTCACCATCTGCCGAATGTGATACTATTCAGTTGGAAACCAATGAATTATCACAAACTGAAACTAATGACTGCTGTAATGAGCTATGTTATTGTAATTGTTGTAATCAAGTAAGCGTCTTAAGTTTAATTATGATTCAGAATATTTGTGAGAATTATTCTACACCCATAATTTACAATTCCATTCAAAATCTTTCGGATTATTCTTCCTCTCCTTGGCAGCCTCCTAAAATCTGAGAATACAAACTCTAACAAAAGTATTCAATAATTTAATAGGAACTGCAAAATGATTCGCAATTTAACATTGCTAAGTATTTTTATGCTTAGCACGATATTGTATTCACAGAATAAAATAAACGGATTTGTAATAGATGAACATTCAAGTGAAAAATTGCTTGGAGTAAATATAATTTTACTTGGTATATCTAATGGAACTGCAACAGACGTTAACGGGCAATTTACTTTAATCAATATTCCTAGTGGAAAACAAAAAATATTGTTTTCATATGTGGGGTATGAGGATTTTACAATTGAACTTACTTTTCCATATTTAAATGATTTTTTAAAAGTTGAGCTGGAGCCGCATACAGAACAACTTGCGGAAATATTCGTAAACGCAACAAGGTCGTCAAGAACGATCGATAATGAACCTACACGTGCTGAAGTAATTGCCGGGGAAGAAATTGATGAAAAAATAAGTATGGATCCTTCTAATATTTCGATGATGCTGAATGAAAGTACTGGTATACAAGTACAGCAAACATCCGCTTCAAGTGCTAATAATACATTTAGAATTCAGGGTCTCGATGGTAGATATACACAATTATTAAAAGATGGTTATCCTCTTTATGGTGGATTCTCCGGTAGTCTAAGTCTTGTTCAAATTCCGCCGCTGGATTTGCAGCAGGTTGAAATAATTAAAGGAAGTTCATCAACCCTTTACGGTGGTGGTGCAATTGCGGGTTTAATTAATCTAAGCAGTAAATTGCCAAAAGATGAAAGAGAGATATCTTTTTTAGTAAATGCAACTTCAGCGTTGGGCCTAGATCTAAGTGGATATTACTCACAGAAATTTAAAAATTACGGTGTTACTGTTTTAGTTTCACGGAATACACAAAAGGTTTATGATAATAATGATGATAACTTCTCAGATATTCCTAAAATTGACCGATATACTATCAATCCTAAGTTTTTATTCTATTTTGACGAGACTAAGATATTGGAGATTGCTGGAAGTTTTTCTACTGAGGAGCGATTGGGTGGCAATTTGGAAGCTGTTGATAACAGAAAGAATCCCAACAATTATTATTTTGAAAAAAATCTTAGTAATAGATACTCTTTACAAGTGGGTTATAACTATCAAGGGGAAGACGATTATTTTTCTTTTAAAAATAGCTTAAGTTTTTTCGATCGAAAATTATCTCTACCCGATTATCTATTTAGTGGTACACAGCTATCGACATTTTCTGAGGCTGTATATAAATTATCTGCAAATACCGGAGATTGGCTAGTTGGCTTAAACTTACTCACAGATCGTTTTAATGATAGAAGTAAAGTATATAATAAAAAAAGCTTTACCGATTTAACTGTCGGATCATTTGTTCAGAATAGCTATGATTTTTCAAAAATCTATTCTTTAGAAATGGGTCTTAGGCTTGATTATAATAAAGACTACGGTATTTTTCCACTTCCGAGAATAAATCTACTCATAAAAATGTCCCCGGATTTAACTAGCAGAATTGGCGGCGGATTCGGTTACAAAATTCCCTCGATATTTACGGAAAAATCGGATGAATTGGCTTTCAGAAATATTATGCCAATTGATGAAGAAATTACAAAAGCAGAAAAATCATACGGCTTTAACTTCGATATAAATTATTCTACAATCCTTTTTAACAAAATTGTATTCTCATTAAATAATTTATTTTTCTATACAAGAATTACAGATCCACTCATCATTGAATATAATCAAACAAATAATTTTTATGAATTTATTACATTTAATGGATATAACGATACGAAAGGAGTTGAAACAAATATTAAGCTTACACTTGATCACTACAAATTATTCGTGGGTTATACTTTTACAGATGTTAATACTCATTCAAAGGGATCATCTTCAAATTTCCCACTAACTCCTAAACATAGATTGGGAGTAGTTCTTATTTATGAAATACATGGTGACATGAGAATAGGATTAGAGGCATACTATACTGGCAAGCAAACTTTAAGCAGCGGTAAAAACGTAACCGATTTTTGGATAAACGGATTAATGATTGAAAAGAGGTTTAATAAGTTCAGTTTGTTTTTGAATTTTGAAAATTTTTTGGACACCAGACAATCTAAATATGGAGCAATGTTTACGGGCTCAACGGAGAACCCAAACTTTGTTGATATTTATGCCCCCACAGATGGAAGAATTATTAATGGAGGAATAAAGATTAATTTGTAGGTTGTCGATAGGAATGGTTCTTCTCTAAATAGAGCATAATAAACTATTTTGCGGGAAGGCTGTTTCATTGTAATTTAATTGTATTTTAGTTGGTGTGTAAATGGTGTTACCGAAATACTGCCTAGCGCATGAGGAGAGATAGTAATTGCAACGATTAGCTTGCCTATTTTATTTTATAAATTCGAATACCAATTTATTTTTCTGTTACCCATAAAATAACAAAGCCTTATAAAACAATTTCTTATAAGGCTTTTTTAATAAACTTCAATACTGATTTATCCAATCACCTTTTCTTATAAATTAGTGAAATAAATAAACATAATTATCTAAAATTAAAACTCTATCTTATAACTAAGACTTGGGATTACAATTCCATCATATTTAGTATTCATCTTTTGGGATACTAAATTATAGTAGTCATGTGAGTACTCTTTGGTTCCTGTTAAATTTAATATCTGAAGAGACCAAACTGATGAATATTTCTCATTGTTTGTACGATATGAAAGTGTAAACGAAACTATCGGTAAATCTTTATATTTATCATTGAATGAAATAACTTGGTCTGTCTCACCGTAAACCACATCTTGTTTTTGGTATGAAGCTTCATAATTAATAGGTTCTTTACAGTTTCCCCCTAGATAATTAATCCTTACATTAGCGCTTAAGATATTTTTCTTTCCAACTTTCCATTCTTTCCCTGCCATGATGTTAAATACATAGTTTTTATTAAACCTAGTATTACGTTCAATGTTATCATTGGCAGTATATTTTGAATTGAATACTGAAGCAGATAGCATGTAATAATATCCGTCACTCAAGTATTTCTCAAGAGTAAAATCAATCCCGTAATTACTACCTTTACCTTTGCTTAAAAGTACTTCATCAAAAAATAAGGTGTTATTATTGTTCAATGTTGAAATATAACTATTAGGTGAAACAGGAACGTCACTCAAATACTGATAATATGGTTCAATGCTTAAATGAAGATTTTCAGAAATCTTTGCATGATATGATAAAACATAATGTGTCGATTTCATAAATTCCAGGTCTTTGTTCGGGCGGCTTCCATTATTTGAAACAAAGTAAACAGGTAGCTGTTCAAGTCTGCTATGTACTCCATAAGCAAAACCAAAACTATGATTATTATTTATGTTGTATTTTAATCCGACTCTTGGCTCAATAGAATAGTTATCATTTAGTAGTAAGTACTTTGAATTAAATCCTGCATTAAGAACCAGCTTTGGAAGAAGATTTATTTTCGATTGAGAATAAAATTGCATAAATCCTGTATTTCCTGAATTGCAGGCAATTTCAGTTGGACGTTCTCCTTCAGCCGATGACTGTTCAACATCGATATCAAAATTAAGAGAGCTATAACTTAAACCTGTTTTATTGCTGTGCATATCACTAAAACGTTTAGTTAATTCCGATTGAATTGAAAACCGTGTAGAATTGTTTTCAGCATTGGATTGTGGATTAGCGTTCAGATTATAATCCAACCGTTCTTCAGTAAAATTTAAACCATTTCCGGTAGCAGATATGGTGGTGTTTAAAAACGCAGCACCGGGTAGTATTATTTTATGAGATAAGGCTGTTGCAAACATATACATTGAAGTTTCAGAGTTATCTCTGTCGAAATTAGACTCCCAATCAGCAATGTCAGCAGCTTCCATTTCCTGCCCATCTATAGAACCGATTCCCCAGAGGCTGAATATTCCGTATTTTTTTGTGGGAAAATTAAGTTTAAAGGAAAGGTCCTGATATTTCAAAACACCAGCATCGCTAGGTAAAATAGGTGATAGTAAAGCCATAGTTGAATAACGGTAGTTAGCGATATAAGTAGCATTTGAGTTTTGACTAAATGGGCCCTGGGCCATAGCACCAACACCTAATAATCCTGCTTCAAATGCATATTGCTGTTTATTACGGTTTCCTTCACGAAGTTTAATATCAAACACACCCGATGAGGCATTGCCATATTCGGCGGGAAATGCTCCTGTATAAAAATCGCTATTCCCCATTAATTGGCTGCTTATTGCTGATAGAACTCCTCCTCCTGCAATTGTAAGGTTGGCAAAATGGTTGGGATTTGGAACTTCAACACCTTCTATCTGCCATAGAAGTCCATCAGGGCTATTTCCACGAACTGAAATTCCATTACTTGTGAGAGATGGATTTGCTACACCGGCAAAAGATGATGCTAAGCGTGCAGGATCATCCATTCCGCCGGCATATCGTTGAGTTTCTTCTACAGTAAACTGACGACTGCTTACTGTAGCCATATTGTTTAAAGGGGTTGCTTTGCTAACACTTACTATAACTTCATCAAGTTCAATGTTACTTCTCTGCAGTCTAATATCCAGGTTAATTTCTTGTCCTGAGTTGACCAATAACTCCTTGATAACATAAGTATTATATCCAAGCATAGAAATTTTAATTGTTTGACGGCCAACTTTTACATCTCTTAGTAAAAAATTGCCTTCTAGATCTGCTGCATCAGCGATAAGTGGGTCGGAATCTACCACAAGAATAGTGGCAAATGGCAAAGGTTCATGGGTAGTGTTATCCGATAATTTACCTATAATATTCTGCGTAACTTCCTTTGCATGTGCTTGCATTGGAGAACCAATTGTAAATAAGCTAGCAAATAAAATAGCAGAAACAATTCCAGCGTTTTTATAATTTGGTAGAAATTTGCTGCCCTTTTCTTTATGCTCCAAATCTTTTGAGAAAAAGAACTCTTTATTATTAAGAATAATATAAGTTGAAAAAAGTAATAATAGCCCGGTTTGAATTACCTTGCTAATTGGGTGGGTTGCAAATATTTCGTTAAAATATCCTGCAGTGATATGCAGTATAATGGGTAGAATTATGTTGCGGCCTGTTTTATAATAAATCCAGTTCATTATTATAACTAACGGTATTAAGCTTACAATAAAATTGATAGAATAAAGCAAACCGTCGTCTACAAGGTTACTATGATAATAGTCTTTAATAAACGATAATGGAAAATGCCAGATGCCCCAAAATATAGCGAAGATGATAGATGTATTAAAAAGATTGAACCTGGTGCGAAGGCTGTCGGTTCCATACGAGTGCCACGCAAGTTCTTCCAATAAAGGTGCAATTAATAGCATAAACCATACAGGAAATACTCCTGAAGAAAATGAAAAATTTTCAGCTAATTGAAACTGGTTGGAGCTATAACCGAACAGTAACGAAATGGCTTGTGCTAATAAAATACTTATTAGTAAGATAAAACATGTGATGAATAAATATTTAAACTTGATTTCTTTGTAATTGAAAAAACGTTTCAATAAATCTTCCTTTACCAACTTATTACCCCAAACCAATGCTATTGTAATAACTACCGGAGTCAATAAACCCAAGAATGATATTAAACTAGATATTCCCGATATTAATTGTGAGGAAGGTTCTGCGTAACTTATATAACCAGCAAGAAACCAGAATGTCCAAGGTATAATGGTTGATAATCCAAAGAATAGCCCTGTTTTTTTGTAATTACTAATACTCATGATGATAATTCCTTTTTTTTGTTAATGGTTTTCCGATTTGCATTCAGTGCAAAAATTCATAATTGCTGATGCAAAGAAGCCAAATAACAAAAGGGTATTCGCTCAGGCGTGAAAGACTGTACTTGGAGTATATCCAACCTTACACGATTGGACGTTTAAAGGCATATAAAACAATGAGTTTGAAGGAATTATCTTTTTACAAAAAAGTAAAAATAAGAAGCTAATTTTCTGTATTTGCCAAATATTGCCTAGGTGTTGCGTCTTTTATTTTTTTAAAAACACTATTAAATGATGATTTAGAATTAAATCCTGAGTCGAGGGCATTAACAAGATAATTAAAGTTTTTGTTGCTTTGAGCTCTTTCTATAAATTCATTAACCCTGTATATGTTTACAAAGTCGTGGAAGTTAACTTTTTCATACTGGTTTATGATCTGGGAGAGATGGTTAGAAGAAATATTAAGGCTTTTTGCTAGTTCGCTAAGAGTAAGTTTGGGATTGAGATAAGGTTTTTCGGTTTTCATAAATTTAAGTAAATCGAGATGTTTACTATTTGCTAAATCACTCTTTAAACCCGATTTTTTATACTCACTTTCTAGTTTGTTTTCAACCAGTAGTTTTTTATCTGACACATTATTCGAAAACAGATTTTGTTGCATTATACCTGAGTAACCAATATATACGACAAACAAAACTATGAAAGAGTAAAAAATTAAATCTGCGTTAAATGGAAACTGGTAGTGTAGGACTTCCCGAAGTACGATAATTATTGCAGCTGATAAAAACATTCCCAAAAAACATAATATAGAATATCTTAACCAATTTAATTTGATGCGATTATGTAGAGAAAAATTATCATCTAATAACTTTTTATGTTGAATCAATTTAAGGTATGTTAAAATAACATAACTAATCCCCGATACAATAAATCCAACTAAAAGAAGATTTGAAAATGTACTATAATCATCAACCAAACCTGTATCCACCTGAATTTTTTCTTTGGCAGTATAACCAAAATAAAAAGGCATCATATAGATGTAACTTATTAAAACCGGTACAAAGTGAAGATAGTCGAGTTTTTGAATATGCTTTTGACTTTTAAACGAGTATAAAACATACAAGTACAAAAATGGACCATGCAAAAAAGGGAAAGGTACTGTTACTCCAATTAAATGAGGATATTTCTCCCAGTAGCCTTGCGTATAAATCAAGTAACTAAGCAAGTGTACACCAATAACAAATAACCAAAATGCCAAAATTTTATCGGAGAGACTTTTGTTCTTTTTAGAAAACAGGACTATTCCAAGAAAAAAGGAGAGGATGATACCAATATTTAAAATAAAATTCATTATTCTAGTTTACGCAGTTTATATGCAAAGCATATTTCTATATTTGTCAGATAATTTATAAAATCTTTCAAAGATATGTATGATTAAAAAAACAGGCACTAGTTCCTTTCTAATGATTCCTAATTTGAATATCTGTCCAAAGCCTTACGCGCACGTGCGAGATTAGATGCAGCGTTCTTATTATTAGGATCTAGTTTTAAAGCCTTAAGAAAATTCTCGTAAGCATCGCTTATATTTCCACTCTGTGCAAGTATAGTTCCAAGGTTATTGTATGTCTCAGCATTGTTAGGGTTCTGCTCCAAAGCAGACTTATATGCGGCTTCTGCTAACTTCATCTTGCCGAGATTTTGGAGCACAAGGCCTAAATCGTAATTTAGATTATCCAATTTTGGATCAAGACGAATGGCTGTCTCAAGTGCCTCTCGAGCTTCCACCATCCGGCCGAACCCGGACAATAGAACACCATAGGTGTGTTGTGTCTTAGCATTCCATGGATTAAGCCGTGCTGCCTCCCGATAATGTTCTAATGCAGCTTTCTTATTACCTGCTTGTATCAGCAGAGCCCCTTTTTGAGCATGGGTTTCACTGTCATCCGGAATAATATCTACAGCTAGGTTAACAAGCCGCACAGCTTCATCTTCCTTTCCAGCCCACGATAACACTTTCGATAGGTTTCTGAGCGCAACAGCATGCTCTTTCTCATCCAAGCCGTTAACCAACTTTTCACTGATCTTGGTAATTAAAGTTTCATTCCATGTCGAAACTGGAGAGACCATTCCCTCCTGCGCCATCTCCTCTATGATGGCAAGAGCGAGCAGGCGGTTAGCCTCGATTGTTGGATGCACATGATCCAAAAACAATTCCGCTCCAGGAATGCTGTCAGAAGAGAGTTCTTTGACCATGCGGTCAAAATCGACAAATCCAGTATTTCTAATTTGTGCTACTTCGAATACGATCTCGCTAATGGGTGTTAAGGCTCGCAGCGGACAAATATCCTCATCTCTGGCCAGTGTGAATGCACTTCGCGCTTCATCTATGCGATCTAGAGCAAGGAGAGATCGAGCATAAAGGTAGAGCAGGTCGGCATTGCGGCCATCCAGAGCCAGTGCTTCTTCAGCTACTCCAACTGCACTTACGTGATCTTCTTCGTCTATAGCTAACTTTATTATACCCTTGAGCATATCAACCCGTTTTAAATCAATATCGCTCAGAATGGAACTGGATTCACTTTTGAATGGGGAGAAGTCTCGAATGTTGGATGCAGGCGTTACCAGAATCATCTTGGCTCCGGCACGCTCGCTAATGTCAGCTATACGGAGCAAGCTAGTTTCGTAGTCGTTTAGTATGGCATCACGCATCTCATCATCCCTGTGATAATCTTCAGGTCCGACAGAGTTGTCAAGCAAAGGATTTACCTCTGTAGAAAGAACTGCGGCAGGTTTGTAAATGATGTCGGAAAGCACTGTGTACAGTCTCATATGAGAGGCCAATGTGCCAAGGCTTCGGACAAACTCAGGTACTTTCATTAGCTTGTTGTAGGTCCGTGATTCAAGAAACTCGTTATGCCCAGAATAAACTATAACTAGATCTGGTTCATATTCTGCAATTTCTGTCATGAGTCTGGCTACACGGTAACTCGCATAGCTGATACCTCCTGCATTAATTACCTCCCAGTTACGACTTGGATCGACCGCCGGAAGAAATTTGCGCAGCCAGCCGCAAAACGATGTAAGGTCGTTGTATGGTCTTCCATATGTTGTAGAGCCGCCGACACAGAAGATGCGGATAGTACCCTCAGACTTTTTCTCTGGAAAGGTCTGAAGGTTAAACCAACTAAACTTGTTGTGTGCAGTCCTATAGATCTGCTCCCCATTAGCTTCCGTGTGTTTGATAAACAAGGGTGCGTATCCTGAGAAGCCTACAGAGGGATCTGTTCGCTCGTACATCGGTTCTACTCCGGATGCCATAAGAATCACTTCAACGAAGATGAAGAATACTAAGGCAACGCCACAGCCCATTATAATCTTCTTTATGATAGCGATCATAATGAATATCCTCTTTTCATCAAGATTGGTGTATTCAAAGCAGCCATTAACTTTTGAGAATTATGGATGACTTATCACATTAAAATTAAAAATTATATTACTCAATTCACAGTGATGGTGGAATAAAGATTAATTTGTAGATTGCCATTGTGAATGTGTAGAGAGAATTTCACTGTCAAAGCAAGACCCAATTTTGTGGTGCCTGATGTGATAGTAATAATTTTTGGAATCTTCTGAAAAATTAAGCAATACATGCAACTGTCATTTTGATGTATTTTATCCAGAGATGGGATTCACTAAATTAATGTTTGCTTGCCCGATTAAGTCGGGTTAAAAGAAGCAATCTGTTACCCCGAGATTGCGTCACTCCAAATTAATTGGAGTTCGCAATGACAAGACTATTGAATAAAAAATTTAATCCAAATGTTTGCTTACTATTTCCGCAAGTTTTAATTAGCTACAACGATTAGGACTAAAAAGTGTAGAAACGGTTTGGTTGGTTAGGGCTATGATTTTTAGCACTAGTTTTTATTTTGCTTAATTAATAATTTCATTCATCCTCACTTAACACATTTATAAATGATATACTTTTTTTCTTCAGCGATAACCTGAACTGACATAAAAAGAGTTTCCAAATGTACTTTGTAATTTAAATGTTTATTAGCGACAATTTGAAGGTTACCGCCTTCTTTCAGACATCGAAAACATCCTCTAAAGAGTTCAAGGGCGACTTGGATATTTATTTCATATTCAAAATGAAAGGGAGGATTAGTCACAATTAAATCAAAAGTATGATTATCAAAAGTTGATAATTCATTATTAAAATGATGATGTATGTTTTTTCCTTGAATGTTTAATTCAGCCGAAGAAACAGCAAGGTAGGAATCATCCATTAAATGTATTTCAGCATCAGGAAGTTGTTTGAAAATTTCATTACCTATAATTCCATTACCGGATGCTAAATCCAATACACATTTATCAGTCTTTTGTATTTCAATATGATCTAAAAAAAAATGAGTGGCATAATCAATATGTTCAGCAGAAAACACACCCAAATATTGTTTATACTCTTGGTTTTTATAGCTGAGGGAAGTGATAATTTCCCTTTTAATTGTTTTTTTCTTTTTATTAAGGAGTAATACTCTTGCTTTTTTTAAAGCCCTACTTTGTTCAACCACTTCAAAATATTCCTGCGCTATTTTTAATAACTTAGGACTAAAATTACGAGTCATAAATGCACAGTAGACAGTTACGTCATTAGTTGAATTATGTGTGATTTGTTCAAGAAAAAGTTGAAAGAGCCCTAAAGATTTAGGAATTTTAACTAAGGCAAGATCTATTTTATAGTCGAGAGATGAAAGCGGATTTGAGAAGTTTGGAAAAGTAATATTGTTTTCTTTTAAATTGGAATAAATAGCTTTTTCCTGACTTTTATGAGTTAAAATTACTGTAGATGTAATTGAATGTAAATAACATCCTAAAAAACCAAATCTATCATTATAAATGCCCAGATGATTTGGTTTAGTTTCTAAAGCATTAAATCTTTGTAAAAGATATTCATCAGCTGCACTCCAGGATCTTAAAGATTTATCTTCTGATAAATCATATCTCTCAATGTTATATTTTTCCCCCTGGATATTCATGTTAAACATTCACCTTAATGTAAAAATAATAATTGTTAAGATCGTAAATAATATGTTCTTTTCTCTATATAAAATTGGTGCTAACGGTTACATATATGAAACGTTTGGCATTTCCAATCACTTCCTTATCAAACCGAAAAAAAGGTAACTAAAAGATTCAAACCTTCGAATTTGATCTAGCCCCCACATTGCGTATAATATATTGTTGTATGCTGGTGTTATTCAATTATCATTATCCTATTGTATAAAGAGATTAATAACATTCTTTCTATACTGTTTGCGTTTATTTCATTGGCTATCAACCCAACTTTTATAACGTTTATTTAGTTCTTTATTTGTCTTCTTTAGCTCAGGAGACAAATATATAAAACCGTGTTTTTGACTCGAATTCTGAATATATGGATCAGTGAAGCGCACTTCCAATTCATGAACACCATATGACAAACCAGATGGACAAACGACTTTCCAAAGATGGCTGCAAGGTCTTTGTGTGTCATAAGTTCGTTTAAGTTTTCTTGCTCCTTCGGTAGGGTAAATACCGAGCTTTTGTCGCATCATAATACGTTTAAGATATGGATCAGGTTCCTCAACCTTTTGCATAGTCAACCAATCTCCTCCATCAACTTTATATTCTACTTTAGTTTGCTCTCCTCCCAAATATATATTGGCATAAAAGAAATTATTTGGTGTTGGATCTGTTGGTTGAAAATTTTCGTCCCAGGTTAAATAATCTGGCGAAAAAATGTGCATTTGCTTTTCGTCTGGCATTCCAGATGCCTTATATTTTAAATTATAGCTACCAGTAGTATCAATTTCAAGAAACACATATCCTTTTGGCGTTCCATCAGTCATTGTCGCAGAAGGTATCCCAAACATATCTTCTTCACCACGCCAATGCCCACCACAAACAGCTCCTGCATCAATACAGTGAGCAGGAGTTTCATTTGGCCACCCTTGTTCCTTTCCAATCCTGTAATTCTCAGTTCGATGGTAATGCCCGAAAACAAAAAGAATATTTGAGAAATCTTGAAACAACTTGTAAAAGTCCAGCTTATTTTTAATCTCGTCAGGCCTTGCGTGTGATGCAATTATTAACAGATCATCTTTTTTAATATGTGAAAGATAATTTCTTATAAAAGTCATCTGCCCTTTGTTTATAAAATAGTCATAGCCAGATTTATTCTTATTGTCACTCCAGTTAACATTTATATTGTTAATACTTAGAATATTAGTATTCCCCCAGGACATTGCGTAGTAGGTCGGCCCTACGGTTCTGATAAAATCTATATCCCAGTTTTTGATATCATTTTTATGGAGAAGTTCCCAGTCCAGATCATGATTTCCAAAAGAATAATAGGAAGGATGATCCGTAGTTGATATTATTTGTTTTAAGAATGGGAAAATAACAGGGTTATCACTTACAATATCTCCCAGGGCAAGAGAAAAATCGTATGTTATATTTTTAAGCTCATCTATACTGGTTCTTAAGGAATAGTAAATTTCATCTATATTGTGTGGCTGAATATCTCCTAAAAGCACAACATCTGTTTT
>SWCC01004527.1_pt1 | contig 68756 bp, 71 predicted proteins | sample 4692971 | NCBI WGS metagenome assembly SWCC01 (sample SAMN10267277, study PRJNA491770) | bioreactor metagenome | isolation source: DHS bioreactor inoculated with subseafloor sediment | place: Japan: off Shimokita Peninsula | collected 2006-08
GGGTGGTCGGCGGATCAACCGCCTTTCTGATCTCGCCTCCGGTGTCGTTTGGTACACCAGCGTGGGCTACAAAGAGTTCAAAAGCGGCCAGCTGTACAAGCAGTCGAATCTTCGCGGCGATCAGCTGCTCCGGTGCAGCATGTCCAGCATCATTCATGAGATCGGGCTGCAGTACGCCCCTATTCCGGATCAGGCCATGGCGGTGTTCCAGATCTTTCAGGAGATTGCGCGCTACCTCGAAGGGAATCTAGGCTGGAACGGGAGGGTCTTTGGTCGGCTTGACTGGTATCTGAACAACTTCCTGGGCGTGGCCAGTCGACAGCCTGCGGGTTCTCCCTTGATTCTTGCTGCGCGCAATGCGCACGAGTACATGACGCCCGCGATGGTCCAATCCAATCCAGATGCAACCTCTCGAACCTATATTGCGCCGCGCATCCCTTATCTCCAGGCCTTGATGGAGCTGCCTGTACCTCATCTGCGTGCTGACTGGACCTTCCACCCTCTCTCAGGGCAAGCGGATAGCAATCGGCTGATGGCCGAAGGCGGGCTCGGTTCGCTGTTCGAGGTGAGCATCAGCGACCTCGACCCAGATTTGGCTGTGGTCGCGCCATTTGCAGCGCGGCAGTCCGCAGACTCGGATCCGCGTGTTTGGTGCGCCCTGCCTGAGGCGATGTTCTACGCAGACCGATCCAACCTAGTCGTCCGTGGTGTGTGGAGGCCAAGTCGCGTAGAGAGCCTAGGCGACCAACTCTCCGGGCCTTCGACGGGTGGAGTGCGCCTCGTGCCTGATCGTGACTACTCATACTCAGCTGCGCTGGTCGCCGAGTCCCTTCTTTACGCGCTTCTGGGTACGACTTCTGGCGATAAGCCGGCAACTGGCCGGGAGCCAGTTGCCGCATTTGTGGCCGCTTACGATCGGCTAATGATGATTCGCCACGCGCAGAAGGTTTACGACGCGGGATACACGCCCATGTCGAGCGCATGCGGCGGACGCCTCGTGGTTTCTCTGCCGGCGATGGCGATCGCTGACCTGGACAGCTTGTGTCAGGAGATGGGCCTTGAGCCCCCGATGACGGGCTCCTAACTCGTCATGCGAGGTTGGTTTCGTCATGCGAGGTGGGAATTGTCCCGTTCGGTGCGGCGCCTGAAAGGCTACATGGGCGTCATTTGCAGAGGTTTGGGCGCTTTTATTGGCGTAAGGGCGCATAGGTATGCGGGAGGCGCGGGTTTCGTCATGCGAGGTTGGATTCGCTTTTGTGAGCGTTCCGGTGCATTTGGTCCCGTTTTTCGGCGTAACGAAGCGTTATCTGTATCGGTTCAGCTTTGGTTGCCATTGAAAGGCAAAGAGAAAAATAGATTTGCATAGTTATGCAAATCGAAGATTTAAAAGGCATTCGCGGACTTAGTTTAGGAGCCCAATTATGGCTGTTGCTTCGGAAGCCGCCCCTACAGCGGGGCTTGAACGAGCGATGAGGGAGTGGATTTCGGCTACCTCGCTGCAGGCCAACTTTCTGTCGAAGGTAAAAGGCATGCGCGACCACCAGCTACTCCTGCGTTTCAATGCGCTCACCAACGAGCCAGCAGATGTGGCTCTCGCGAAGACTGAGCAGATCGTCCAGGAGGTGGAGGGATGACCCTTTTCTACTCGCTGAATGAGCTCTTCGGGAAGTTCAGTTCTTCTCGCCTCCCGATTATCTCGGTGATAGATCCCCGTACGATCCAGCTGCAGGCTGGGTTGGGATATATGAGTGGGCTGAGGATGTCGGGCGCTTACCGTATGTTCGGCAATGCTGAGCGTGGAGCGGCGTTGAAAGCGCTCTTCACGCTGCTATCGAGTCAGCTTCAGCAGCCGGGCTGTCAGATTCAGTGGGTGACCGAGGTTAACCCTGACCAGGCGAAACAAGACCTCCACCTCCTTACCGATGTTTCGCGCGAAACATGGCGCCGTTTGAACGTGGACATGGCGACGGTAGAGGCCCTTATCACCTCCCGTGAGGATATGCTCGCCAAGAAGGCGGTAAGGGAAAACAACATCGCGACGGTTACCACGTCCATGCAATCCTTGGGGGACCCCAAGCAGGTTGCGTTGGACGCCCAGGGCGCTCAACGCCTGCTTGGTGGCCTTCCGCGAAGCCTCAGTGCGTACACGCAGATCCTGGGCAGTAAGATGCAGACGCTATATCAGCGTCATCACAGCAACACGGATGCCTTCGCAAAGGCCATGCGATCCCCGGACGTGACCCAGATCTGCGAGCCGATCGAAAGCGAGGCGTTGATTCGAGAAATTCGGCGCCTGTACCTTCCGGACGCGACGCCGGCCAATTGGGTCCCTGCTGTGCAGGGCGATCGCCGCTATTTCAACGTCAACAGCGCTGCCGACGACCACACCCGCCTCCCCCACCTCCGTGATCAAATACTTCCCGAGCCTCTAACCGTTTACGACGATGGCGTCGTGCGGATAGGTAACCGCGGCGGTCGCTTCTTCGCTGTGGCCTACATGTACGTCCACCCCCTCACCTGGCTGGACTCGGACCAATTGGTTAACACGATGCCGCGTGATTTCCACTGGTGGACATCGATGTGCTTCCTTTCGGGGGCGGAGAAGTGGCGCAACTACGTCAATACCCATAAGGGCGTCGCCCAGTCCGTGAAGATCCTGTCGAGCCGTAACGCGGACATCTCCAGTCACGCGGAGGCTCTTCTGGAAATTGCCAAGACCGAGAACCTTTGTGGCTTCCGGATGCAGGTGTGCACTGACGCAAAGACCCAGGAGCAGGCCCGCCACCAGATCTATACGCTGATTAGCCAGCTGCAGGCATGGGGTGGCAGCCAGTGGCGTCAGGACGCAGATGATCCGGACGAGTTGCTCAAGCACGCTGTTCCTGGTTGTGATCGAGCTACAACCTATGCCGCTACGACTTTCGCGGTCCCCGTCAAGGATGCAATGATCGCCCTGCCCTTCTCTCGACCAGGTTCGATCTGGCAGCGGCACATGCAGGGTGCGCTGTTGATGCTCACAGAAGCGAAGCGTCTATACCCTTTTAAGCATCAGGCCGCCGGCATCCAGAAATTCGTTTCTGACGTGCTCATCGCGCCCATGGGCGGCGGTAAGTCTGTGCTCCTCCAGGCCATCAGGGCCGCTTACATCGAGGCATACGCGTCAGACAATTTGCTGCCGAGGATGGTTACGCTCGACATCGGTCCTTCTTCCAGCGGCGTGATCCTTCTCTTGGAATCGATCCTGCCGAAAGAGCATCAGTGGCAGGTCAGCTATCGTCGGATCACCGAGTCGCCCGACTGTTGCATGAACCCATTCGATACTCAGCTGGGTGTCTGGCATCCCACCACGGTCGAGCGGATGTTCCTGACGAACTTCCTCACTCAGCTGTTCACGTCGGCCGGTAAAGATGCTCCTCCGGAGGGTGTTACGACCATCGTGCCGATGCTGATCGAGAACGCCTACAAGCTGTATCTGTCCGACACCAGCTCGCGACTGAAGGTGTATACGCCAGGCCTGTCAGGCTACGAAGAGATCGATGAGATCGTCACCCGCGAGCGTTGGAACGACGCAGGTGATCTGAGCTGGAAGGCCTTGACCATGAAGCTCTTCCGTCAGCGCAAGATCATTCTTGCAGAGCTCGCGCAATGGCGTGCCATGCCTTCGATACCAGACCTTGCTGACGTGCTGGCCTCCAGCCAGGAGATCCATGATTTCTATGGTTCGCAGCAGGTGCCAGGCTTGGGTATCTCCCTGGTCCAGTACCTGAAAAGCGTTCTGCAGAGCTGGACGCGGCAGCAGATCTTCAGTGGCCCTACCACTTTCAAGACGAACGCCCGGGTATTGGCGCTGAACCTAGAAGACGTGGTTAAAGGGGGCGGGGTTTCCGGCGAGCAGCAGGGTGCACTGATCATGCTGCTCGCGCGGCATGCGACCACGCGAAAGTGGTGGATCAACAACGATGTCCTCGACGAGCTGGTGTGCGATCCGGATGTAAAAGAGTTCCATCGCCGGGTAATGGATCGGGAAAAGAGCATGCCCTCTCGATTGGACGTTGACGAATATCACCGCACCAAGCCCTTCCCGGCCGTCAGGGCGCAGTTCGCTCAGGATCGTCGCGAGATCCGTAAGTTCAACATCCATTACGGAATGGCTTCTCAGAGTGATGAGGACTTCGGCCCTGATGATATCGAGCTGGCGAGTTCGATCTTCTTCCTGGGTTCACCAGGTGAGCAAGGCATCGTTCGCTGCCAGAAGCGCTTTGGCTTACCACCTTCTGCAGTCGATGCTCTTCGGAGTAAGGTTCGAGGGGCAGACTCTGAAGGCGCGCACATGCTGTTGATCGCCGAAACCTCCAAAGGCCGGTTGATCCAGTATCTGACCTATCCTCTTCCGAGCATGTATCTGTGGGCCTTCTCGTCGACGCCCAATGACGTTTCAGTGCGTCGTAAGGTGTCGCTCGAACTGGGCTATCTCTCGGCGTTGAAGATTCTTGTGAAACTCTTCCCTGGAGGTTCGATCGAGAAGCGAATTGATGAGTTGAAGCAGGTTCGCCCTGATCTGCCGTTGGATGGCGTTGTGAATCTTCTGGTGCAGGAGATCGTTGAGGCCGCGAAGACCTGATCTGCTCGTAGGGGAAGAGGCCGCCGTAAGGCGGCCTTTTTGTTCGTGACTATGCCAATCGCTCACTACATCGGCGTAGGTTCTGATAGGAAGGCGGAAATAGGCATAGCGCAAACAAAAAAAGCATAGATAAGCAAACTAAATGCGGCTGGCAAAAAAAACCGCATCTGAGCAAGACGCGGCTGTGGAAATGGCATGCAATTTATCTGTTTCACATGCGAGCCCTATATTACTATTGAGACTACCTTGACACAACAGAGTTGGTGACTCCCATGCGAAAGCCCGAAACCGCTTCCCAGCAAAGTGCAGCGCCTGCGCCTCTCTGGGCCCAAACTGATGATGATATCTCCGCGTTGCTGCTGCAGGGTGCCAATGCCGGCGTACAGGACATCCCAGCGCCTGCAGAGCAGCTAGAAGTGGTCGATGAGGCAACGGTTGCCCCTTCAGTTGAAGAAGCACTTTTTCAGGCCGGTGGCGTCCCGCTTTCGGATGAAGTGATTGAGCAGGTGTTCGAGGCTGGCGGCGTTGCTGATGAAATGGCGGTGAGCCAGTCAACTCAAGTACAGCGCTCAGAGTCTGAAGCGCGTAAGCGGGCAGAGAAGCTCAAGGCCTTGTTGGCAGAGGCGTTCTGGGATGATGCTCAGGCGCTTCTGCTCCGCCCAGAATCCAAGGGTGGTCTTCGCGCAGTGTTCATCTCTTCTGGTGACGAAATCACCTTCAAGAGCAAGGGCGGGCTCCTTCGTTCCAGCGTAGTGACCATGAACATTGCGACCGGCAATCTCTCGTGCAAGATGCGTGGCACCTCGATGAATGAAGTGGCCGCTGCTTTTATTGAGTGCGGCAAGGCTGCGGGTTGGTCTCAGATGTGGTTCAACGGTTCGCCCGAATTCATGCAGATCGTCACCGCACTGGCGAAAGCTGAAGGCATCCAGGTGGTGAGCAAGAGCGACATCTCGAAACTCAAGAAGAATGCCGAGCCATCGTTGCTCAGCGGGATTACCGAAGGTCTTACCTCGTTCTTCCGGCGCGGTGGAGAGCCGGCGGCGCCACGCCAAGAACCTTCTGTTCAGCAAGCCCCTGAGCCTGATGATCTCTCCGATGGTCCAGGGTTCTACAACCGGTAGGTGACAACATGCGTGTTTTGATTTGCACGGTACTCTTCATCCTGGCCGGCGCTGCAAATGCTGCCGGCACTGGCTCCATGAACGAGGTACAGACAAAGCCGGAGGGGTTCAATGGGCCTGACGGCGTTATGTCAGAATTGCTTTCCGATGGAGGCGCCTCCGGTGGTCATTCGGGATCAGCATCTGATCAGAAGGTAGAGCGGTTGAAGGCTCAACTCTCCAAAGAGCTGAACGCCGATCCTGCCGCTGAGAAGCTTGGCTCCTACCTCTGGAAAGAGTGACTCTGAGCAAATAGGTGGACGGATCCTCGGATCGGTTCACCGCTCCATTCCTAGCTTCCCTCCTCGCTCGCTACTCCCCCAGTTGGGGCTTCATATATGTGGACAGATTCTCGGCCGATAGCCTTAAAGGCATCAGCTTAGGGCTCTTCTTGTCCTGACTTCTTCTGTTCAAGCCGAGAATCAGTCCACCTATGCCGCTCATTCAGCCAATTTTCAGCTCCGAGAATCTGTCCACATATCAGCAGGCTGTAACGCCCGTGTTATAGGGGCTTCGAGCCAGTTCCGAGGAACTGTCCACCTGTCATGATGCGAGGCCTGCTGAGTTCGGTCGTTTCTTCGCTTGCCGAGGATTTGTCCACCTATTTGGTGAGCCGTTTGAGCATGCGACTTCTAGAAGAGCATCCTAAGTCATTACCGCATAAGTGATTCTTGGCTCGCTGGCAGAGAATCTGTCCACCAATTCCTGCTTTAAGTTGCCGAGGATTTGTCCACTTATCGGAGAGATTGTGCTTCGCCGAGGATCTGTCCACCTGTCATGCGGCTGCTTAGTTCTCCCACGCCCGAGGATCTGTCCACCTATTGGTTCTAGCGAGCCAGAATAGGCGTGGGCGCCGCCGAGAATCTGTCCACATATACTGTTGGCTTCCGCTGCACGCCTGGCCTGGACGTAGCTGCTTTGGGCGATGGTCTTGATCACTGTGGTGCTGCGAATGCCTCGGTGGTTCAGGCTGCCCGCATCCCTGATTACCCGCTTTTGCCCTTTCCGAGCAAGCGTCCACCTTTCTCTGTGGCTGCAGCCAGTTTGGTGTGTACCGGTTGGACTTTGCGAGCTTCTCGCGCGGCGTTTTTATAAGAAAAGCCTTTAAATATTTTTATTCTTGTTTTTAGAGGGGGGGTAGATGCTCTGAAGCCCTTGCGGCACTAGGGCTCTACCTTGGTCGGAAAGATCATGAAGTGGACGTTTGCTCGGAATGCGTGGGCGTCTGCTCGGATTGATGTGCCAATTTGTCGGTAAGCGTGGGCATATCCTCGGAACTGGTGGGCGTTTCCTCGGCGTTATCCACAGGCTGTGAGGCAAGCGTGCTTCGCTCGAATCCCAATAGGTGGACAGATTCTCGGACATCTGGACGGATTGCGTAATTTCCCCTGTATGCTTTGGCTGCACGCGAGGGGATTTTAGATGACTGATTCAGCTAGGGCCAACAAGAGCCTTCACGATACAGACGATGAGTTGCCAGCGATCGATATGGTGATCGATGGCGTTCCCATCAATCCTCAGGATCTGCTGGGCGATGATCTTGGTGACGACTATCCAAGCACATGGAATCGTGTGATTGGCCAGTCAAACGCTTTGGTCACATCGTCCTATCACCTATCGCTTTCTGAGATTCGGCTTCTGCGTCTCTGCATGTCGGCTATCGACTCCAGGCGCCCTCTGCGGCCGAAGGTGTTCGTGATTCGGGCCTCTGACTACGCGGAGACCTTCAACGTTACCCTCGATGCCGCGTATCTCGCGTTGCGTGACGCGAGCAATACCCTGTTCGATCGAGAGATACGGATCGGTACGCGCAAGAGTGGCCGGAGAATCCGGTGGGTCAGCGAGGTCAAGTATCATCAGGGCATGGGGGAGGTAGAGGTTCACTTCACGGACCAGGTAATGCCACAGCTCACCGCGCTTGAGCGTCAGTACACGGCTTATCGTGCCGGTGAGATCGTTAATCTCAACAGCGTTTACAGCGTCAGGATCTATGAGTGGCTCTGCCAGTTTCGCTCAACCGGTTGGATGAAGATCACTGTGCAGGAGTTGCGTGATCGTCTCCAGCTCCAGGAGACCTACAGTCAGTTCAGAGATCTGCGCCGGCGCGTAATTGAGCACGCGGTGGAGGAGATCAACCGCACTGCTGATCTCGATGTGAAGGTCACCTACCAGAAGAAGGGGCGCTCGGTCGAAATGATCAGCTTCACGTTCTCTGTGAAGCCGCAGGTGCAGCAGCCGCTCGATCTGGAGCCTTCGCTTGAGGATATTCATGCAGACTTAGCTGCCGAGCAGGCCACCGCGGGCAGTAGCTAAGCGTGGATATAGGGTATTAAGGCAAAAAATACGAGAAAACCATATAAACGACTTGCGGTCTGCCGTTGATGGTATATGGTTACGTCTACAGTCAACCTGAGGACGTGGCCATGGGCGATGCTCAAACGCAAGAAAGTTATCCCTATACTGACTTCGATTCCCTTTATCTCCCACCGCAGTTTGCAGCTGATGCCCTGGGCATCAGCATGCAGACGCTGAAGGCTGCCGAGCCTGACCTGGGCGTAGATATTCGGCGTGTGCCGCGTGGCACTGTTGCCGCGCGGGTTTACACTCCGGCGGACATCTTCAAGATCGCGGCGCTTCGTCGGGAGAAAGGGCTGACCAAAACTCTCTCCAGGCCGATCACTGTTTCGACTTTTGTTCAAAAGGGCGGTACTGGCAAAACTACCTGCTCCGTGAATCTGGCACTCTCCTTTGCTTTTGCGGGCTATCGCACCCTCCTCATTGATAACGATCCCCAGGCTGATGCGTCCAGCATGCTCGGGTACGATCCTGATTTGACCCCTGCTGAGCTCGAAGAGGTGGGCGTGCCTGCTGACCGCGCTATCGATGGTCACTTTGGCAATCTCTTGGGTGTGAGCAACATGTTCCCTCCCCTTCCGCTAGATAAAGTGATCAAAAAGCCCTTCGGTGAGTACGGTCCTCATCTGATTCCGGCTGAGGAGTCGCTTGATGACTTGGATGTGGCGCTCGGAGCGGCTAACAATTCCGACTTCCGTTACGCTTCCCATATCGTGAAGGCTCGCGCAGGTCAGCTGCCGGCCTGTGACTTTAGCGGCTATGACGTGATCATCTTTGACAACGCGCCATCCGGCTCGTTACTGACTCGCAACAGCATGGTTGCGAGTGACTTCCTGGTTTGCCCCATCCGGATGGATAAGTTTTCTTTCAGGGCGCTCACTCGTCTCGCCGGTAAGCTAGCCGCTTTCCAGGAAGACTTCCAGCGTTCGCCAGAGATCGTCGCCATCCCGACGATGTTCATCAAGAATCGCCCGCGGATCATGACCAACCTGGCGCGACTCTCCGAGCTCTTTCCTGGAAAAGTCACGGACAGCAAGCTTTTCTTCTCGGAGGACTATTCCAAGGCGCTTGAAGATGGCGTGCCTATCCTGGCTTGGAAAGCTGGTTCGGATAACTCGCTTGGGGCGATGCGACAGGTTTTTGCGGAGGTGCTGCAGCGGATTCGCGAAACCCTCCATTGAGCTATGCACCGTGCATAGCTGTTTAAAAAAACAACCTATGCACGGTGCATGGGTGATCAAAAATTGACCTATGCACCGTGCATAGGTGGCAAATTCGAGGGGTGTCTCATGCCAAAAGTAACAAGGCGCCTGGGGGTTGACCGGGCAGCTGACGCTGCTGCTTCTGATGCGCATCTGCCGCCGGCGCATCTCCAGGGTGTTCGTGCTCCGGATAAGATTCCAGAGGCGAATCTTGAAGTAACGCTTGAAGCTATCGTGGCGCAGCAAGAAGCTTCGTCTGCGGCCCCTGCCGTCCCAGTGGCGCCGGCGGTGGTTGAGTCGGTTGATCCTGCGTTCGAAATCAAGAAGATCCCAGTAGGGATGATTGATGTTTCCCCATACCAGCCGCGGCTGGTTATTAGTGAGGAGGCTCTCGGCCGCTTGGCTGATGCAATCCAGGCGGCAGGCGGCTTGCGTCAGCCAATTCTTGTAAGGCCAAAAGCCGGCGGCCGGTACGAGTTGGTCGGCGGTGAGCGCCGTTGGAGGGCTCATCAGCTCCTTCATTGGCCGGATATCGAGGCGCGCATCCGAGAGATGTCGGATGAGGAGGCTGAGATCAACGCCGTGGCTGACAACCAGGGTGATGAGGATCTGTCGGATTTCGAGCTGGCTAAGGCGTACAGCAAGATCCTGGATAAAGGGCTTGAGCCTTCTATGAGCGCCCTTGCTCGGCGTGTCGGCGTTAACCAGTCAACGATCAGTCGCTGCCTTGGCTATTTGAAGCTGCCGAAAAGTGTTCAGGCCTTACTGGAGAAGCAACCGGATTTGATTGGTACGAAGCAGGTACTGAAGTTCGTAGAGCTTTCGCAGACTCATGAGGAAGTTGTGCTTGAGGCGGTTACCGGCATTGGCGAGGGCCGATTTACTCAGGAGGGCGCGGTGCGGTGGGTTCAAGCCGCCATCAGCGGTGGTCGAGGCGCTGGAAAGGAGAGTCGAACGTTGTTCTCCAAAGGGAAGCCACTTGGAAGCATCAAGGTGGCTGGGAGTAAGGTCGAGCTATCGTGTGTGAAAGGTGTCGACCCTGCTAAGCTCGCTGAGTTGGTTTCCAGTTACTTGGAGACGATCGAGTTGGACTAAGCGACAGTTGTAACAAATGCCCGGTTATGCCGGGCATTTTGTTTTCTGCATGAACTTTAGGAAGATCGCCTGTTATACTATCGACATCATGTAAGAAAAGTGAGGTCGATATGTCGACGGTCGTTCTCTGTGAAAAGCCGGATCAGTCCAAGGCTCATGCCTCGCTTTTCGGCATCGCTGAAAGCGGCAGAGGGTTTTACAAGGCCAAGAACGGCTGGGTCTTCACCCATTCGATTGGGCACATGGTCGAAATGCTCGAACCGAGCAAGCTGGATCCGCGCTGGGAAAAGTGGTCTCTCGAAGATCTACCGGTTATTCCTCCGGCCTGGAAGGTCGCAGCAGTCAGTGGCAAAACGGATCAGCTGCGCACCGTGCTCGGGTTCTTAAAAACGGCGGATGAGATCATTATCGCTACCGACTGCGGGCGCGAAGGTGAGTTGATCGGTCGTGAGTTGATTGAGTTGTCTGGGAACCGCAAGTACCGGCTTATGCGGTTCTGGTCGTCTGCCCTGGACGAGGCCAGCCTCCGTAACGCCTGGAAGTCCCTCAAGGACGGGCGTGATTTCGATACGCTCTACGCGGCTGCGCTGATTCGTCAGCGATTCGACTACATGTGGGGGATGACCAACAGCCGCGGCGCGACGCTCACGCTTGCGCCGCCCAACGTTGTGTTTCCAGTTGGGCGCGTCCAGACCCCGGTTCTTAACCTGGTGGTGATGCGACACTTGGCCATCGTCAATTTCACCCCGAAGATTTTCTTCACCTTGGCTGCAGACGTTTCGACAGCTGTTGGCAATCTGACGATGACCTTTGCGCCTAAGGGTGATGAGCACCGCCTGTGGGAAAAAACCAAGGCCGATGCTTTAGCAGCAGCTGTGAACGGCGCACGAGGTCCACTGGTCGTCAAATCGGCCGACCAAAAGGAGTCCCCTCCGAAGTTTCCAAGTCTTTCTGATCTGCAGAAAGACTGCAGTAAGCGTTGGAAATGGACGCTCGATCAGACGCTGGAAGTCTGCCAGGCGCTGTACGACGCCAAGTATGTCTCCTATCCCCGCACCTCCTGCAACATCATGCCGGAGGAGCAGATCCCGGAGGTCCCAGGGATTTTGTCTGCCCTGGAGGCGGCCGGTTGGGCGCCTTCCTTGGCGGTCTGTGGAAACGGGCAGCCCGTGTTCAGAAAGGATCGCATCAAGCCTGAGGCTGAGATCCAGAAGGATTTCGATCACCACGCCATTCTGCCCACCGCATCAGTGCCGAGCGGGCTTGCGGGAGACGAGAAGAAGCTCTATCAGCTAATCGTTCTGTACTACATGCGCGCTTTTGCGCCGGACTATGAGTTCAACCAGGTCGATGTGACCATGCCTGCAGGCGGCATTCTCCTGAAAGCCACCGGTATCACGCCGTTGAAGCAAGGCTTCAAAGCGCTTGAAGCGAAGCCAGAAGAAGCGGATGACGACGAGCCTGCTGAGAAGAACGATGGGAAACAAAAACTTCCCCCGGTTACCGATGGCATGGAGGCTTTGGTCGAGAAGGTCGATGTGAAGCAAGGCCAAACCCAGGCGCCTCCTTACTACACCGAAGGTACGCTGCTGGAAGACATGATCAGCGTCCACAAGTTCGTGACCAACCAGGATCAGCGAGCTCGCCTGAAGGAAACGTCCGGTCTTGGGACCGAAGCGACTCGCGCATCGATCATCAAAGAGTTGCGCAACCGAAAGCTGATCGTCCCAGGGCCGGGGAAAGGCAAGATCGATTGTTCAGACAATGCGATCATGCTCATCCAGTCTCTGCCGGATATCTTGCGTGATCCAGGGCAAACCGCCATCTGGGAAGACTACATGGATCACGTACGGCATAAGCGCATCACCTTCGAGGCCGCCATGAAGGCTGCCGAAGATGCAGTGCGCAAATGCGCAGCTTATTTTCAGCAGCGAGGCGTGAATCAGGAGCGAGCAGAGGCATCCAAGCCGATCTTGGAGTTCAACGGGCATGCAGCCAATTGCCCTGCCTGCGCGAAGCCCATGGCCTACATCAAGACTGGCCGCTTTGGTCCGTATTGGGGCTGCACGGACAGAGATTCTTGCAAGACAAGCCTTCGAGCTGCGGCTGATGGAAAACCCATTCCTAAAGCGGAGGTCGTCAAAGGCGACATCTGTCCCAAGTGCCAGAAGAGCCACCTGGTTATCCGCCAGGGAGCAAAAGGGCCGTTCTGGGCCTGCTCGGGATTCCCGAAGTGCAAGCACACGGTGAACATCGAAAACCCGGCGTAAGCGGCTTGACGCTATGCATTCATATATACTAATGTAAACACGGAGTAAGCGAGATGAGTCAGCGAAGCCGAGAGGTCCTGGTCAACATCTTGTGTGGCTCGATGTCCGGCATGCGTCCGGCTACCGAGCAGGAGCGCGAGCAGTATCAGCGCAACACGCAAACGAATTTTGACCTGCTGGTTGTAGGTAATACTCCTGCGCTGCAGGATGCGCATGTATCGAGGGCTGGACATGCGGGCGCTTTCGATTTCGATCGCGTCAAGCGCTACGAGTCTGCTTGGCACGAGATGAAAGGGCGTGACCTGCAAGGCGGCGCGTCGCTCAGCGAGTTGTACCCGGGGCGCGCAGTCAGTGATCCGTTCGTTGCGAAAGCTGTTGATGTTATTCGCCAGCATGCTCCGCAGTACGCCGGCAAGCTGATGCTCCACGGTTCGGCGTTTCCTTCGATGGCCATCGACATGGCCTCGGACTACATCGATCGAGCGACCTTCGATGACAAGACGCTCTCGGTCGAGGCGGCTAAGAACATTCAGATGTTCCTGACCGCCATGAGTGTGAGCAATGAGCAGGAGCATGTGCGCGATTTCGTGGCATCGTCTCCGACTCAGCTGCGTGAGATGCGATCCGCATTGGATCGCGAGTTTTCAGCCTTTGAGTCGACTACGATTCAAACGCTGGTGGAAGAAATCGATCTGTCTCAGACTCCCTTGCCAGGCTAGGGAGCCTGGCAAGGGGTAGGGGATGAGTAACGCGAAGCTCGGAAGGATGATGGACCGAATAGCCCTCGGCGGCCTCGCCGGGGCTTACGCCCATTGTTACGCGCATTATGGCGATCACCGCCGGGCGATGCAGATGACGTGTAAGGCTGCTATCCGTGCGGGTTACCGCCCAGCCGCTTGCTGGGTCAGCGCCGCGATGCTGGCCGCTGGGCGGCCGACTCATACGGTTGCATTCACAAAAGGCTCTTCCCCATCCTTCTTGATCGTCATGGCCGGTAGCGTCGGGATCGACTACGAACTCGATGTCATGTTTGACCCTGAGACCGGTGCTCCAGGTTGGAGGCTTATTGAGGGCGAGGCCGAGGATCTCTATCGAAGCTGGGCGCAGACTAAAGAAGCCGATGATATCGACTACGCCATCGCTTGCTGACCACTACCCTCCCTTAAAATTTTTTTCTCAAACCCCTTGAACTTCTTTTCTGTTATGCTTTCATATATACAAAGGCACAACGGAAGGCGATAGCCGCCGAGCCTACGGATCAAGGAGAACGATGATGAAAAAGATGAAGCTGATTGCGCTGGTAGGGGCTCTGGTCGTGTCTGTCGCCGCTGTGCTGGGTTGCACCGGTCAGAAAACTAATGAGGTCTGGCCTGAGAAGTGGGATGCCGAGGCTACCGCTTACTTCAATGCGAATGTGCCTCCGCTGAAGAACCTGCCTGGCAAGGTCTACCACTTCCAGGTCGTGAAGTACGAGAAAGGGAAAGGCGAGTTCTTCGCCAACTCGCTCTACATCGATGGCAAGCTCGTTGAAAACGATCTGCCGAACGCCAGCCACAAAGTGGGTGGTGTTTCTGCCGATCAGCTCGAAGGCGTACACATAGTCTTTACCGCAGAAGAGGGCTACAAGGTGGCTACCAAGTACGAGTTTGCCGACTCGATACACAAGGCCGTCACAAACACTCTCCCTGTGTTCTTCAAGGACTATCTGTAAGTAAGGGCAATCAATGAGATCAGATGTATCTGGTATAGAAGGGCGCACCGAATAGGGCGCCCTTTTTTATTGTCGCTAGGAAAGCCCGCCCAGGTATGGCGCAACGCCTCAAACTGTGGCGCCAAGCGCAGCGAGAGTTCATAGCCGCAGCTGTTCCTCAGCGCCCGGCGTAAAGCGTTGACGGAGCTGCATCTGGAGTGCTGGACGGGTGCACCTGATTGTAGATTGCCAAGGCCAGGGCCAGGATAGCCGCGATAGCGGCTGCGTCGTGCAAGAGATCGCGCATGGTCGGGCGCCTCAATGATTAAGTCGCCTCTGATTGTCGTGTCACGACCGATCGTTGCTTACACCAGGTTTCCCATTCGGAGAGACGGCCTAGCATCACGACCCCTTCGCGCAACACCTCGCGGTCGACAGCTCCAGGTGAGCACTTAGAAGGGAATGAAAAAGGGAGCCAACTGACTCCCTTGTTCGACTTCTGGCTGCTGCTGAGGATCAGCCACCACCTTCTGGGGTCTGGCGAGGATTCTGGCCGGGGCTCACCATCCGGCGAATCAGCGACTGGGTTGCGATCGACAGCGGTGCCTTCACCATACTGCTGACACCGCCCATAACGCCTTGCGCTGTGTTTTCGTACGGGTTCAGGCCAGGCTCGGAGAACGAGATCATGTTCAGCACGGTGCGTGGGAAGTTGGTGATCAGGGATGCAGAGGTCATGCACACCGACCAGAACAGCATGCAGGTGAGCAGAACCATCATGACCGAGCCAATGAGTAGACCTGCGATCGCATCAAAGGGCTGGCTCAGATCTGCAGCGCCGTTGTCCATCAATCCCCACAGGCCTGCCATCATGGTGTTGACGATCGGCAGGCCGATGCTGGTGATGGTCACTGCAGCGGCCAGGCCACCCACGGCCAGCGCCGGGTAGAAACCGATGAATATGAGCGTGTTCCAACCTTTGCCTGCCATTTGGGACGTGTGCTCTTCGCCCTTTGGCGCTGCCTGGGCGGCCCCCCATAGGGTTACCCCAAAGAACGCAGAGGCGACAAAGGTCAGCCAGCTGATGACGCCCATGAGGCCGAAGATGGCGAATACGACCGGCAGGACGTAGCCAATCATAGCGCCGGCGATCAACAAGACAACGCCTATCATGAACAAGGCCTTGGTCATGCCACCGTTGCCCTTGGTAGCCTTGCTTGCGATCCAGGAGAGCCCGCTGCCGCTGATGAACATCAGGCCAGTGCCCGCGAGCTCTCGGCCGAATGCCGAGACTGTATAGAGGTTGGCCTGCGACGGGTCTTTGCCGAGGATGTCCAGGCCCAGAAGATCGATCAGATCTGTAGAATCGCCCTTGTCCTCCAGTTCGCGCTCGACCTTGTTCATGGTCAGCTTTGTGAGATCGTCGCCGACGGTCAGATCAGCGAGGCTGCTGGTGGGGTAGAGTTTCGACGTGCCTTCCGAAGCGTAGCTCTGCGCCCGGGTGAAGTCGTTCGCTGCGCGAAGCACGAAGGTGCCCCCCATCATCCAGCCCCATTCCTCCAGCGAGGCGAAGAATTGTTCCGACTCGGCTAGCAGGTTGGAAGCGATCGTCTGCTTGATGACGTTTCTCGCGGTAGCGGTGTACCACTCCACTTCCTTCTGCAGATAGGTTTGCGCTGCGGCCGCGAGTGCCGCCTCCTCCGTGGCGCTCTGGTTGTTCTTGACCCCCAGGTGCCGGCTGAGTTGGGTTTGTACGAGGCGTTGCCACATCTGACGCTGTGCCGCGGCGAGCCCTTGAGAGATGGACTTGTCGTTGGTTACACGCAGTGCCATCTGCTCATCAGAGCAAACGATCGAGGCGGCGAAGCCAGAAGTACCGCCCCACTTGCAGAGGAAGTTCTCCGAAGCCATCTCGCCACCAACGGTGCCTTCGCCGGCGTCTTCCTCAATGCTGGTATCGGTGTGTTTGATAGCGGCAGCAATGGCGTCGGTTGGGGGAATCAACGGGATAGCGGTATGGTTCAGTATCTCGTTGATGAACGGATCCGTGGCACTGGATGGGCCATGGTAACCAGGTGCTCCGCTGTCGGTGTACTGACGACGCCAGGCGCCTTCCGCGAGGCGCGTGGCTAACTCGGTAGCGCTGATGCCAGGGAGGCGATCCTGGGGGTTCTTGTGGACGTAGTATCCGGTTGCTGTGGTGGCCAGGGTTAGCCAGTTGCCGATCATGGCCTTGGCTTCTGGCTTGTTCACTGAGATTTCGTATCGAGGCTCATTGAACAGGTTGTAGGTGTGCATGAGCTTGAAGCTTTGAGTCTGGGCATCATCGCCCCATCCGCTGCCGCTCTTGGCGATACTCGCTATGAGGTGGTGGCCAGGCGTGAGCACGATAGCCTGGCCGCCGGCGCTCGATACCGGGATCACTGGGGCGCAGAGAGTCAGGGCTACCACCACTCGAAGCGGGTAGAAGAACGCTTCATTGCCGTCTCGGGCACCGAAGAAGTTGCCGTTCTGGCGGAGCCGGAAGATGCCCAGGAACATTGCCCAGGACGCCAGAATGCCGAAGCCGGTCAGGCCGACGATGGAGAAGTAGCTGGCGAAGATTGTGAGGGGGGTGACCTCGGTGGTTCTAAGTCCCGCCATGCCTGCGATCTCGGACGGGTCGAACATCCATGAGCCGAAGAGCCATAGCAGGACCAGGGTAGAAAACGAGTTCATGCCGGGTCTCCTTCAGTCGTGGCAGGCGCCCGCCCTTCACGCAGCTTGTAGTTTTTCGGGAGCGGGATCGGCAGCAGCAGGGCGGGCTGCTTCAGCGTGATTTTCACGAACGCCGGGATGGTGACCACGCGTTGCTCACGAGCTGTGTACAGCTTGTGGAGATTGGTGATGTAGACCATCAGCAGGACGTTGAGCAGCATGATGTTGCCGATGAGAGCCATGGGGATGGTGTAGTTGGCTGCCACCATCCCTATGCCTATTGCCAGGCCCATGAACAGGACATAGCTGAACCAGTAGGCGAGAGTGTAGCGGGCCCGTACCGACTCTTCGGTGATCTTGGCTGTGGTGATGAGCTCGTCCCAGAAGCGCTCCGGATCGGTTGACGCAATCTTCAGGTCTTCTTTGGCCTGGGCCCGATTGAAGCTCAGCATTCCCTTGAAGTTTTTCAGCGCCCACCCCGAAATTGAAGCCATGGACGCCACTTCTTGTACTGCCATCTTGGTAGGGGTGAACCCGCTGATCCACCCGAGAGCCTTGAGGGTCTTGGATTTCGGTTTGGCGGGGGAGGGCGTTTTAGCGGTTGCCTCATTTACGTTCGAGTTGCTCATGAGGGCTCCTTACTGCCGGCCAGAGTTGCTGATTAGGGCGCCGATCTGCTTGCGGTGATCTTCTTCGCGCTGTGCCACCTGGATTGCCAGGAGGCGACGGGTCTCGACCATTTCCTTGAAGATGTTCAGGAGCAGCTGGTTCTGTATCTGCTGCTGGACCAGGGCGTCGCGTGAGATGCCCCCGGTGCCGGACATGGCGTTGATCTCTTCGATGGTGGGAGAGGCGAACAGACGCTGGTAGGCCGTGATCTGCGCATCCATCTCCTCGCTGATCGAAGAACCAATGGCGGCTTCAACGGCAGACATGCGGAAGTTGTAGGTGTCGATCTCTTGCTGCAGAACCTCACCGACATCGGTGTTCTTGATTGACTCAGGTGGCTGAGGGGCGGGCTTGCGGCCGCTTGCGACTGCGGTTGCCAACTCGATCTGGGTCTCAGTGCAACTCATCGGGGTGGAGCCGTTGTCCAGGTCCTTCTTGCCTACCGGGGGGAGCATCCGCGGATCACAGGCCGGAGTGATGTTCTCCTTCACCTGGCGGTTGTGGCGGGCAGTGAATTTAGCGGGCTCGCGGATGGCCTCGGCCGAGTTGTACTTGTTGTACATGTTCGTTTGCCGGCTGTACGTCTTCTGTGTGACAGCCTTGCCGATCTGCGTTGCGAGGACCTGATCTTCCTGGCAGAAGGTGGATGCCTGCTGGTCCTTCTGGTTTTGCTGGTTATAGATGTCGACCTGACCGTTCATGATGGCCCGGGCGTTTGCCTCGGACTCCACCTTGATGGTCTGCTCGGTCGACTTGACGGCCTCTTCTACATTGCCCAGTCCGTCCTCGGTTGTCTGGGTGAGGATCTGCTGTTGCAGGAGCTGCATGATGGCCTGTTGGAGAATCGCCAGGAGAGCCGCGGTGTCCGACATTGCGTAGGCCTTCACCGGCGCGAAGAGGGGCACCGACGCGAATATGGTTGCGACTAGAAGTTGTTTGATCCGCATTTTCTGTGACTCTCCTAGAGACGGGTGTGGCAGCCTGTGAATGCTATTGTAGTCCCAATAGTACAATATTTTGTATCTGTAGAATCTATGGTATGCGCCGTGCCGGCGCAATGTAACGCACAGGGTTAGCCCAATCCGCTCTAAGGTGGTCTTCTGCGGGATGCCGGTTGGCATATAGAGAAAGGGAATTTGCTTGCTTGGCCCTTGGTTTGGCCAATGTTATAGTACCGAGTATCCGGGACTATAGGCTTCGGGTTGGCCCAGCCTGATGGCGGGGGTTGCCGTAGAAATGATGCGGAGAGAGGTTCGCTTAATGGCGAATTTGGCAGGCGCTGGTCAGGCCTTCTACCCGCTCGATCAGGCCCCACCAACTGAAGAAGTCTATCACGTATGGAGTAGCGCAAAGGCCCGTCGGGTTTTTCTTATTGCGTTGCGCCACGATAATTCCGACTACAGTGATCGTCGGTTAGGTGGCTCGATAGCCGCCGGCGATCAGATCGAAGTTTGCCTGCAGGTGGTATAGGGAGTCGTGCAATGAAACCGATCCGGTGGCTGAACATTGAGGCCTATGGCGCCACGCTTGAGATGTGGCGTAACGCAGCGGGGAAGTTCTTTTTCGTTGCGTTGGGCGGAACTGAACAAGCCAAGAAGGCCTTGCTTGAGCTGGGAGGCAAGCAGGGCTACTTCTTTAACCGGTCGATCCTGGCTATCCACTTTCCTCCGATTGCTGATCAAGCCTCGGCGGCGGCTTGGTTGGAGAAGCTGCCGAAGGCATTCTTGGAGGATCGTGCTCGCCCGTCGGTGCTGTTGGTGAGCCCGGGCCCGGATGGCACCTTCAGCGAAGCCGCGAAGGCGGCCGCTGTCGAGCGCTACAAGAGCTGGTCCGAGCGGGCCCTGGAGCTGGAAGCCCAGGAAGCGCTTGATGTGGCAGACGAAGATTTCGATCTGCCGGGTTTCGCTGATGACGTGCCCGCGGCAGCTGCCACGGCGCTTGAGCCTGTTGCTTCTCAGCCGGCTGAAGAGGTTGTCGCCGAGGTCCCAGTCGAGCAGCAAGTCGAAGACGCCTCGCCGGCACCTGCTGAGCCCCAAGCCCTACCTGCAGCGACTCCCGCACCGGCGAAGTCGGCCGTCGAGCAGTTCGTGGACGCTATCCACGCCGGCGATGACCGTCCTGTTCTGCAGGGCGGCTACCCCACTATGCCTGACGCCGCAGAGCTTGCCAGGATCGAGGAAATGGGGGCGTCCGCCGCCATTATCATGTCTCCCTGGTTGGATGTGTTCCGCGAAGTCCTCAATCGGATGCCTGAAGACTCCCAGGCCGTCCTTTTCTTGCTCGGCGCGTCGCGCGATCGCCTCATGGCGAGTGCAAACCAATTCTTGGCAGAGAATCCGGGGTTCCCCTTGATTTCTGCTGTATGGGGAAGCTCCAAGGGCGATAGCCATCGCCTTGTTCTGTTTGTTGATGCCACTCTCCCGCCGGATCGGCACGTTGCTGTCCTCAATGAGGATCTGCCCAGCGTCGGTAGTGAGCGCGAGATGGGACTGTTCCTGAATACTCTGTGGAGAGACGTGTATGGCCAAGAAGACGAAGTTGTTCTGGTTGCTGCCGGTGTTTCAGAACCAGGAAATGCTCCTGACGTTCGGCCTGGTGCTCAACGAGACGGAGCACAACGAGTTCATGGAGCGCCCGAGTTGGGGGCGGTGGAAGGAGCTGCTGCAGCGGGATCTGGCGGCGCAGCTGGAGCGCGCACTGTCGCAGGGGCTGATGAGACCCAGCGACCTGGAGGAGTTCGCGGCGCAGAGCCTCGGACGCAGCAGCCTGGCGTTCATGCCGGGGAGCCAGATGACGCCGGCGATGCTGGCCGAGCTCCTGCTGGCTCGCGATCTGTCACCGGAGAGCCCGGCGGCGCTGATCGAGAGTTGGCTGTACGCGGCGATGAACGGGGACTCGGCGCAGATGGCGCAGATCGTGGAGGCCGCGCTGGAGCGCTACCCGCAGGACGAGATGGACATCGAGAAGCTGACCAGCCTGTCGCCGGTGGAGCGCCTGCAGCGGCTGGAGGCGGCGATGAGCTGACCCCAGTTGAAACTGGGGATCCCGAGGATGTTGATCTGGCGGGCACCGTTCTCTCGGCGGAAGATGAAGAGCGCGTCCGGGCCGAGATCGAGGCGCGCCGCGCAGAGCGACGCCGCGGCATGGATCTCAACTTCGAGGAGACCTCTGGCCGTGTGAATTATCTGCCGCGCAGTGCGCTGCGAGAGCAGGGCACGATGGTTCCTGCAAACATGGCCAGCGCAATCGGCTCTGCGCTTGATCGCTTGGTCCAGCGCCATGGTGACCTTGATGCATTCGTTGCTCGGCAGCTTGGCTTCGACTCGCCTGCTGATCTCGATGGTCGGTTGTACGCGGAGCAGGTAGATGCGGTTGCGCTGGCCCTGGATGCTTTCTCGCGTGACCGTAACATGGTCCTCGGTGACCTGACTGGTATCGGGAAAGGGCGTGTACTGGCGAGCGTGCTGCGCTACGCCTACCTGAACGATATGCCGACGGTCTTCATCACCAAGGATCAGACCCTGTACAACTCCATGGCGCGCGAGATGGCTGTGCTTGGAATGAGCGAGTTGGTCGACAGAAGCCGCATGCTGATCACGACCACTGGGGTTGGCATCGAGAATGATCAAGGTGAGCAGATGTTCCCCGGCCGTAGCGGGGAGGAACTCACCCAGGTCTACGAATCTGGCGCGCTTCCGGCAGGTATCCGCGTGGTATTTACCTGCCATTCCCAGCTGATGACGCCGGCTGACGCGCCGCGCGTGGAATGGCTGCGCGCAATCGCCCATGACGCCCTTGTGCTTGTTGATGAGTCTCACCTCTCTGCAGGTGTCGATAGCCTTTGCGGGCAGAACCTGCGCGCTATCCGCGATGCAGCTCGCCATACGTTGTTCAGTTCGGCTACTTCCGCCAAGGAAGGGAAGAACCTGAGCCTGTATGCCGGCACCGACCTGTCGCTGCTGGGTAGTGCCCATCACATCGAAGAGATCCTGCGCAAAGGCGGGGCGGCGGCAATGGAAGCAGTGCCGATGATGCTGGCCCAGGAGGGGCAGTACATCCGTCGCGAACATGACATGTCGCGCGCTGAGTACCGTGCACCGGAAGTGCCCCAGGAGTATGTGCCGCCCATCCGCCAGAACATGGATGCCCTGTCTGCTGCGCTCCGGGCGCTGCTTGAGCTTCAGGTTGTGGTAACGGGTTACACCCAGGACATCAACCAGAATGACTACTTCGTGCGTCAGCGCGAGGCTCAGGAGCGCCGGCGCCGCGGCCGTGAACAGATGGGGCTGAGCAGCATGCATTTCAGCTCCACGTTGCACCACTTCAGCCAGCAGGCCCTTCTGGCGGTTCATGCGGACTTCTACGCTGACCTGGCAATTCAATCTGCCCGAGAGGGCAACAAGCCCACTCTCGTCCTGCAGAGCACGATGGAGTCCATCCTCGCCGAAGTCGTCAAGGTTCTGGTCGATAATAACGTGCAGCCGGACGGGGCTGAAGTTGAGATGAGCTTCGCCAGTGTGCTCCGCCGCATGGCCAAGAAGATCACCGAGATCAACGTTGCATACGGTGGCGGCAATCATGCGTTCAACCTGCAAGAGCCCCGTGTGAACCTGCAGGGCCGCGGGCTTCCTGAGCAGATGCAGATCCTGCTTGCCGGCCGCCACCTGGAGGCCAACGTGAATGTTCGCGGTGTCCTGCAGGAGTTTGAAGCAGCCCTGGCGCGGATCCCGAACGAGATCCCGGTGTCGCCGATCGATTACATCTGCGACAAGCTGCGGGCAGCCGGCTATGAGATGGGCGAATTGACCGGCCGTCGCTGGAAAGTCAACCAGGTGCGACCGGGCGTTTATCAGGTTCAGCGCCGCCGTGACTCCTCGAAGCGTGATCGCCAGCGCGTGATGAACGCGTTCAACAGCGGCGAGACGACTGGGATCATCATCAACAAGGCTGGGGCAACCGGCATTGATCTGCATGCCGACCATCGTTTTGCTGACCAGCGCCCGCGCGACATGATTGTCCTGCAGGCCGATGACGACATCTATGTCTTCCAGCAATCGTTGGGACGCGTTTTCCGGGCAAACATGGTTGTGCCGCCGCGCTACACCCTGCCGGGCTCTGCTGTGCCTGTTGCCGTGCGCTCGATGGCAATCATGCGTCGCCGGTTGAGCAACATGATGTCGCTGACCCGCGGCTCGCGTGATGCTGAGGTCGGTGGTGGTATGCCGGACCTCTTTAACTGGGTGGGCTGCGAAGCGGCCATGAGCTATCTGCAGGACAACCAGGGCGTGGCCGATGTGATCGGCATCAACCTCGGGGTTGAGGCCGCGAAGCTGCAGGATCAAGGCGGCGATACCGGTTTGGCTGCCCGTGTCACCGCGATGGGTTTGCTGCTGCCCTGCGATGTTCAAGACGCGATGATGGACGGTCTGATTCGGGCGTACGAGAGCAAGCTGGAGGATCTTGAGCGCCGCGGGATCAACCCGTTCCGCAGCCGCCACCTGGATATCAAGGCGCGCGTGGTGAACGAAGTCGTTCTTCACCCGGCTACCGGCGATTCTGTGTTCGAGGGGGCTGTCTACCTGAAAGAGTTGGCCTACAACGAAGAACTGCCGCCGCTCACGCCTGAGACCGTGAACACCATGATCGTAGCTGGCCGAGAGGCCTTGAGCATGGAGCACGGAGCTACTCGGAACTGGTCTCGCTTCCCGCTGGCCGAGGTCATGCCGGAGGTGACCCAGCGCATGGAAACGCGCATGAACAACCTGCGCGATCTGTTCGCCGATCGTGGGGCCGGCGAGACCATTGAGGATCTTGCGAACGCTCGCCACGAATCATTCGCCAGCCGCGCAGCCCGTGACTACATGGGACTTCGTTCGCTAGCTGGACGAATCAAGCTGGGTGCACACCTGAGCTTGCGGCTTGATTCGGATGCGGCGATCGATTTCCACGTCGTTGGGATTGAGCCTCCTACCTGGGCGCAAGACCTGCACAGCCCGTATGAATGGCGTCTCATGTTGATCAGCAAGGACCAGAACATGCGTCAGGCGCGAGTTCCCCTGAGTCTGCTGCTCAACGAGGCTCGCGAGCTGCAGAGAACGGCATTCCTGGCTGAGCCCGACGCCGACCCGCAAGAGTTCGTTGTAGGCTGGGAATCTCTGGCCGCTGCAATCAGCGATCCTGCCCGTGATCTCATTGACGACCAGGGACAGATCCAGCCTGAGGCACTGGCTGAGTACGAGAACCTGCCACGCGGCAGCATTGAGATGCGACGCCATGTTCTCTCTGGGAACCTGCTGAAAGCCATCATGATGGCCGGGGAGTTGCACAAGGGGCTGCCGGCCACCTACACGCTGGCCAACGGTGCGCGTGAGTTTGGCGTGGTGATGCCGTCGAACTTCGACGAGATCAAGTTGCTGCGGATGCCGTTGACCATGACCGCCACCGATGATGTTCAGGACTACCTGGCTCACCGGCTGCAGTCCCATGTACGCGTCAGCGTCTACATGAACCTCAAAGACGTGAATCTGCCGGGTGTCCCGAGCAAGGATGCCGAACAGGCTCGGACCGATCTGAACAGCAACTACTTCTTGGAGGCAACTCGCGGGAGAGGGGGCGCCGAGGTGAAGATCGTGGTTCCGCGCGCCAAAGGGCGCTCCGGCTGGCTGGTAGCGGATGAGGGTGTCCGCGAATTGACCCAAGGGCGTGAATGGGTTCGGGTTTCCAATGACCTCGCGATGACCTTTACGATGCGCGACGGCCAGTTCCCGGCCGAGCTTCGGGCTGTCGTTGACCGCCTACTGGAAGTGGGCGTGACATTCCGCACCCCGAGCACCGATAGCCGGGCCCGCGAGTGGGTATTGGAGCGCGCTGCAGCCCAGGAGCAGGCGCGGCGCATCGACAACCAGTTTGATGGGAGGGCTCTGGCATGAAGGGCCAAGCCATTTTCAAGCTGATGAGCCAATCCCCGCGGCTGCCTAAGCCGTGGGAGGCTTCCTACCAGGAGGCTCAGGACTTCATTGCTTGGGCCGATGCGATCCCGGACAGCACCTCGCGCGCATTGCTGCCGATGGTATGGGCGGTGAAAGACAAGCTGGCCTACCAGGATGGTGGTGGCCTGAACGGCTACCTGAAAGAGCGCGGCATGTCCAAGAAGGGTTGGAAAGCGCTCAACAGCCTTTCGGTTGAGCAGACCGCCGACGCGTTCTCCTATTTCCGCGCCCGGGGCGAGCAGGCCTGGCCACTTCGTCTGGTGCTTCCTGCAGAAACCGCCCGGGATGCTGCTGTGGACGTTTCCGCGGCACTGCTGATCGTGCTGGCGGATGCCGAAATCTCTTTGGAAGGCATTCACGCGCCCTACGACGAGGATTGGAAGCTGATGATCCGCGCACTGGCGGCCGAGGTCGCTGGAAAGGCGCTGGCGTGCTGCCCTGCTGTGGCGGCTGACGCGATCCTGGTTCGCGATTACCTCACCGGTGGTGATGCCGACATCTCTCCTTCGACCAGCTGGTCGGAGATGGTCGACCTCGCTCGTGAGTGGTTGGTTGAACTGCAGCACGAAGAGGCCGGATACGTCCCGGAACCGACTGCGCAGGTCCCGGTCAGTCGGGCAGTTCCAACACCTGGTGGAGAAGATCGATTGCTGGATGCGCAGACCGGTGTGGCGGTAGTCCGCCTGCTGCAGTTCTCCGAGTTCCGGCAGGAGTCGGACCTGATGAACCACTGCATCGGCCGCAGCAACCACTATTTCAACAAGCACATGGAGGGCACCGGAGCCTTCTACAGCTTCCGTGAGCCTGGTGTTGAGCGTCCCCTGGCGACTCTGGAGCTGTCGGTTTCGGACGGGGAATGGCGGATCTGCCAATGCCGCGGTCCGTTCAATGGTGATCCGGGCCCTGAGTGCCACGATCTGGCGAACAGGTTGCTCGAAGCACATCAGCTGGGCGGAGAAATGCGCAAGGCCAGTTACGAGGTCGTTGCGCAGGCTGTCGGACAGCACCTGGAGTTGGAGCAGACCTCTACCCGTTATTTCTGATGGGCTCGCTGCTGCTCTCCGGCGGCGAACCATCAAAAAATTTCGAAGTCTCGCAGGAATGAAGATGCGCAAAAGCCTCCCCAAAGACGGTGCCCCGGCGGCCGAATTTATTGAACGGGTGCTGCAGTGTGCTGCAGCTGCTGGTATTGAGCGGGGCGCTTTCGATGACTGGATCGAGGAGCGAAACCTGCCCCACCTCGTCGGTGGTGAGTTGCGCGACCAAATATCAACTCTGTTGCAGGCTGGGGTGTCTGAGTACGAGGTCGCCGACCATCTTTGGCCAGGCCGGCCGTTGGAGGTCGTAGAGGGCCGGCTGCTGGATTTTGATGAGCAGTGGGAGGCGGCCGGCTTCGAGGTGACCAGCACCGGGGGAGGGTGCTGGGCCGCGCGGAAGAAGGATGACCGTTATTCGTGGCTGATCAGTCTCACAGACCAGCATGAAAGCAGAAACCCGAACCCCGCCCGAGAGCTGTATGTCTCGGTATATGGGGCCGATTCGGGAGAGTACCTTGGCTTGCAGGCGACAGCTGAGAATCTCACTGCCGCCCTCGCGCAGATTCACGCCTGGCAGGAAAGCTTGCTGATTCAGCCGGCAGAACCAGCTCAACCCTGAGGCTTAGTCCGTAGGTGTTTAGTCTTGACCAAATAGGCACATGTGCCTATTGTGTGGCGTAAACACCTCTGGAGCAGCACAAGTGCGCGAGCGAGATCCCCTCAAGCATCACTATCGGCTCAAGCGGCCATGCTCGAACTGTCCCTTCTTGAAAGAGGGGGCCATTGAGCTCGCTCCCGGCCGGCTGGATGGAATCATCGAGCAGCTGACCTCCGATGATCACTCAACGTTCCCGTGCCATAAGACGGTTCACTGTGCGCGGGGCGGCGAGTGGAACGAGGAGGGCGAATACTCCCCGTCTGGCCACGAGTCGATGTGTGCCGGCGCTGCCGCCTATCTGATGAAACACAGGCGTCCGACCGTTGGGATGAGGCTCGCGTTTGTGAGCGGAGCTGCAAGTCCCAGTGACTGGGACGATGTTCAATCCCTGGTGACTGACTGAGATGGGGGCTGGCGTGAAGAGTGCTCAGAAGGCGGCCATTGCCGCTGCTAACGCAATCCTCGCACAGGCGGGCCTGCCACTGTACAAGGTGAAACCGAGCCTTGTTGTCGAGGCTCCTGGTCTTGTAGCGCCAATCGATCTGGCACGCTTGGTGAAGGTTTCGCCTTCGCCATTCCTTAACCAGTGGGAGGTGGCTGGAGGCGGGCGCAAATGGAACGGCCGTATCGGCCGCCATGTAGCAGTGCTGGAGGTCACCAATGCTCGCAGCTATGGAATCTTGCTGCAGTTTGCCGATGGAGATATTCAAGCCTTCCATCCGCACGATCTTTTCCCGTGGCGCGGGGAGCCTGTGCAATTCGAGGAAGGTGCGGCGGCGGTTGTGTAGCCGCTGAGTGCGCTCAGGGCTTCGGTGCCATCGCCAGCCACCGCTGGAAACCGGGGCCGTACTTCAGGCTTTTCTCCTGAACCAGGCCCGCATAGCTGTACATGCGCCGCACATGAGTGTCTGTCCGCGGGTTCTCGCCGGCGTGATAGCAGCCGATCGCCATCCAGGCGTTGTTGTTGAACTTGTTCAGGCACCTGCGCATTATCCAGCCGCTCACCCATAGGTTCTTGCAGCCATCCCATTGAAGGTCTTTTGCCGTCACTCCGTACGGCGCCAATGTCGCCAGCCAGATGCTGTTGACTTGGCCTGGGCCGTAGTCGACTGAGCCATTGCTATTCCTGCTGGCTGTCCCTACGCGACCATTCTCTTGACCAAGGATCCCGACGATGAGCGTCGCCGGGATCTGGTAGCGCTGAATGGTGGCCACCACGCATTGCTGCGGGATCTCGCCGGCAGCGATTGCCGGGGGTAAATCAAACATTGGAGCTGGTGACCACGGCAGGCAGTGCGAATAACGGGATGCTGCTGCGCACCGCGGCCACTGCTTCCTCCAGGCTCTGGTAGGGGTAGGCCTCCTCGGAGAACAGTTGGCAGAAACTCGCGGCGACTTCCCAGGTGGGCATCTCGACAACCAGTCCACGGCGAAGGTCCACGGTAGCGTAGCCGTTGTCAGTGGGCTCGTGGATCAGGAAGCGCTCGCCCCATCCCCAGCCGCCGGTCCCCGTTGCCAGGAGAAGGGTGCCGGCAGGCAGCTTTAGAAAGTCTCCCCACATGTCCAGATCGGAAGGGCGGACAGCCGTGAAGGTGAACCCAAGGGAGCCGAGTTTGATCTCGACGGCGGTGTCCTCTGGGCGTAGTTCAGGGATAGGCATCGATGCGACCGCTTTAATAGAGTGATTGCGCCAATATAGCGTAGCGTGGCGTCGCGATCAAAGCGTCGAGGAAGTTTGACGGCACGGCCCGCCGAATGGATACTTTGAACCAGAAATAGGCGTTTTATGCCATCGAGTATTCAAAAGGATATAGGAGCATCGCCATGCGCGTGACGCGAGAGGAACTGGATCAGGCGTTGAATCAAGTGCGGGCGGTGTTTACGCCGGAAACCGTTGACCGCCTGCGTGAGAACGATCTTTTTCCGGAGGCGCTGCATACGCTGCAGGCGCAGGCCGGTAATGATATGCGCATGCTTGGAATCTTCCACCAGGTGGTCGCCGGCGCAGTCGCGGTCGTGAACATCGCTATCCGTAAGGACCGCGAAGCGGGCCTGGTCACGTCCTTCGTTTCCCAGGCGAACCTGATTCGCGCGGGCCATGTGCGCGGTAACCTCCACAACCAGGAGGCGCTGCGTGATCTGTTCCCGGCGCTGGACGAACAGTATGGTCCTGCGGATGCCGAGACGTTGCGTGCAGGCATTGCAATGCATCTCGCGAGCCGCTTCTTCCGGCCGGAAGGCGAGGAAAGCCCCCTGCATGAGCAATTGCTGCGCACTGCAGTCTTGCGTGCTGCCGAGGTCGAAGGTGAACTCATCCAGGCCTTCCAGGCGCCCGCGGTGGCGCGTGAGGAGGTGGGCGTCGACGAGATGCTGATCGCCTTGAACGCGCTGCAGGAAGTCACTGACGGGGCTGACCTGTCTCTGGTGCCTGGGCTCATGATGATTGCTCAGGGTGCCTGCGAATTCAATGTGGGCCTGACTCCGATCCAGCAGGTGATCCGAGGCCTGTATCCGGAAATTGATACGGCCGGCCTGAATGCAATCACCGAGCGCACACTGGCCTACCTGCACCAGTTCAACGGCCAGGTGGTGAACCAGGTGTTTCAGGAAATCGGTAACGACTGGCTGCAGCAAAATGCGCTGGAGTACCTGAACGCCCGTGACGGTCACGAGCTCGATTATGATGGGGGCGACTATCTCGATCACGATGAGCCGGATTACCAGGAGCCGGCGGCGATCGCTCAAGAACTCTATGACTTCAAGATGTAAGGCCAAAGGATCGAATCGATGAGAGCCACTATCAAACCAGGTGCCAACCTGGATCAGGTCTCGATGGTCAAGCAGATCTGGATGGAGTCCGGCCAGCGGCTTCAAGATGCGCTGGCTGAGGCGCTGAAACACAAGGGTGAAGTCGTCGACTTCCAACTCACCCCGTCTGCAGGCTACGCCGCAGTGAAAACGCCCGAAGGGCGGGTCGAGGCTTTCGTCGTCCCGTATTCGGTGGACTTCCGCCAGCCCGCGCCGCGGGCCGTGCGCTTCGGGATCCAGAGCGAGCGCGACAACCCGCGCCAGGCGGCGGCGCCGCAGTCGTTCGTAGAACGGCTGTCGCCGGCTGTCGCCGACGGCGATGCTACCTGGCGTCAGCGCTGCTGGGCCGGCATGGTCGATCGCCATGTGGCCCTGAGCGTGTTGCGCCCGGGCGATGTAGTCATGCTTGCGAAGGAGATCGAAAGCAACCATGGCCCGCTCCGCCCGGACTACTACGCCGTGCGCGCCTCTGATCGTGGTTTCACGGTCCTGGAGTCCCTTCGCACAGGCAAGTCGTCCCTGGTGCACAACGTTGCATCCGACGTGGTGAACGTCAACCTCGATCCGGATCCGATGATGCGCCTGACTCAGCATCCCGCGGTGGTCCGCTTCGGCATGCAGCGCGTTGCACGCAATGACGAGCAGGAGCATTACGTGCTCCTGGGGCGATCGGCTTCTGGTGCTCTGGTTCCCCTGGCAAAGGCCACGGGGACTGAAGACCGCGACTTCATGCTGCAGCGCATCTGGGAGGTCTCTCAGCTGCGCCAGGAGACCCTGCGTAACCTCAGCGGTTCGCCGGTGTACGCCTACATGGCTGATCGTGGCCTGACTGATGCAGTCGTCGAGCAGGGGCGTGGCGAAGAACCTGTTCTGCTCCAGGATCTGCAGATCGAGGTCACGCCGCTCAATCCGGAGCTGGAGGTTGTCTACGATGGCCCGCAGGTCTGACGGCTGACGATCAACAACGAAAAAGCCCAGGCAGTGCCTGGGCTTTTTGTTTGTCGGCCGGCCTGGCTATTCAACCTTGCCGAGAGTCCGCAATCGACTCTCCAGCGCCTGCACAGCCCATTCTGGGCAGGGCCTGGCACTTCGCAGCTCAGCCTCGGCGAGCCAGGCCCGAACGCTGCGAACGCTACACGGGCGCTTGGTCTCCTCGGCGATCATCTTGGCGGCTTCCGCCTGAGTGATATTCGTCTTCTCGATCAGCGATCGGAAACTGGCTTGGTTGTTCATGGCCTACCTTTGCGTATATGCACATGTGCCTATTGTACGGCGCCTCAGCTATTGGGTCGACCACGGCTATCCGCCTAGGGCTGCCCAGACATAGTTCAGTGTCAGTCCAGTGGCCACAGCGAACGATAGGCCATGATGGGGGCTATTCTTGCTCCAATATCAAATCGAGCAGTGGTCGCGGCAAATCGCGCCCGGAATTCGCTCAGCATCTGCTGGGCAACGACTTTGGAGCAACGTGCGGCCCCGACTGAGGAAAGTGCATTCCCGCCCATCTACAGCTCCTGCGTTTGCGATTTCTGATGAGGCCCGCTGGCGGGTAGTTCTTCGGTTGCAGCCTCTGGCCAGCGCTCGCGGCAACCTGGTCGCCGACAACGAAGGCACTCCGGGATGGCCTCTGCAGGTTCGGCATCGCACATCATTGCGACCAGGCCGCATGCCGCTTGCCCATCATCTCGCAGAATATGGCCTCGCTTTGGCGTGCGGGTATCAGGATGGCTGAGCCAGCTTGCATCACGGTAGGCGGCTTGTGCCTGGCTCGCGGGTGTGGACTTATTCATTGGCGTCTTCTTCTTGCGCCTCGCGATAGGCGATGCATTGGTCGTTGTAATCCAGTGGAGAGCCGCAGTCCTGGCAGTAACCAGCCCAGCATTTCCGGCATCGCCAACTGCCCCAGTTGCCTAAGCCGTTGGTGGGAGGCTCCAGCTCTTCGCCGCAGGTGCAGTGGGTGCGTAGGCGGCGTGCCAATGCGGCGCGCTCAGTGGCCAGGCGATCGCTAAAGCCGGCAACCTTCTCCTCGTGCCAATCTGTTGGAGCTTCGCTAGTGAGGCTGCCTCGTTTGCGGATGTGCACATCTGCAAAGGCCCAGCCTGCTGCGTAGCGGTCCGATCGCCCATCTGGGATGGGCAGGGACAGCATGTCTGCGGAAGTGGTCATGGCGATCATTCCTGCGCCTATTGCGTGAAGGTTGTGTCGTGCACGATAGGCACAAGTGCCTATTGCGTCAAGGATCAATGTGACGAGGCGAAGCCGGGCCGATCAGCGAATGGCGCCGTGGATCGTCAGCTGGTCGACCATCTTGATGAGCTCAAGAGGCTCGGCGATGTCGTCGCGGTCGAGATCTGTCAGCACGATCTCCGTCTTGCGCAGCGAGTCACGGAGGGGGGATAGCTTGGCGCGCAGGGTCGCCATTTCGAGCCCTGGGGGGAGGAAGCTTTCGCATAGCCATTCGACAGCCGAGTGGGCGTCGTGGAACAGAACTTCAATGGGTGCCGATCCTGGAGCCGTCCACACCCATCGAAAGGAGGCGAGGCCGGCCGACCGAATGATCTCCTGGGTTTGATGCGAACTATCCAGCTTCGTCTGGATGTCGATCAGCAGCCTGGCGAGTACCTGCTGAGGCATCGCGGCTTTCTTCAGGCGTTGAAACAGACCGGGGAGGTTACCGTTCGAGGCAGCGGCCAGGGTCGACATCTCGCCGAAAAGGGCGGCGTAGTTGCTCCAACTGCCAAGCTCTGGTGCGTCCTTCGGGGCGTGTTCGAGTGCCTGGTCAAGGATGGTGTATCCCTTTGAGGAGACTCCTCGTGCAATGACAGTGAGGGCAAGGGCCCATAGTGCCTCGGGCCCGCTACGGGAAAGCATCTTCTGGCTGAGAAGGGTGGCGTCTTGATCGCGGGACAGGTCAGAGATGAACTCCCGCTCAGCAACCTCTCGTGCTTTTTGACCGAGCATGCGCAGAGCGTTACGAGCCACCCAGGCTGGTTCGCTGATCATGGTCCAGGTGCGCATGTCGTGCGCCGTCGGGCTCAGTGGGCAGGCTGCCCACTGTTCGTCGGAGAAGTAGCGACCCATCATCGGGAGGTGCGGCAAAGCTGCCCTCGCGCGGTCGTCAAAGCGCGCGTGGGGCACGACCAAGTAGTTCTGGCTCCAATGAGGAGAGTAGGACGCCCCCGCGGACATCAGCGGGGGGCCATATCATTGGGTGCCAGGTTCTCCTGGGCCCGATCGAGATAGGTCGCGGCGCTTTTCAGGAGTTCGCTGATCGCCTGCACCAACTGGGGCAGCAGCTTGGACCCGAGCGCTTCGCCAGCACTGAGCATGCTTGGCAGGTCGAGTTTGCTCATTGTCGAGAGGAACTGCCCTGCATTCTGGTTGCTACCGAACGCGTCTGCTGCCTTCTTGGTCAGGTCGACCGCCTGCAGGGCGGCGCCGAGACCGGGAATCGCCATGCCAGCAATCTTCGGCCCGATTTCGGTAAGGGCTTTGCCCGCGACATCGCTGATGATGTCGGCCTTGCCCAGCAGCTGGCCGAGCGCGCCGGGGGTGCTTCCCAGAACCTTGCCGATGGTGCCGGTTCCAGGGATGAAATTCTCGCCTTTGGTAAGCGCCTCACCAAGCAGCGGCATAGCTCGCTTGGCCAATGCGCTTTCTGCCAAACCAAAAGCTTCTTTTGCGGCGATGTGTCGGATGGCTTGTGGGCCCAGGACGCGAATTGCTTGTCCAGCCAGGAGCGGGATGAGAGGGAGCGGCATGTCAGTAAGCCCTCGAAACTCGTTGCATCTGGTAACCGCTAGCGCTTTGCTGCGAAGCAGCATTGCGGTTTGGGCATACAGGCATGCCACCGCTGGCGGTCGGCTGGGTCCTGTAGGTGCGCGTTACCTGGGCGTCGGGGTTGAAGCCGGGCGTGCTGTAGGTGGTATTCATCGGCGGCAGCGCGTTGCTGTTCGTGGTCGCTACCGTCGTATTGGCTGTCGGAGCCACCGCATCGAACAGGCCAGAAACGTTCCAGGTGCTCGCCAGCGCCGGCTGTGCCAGCGCCGTTACGGCGATGATCAGTAGGAGCTTATTCATGGTATCTCCAGTTAGCGTGTGTTTTGTTACCGAGATTATAATGGTAAAGTCGATCTAAGTTCTAATTGAGGTTGAAGGATGACTTCAAGTCAAGCAGAAGAGGCATCCAAGGCCGCCGAGGAATCGGCGTATGGCTTGAAAATTCTGAGCCCTGAGCAGTTGGTGCCAGGGCGCTATCAGCCTCGATCCCATTTTGATCAGAAGAGCCTTCTTGAGCTCGGCCAGAGCTTTCTGGAAAACGGAATAGGGATCATCGAGCCGATCGTCGTGCGCCCGAAGCCCGGCGCCGGAAATCTGTACGAGATTGTTGCCGGCGAGCGCCGGTGGCGCGCAGCGCAGCTAGTGTCGCAAGCTCGAATTCCTTGCATGGTTCGTAACTTCACGGATCTCCAGGCCTTGCAAGCTGCGCTGGTGGAGAACGACCAGCGCAAGGACTTGAACAGCGTTGAACGCGCCAAGGCCTATCAGATGGCCATTGAGGAGTTCGAACTCACCCATGAAGCCCTCGGACAGATGCTCGGTGCAAGTCGCGAGGTCATCACCAACCACCTGCGCCTGTTTACCCTGCCCCTCGCTGTGCAGGAGCTCCTTGGAGACGGGCGTTTAACCGAGTCCAAGGTGCGCTGTCTCTATGGGCTCCCTGCAGCAGACGCAGTGCGCATTGCGCGCCAAGCTGCGGAAGAAGGGCTTGGCTATCGCCAGATCGAGGCGCTGGCCAAGGCTGCCAAACGCCCAGGTCGCGCGGCGGCCGCTCCCGAGCGTGAGGATCCCGATGAGCGCCGCTGGCTGCAGGCGGTCAGCGAAAAGCTGGGTCATGAGGCGCTGCTCGAAAAAGCGAAGAAGGGCCAGAAGGGCGGTTATCTGAAGATCCGCTACTTGTCGATGGACGATCTCAGCTCAATCACCAAGAAGCTTCTCCGCGGAAGGGAGTAGGAGGCTAGACATGAACAGCATGGCAAATCTATGGCTACCGGCGTTCTCGATGCCTGGCAGTGGCGGCCGTGCTGCGCTTGTCGACTTCCGTCGCCGCGTCCCGGAAAGCCTTCGTGGTTGGAGTGTGGCCTGTATTGATCTGTCGAATTTCCGCTTACTCAACAAGCTGCTCGGGCCCGAGGGCGGAGACCTGATACTTCAGGTGGTTGGTGCCACGCTCAGGGACGATGGCCGGCATCACTGGTTCCACATCTCAGGCGATGTTTGGATAGGGGTATGCGAGCGTCGCGACCCGCGCCTGATGGAGCGGCAATTCAATGAGCTCCGCCTGAAACTTCGAGAAAATGTGGGTGCTGCACTCTCGAAGCCGATCCGCATCGACGCGGTGTTCGGCCTGGCGTCCTGCCAGGAGCTCTCGCATGCAATCGACCGCGCGGAAGGTGCGTGCCGGCAGGCAAAGCTGGCCGGCCGGCGCCTGCAGGTGGTGGATTCAGTGAAGGATGACTGGGAGGCTACCGACCTGATCGACCGGTTCATCACCGGTGGCACGCTTGAGCACCTGGTCGAACTGTACCGCCAGCGCATTCGCTATCTCGACGGTAGAAGCCATTACGAGATTCTCTCCCGAATCGGCGGTGAATCGGTCGGGGCCGCGATGATGATGATCGAGCAGCTCGGCCTGGTCCGCGACTACGACCTGATGCTGCTCGGGATGGCAGTCAAGGCCGTGCCGGAAGATGCCCCTGTGCACACCGTGAATTTCTCCAGCCTGACTGCTTGTGATTCCGGTGCGATGCTGGAAGCTGTCTCCATACTCCGGGGGCGCCACAACATTGCCATCGAGATCACTGAAACGGCCGAGGTGCAAAATCTCGCGCAGGTGCGTCGAACTGTAGAGATGCTGGCCGGCGCCGGCGTGGCTGTCTACCTGGATGACTTCGGCGAGGGCGCTGCATCGCTGGGGATGATCGACCTGCCCTGGCAGGCGGTGAAGCTCAGCCGGAGTGTTTGCGGCGAGCAAGCTCCCCGAGATGTACTGGTTGCGGTCGTGAAGCTCGCAAAGAGCCGCGGCATGAAGGTGATTGCCGAGTGCATTGAGACCAAGGGGCACATGGAGTACCTGATCGGGTGCGGCGTGGATGCCTTTCAGGGGTACTACATCCACCGTCCGGAGCGTTTCGCCGGCGAAGTTCCGGGAGTTGCTGCAGGCCGTGGGTGATCAGTTTAACCGGAAGGACGTTTATTACAGGCCGAAGGAGTTTCGCAGGGGCGCGGGTGCATTGACCACGCGTCACTCCTCAGATTTGAAGGGGAACTCAGCGAAGTGGGTCGATGATGGATGTCGATCGTCTAGCCTTGCTGGCTACCTGGTCGCGATGCTTCTTGCCGGTGGCCTTGGGTTGCTCGGCGGGGTGTACTGGTTCTTGCACGATAGAGCAAGCTTCTTGCTTTTCGCCAAGTTGGTTTTTGACGTACTCAGCTAGGACTCTATGGATACTGTTGATCATATGCGTCAATTATTCGTAATTGTTGCTAGTTTTGTCTTCTGGCCCGTTTTTGCTGCTTTTGTGGGATGGATTATAGTTCGTCTATATTTCTATAGAACGCGCTATCGTAAGGATATCTATTCCGTCTGTGTTTTGCTCGGCCTAATCTTGTCTGTCTATTTCCCTATCAATAGAATTATCTTCTAACTCTGGTTCTCGATAATGGCTTTCCTTACTCCCTTAGAGCGTATTTTTTCAAAGAACCCCATGCGATCATGGGATGACCTTCCCAGCGGTTTAGGAGATTTATTCCACGATCTCAATGGGAATGAAATTCGTAGAGGTGATGTTGGTCGGCCTAGCCTAGAGCTTCTGCCAAGAGTTCTAACTAATAGCAAGGTGGTCGTTGGCGATCTCATACCAGCAACATCTTGGGGCGCAAGTTTGGCGAATATGCTGACCAGGGCTTCATGGGATGCTCTACGAAAACCTCTAATTGCTCGCCACAACAACATTTGTGAGTTGTGCGGCGGCAGGTTCAATACCTTGGACGTACATGAGGTATGGAGCTATAACCGCCCCACAGCAGAGCAAATGAAGTCGGCAGAGGCGTCTGGAGGAAGTTTTTTCGGGACGCAGCGTCTAGACGGACTAATGGCAATTTGCAGCGAATGCCATAGATGTTTCCATTTGGGGCGTGAGAAGGTGAACGGCACATTAGAGAAAACTTTGGCTAGGCTTGCTCTTTTGAATAATTGGTCTCAAGTGGATATTGAGAGATATTATAATGTGGTGGGTGATAGGTGGAAGGAAAATAGCGAATTTCTTTGGGAGCTAGATCTGGCTAATATCTGTCATCCGGATGGCGGAATTACGATAAAGAAGGATTGGAAACAGCATTCGGACGACCCGCGTGTCTTTATCGCGGAGACAAAATGGAATGACCAATCAGTTACTGTTCTTCTAAATGTTAAGTGGAGGTATTCCGGCGAGAAAGATTTTAGGCCCGCGTTTTCAGCGGACTAGATCTGCAGAGGATCCACATCAATCATGAGTGGGTATCTCGTCCCCAGTGTCTTCCACTCTTGCCGCATGCGCTTCAGCAGCGTGTGCCTTTCCTTGCGAGACTCGGCCAGAACCACCGCTTGATAGCGGTGTGATCCGGCGCGGCGTTCCATGATCGCCGGGAACGGGCCGACCAGTGCAGGATCGTCGATTCGGTCGATCACCTGTTCCAGCAGCAGCCTGCCTTCATCCCTGTCCGTTGTTTCCACCGTCAGCAGCGCATGCGCGCAGACTGGCGGGAGCATGGTCTCTTCGTACGCTCTCACCAGGCCCGCCAGCGTTGCGTGGTAGCCCTCATTGATCAGCTGCTGGATGACAGGGTTCTCCGCCTGTGAGGTCTGGATCAACACCCGCCCAGGCTTGGACCGGCCGCTCCGGCCCGCTACCTGGGTGATCTGCTGAATGACTCGCTCCGACGCCCTGGCATCTGCCGAGAACAGCGCTGAGTCGGTTCCGGTCACCACCACCAGGGTGACGTTCGGGAAGTCGTGCCCCTTGGCCAGGAGCTGCGTCCCGACAATGCAGAGAGGATCACCCTTGCGAATGCGGTTGAAGGCTTCGTGCATCGCAGTGGTCGAGGAGAGCACGTCGGTGTCCAGGCGCAGCACATAGTCTTCGCCCAGCGCCTCGGCCAGTGCCGCCTCCGCGCGCTCGGTGCCGGCGCCGAGGGGGATCACTTCGGCGAGGCACTTGGGGCATGCGCCAGGCTGGTGGCTGCTTTCGGTGCAGTGATGGCAGATCAGCTTTCCTCTCCCGCGATGGAAGACCATCCGAGCGCTGCAGTTCGGGCACTCAGACGCCCAGCCGCAGGTGGTGCAGAACAGGGCGTGCGAAAAGCCGCGGCGCGGCAAATAGACCAGGGCCTGGCCGCCGGCGGCCAAGGTGCGGCGAATGGCATGCAGTGCGGGCTGGGAGATCCCGTCTGGGTGGGGAAGGCTCTTTGCATCGATAACTTCCATCTTCGGCATCTGAGCGCCAGTCGCGCGCTCTGTAAGCTGCAGGTGCCGGTAGCGCCCTGCCGTGGCGTTTCGATAGCTTTCCGCTGATGGGGTGGCTGAACCCAGTACCACGGGCACGCCTCGTTTGTTGCCCAGGTAGATCGCAACATCACGGGCGTGATAGCGCAGGTGCGTGTCCTGCTTGAAAGATGAGTCGTGTTCTTCATCGATTACGATGAGGCCAAGGTTCGGCATCGGGGTGAACAGGGCGGACCGTGTTCCGACAATGACCGATACCGCTCCGGTCCTGGCTAACTCCCACGCCAGGAGGCGATCTTTCTCGGACAGTTTCGAGTGCAGCACGCATACCTCGAATCGCTGTTCGAGGCGTCCGCAGGTTTGCGGTGTCAGCCCGATCTCGGGCACCAGGTAGAGAACCTGCTTGCCTTGGGCGATCACCTCCTCAATCGCCTCCATGTAGACCTCGGTCTTTCCGGATCCGGTTACACCATCCAGAAGTGTCACGGAGAATCCGTCGAGGGCGTCCTTGATCTGGCCGGCGGCTTCGCTCTGGGCGGCGGTCAGGGCGTGCTTTTGATGGCCGCCTCTAACCGGTTGCAGGGCACCGGTGCGGATGAGCAGATCCACAACGCGAGGAGCTTCGGTCTCCTCAATCAGGGCCAGGCGAGTCACACCGCCCTCGTGCGCTGCGGCCGCGCGCATTACGGCTTTCTGGCTGGAGGTGGTCGCGGCGGCCATATCGGCGGCGGCGTAGCGGGTATCGCCAGACATATCAAGCAGGCGCCCTTTCGCCGGCTCAGGTTGACCACCCTTCGCCAGGCCTGCAGGGAGCGTTGTGGCGAGAGCGTCTCCGATAGGGTGTTGGTAGTAGTCGGCCATCCACAGCCAGGTTGCCCAGCTCGGCGAATCCCAGAGTGGCTCGCGATCGATGAGTTCTTCTATAGGGCGAATCTTCTTGGCGGCCTCTTCACTGGGGGCTGCGAGAGTTGGCCTTACGACCAGTCCGGTTACCGTTCGCCTGCCAAATGGAACCTTCACTCGGCAACCGGCTGATGGCATTTCCCCAAGCGACTCGGGCCACTCATACGTGAAGGTCTGGTCGAGCGGACAGAAAACCGCTACGTCAATGTGTGGCATGATCTATCCGTCAAAAGACATTCGTGCTATAATTTTACTATGGCATATACAAAAGAATACATCAACAGGGAGAGACCGTCATGAGCGAACCTCGGCAAGAGCATCCTTGGCTGGCAGGTTTTTCTGACGAGCAAGTTCAGGCCGCCACGCATAGCCAAGGGCATGCTCTGGTATCGGCTGCGCCAGGCTCTGGTAAAACCAAGATGGTCATCGGCTACTGTGGTGTCCTGCTGTCGCGTGGCGTGAAGGCCGACGAGGTTCTGGGGCTCGCCTTCAACGTCGATGCAGCTCGCGAAGTGAACGCGCGCCTGGCTGCCCTCCCGGTTCCTGGGGCAAACAAGCTGAAGTTCCGGACGATCCATTCCTTCTGCAAAGAAGTGCTTCAGGTCGCCGAGGAGGAGGGCCTTCTCCCGGCGCGCCAATTGGTCGCTGAGGACTGGAAGGCCGCCGCGCTCGCTCGGCGAGCCCTGGCTGGCGGTGATGAGAACGCCGTCGACGTGGACGAATTGAAGGTTGGAGCGCTGCGCCAGGCCCTCACTCTGGCCAAAGCGAGCATGGTTCCCCTGGAGCAAATCGACAATCACGAGGTGCTGCTGGAGTTCGCCGAAGGCGACGAAGAGGTGGCTCGTGCAATGCTCATCCACGAAAACGTTCGTCGTGAAGAGGGGCTGCGGACTTTCGATGACCTCATCTACGACCTCGCCTGCCTCTTTCAAAATTCGGCCGAGGCCAGGCAATGGGCTGCGAACGAATTCGCTCACATCATCGTCGACGAATATCAGGACGTGGATGATGCTCAGCAGCTGGTGATTCTGACCCTGCTCGGAACCCGCGGTCGCCTCTTTGTGGTGGGCGATGAAGATCAGTGCATTTACGGTTGGCGCGGTGCGAACCTGGCCTACATGATGAGCGGGCTGGAAGAGCGCCTCGGCGCCGGTAACGTCACCCGCTATCAGCTCAGCCTCACGTTCCGCTACGGGCACGAAGTGGCTGTTGCAGCCAACAGCCTCATCCGTAACAACGCCGACCGCCCCATGAAGCTCTGCGTGTCCCATGAGGCCACGCCAAAATCGACGGTTCAGATGCGCATGGCCTCGTCTCGCACGGGGGACCGGTACTGGCCCCAGGCGATCATGCAGGACCTCAAGGAGTGGAAGGACGAAGGGCGCCATATGCGTGAGGCCGCAATCCTCGTGCGGACCTACGAGTTGGCGGCACCGCTGGAGATGCACCTGATCCGTGAGCGGATCCCCTATGTCATTGAGGGGCGCGGCATCATGGCGATGCCGGAGGTGAAGGCAATCAACGCGTACGCGGTGATGAGCGATGCCGAGATGTTCGAGGCCTGCGGAGAGGAAGGCCGGGAGGAGATGATCGCCTCCGTTCTCGGGGCCCCAGGGATGTTCCTCCCGCGCAAGTACATCCAGAAGGTATCGAAGGAGCTCGCCGGCGGAGAGTTGAGCGAAATCCCGAAGCTTCTGCGTGCGGCGAGTGAATCGGATGGGCTCCGCCCTGGCCAGCTGTCCAGCCTGCGTCGGCGAGCGACTGTACTGGAGCGCCTGGCCGAGCCTGGTCGCTCGATGGCCGACCTCGCAGCCATGATCTGGAACGATCTCGATTGGCGTGCGGATGTGCAGCGTCAGATCACTGACCCGCTGAAGCAAGCGGACCGGTTGAACGTCATCAACCTGATGGCGCGAGAGGTCTCCCGCTACGAGAACGTCGAGGCCATGCTCGATGCGTTCTCCGAGCGCATGGAGCAGCAGGACCAGCCGGAAACCATGCGTGACCCACTGCTGATCACGTCCATCCACAAGTCCAAGGGCCTTGAGTGGCCGCTGGTGATCATCCCGGGCATGGTCGAGGGTCAGTTTCCTCACCAACTGCCCGATCGCCCTGCCGACATGGAAGCTGAGCGCCGTCTTGCGTACGTCGGGATTACCCGCGGGAAGGAGCGGGTGATTCTTGTGGCGCCCAATGACCTGGAGCTCGCTAATCGCTGGAAGATCCCGGTCAATCCCAAGGAATCAAGGGGCCGCGAAGAGGCCAATGGGATCACCAGCCGGTTCCTGGAGGAGTTGGAGCCTGAGGCGATTCGCGCTGCGCGCACCTGGTTCTATGGCGAGGGTAACCATCCGGTGGTGGAGTCCTTGCACGACTACTCGATCAAGGTGGGTCGGCCTCTTCCAGGGTACGAGCCTCCAGCGCCGCCTGCAGCGCAGGAGATGGCGGTGGAGCCTGAGCCTGAGTTGGCACCGATCTATGATTTTGACTTCAGCTGAAGGAGGCTTCCGTGAGTAAGCAGCCACGCAACCTGCGTGATCGATCCGATATCGCCGTTGATGCGGTGTCCAAACTGGTCGAGGCGCTACAGCACAACCAGAACGTGGCCCTGGCTGAGCTTCGACTGTCGGCCATTGACGCCCGCCGCGGCGATGTCGAAAAGGATGTCGAGCGTACGGCCGAGATGATCGAGGTTCTGCAGCAGCGCCTGGTGGAAATGCAGGGTGAGATGGAAAGGCTGGCGGCCTCTCGTGAGGAGGTGCATTCGTGGCTGGAAGCAAATCCTCGCTTCGACAGCGCTCCGCTGGAGGTTTCCCTGAACTCTGCCGTTGCTGCCTCTGCGAGCGCCGGCGGCCACGAGGCCGCGATCAATGCCGAGCCTGTGCCTGAGGTCCTGAGCGCTACAGAGGAGTTGCGGCAGGTCTTTGAGCGCGCGGATGTTGAAAGCCCCCTCACGTCCTCTGCTGTGCTTCCCACTGCAGCCCATGAGGCTGCCCCTGCCTCGCTGGATGTGCCTCAACCTTTGGCCGCGGATGATCTTGATGACATGCCTGGTTTTGGCGACCCCGATCTGGTTTACGGGGGCGTCGATGAGGTTGAAGGGTTCGACACCTTGAGCGCTGGAAACGACCAGATTGTCGACGGGTTGGATGGCCAGGTGCCGGGCTTTGATGATGATCTCCCGAGTGCGCAGGAGACCCCCAAACAAGCGGTTGGAGGTGGATTCAACTTCGGATTCTGATTGCCGCAATTCGCGTTCATATGTTTGCTTTACGCATTGCAATAGTATAAGGTCTGTGTAGTGTTCTTGGTGTGTGGTTGTCCCTGGATGTGACGCAGACCCTCCCCGCCGCGTTCCCGGGGTTCACCCAACCATCACCAAGTGCGCCCTTGTGCCTGCCTTTCCCCCGGCGGGCATTTTTTTATCTCAAGGGGTGATCCATGAAAGTGAATTGGGGCTTAGATGCCGGCGCGTTGAGCAGAAAACCCTCCCAGCAGGTGGAGGTGACGCTGGATACGTTGCTTGCGGTGAATGGGCATACGCTGCTGGTGGGCATGTCCGGTGCTGGCAAGACGTTCCAGCTGAAGAAGATGGTGCGGCAGATGTCGCGTTCGGCTGAGCAGGCCGGTGAGCCGATCCCAAAGTTCTATGTCTTCGATGTCCATGGCGATATCGATATCGCTGACGCATCGACGGTTCTGTTCAGCGAGCAGACCAAGTGGGGCCTGAACCCGTTGAGGGTCAATCCCGACCCCCATTTCGGGGGCATCCGCAAGCGCGTGCAAGGGTTCGTCTCGACGGTGAACCGCGTCATGCGAACGCTTGGCCCGAAGCAAGAGGCGGCGCTGCGTAATATCCTGCACGATGTGTACGCCAAGCACGGCTTCAACCAGGATGATCCCACCACCTGGACGATCAAGGATGACGCCAAGCAGCTGGTCTCTGAGGGTGGGGATAATCGCTTCTACATCGATGTGCCGATCGATGAGAAGGATGAGGCGAAAGCCCTCGGCGCTCGTTGGGACGGCACAGCCAAGTCATGGTTCATCCCGTCTGGTGAATACACCGGAGCTATCACTCGCTGGCCGCCGAAGATGACCGACAGGGTTCATCCCTCGATCACGGACGTGCTCAGGATGGCTCGCAACGTTCTGCAGCAGCTTTTCCTCGGCACCGGGATGAAGGCGATCACCAACCTGGAGGTTGCTAACCGCGCAGCAGCTGCTTATCAGCGCAAGCTACTTGAGGCCCTTCGCCGCGGTGAGAAGGCCTTCGAAGATGAGAAGCTGAAGGCTGACCTTGAAAAGGCGAAGGCCAAGGCGATCGAGACTTTCAGCGAGTACGCGGAGTCAATCGTGACCGGGCGCGAGTTGGATTGCGTGATGAAGTACGACAGCACGGACGTGCTGAAGTCGGTCGTCGATCGCCTGGAGAATCTCGATAGCATCGGGATCTTCAAGGCGGAGCCGCCACCTTTTGACCCGAATGCGAATGTCTGGCGCTACAACATCAAGCCGCTGTCCATGGAAGAGCGGAAACTGTTTGTCCTGTTCCGCTTGGAGGAGTTGTTTCTCCAAGCTGTTCAGCGAGGCGAGACGAAGTACATCCACGACGTGCTCATCATCGACGAGGCCCACATCTACGCTGACGATGACCCCGACAACATCATCAACACGATCGCGAAGGAGGCCAGGAAGTTTGGCGTTGCGATGGTGTGCGCCAGTCAATCGCCCACGCACTTCCCGGATGACTTCATTGCGTCAGTGGCGACCAAGGTGATTCTCGGCATCGACGAGATGTACTGGCGTAGCTCGGCGACGAAGATGCGCGTATCCGAGGACGCGCTGAAGTGGGTGAAGCCTAAGAGATCCATGCTGGTACAGATGAAGACTTCGGGTGAAACCAAGAATGACTGGCGTTGGGTTGTGATTCCCCCAGAGGCCGCGGCGGCTTAGCATCCATCGGCAGACGCAAGAAAAAAAGGCCCCTCGGGGCCTTTTCTTTTGGCTTGTAATCAGCTTGGTTCAGGTGCCTGAGGTGGGGGAGGAGTGTCCTGCGCATGATCGTCTTGGCGTAGGCCGGGGTGTCTCTGCCACCAGGTGAGAACGATGTCTGTAGGCACGTTTGCGCAGGCCTGGAGATCACCGATGGTCAGCCTCCTCGTGAATCGTCGATCCTGCCAGGATTGACTGGCAGGCATGGTCGAGAGGTTCGCTGGTGTCAGCCAGTTCAGCGCCTGGTGAGCTGTGTGGAACTGACGGGAGCCGTTGTAACCGAGCGCAGGGCCTACCTTCAGCCCCACGATGCGGGATCGCTCGCGGGGGCTTAGGCTTTCGAGAAGCGTGATTAGTGGGGATGATGGTTTGGCCACGGAGGGAAGGGTCCCCGTGGCCAAAAAGCGACTCATTGCCCCGGGGCGCTTCATCAGGAGCGAAAGCGATCTCTGGTCAATGGGTCTGCGCATGGGGCGCACCACGGCTTGCTGCTTTCAGTGCTTTATCGATCAGATCGTCAGAGCTTCCGGATTGAGAGGTCCCGTCGGCAAAGAGGATGTGTGGTGTGCCTTGTAGCTGTACGTCGCGGCCGAAGATCTGATAGCGATCCAGGATCTCTTCACCGCACTCAGCTTTTTCCAGTTTCTTGCCTGCAATAGCCTCATCGAGCGACTTCTTCCGGTCACCGGTGGAGCACCAGATATTGCTCATCGTGTTCCAGGCGCTGCCTTGTCGGCCGCCGCGTACGAAAGGTAGATAGCGAACTTCAATGCCGGCGGCATTCAGTTTGCTGACCTCGGTATGAAGCTTCTGGCAGTAGGTGCAGTCCACGTCAGTCATGACGTAGATGTAACTCTTGGCCGGCTCGGCCGTGGCGTAAGTGATGTAGTCGTTGGGCTGGATCTTGCCGAGCTGTTCCAGGTTCGCCCGATCCATGGATACCTGGGTCTTGTCGGTAATCTCCGTGCCGGCGACAGAGAAAAGTCGACCGAGCAGGATGGCTTGGGTGCCCGGGCGGCTGTACACGATCGTTCCGCTATTCAGGCGGATCTCGCACAGGTTAAGTTCCCCGGCCGGTGCGATGGAGGAGACCTCGCTGGCCTGGCCGGTGCTTGCGCTCAGCGCCGCGGTGAGCCAGGTGTACTCGCTGGCGGTTCCGCAAGCGGGTTCGGCGGCCTGCACCAGGTGGGCGCTTGCTGCGGTGCTCAACAGCGCAGCCATCAGGATTTTCTTCATATTGAGTCCTCGGGATTGTTTGTTTGGCGGAGCGGAGTGAAAAGCCAGGGCGCCGAAGCTTCCCTGACGATGAAAGCCTTTACGCCCATCTGGCGGAGCCTTCTGGCCCTGTATACGGCGGCTGACTCTTCGAGAAACGCCGATGCATCGCATGGGCGCTCAACAAAGCCTGTGCGGTTTGACCAGAACCGTTTGAAGCGCGGGGCGCCCAGATCTTCGGGTTCAATCCCGATGATCAGCTGGATGAGCGGCTGCGGGTTCGCGGGCATATTGCGGTCGGCTCGGTTGTTTGCTAGCGTGTATATGGAAATATAACATCGCTTGCGGTTGCCGGCTACTGAGAAAGCGCCGACAATCGTGCCGCCCACGGGGATGGGCAGTGATCGACACCAGGAGCAGTCAGGAATGAAGATGCTGAACGGCGCAGTACGGAAAGGGGTGGCTATGACGCTGATGGCCCTGCAGCTGGTGGGCTGCGCGTCCATGGGGCAGGTGTCCGGCGGGCTTGGCGGTTTGTTGCCGACCAGTCCGGATCACAAGGGGGCATTGTCTGACGCCCAACAAACTGAGGCACGCATTGCGCGATCGATCTCCCAGAGCGTGGTCACCGGCAAAGTCGGCTATTCCCAGCCGGAGTATCAGCGCCGCCTCGCCCGTTTCAATAGTGCCCGCAACGCTGTCGAATTGGCTGGCACGAACTACACCCGCGAACAGTTCATTGAGCTTTCCACCTCGTTGACAGAGCTGCTGCAGTACGTCGACCTGATTGAGTCCGGTTCCGTCCGTTCAGCGCAAGGCATGAAGCCTCAGCGGATCCAGTCCTCGTATCAGATTCAGCCGGGGCAGACAGCCTACTTGAGCTTCAACGGCTATTGCCTGAAGGCAGGTCCTGATCGTCCTTACGCTGGCGAAGCGATGCAGCTGATCGCCCCTGATGCTGTTTGGTCGCCAGAATACGAGACCATTTACCGCAACCTCATCCAGCAGAACCGGCTGGGGGAGCCTACCCCGACAAAGCGCTATCAAGGTGAGCAGGGTGATTTGCAGATTGCCATATGGACGCTGCAAGGTCTGAACGATGGCCTGCTCAACCCGAACCTGTCCAAGGCGCTCTCCGACAAGCAGAAGCAGATGCTGTTTCAGGCGGGTTTGCCGCCACAGAAGCTGGCTGTACAGCAGCTGGGTACATCGTTGGTAGAGACCGCCCTGCCAGGCTTTGGAGCCAGCATGCAGGGGCAGGGTATTGGTGGCGCTGTCAACGCCATCAGTAGCACGCTCGGCCGCCAAGCCATGAGCCAGGCCGGCGGCTCCGATCTAATGAGAAGTACCCAAGGCTTTATCGACATTCCCAGGTTGCTCACCAACCCTCAGGTGCTGGGTAATCCCGCTGCTCTGGCTTCCAACCTGAATAGCTGGGCATCCGCGCCATCCGAACAGCAGGTTCGAACTACGCCAGATGCCCTGGATCAATACAGCTTGTTGGCTCCCGGCGTCGCCGCCCAGACGATCTCAACAGGCCAACTCGCGGGGAAGATCCAGGTCACGAACCTATCCGGAAAGGTGTTCACGATGGCTCCCGGTCAGTACGTCGCCAATGCCAGGTCGAACACTCAGCCAGTAGGTCTATCCAACTGGGCTCTGGATAAGATGGCCAATGCCGTTGAGGTGGTGAAGAACCCTGGGGACAGTGCGATTCGCCAAGCGCTGTTTGAGGATCTGCGGGGCTTCGCGGCGGATAAGGCATTCCAGGCTTTCGCCAACCCCAACGGCAATCTGCTGGGTTTTGCAAAGGGGCTCTTCAAGTCGAAGGTCACCCAGGATCTGGTAACCAGCGTCCCGGTTCTGGGCAATGTGGTGAGCCTGGGCATGATTCTGTCTGGCAAGAACCTGGATGGTTCGGACATGAATGGCTACGACTATGCATCGGCTGCCATTGGTATGGTTCCGGTTGCCGGCAACATTGCCAAAGCGCTTGGTGGAAGCGCGCGCATTGCAGCGCACGAGATTTCTCGTCTCGGGGGGCGTCTCCCCTCCGGTGCCGTCGATGCAGTCGATGCTGGCCTGCAGGTCTATGGCTCCAACACCTCCGAAGCGATCGCCGAGAGCACTCCGGGGTGGCTTACCAGGGAGTTCGATGCGATCGCCCGGGAGGCCATTGCCCAGTTGCCCGAAACCTCTCGGGCCGTGGCAGCGCGCGGAACGATTCTGTGAGGCTAGATTTTCCGAGGCAGATGGCACTCGCGGCCTTCTGCCTCTTTTCTGCATCGTTATCCGCCGGCCAGGATGATCAGCTCATTGAACAGCTCGGCGATCGCCTCTTGGATCGGGGAAGTGCCCCGGCCTATTCGATCCCCGTGGGTGATGGGATGCGTCTCCTTGTTACCCAGGCCTTCAAGACCTACCCGGTCAGCGGTGACAACTGGACATCGGTGATGGCCTCCCTCAGGCGCTCCCCTCTTGATGTTCACGGCTCAATTGCATATGGGCTGACCCGGGCAGGATGGAAGTGGACGTACCAGGTACTGGAGCACGACAGGTTGTGCACGATCCACGGGTTCGATCTGGCGCTCGATCTCGTTGTGGTGTTGCCGGAGTTGGTCCGGTCTCGCTTGGGTCCTGAGGAGATGGCTCTATGGAAGGAGTATGCCGATGGTGTGGCGCAACATGAACGGATCCACGCTCAAGATGCGCTGGATGTGGGTGTGCGCCTGCTGAAGACGCTGGCTGAGATGCCAGGTGCGCCATCCTGCAGCGACCTGCAGAGACAAGTCGAGGGCGTTCATTCGCGTGAGATGGAATGGTTTCAGTCCAGGGCCACCGAGGTGGATGCGCAGCGGATGGGTTTTCCTGCGCGCTTCAGGTGATCGTGACTGACGCCGGCGCCGTTTGGGCGTAGACTAGGAACATGTATCTGAAATTACATCAATAGGGGGACGACATGTCGATGCTACGAACTGTATTCGCGCTTGTCGCACTTGCGCTTTCTACGCCGGCCTTGGCCTTTGCCGCTGACCTCGACTGGCAGTGGAATGATGCTGGGGCGGCCGGTTTCTATTCTGGCAGTATCAACCTCAATGGCGGCGCCGGTGGCAGTCCATTCTCACGCTACGATGTTGGCACGACGCCGAACATGACCAATGACACCGTTTCGACTCCGCCGGTGCTGTTGATGGCTGGTGGCGCGGATATTGATTTCCAGATCAGCAATACGGGTGTGGCCATCACCAAGAAGGTGTGTACGGCTCCGGCAGTGCTGGAGGTCTACGCGACGCCTGTATCGATGTGCGACAGTGGTGTGGCCAACAACATTCAGGGGTTCTACGTCGATGCAGCCCAGACTGCTACGACGTTCACTCCCAGGCTGTGGGTGTTAGTAGGTGGTTCGAGTTGGAAGCAGGTCGCCGCAAACCACGCGTGTGGCCGGCTTGAGGTCAAGCAGCTCTGCAAGTGAGTTGCCCGCATTGAAAAGCCCGGCATTGCCGGGCTTTTTTGTGTCTCAACGGTAGGCGGGTGCCTCTCCGCCCTCGTCCAGTTGGGTGGCCGGACTGTCATCACGCAGGTCTTCAATCGCCTGGTTGCCGAGTTCGACAAGTCTGTTCTGCAGCAAGCGCGGTTCTACACCATGAAGCTCGCTGGGCTGGAAGCGGACGATCGCATGCCCTTCGAGGCGCAGCTGGTGAATGGCCTGGGCTGTAACGGCGTGAAGGTGTTCCTCAATGAAGTCGGCGTTGGCCTCAATCATTTCATTGATCACCTCCAGGGATGTGCTTTCGTGGGCCGAGCTCAGTTGAAGCCATTGCGGCAGTTCATCTGCATCATCGGCCGCGAGGTGGCATTGGTAGGCGGCGTAGAGTGTCTCGGTGTTGGGGGTGTCGACCGAATAGAAATTGGCGGTGGCCATCGCCAGCGCGCGGTGCCTGATGGATCCGTCGAAGCCACTACGCAGATGGCTGAAGTAGCCATCATGGAGATCGAGCGTGACCGTCTTCTGGGCTGCCCAGTATCGAGTCTCTTCAGCATGCTCGTGCGCCTCGCGATAGTGCTGAAAGTCGCCGGCGCAGGTGGCGAGGCCGGTCTCCTTGGATCGCAAGTAGACAGAGAAAAATTCGGGCGTCTCGTTGTCAACTTCAATGCCCCAGCCGTGGCCGGGCGTATGCACGCGCTTTACGCCTTCGATTTCAATCCGCTGCGCCTGCAGCGTTTCTGGAGATCCTGGTTTGATGTGGGCGCCGAAGTTAATGTTGGTTGGGCTGCCGGTAGATCGCATGTCGTTCTCCTTCCTGAAAAATCTCTCTGCAAGTATTCGCACGCAATTGCGATGGAATAACAAGCGTCATAATGTAGAATGACCAGAGGATAACAGCATTTTTCAGAGGTCTTGCCATGAGCATCCGGAAAACCTTCGCCGATTTTCACAATGCTTCGACGCTGATCGATGCGATGCGTTGGGCCAGGGGGGCGGGTCACGAGATCGCCGAGGGCATTCCCTACTGGAGCGAGTTGGCCGGGCCGATGGGGGTCAACGTGACGCTTATGGCCGAGCCCGGAACGCCTGAAGAGGTCATTGAGGCGGCCGCGCGCGAGGTTGTCCAGAATCGAGATGTCGTCAATCTGGCCGTCATGGATTATTCCGAGGAGCCTCATGCGCATTCGTTGGTGTTCCACTTCGACGGCGGGCGCGAGTGCCTCGTTGAGGCAAATACCGCAGGTGTATGCTGGCTCGTCGGTGGTGGCCACTGGATGAATTTTGGCGATCGCCCGCGGCTGCTGCAGACTGACTGGGAAGGCGTCGCCATTGAGTGCCCGCAAGGGGCGGTTGCTCGCGCAACCTTCGGGTCTGGCGAGGTAGCCCTGGTTGGAGTCGAGGGGTTTGTGAAAGGTGACGAGCGCCAGTTCGCGCTGGTGATCGAAGCTGACGGCCGCCAGTTGAGGTCAGCACCGGTTACTTTTGAGCATCTCCTTGAGATGGCGCGTGCGCCGCTTCCTGTCGCTGGGTATCACCTGGAGATGGCGCCTGAGGCTTCGATGTGAGGTGAGCTGTACGGCTCGCCTGTCGAGTGCAGCACCTCAATCTGATGCGGGCTGTATGCAACGATCTCTTGCGAGCCATCCTCGTACGTGACGATGAGTCCGTCGAATCCGAGCAGCTGCAGGGCGGTCTGGATGCTGTCGCCCAGCAAGCCGTCAGAATGCATGGATGCGCGGATCAGTGCGTCAGCCTGGTCAGGGAGCACCTGGCGCACAAGGTCTACCGCTGCGGAGTCAAAATCCAGATCGTGGTCAAATGTCGCTGCATAGTGATAGGGCCTGGCCAGGGTCACCGCCAGGCTCATGACGATCCCGTCTGGGCCGGCATATTCCTCGGCTGCCTTGCGATCTGCCATGTAGATTCCCGAGCCAAAATGACCGCGCGGCGATGCCTCAAAGGTTTCGAAGTGATGCTTGGTGCCGTGGAAGGCGGCTATTTCGAGGGTGTGCGGGGGTCTCACTTCGCTACATCCTGAAGTCGGGGGCAGCGCAGAGCTCGGTGTGATCGCCGGTGGCCGCCGGCGCGGTACTTGCTGCTAGCGCAGCGCGCGCCTCTCGCTCCTCGATCATTGCTTCAAGCAGGTGGCGCGCCTGAGGGAGCAGGGTTCCGCGCTGGCTTAGGTTGTAACCGCGGCCTTCTTCGTTGACCAGCAGGTACTTGCGGTCGCTGTGTACAACGCGGTTGTAGCCCTGGTCGAGAAGGCCGTTCAGCGCTGCCATTGACTGTTCGACATCCATCTTTCCTTGAAGCCGTTCCATTTGCGCTTCAAGTCGATCAGTGGCAACTCGCAGTCGCTCTTGCTCATCGCTTATGCCGCCCCAGGCCCTGATGGCTTTCCAGGTAAGGCCCTGCTGGGGTGGTAGGGCGATGCCGGTCACTCTGCAGAACGCGCGTTTGGAAGCCTCGTTGAGTCCGTTTGAAATGAACTCCAGCGCCACGGCGTCCCTGGTGAGAATTGCATTGACGAATTTATCCCTCATCCGGTCGTTGGCGGGGCGTCCGTACTCTTGCTGGAAGCACTCATCAAGCACTTGGGTAATGGCGGTGGCGGAAAGTCCCTTTCTCACGGGTGCGGCCCCTCTGTGATGAGTGCGGTGGCGATGTCGTGCTGCGTTGCGGCAAGCAGTTGGTCGTGGCTGATCTCTGGGCTGAACACGGCCTCTCCGCTCTCGCAGAGGCGCGCTTCAATCCGGATGCCTTGATGGGTGACCAGGAGCGCAGGAGGTGTGATCAGCCCGTACTGGTCGGCCAGGGCATCGGAGCGCATGCGTATGGATGCGGTTGCTGCGCGCCCGGACAAGAGGTCGCGAAGTGCGGCGATTTCATCCATGCCGTCGGGTGATATCTGGAGTAGAACCATTCCGGCAGCAGATTTGCTGGCCTGGTCTAGCACCTCGGTGAGCAGGCTCGCCTGCGTGCGATGTGATGAATCTGCGGCGCGTTTTCGCATCGGTGTATATATTCGAGATTGCAATAGGCCAACGATAGCAAAAACGCGCGTTTTGGCCAAGAATCAAGCTGTAGCTGCTCAGACAATCGTTTGTGAAATCTGTAGTTTGCTTTTCTTTGCAATTACGGCAGAATAAATCCATAGGTTTCTACAGGTAAACAACACAGAAGGGTGGTTACATGACCAAATCGGATATCGTCAACGCTGTTGCTGATCGAGCGGGTCTCTCGAAGGCCGACGCCGGCCGAGCCTTGGCGGCGGTACTGGATACCCTCACCGACACGCTCAAGCGTGGCGAAAGCGTATCCCTGGTCGGCTTCGGCACGTTCGCCGTCAAGACTCGTGCGGCCCGTACCGGGCGCAACCCGCAGAGCGGGAAGTCGATGGACATCCCGGCCAGCCGTATCCCGAGCTTCAAGCCTGGCAAGGCCTTGAAAGATTCGGTGAACGAGTAATTTGCAAGGTAGGTGTTGTGCTGTGATTGGCCCCTCGTTTGAGGGGCTTTTTTATGGGTGGGGGACTACATTCCTGGGGCGAAGCTGATCTCGATGTCATCCTGTTCGCCGATGTAGCGCCAGATCGCTTCGGCGGTGAAGATCGCCTTGTCGGTCTCGTTGGTGAAAGCGGCGGTGAGTTGGTTCAGGAGTCGATTCAAGTCCCCCGTAGGGTCGGTGCCGTGCTCAGATGCGGCATCGGCCGCCACGAACGCTTCGTTTTTTTCATCAATGATGCCCATGAGCTCAGAGAGCCGAATCTTCTCATCTGGCTTGAATGGGTTCTGGATCTCAGGATTCGCGGTGTTATGCAGGTCGGGCATGTGAGCTCCTTTCATGGCTGCAGGCTCAGCTTGACCAACTCCTTACGGAGCCGCGGTCAACGTGGATGAATCCTCTTTTCGCATAAAGGCCGACACCGCCGAGGCCTAGCATCTTCCCCATGTTCGAGAGGAGGACGGGTGATACCCCTGGCATATGGATGTCTGCAGCTCTGCCGTAGAGGTGCATCGAATTCTTGGCAGCTCCCTCCAGTGTCGCGTTGTGCTGAGCAGTTCGGTAGCCAGAGAGGACGTGGATATCGTGTTGTTTGCCGTATGTGGCCAGCCACATTTGCATGATGAAAAGCGTGTCCAGTAGGCCGGTATCCATGGCTACTGCCTGCTTGTACTTCACGTCGCGCAGCAGCCAGCACGCCTGTCGGTAGCCTTCCAGGTTCCAGCCGCTATTCCGTCGCCAGTAGCAAGCCGTCACGCGCTCACCGCTGTCTGGTCGCACCAGGCTCAGATATCGATCACGATCCAGTGCCTTTAGGCGCCAGTCGGTCTCTTGCGATTCGGCCAGACCTGGGAAGGCCAGGGCAGTGGAAGAGGATAGGGCGAGTTGGATGAAGCTTCGTCTGGTCAGCATCTATCTCCCGTCTTGGAAAGACGCCTCCTTGTTGGTCTCGTGCATTCGCTCGGTGATCAGCCAAAAGGCTTTCTCAAAGGCAGAAACTCGCTTCACCGGTTCTTGATAGATCTCGGCGGAAGTGATGCCCAGGCGTTTTGCAAGGCCGCTGATGAAGGGGCCATCAGAGGTTAGGACGCTGATACCGTCGATATTCATGGTTCGATAGGTGCTGGCGGCTGCGAACGCTGGTTGGATTACCCCCTTGAATCGCCCAAGGTCTGGGCGTGGCGCTATCCATTCAACGGAGGCCATGCCGAGGCAGTAGAGCGCTTTAGTCAGGGCCTCGTAGGTCTCCTGCTGCAGCTGCTCATAGCGTCTCTGCGCTTCGTGCGCGATTGGTTCTGTCCCGAGCGGGTTAAGGTCCAGTGCAGGGGCGCGGCTTGCCGTAGCTTCGTGCTCGCGCAGTAGCTTGAGCTGTTCGCGGTAGGCGAAAACGCTCATGCGAAGTGCTTCTTGATGGTCGAGCTTCTTCTTCATCGGCATGCAGGCTGTTTGATCGTGCGAATTAGTTTAAAGTAGTTCCAATAGAATAACGATAGCTACGATGGCGAGCGATATTCAATGACAAGAGGTGGTGACGATCCTTATGGCTTCGAGCTGCGTGCCGCGAGTCCTACGCGGCCGGTTCGTGGCCGTTTGAGTGATGGCCGCCTTTATGTGGATCTCGTACCCACTTCGGCTTGGCTGTCGAACCTGCAGGCGGAGCTGACCGGGCTTGAGTGGCGGTCTTGTTCCGCTTTTGTGGCCGCCAGAGCGGCTCATCAATGCGAAGTTTGCGGTTCTCGTAGCGGGCGTCTGGAATGCCACGAGCGCTGGTCATTTGACGAGGTGACTGGCATTCAACGGCTGACCTCGTTGCAGGCGCTGTGTACGTGGTGTCACCTGGCGACTCACGTAGGTACTGCGCGCAGCAAGGCCGAGTTTCGGTTCGCGGCGTCGCACATGTGCAGGGTGAACGGTTGGGGTGCTGCGCAGTTTCGCGAGCACCTGCAGCATGCCCTCGATGTGAGTCAGCGCAGGAGCGGGCGAGCTTGGATGGTCGACGCGAGGCATCTGCAGGCGCTGCCGATCAATTGGAGTGAAAAAACGCGAGAGTTTGTCGAGCGGCACGCCACGCTGCTTCAGCGTGTCGGTACAGGTGATGGGCGGCAGCAGTGCATCAGTTTGCTTTCGGGCTTGGACAGCCGGTTATCTGAAAAGAAGGGGGAATAGTGTTCGTACCTAATCAGTATGCGCCGGCCGAGAGGATCATTTTCCTGGTCATTGGTGTGGCGCTCACATGGTGGGCTCTTGATGGCTTCCTGGACGGTGAGATGTATCTGCCTGGCCGCAAGGAAGGCATATACCTGCGGGACGGCTTGGCGGTGGTTCTGGGTGTCGTCGGCGCGCTCACGGGTGGAGTTGCATGCTTCAGCGCGCTGATCGATCACTACGATCGGCGCGATAACGAGAAGAAATATCGAGAGTTCTTCGTCTTTTGCAAATATGTCGCCATAGCTGCCATCACCTCCGCGGTGGTGCTGCAGCTGCGTGCAGGTTAGGAGTGGGTATGCGCAAGCTTCAAATGTCTGACCAGCCGATGTTGCTGGGCGAGGAGGATCTACTGAGGATCCTTGTCGGGTTGGTTCGCTCGCCGGCGGCGATGGGCGAGGGGTGGGATCAGCAGCGACATCGATCTTTTTTGGCGCGCCTGGCCCAGGTTGTTGCGGATGAATGTGGTGGTGAAGTTGAACCGACGAATGATGGGCAGCTGCTGGTCAGGCTCAACGAATCATCACCAGAAGGCGGCGGCATCTGGGTGCAAGCTGAGTCGGAGACGAAGCCTTCTGCCCTTGGTGCCCTGCAGGGGCTCCTGAATGTGCTCGTTCGGGACGGTGACGGTGGGTTCTTCATCAACCAGGAGGCGATCGCCGAGGTCAATCATGCTTCGGCCGTTGCCGGCCAGTGTCCGATCCTTTTGCAGGGGGAGGTGCCCGATGATGCGGAGATTTCAGAATATCCCCGCAGTGAGTGGCTGGCTTCTGGGGTCGATGAGCCTTATGAGGCGTGGGTCGACGAGCAGCTTGCCAGTCACTTCCACGAGCTCCAGGTTCTGGCTCCTGGCGCCGCTGCGAATATATCCTAATGCATATGCGATAGTGAAACAGCTTGATTGATGGCGTATCGCCGCTAAGATGTTGTCATGGCCCAACAGGAGAGCACTTATGCGATCGCCATCGATGATCCCCAAGAGCGAAAGCCAGAAGCTGAGCGAGCTCTTCGCGAAACCCAATGCATTTTTGATCCAAGCCTATCCGCTCCAGTCCATGCTCCGGCTGCCGATGGATCTTCGTCTGGAAGTCATGCGGCGTCAGGTCTCCTACAAAGAGCCGCAACCCCACCCGCGCCCTGCGCAAGTGAAGGTATCGGGCATGGTCGTCAGCCCGGAGAAGCTGGTGGCTGAGCGCCGACAGGCAGAGCGTATCCAGCGCGAACTGAATGACCTCAACCCTCTGAAGATGGGGCTCGACGCCGCGGAGGAATACCTCCAGGAAACGGTAGCCGAGGAGATCCGCGAGGCGCTGCATCTCTCCGATGCGGTATCTGCCGAGGGGGCGGTGGTGGCTCTGTTCGAGGACGTTGCGGAGCGTACCCTGGTGAGCGCCGGCGAAGCCGTCGTTGACCTGGCCACTGAGGTCGAGTACCAACTCGGGCGGCTCTAGGAATGTACCGATCAGAAGTGCGCCTCACCGGGCGCGATGTCTTCCTGCTGCTCTGCGCTGCTGACGTGATCACGTCGGTGTCTGTGCGAGGTCAGGTTTATGACCAGACCTCGCCAGATCTAGGTATCCGTGCAAACCTCCTGCTGGATTATCAATCTCCAGTGTTCGCTGGTTGCCCGCACGGCACCGTTGTCGCTGCATCGTGCCTGTTTGATGGGCTGACTGATGAGGTGTATCAGGAGGTTATCGCCCGTGCTTTGGCCGATGTTCATCCTCAGATTGCAGCAGGGGCTTCGGCGCGCGAGGCCTTGTCGATGGCTGAAAGCCAGGCCTTCGATGAGTTGATCTTCAGACCAGAGGCAAGAACCCTCACAGTCGATGAGCACCTGATGGCGGTGGCAGCAAACCATGGGCTGCTGCCGCGAGTGAGCGCTCGGGTGCATGAGTTGCCGTCTGTCGATAGCCAGGCGGTGCTCCGCACCCCACGCCGCTCAGCAGGACTCATTGATAATTCTGTGATCCGCTCGGCGATTGCGCTGGACTGCCGCGAGTCACCCTTCACTGAAGCTGCTCTCGCTTCGCTGATCGGTGTGCTGCCACAAGCCCCGGTTGTGGAGTTTCCGGCGCCTGCGATGCGCTAACGTTGCGTTGAATTATTTCGAAGCGCCCCCAGCGTTTGCGCGTTATGCGCGAAGACCGGTTTAGGTCCTGGATATGCAGCATCAAGCTGTGGATTCATGCATGCAGGGGGAGTGATCGCTCTGCTGATAAGGATCCACCATGTCGGTATTCCGGTTCCCATCTGGGGCCACCCTGGCCCAGGTCAAGAAGGATGCGAAGAGGATCGCAAGAGCGGAAGGTGCGCCCTTGCATCGTGCGCTCGATGTCGCCTCACTCCGTCACGGTATACGTCGCTATACAGGCCCGTGGACGGATGTTCCAGATGAGATCCGCGGCCGTCACGAACCATTCTTTCGACTGCCTCTACCTACGACCTCTGGGTTGGTCGGTGTACAGCTGTCTGCCGCCAGGCGTCACGCCTACTTCCTGGGCGCTGATATCGCGTCCAAGCGATCGGTGATTCTTCAGGTTCTGCGTCTGGCCCTGTCGCTGGGCCTGCGGCGGGTCGTTTGGTGTTTGGGTGCCGATGGTTGGGATGATGGCTTTCAGGAGTTATGGCTAGCGGTGTCCAGCGAGTTTCCTGGGAAGCTGCAGCGCTGTTCACCAACAGACGCTGCTGGTCTCCGGCTTGGTGCCGGCACGGTGGTGGTCATTGATGGGGCGCATCCTGACGCCGTTCACCTGGTGATCCCGCCGCGGGTAGCGGTGATTGCCCTTCTGGCTGAGGAGCATGCTCCTGATGAGGATCGCCTCGCGTTCACGCTGGGCCAATGGCCAGGAGAGCCTGATCGATCTCTGCGCTTCCTTTTGTCGGAGGCTGACGGTCGTGTGCAATGCGTCGATTTCGAGCGTTGGCAGGGCTGGCTGGATCAGGCGGTTGAGCATTGCATTCTGAGAGGCGGATGCGGCCTGGAAGATGTCGCGCAACGGTGGGGTGGGCAAGCCGCCCTCGGCTTTTCGCCGGCGCCGGCGCCGCTGGTAGGCAGTGACCGGTGGCCCGAATATGCGGCCTGGTTGGCGAGGGTGGGGGCCGTTGGCCATGATGATCTGCTCTCGCCGGAGTCCCTCTCCGCGCAGAAGCAGTTCCTCTCCTGTGGATCCGGCGCGTAGCCCGCGCCCGCGCCGGCCAGATTCAGAATTGAGGGCCGTTGAGGCCCATCTCTCCGTTGTCGACCTTGCCGTTGTAGCGGCCAGCACTGCGCTGTGACCCATGCTCATAGTCATGAGCTTCGCTCAGCTCCATGCCGGTTACGGGGTCGATCACCGTGATGTTGAAGTCATCCAGCACCTTGATTGGCAGGTTGTCATGGAACACGTCCAGGGCTGCCCCGCTTTGGATGCCCTGCGAGAGGCCCGAATCTACGCTCACCGAGTAGATCCCAGCGACATCGTGATCGAGTTGATGCAGCGCGCCCTGGGGCAGCTCGGTGGTAACGATGACATGAAGCTCTACAAAATCGGCATTTGTTTGCATGGGAAAGCCTCGTTTTCCATTGTTTTGCATAACTAAGCACCGTTATGCGCGGGTTGGCGCTGCCGGGATCGGCTGGCGTGGATATGGGAGAGCCTTCCTATGGCGATTGCCGTGCATGCGACCTGCAGGGCGAGAATTGGTAGGTTGCCGTCCCGGACAAGGAGGGGGATGTACAGGAGGTTTCCTGCCAGGGCGGTCCAGAGGTAAGTTTCCAGGGCTCGTGCAGAGTTGAGGTTTCGAGCCAGGCCCCAATAACCGGTCATAAACAGCATCATGGCGACGATCCCGCCTAGCGCCGGCATCGAAAGATTTCGATGGATGATCCAGTCAGCCAGTAGCAGTGCGATCGCCGCTGCGCTGTAGGCGTACAGCGCGATGTTTAGTGGGGAGGGGGAGATCCCCCGACGCCAAGCTGCCACCAGGCCAGAAAATGCAACCAATATCCAGAAGCCGTTGATTGCCAGCGCCGCGGCTGTGCCGCTCTGGTATGCGGGAAAGCAGAGCGCTGTGGCGCCCACCAGGTTGACCATCAGGAACCAGCGCGGACGCCTCTCTGTAAGGCCGAGGCAGGCTCCAAGGAATGCTGCAGCAATGAGAGTTGACCCCAGGTAGCCAATCAGCTCATACAGCAACTCTGGCTCGGTCATCGGCTCATCTCCTGAGGGGGCGCATCAACCGCCGGCGTGGCCGGTGCATCATCACCGCTTAGAACGCAATATCGCGGGTCTATCTGGTACTTGGATATCCAGTCGGCCGGCAGGCTTCTGGTGTGCAGGGTGCTCAGTAAGCGGTTTGGGTTCGATTCCTCGTGAGCGAGGAGATTGATGGCAATGGCAGGAGCCTGCAGCTCGTCGATGCCATAGTGCTGCACCAGGTGGGTCCTTACCGCCTGCAGTGGGGCGAGCTCGGCCTTACTCAGCCCCTTCAAGAGTCCGCCGTCCGCGGCGGCGCGAATCTTCTGGAGTGCGTTTTCGTCGTACGCAGGGTAGGGAGAGATCACCTTCTGCAGCCCCAGGGTGAGGAGTCTTGGCAACACATCCCGCCAGCTTCGTTCGAGCTTGTCATTCCACTCCTGGGCCCTGCGGACGATTTCGTCATGCCTCGCGTGGGCCCGGAAGCAGACGGCCGTCTTGAGTAGGGTGGAGACTGCATATGCCGCCATGACCATGGTGATGCCCGTGACGGTGTGAGCTTCAGAGGGGGCGAGATCCAGCAGGCCCTCGCAGTTGGCAACCATCGCCTGCCCAAGATCGGTGCTCAGGACGTAAGCGAGGCCGCTGGATGCGATCGAGGTCGTCACGCAGAGTTTGCGCAGGGTTGTCGCCTGGCTGAGCAGCGTCGGAAACCCAACCCATTTGCTCATTACGGTGGCCAGAGCGTCGCTCTGTTTTGGGCCCAGCTTGTCGAGGAAGAAGCGCATCGGTGGGAGTTGTGCGAACTGGTGCCAGCGGGCTCTCTCCTCGGCGGTATAGAGCCTCACCAGTTTGCTGTCTGTCAGTTCATGGGCAGCCTTCGAAACGGCTCGCGTGGAGGCTTTAAGCGCCTCAGCCGGACCGGCAACGGTCGCTTGAAATGCAACGATGCCAAGCTCGGCGTCGATGGAGTTGAGCCCTTCCTCGATCTGGTGTGCCAGATCGGAGCAATCGACGAGTCCAGTTTTCTTACGCATGAAGGACTCCAGAAATACGGCTGCTGATCGCCGGGAACGTTTGCTGAGCGAGTTCGAGGTGTCGCCCCAAGATGACGGCAGCCTTCTGCGTGGTTGTTGTGTCGCCGCTGCCCATGCTCTCGATGAGCAGTCGTCCGTTGAGCGCGATGCGCTCAATCAGGCGCGACACTGCCGTTGAAAGGCGATCCTTCTGCCCCGGGTCGAGTCTGGATGACCTGTTGATAAGGCCGAGCAATTCGGCGCCCTCAGAGAGGGAGCGCTCAGCCTGCGAGAAGAGTGGTTCAAACGATTCCATGGGCAGATCCCTTCGAGGCGCCTCGCAATAGCTATCGAAAATATTCATAGCGAATTGCGATAGTATAACACAGCAGTCTCTATCCGTTGCAGGATAGTGCCGATGTCAGGCAATGACAACGGCTGCGCCTAATGTTATTCTTTCGAGTGTGCAATACTCACAGGCGCAAGCGCGCAGAAACCACCCTTGTCAGCCTCGACACAGGAGTTTGTCAGTCATGAAGAAAATTCTCGGGCTCGTTGTTCTTTCGCTTTTCGCGATCAGCGCTTCGGCCGCGGATCTGATGGCGTCCTCGACGGCGCCAACCGTCACACAGAACATCGTTGTAGAAGGCGCCCCCTGCCCGGGTGTTGGGGCGACGGGGTTCTCTTCGACGGGTCTGCTACTTTCTTGCCAATCCGGGGTGTGGAGATCGCCACAAGCAGGTAGCAGCGGTGGCTATCTTTTGGGGCGCTCCCATTGCGGTGGGGGATGGTCTTGCGTTAGTGCAAACGTAAAAACAGGCGGCTGCTCTTGTCCGTCTGGAAGCTCCCCCAGCTGGACCTCATATGGCTTCACCGGTGATTACGCCTGTATCACTAATACTTACCAAGGCTATATTTGTAACTGATTGTCTTGCCAATCCGGTATCTGGGCAATAAACGGTGGGCTGGGTCTTCCTGCACAATATTCAACCTCGTATTACAGGCCAAAAAGTGTTGGCGGCTGGGGTGGCACGCTGAATATGGGGATGCACCAGATCTGCACGATAGCATCGAATCACGGAACTAATAGCGCTAGCACATACCCAGGGTTCGGATGCAAGGTTTACCAAACCTCCGGTGATTGGTATTTGCAGGCATATGCCCAAGACCAAGGGACCGGGTACTGCACGGCCTTTTGTTATTAGCTTGCCAATCCGGTGCGTGGAAAGGAGTCTCGGCAACACTAGGCGCTGGCTGGTCAAAAACCAACTCCCCTAACATGGGGTGGATTCCAATGGATTGCCCTGATGGATATGTCATGACTGGCATCACAGCGCCTATGGAAGACTGGAAAATCATCCGCTGCCGGCAGCTTAAATAGTCTTGCCAATCCGGTGTGTGGAGAGGCAGAGGCGGCAAGCCGACCAGCATCGTCGCTACCGGCCCCGCAATATCTCAAGGGTTTAGCTCTGTTACATGCCCAGCTGCCTATCCAACTGTCCTGAATTGTGGCTATAAGCTCGATGCGCATTGGGGAGCAAATTACCTGATCGAAAGTTCCTACACGGACGGCAGTACGTGCACGGCTGCGTCCAATGTAATAAGCAATTCCTACCATCGAACGTTCCATGCGGTTGCGGTCTGTGCTGCGCTTTAATTGCAAATTGCCAATCCGGTTTGTGGCGCTACGCGCAGCCGACGGGAGATGTTCGACTTTCTTCATGTACATGTACTGATTGCGGCTTTCAATCAGGCAGAAGCTGCACCCCAGCATGCCCGGCAGGATTTACGCTGATAAACAAATATGACTCGGGCGATTGGTCAGTAAGCCATAACAGGCACCGGATATGGATTGGAATTTGCCAGATGTAATTGCCAATCCGGGGTGTGGCGCAGCAATGGAAAGGGCTTAGGGTATGGACAGACAACACTAAACGTTCTTCCGTATCGGGTAGCTGGGCAGGATTATGTAAACGATACTGATGCACCTATTCTGGTGACTGTGACGTTCAAGTCTACAAGCCCCACATACCAACTAATTGTCGATGGTGTTGCGGTTTCCAGTTTCAGGTTTTACCCGAGCATTACGAATAGTTTGTATGTGCAGGCGCCGATCACAGCAGTTGTCCCACCCGGATCAGCTTATAGCGCAACTGGCGGGGTCGTCGGATGGACTGAGCTTAGATAACCATCTTGCCAATCCGGTCGCTGGAAGACACCTGCAGAATTCTCCTTTGGGGGCGGATTTATGACCGCATCTTTCAGTGGGTGCCACATAGCGAACCCTAAGACAGGTGGGTGCTCTTGCCCTGCCGGATTTAATTCAGCTGCTAACTTCGCAATTGCGGTAAGTGGTTGCCAGCCATGCTATGCCTATGTTTGCTACAAGCCGTGAGGGCACGCTGATCTGTATTCATTTTTGCCAATCCGGTAGCTGGGCATCATTATTCGACATCTCCGAAATTGCCAACCCCGGCTATACTCGACTACCTTCAGGGCTGATAATTCAATACGGGTCTTTCGGAAGCTATTCGACGGGTGGATACTCAGGAGCAAACCCTCCCAAGGTAATGTTTAGAAAGCCATTTACAACAGCATGCATTAGCGCCTCTGGAACTCATATGATGGGATATGGTTCGGCAACAGCGGCAGCCTACGCAGCCATTGTGAGTTGTGACAAAACAGGTATTCAGTTCGACGCAACAGTGCCCGGTAGACATTGGATGGCTATTGGGTATTAGCTTGCCAATCCGGTTTGTGGACAGGGAGCCAGGTATCTGGTGACTACCAGGTTGTTGGCAACTTCATTGGAAGCGTCACCCTGACTAACGGAAACCGTACAGCGTTGATACAGGTTATAGGCGGAAGCGCAAGCAGTTGCGGTGGTGATGGGGAGAATAGATTTGATCTCCGTGCAGTGGTAAATGGATCCACAGTCGCTTTTTCGAGGAACAATAACTCGCTATACGGAAAGGTTGGATATATCACATTCGGTGTTCCAGCAGGCGCCACCTACAGCATTACTTCGACACCGTGGAGCTGCCCGGTGGGGAATTTCTCTGTCATAGCTTTCCGCTTGTGATTGCCAATCCGGTCGCTGGCGGCAAGTTACAGATGACTATACGTTTTCCACTGCCTCGGCCGGTTGGCGTTGCAACAGGACGACCCGACTACTAGAACAGTGGGGGACGGAACGATATGAATTTGTAGCTAACGCGACTACCGAGTTTCACATTACATTCAGTGGCGTTTACTCAGTAATAACACAGCACTTAGGTACTGCCGACCAGCACTACTCACTACCAAGTGTGACTTCTTCCGGATTCGTTACAACGCGGCACGGTGGTGCGCAGCATCAATTCTTCTGGTATGCGGTAGGGCGTGGTAACTGTTGATTGCCAATCCGGTATCTGGCGACATGGCGTAGGATATGGTGGCTCCTACATGACGAAGAATGGTGTTTGTAATGTGGCAAACACCATCACCGGGGACTGCTCTTGTCCCATCGGGTACTCAAGAAAACAAGCAGCTCAAGGAGGGTATTATCACTACTCTCCCTGGGATACTTATTACTTCGGGTATGTGTGCGAGTTGCTTTGATTGCAGCCATTACAATCGGCGATACCATGCAATGGGGAGTTTGCTATTGGCTGTTATGGTTCTAATTACGAAGCAATCGCTAGAGGCTAGAACAGTGCTCACTGATTCGAAGCTATACCATCCTTCACTATCTGCTTTCGACGCAACTTCTTGAGTCCCGTTAACGATTATCTCAACCCCCATTGAGTCTCGAACATCACCGCGGATCTGTGCATATATGAGAGCATTGAAACCCAGGCAGTAATTGATATTGAAAGCAAGCGCGGATCTTGGGCCTGGATCGATCATTGATGCACTTTTCCAGCGACCGGATTGGCAAACTTAGCCGCCTATTGTTGTTATCGCTCCTACAACATTTATATAGCTATTGGCATAAGCGTTAGTCGAAGATGCTACAGACACCTCTATGATATAAGAGCCGGCAACAAGGGTTTTTATGCATGTCGCGTTGGTTGCAGGGTTCGCCCCTGGCGTTGACGGATATCTAGTTGCTGCGCAGTTAATTCCATTTATAAGGATATTAAGTATTACATCATGCCCTTCTGCTCCTCCGGTTACTCCATAAGCCAGAGTTTGGGAGACTTGAGCAATCAACTGCTTTTGCTGCTCATTGTTGTCCACCACAATCAACCGTCGATAAGATCTACAGGGATATTGCGGGGCGTAGGGATTTCCGGCAGAGCCTGTGCAAGTGGTGTTGAAGTCGCTTTTGACGAGGTTTACGGTGTCTTCCTTGTTAGGTTTGTTCTGTCCCGCCCACACCCCGGATTGGCAAACCAGGCATCTACATCGGAAGAGCGGCATACCCTGCTCTGAAGGCGTGCAAACCATAACGGTGGGCGCCAACAATCCTGATACTTACTGTTCCAGCGGCAACGGGAACAATGCAACTTGCGGAAGCGGATCTGAATTGCTCCACACTTTCGGCATTGCATAATTTGCCGTTTACAAACAGACAGAGGCCACCAACATTCCCCGCTACGTCTGCAGACCCCATATAACCATTTAGCAGCAGTAAGCTGTTTGAATCTAACTCAAAAGTGTGTTCCAGATAGCGAGTATTCAACACGACTGTACATAGGCCGTCCGGTCCTCTATCTAGTGCGGCGCTCAGATCAATACTGGCGTATCGGCTGACTTTCGATAGCTGTGTCCAGCTACCGGATTGGCAAGCTAGTCAATGCAGGTCACCCTTAGATCCATTGTTGAAGAGTACCCGTTCCATGACGCTTGAAATGGGTATCTTCCTGAGGCATCCGCCGTAGTGCTTGTCCTGTAGACGTATCCATGAGGCCGCTCCCCACCGATTCCTGCTATGGAGCAAAGTTTGTGGACGCCAAGATTAACGGCACCTACACCTGAGTTCATGGATGTGACATTTAATTCAACAAATTCAAATCCATCAAACTGCTGGGACCACACACCGGATTGGCAAGACGGCAGCTACGGCGCGGCCTCCAAGCATTTTCTCCTGATACTTTATTGAAAAAAATGTCTCAGCACGCGGCCGCGAGCGGATCTACCATCACCACACGCCTTTCATCGATCATCTCCAGGTACTGGTCTGGAGGTGGGATCGGGTCGGCATCGCGAAGCGAAGTCATCAAGCGCCTCAGCAGCTGGTCCTGGGCGAGGCTCAGTGCCGTTTCACGCGATTCGCTGGTTGCGCTCAGGTCTTCGAAGTCGAGTAGTCGGATCGTTACCCCTGTGCTCGTCTGCGAGACGGCTGCAGGGTAGGGGATCAGGTGGTTGATCACCACCTGACGGCCCTTGCTTTTGCCGCCTTCGAGTTTCTTCACCAGGCGCTGTGCTTTGAGGTGCGTATATCGCTTCAGCATGCTGAGCGACTTGTGTCCGCTGATGGCGGCCACTTCCATCATGTCCAGGGTTCCCAACTCGAAAAGCCTGCTGATTGCCTCGTGCCGCAGATCGTGGAAGTGCAGGTCCTCAATACCGAGGCGCTGCAGCATCACTCTCCAGGTCGACTTGATGCCCTGCGACTTGTAGGAGAACACTGGGCCCTTGGATTGGACGCCGAGCCGGATCAGGGCGTCTCTAGCCTTCAGCGAGAGCGGAACGTCGCGCCTGGTCCCGTTCTTGGTGTCTGGGAGGTGTGCAACGCGCGACTTCAGGTTGATGTTCTCCCACTGCAGCTTGAGGATCTCTCCTTGGCGCATGGCGGTCTCAAGCGCGATGACGATGATCGAGTACAGCTCGGTGTTTGGGTGATTGTGTGCATAGCGAATGATCTGACGCTCCTCACGAGCTGTCAGCCGTCGCTCTCGGCCGGGAGGGCTCTTGGGCTTGCGTACCTTCAGGACGGGATTGTCGTCGCAGATGCCCCATTCAATGCGGCCCAGTTCGAAAAGGTTCGACAGCAGCGACATTTCCAGCCGAACAGTCGCCGGCGAGAGGGGTTTACCGGTTTTCGAATTGACCTGCTGCAGGCGCTGATCTCGGTAGCTTGCAATGTCGACCGACGTAATCTGCCTGGTGATCTTGCTGCCAAGGATGGAGTTGGCCAGGTGCTCTACTCGGTAGCACTCCTGCTGGTAGCCTTTTTTGAGGATCGAAACCCTAGTCTTGTACTCGTGCAGGGCTTCCTTCAGCGTCATCTCGGTCATGCATATCGTCCAGTCGCGCCTGCGTCCTCGCAGCCAGGTCGACCAGAGACACATCAAGCACTTCGCAAAGGGAGAACAATGTGTCGAGCGTAGGAGAGCGCTGCCCAAGCTCCAGGACAGAGATGTAAGTGCGGTCAAGCCCGGCCTCGAACCCCAACTTTTCCTGGGTGAGGCGTTTTTGCTTGCGCAGTTCGCGGAGAGCCTTTCCGAAGGCCTGATTGTGCTTGCGGATGCTGCTTTCCCGGCGTCAACACATGATAAAAGCCGGGATTCTCAGCGGTTCCGACTATAGTCGTCTTCCGCTTATAAACGGAGTTTCAGTAGGCAAGCTACCCTGGCCTGAAATAGAGACGAAGCGTCTATTCCGGTGGTCCCGAGCGCAGGGAGGCTATATGAAATAATTGTGATAGTGAAGCAATGAGGTATTTCAAGGCTGCCGGTTTGGTGGACGGCAGTTGCTCGGCGCCCTTTTGACGCTATGCGGCTGGCAATGCCAGCTGGTTGCTGAGCGCGCACGCGCCGTACAGATCAACGGCGTGCAACTCATGATGTTGAAGCAGGATCGACGAAAGTTCCTCGTCGACAGTGAACATCGAGCGGGAGGGTTCACCGCTTCGCAGGCACTCCAGTGCCTGGACCGTGGAGGAGGGAAGGCATGCCGTCGTTGCGATCGCCAGCGCGTGCTCGATCTGGGCCAGACAGGGGCGGTCGGCCTCAAGGCCCTGATCGACAGCAAAGTGCACAATCCCGTAGCCGGAGTGCTTGTGCATTAGCAGGTCGGCGACTCCCGATGCGGTCTGCTGCGTGAGCCCGTCGCCAACAATCGAGAAAGACAGCTGCGCCCGGGCCATGAGGTTCGCGGCGTACTGGCGCAGCGTTGAAACACGCACGTGATCCGAGAAGTCACCTTCTTCCGGGATACTGCGGTATCCGGCGAGGGCGGCCTTGATGAGGTGAGGGTCGCTGACCGGCTGCCATTCGAGTTGTCCGGAGTCTCCAGGTCTTGCCTCGTCCACCAGCAAGATCTCCTTGGCCTTGAGACTTGGGTAAACAACCACTTGGCCCCGGTATATCGGGACGGCAGAGTTCTGTGCAGCGTCGGCGTTACTCATGGGCAGCCCCTAAGCATCTGTTTATGCTTCCGATAGAATAACAGAGCATTTCCAGTTGGTGGCTAGCAAAACGTGCAAAAGCGATTACGATAGCAACACATTTATTGCCACGGTGCCCGCGCACTATGTTCAAGCGCCGCACAACTCAGCCACAAGAATTACTCGGTCGAGCTGTCTTTGACGGCTATGACTACGGGCTCTCATTCGCCTATGTCGAGGGCTTGGGCCGGGCGCTCGGCGCTCACAAGGCCCGGTGCTTTCGCAGGCCTGGCCATCGCCTTCACAACGCATGGCGAGTGCCGAAATCGGTCGTGCACGAAGATCTCAGCGAGTTCTTTGCGGCGATCCAGGCAGTCGCCGGCGATGCCTTCCCCGAAACGCTGGAGACGTTCACTCGCAAGCTCGATCAAGCCAGGGCTGCGCCGGTGGCGGACGCCTTCACTGCAGGGATCTGTGTTCGGCTTTCGGCCATGGTCGACGGCAAGGTGCTCGCCCGCGGCGACTATCACCCCGGGCTGGTGGCGATTTACCGGCGCATGCGCGGTGTATTTCTGGGGCCGAGCAAGGCCTGGAAGATCAACTGCACCCCCGAGGTTCTGCGCAGCAACCTCATTGAAGGCCTTGGCCTCAGCGAGGATCAGGTCGAGATACTTGAAGGCGTGCACGAGCTGCTGGAGGACGGCTCCCTGACTCAGGCTCGTGAGTGGGATTCCATCGCGGTCGGCGGCACAAGGCCGGAGCCAACTGGCGAAGAAGATGACCTGAGCGAAAACGAAGTCTATCTGGCCAGTATTCCTGAGATCACTCGCACCAACTGGACCCCGACTGCCCTGGCCGAAGCTTTGACGCGGTATGAGCTATATGACTACCAGCGCGATGGCGTCGGGCACCTGGTGCGCCGGAGCAGTGCACTACTTGCTGACGATATGGGCCTCGGTAAAACCCGCCAGTCCATCGTTGCTGCTGACATCCAGGCGCAGGGCCGGCCGACGCTGATCATCTGCCTGGCCAGCCTGGTGATCAACTGGGCCCGCGAGATCGCCGCGGTGAAGCCGGGCGATCGCGTGGCCATTCAGGAATTCGACCCCGAGGCCCAGTGGGTCATCATCAATTACGAGCGGCTTGGCCAATTCGTCAAACTGGCCGGGCACTTCTCGGTGATGGTGATCGACGAGGCGCATCGCCTCAAGGAACCTACGGCCGAGTGGACGCGGCATGCGTTCGATATCGCCTCGCAGATCCCCAATCGCTACCTGCTGACCGGCACCCCGGTGCTGAACAGGGAGAGCGAGCTCCATACGCTGCTTCGTCTGTCCGGACACCCGATCGGCCAGATGCCGCTCAAGGCCTTCTGCGAGCAGTTCGCCGGAAGCAGTGAGTTCCGCACGACACTGCGGGCCCGCCTTTCCGATTGGATGCTGCGCCGCTCGAAGGACGTGCTCACCGGCCTCAAAGGGAAGCAGCGTCAGACGCTCGCAGCGCGACTGTCCGTAGCTGATCGGGATGCTTACAAGGCGATCCTCTCAGGTGACAAGACGCCGCTTGCGCGCATCGGCGCGCTGCGATCGCTTCTTGAGCGCTCCAAGGCCAATGCCTGTCTTGAAATGGTTCGAGATCTCGATGCAGAGGACAAAGCGATTGTCTTCTGCGAGTTCATCGAGACGGTCGACTGGCTGAAAGAGCAGCTGGAGGCATGCGGCATCAGCGTCGTCACGCTCACCGGCAAGATGTCCCGAACGCAGCGTCAGCGATCGGTCGATCGCTTCCAGTCGGACGAGGGCGTGCGGGTGTTCATCGGTACGACCTCTGCGGCCGGCACCGGCATCAATCTCACCGCGGCGAACTATGTGATCTTCGCCAGCCTTCCCTGGACGCCGGCGCTCCAGGATCAGGCAGAGGACAGGGCCTACCGTAATGGCCAACTCAGGATGGTGGTGGTCAAGATCCCGCTAGTTGAGGATTCAATCGACCAAGGGCTGTGGGAAATGCTGGCAGCGAAGCGAGCCGTTGCCCGGGATCTGATCGATCCGACTGATCTCGACGAGAGCCAGGCAATGGCCTCTGCTGCGGCGAGGCTCTTGGCGGCATAAGCCTGCTGCTCATGCCTTAGCCGCCATGCGC
>SWCC01004440.1_pt1 | contig 68733 bp, 53 predicted proteins | sample 4692971 | NCBI WGS metagenome assembly SWCC01 (sample SAMN10267277, study PRJNA491770) | bioreactor metagenome | isolation source: DHS bioreactor inoculated with subseafloor sediment | place: Japan: off Shimokita Peninsula | collected 2006-08
TCTGCTTAATGACTTTAGTCGCTTCATATCCATTCATCAATGGCAAATCAATGTCCATCAAAACCAGATCAATGTTTGCATTGCTTTCACAAATTTCCACGGCTTTTACTCCATTCACGGCACGGATTACCTTTGCATTCAGCTTTTCGAGCAAGGTACTGATATAAAAGTAGTTGGTATCTGCATCTTCAACCACAAGAATGATTTTACCCGCCAGATTAATGGAAGGGGTAATTACCTTGGGTACATTTGATGGAGTAGATCGCGAAGCAATCCTTAAAAGTGGTATTGAAAACCAAAAGGTTGAACCCTCCCCTTCCAACGAATCTACCCAGATGTTTCCACCCATTAACTCAATCAGGTTTTTTGAAATGGTCAAACCCAGGCCCGTGCCGGAGAAGTTCCTTTCTACCTGTGATTTCACCTGTCCAAAACGCTCAAATATAATGACCAGATCATCTTTTGATATTCCTACCCCGGAATCCCTCACATAAAATAATATTTTGCCTGAATCCAGCCGATATCCGATTTCTATAAACCCTTCATCGGTAAATTTGATTGCATTGCCCACCAAATTTGACAACACCTGTCGCAATCGCATTGCATCGGTGTGGATGATAAAATCAGGCCCGGAAAATTCCTTTTGAACATACAATATGACATTGGATTTATGTTTTCTTTCAAGTTCCCGGCTAAAGTCCACGTGAATTTCATCCAGAAGCTCATTAAGATTAAAGGCTGTTGACATCAATTTCAGTTGCCCGGCTTCTATCTTTGAAATGTCGATAATATCATTAATCAAAAGCAGCAAGCTATCACCGCTGCGGGTAATGGCATCCAGAAATTTATCCTTCTCTTCGCGCTTCAGACAGGAATCATGCAACATATCAGCAAAACCTACAATCGCATTCATGGGAGTGCGTATTTCGTGTGACATGTTTGATAGAAACATGGATTTAAGGCGATCAGATTCCTCCGCTTTGGCTTTGGCAAGTTGAAGAGATTCTTCAGTTCTGATTCGGTAAAGGCCAAGGGCAAAAATGTTGAGAAAACGGTTGACTAAGTCGATGGTTGCCCGGGTATAATCTGAGGATGCACCTGCGAGCAGAAGATAACCGCTTTGAACATTGTTAATGAGCACCGGAGCGCCAGCCATCCTTTCGAATTTCACGTCCTTCATTCCAAGGGCATCCAGACGAATTTTTACAGGCGTGTCATTGTATAATATTTCATTTTCCGATTCTAATGAATTTAGAAGAAAACTGTTCTTCTCATTCAACAAAACCCGATTAAATCGCTCTTCTTTTGATGCAGATATGTTTTTAAGGTAATAAATCATCCCGTCATCGTCCATAGAAGGGGCAATAAGCACCGAAAAAGTACTTTGGGTATATTTCATTACATTCTCCTGAACCTTACGAGCAATAATGTCAACATCAATGCTTTCGCTCAGAAGGTCCATACCCATTTCTGCAAGGGACTGATTGATTTTTAATTCATGTTGAAGTTTAATATCAGAATTCTTTACTCTAGTGACATCGGTGATGAACCCTTCAAGGTTTACCAGTTCACCTTCTTCGTTCATTTCTCCCCTTCCATATTCCGAAACCCACTTCATCCTACCGTTGCGTGCAACAATACGATATTCGATTCTAAATTTTCGGTTTCGGCGAACAGCTTGTTCTATCTCGGACAAAACACGCGCCTTGTCTTCATGATAAATAAACGAACCGAAGTGCAGCGACCGTTTGGCAATGAGGCTATTGGCACTATACCCAATAATTTGCCGACAGCCCGGGCTAATGTATTGAAGCTCCCATGCGCCATTCTTAAAGGCACATCGGTAAACCAAACCAGGAAGATTACTTAAAAGATCATTGAGTATTTTCTGATTATCCGTAATTGAGGCTTCATTCGCCTTTTGTTCGGATATATCAATTGCACTATAGATAATGAAATCCATTTCTCCATTGCTCCCAAAAACAGGATAGCCATGAACATCACAATAACATTTATCACCACTCACTAATTCATAAACATGTTCAACCTTTACGACTGATTTTGCTTCAAGCACCAGCTTGATAATACAATTGCGGGGGTTGATGTTACATTCTTTAGAATCAGCATGTGAAAAACATTGTGTTGATAAAATGCGACCCTCCATCTCTATTGCAGCGGCATTTTTAACCAATGCCTTGTAATTATGAACATCTATAACATAAAATGGATAAGGAAGGGCATTTCCTATCAGGTTGAGTAAATCTAAATCAATACTGGAAATTTCATTATTTAGCTTGTAAGCCTGGGGAGAAATAAAGCTATCCTTAAATTGAAAAATATAGTATTTGGTATCATTTAAGTTTGCCGTGTAAACTATTGCACCAACGTGCTTTTCAACCATAGTAAGGTCAACATCAAGGTAGGATTTCAAATTCCCGGTTTTGTGCAGTTGATTTTTTATGTCCTGAAAGCCTCCCTCAACTGGTATGAAAAGTTCAGAGATAGACTTAGCGTTATAATTTGAAATCTTTTTATTACAAAAATTTTCTGCGGAACCGTTCATCCATGCCAGACGAAAGTCAGCATCGGCAATAAATACAGGCAAAGGAAAGTCATTGAAAATTTTTCCTAAATTTTCATTACCCCCAACTTCAGAAAAGTCACGGTAATGCAGGGAACTTGCATTTTTTTTATTCATACCACCGTTGCTTTCATGCGTTGACATTGGAACCCACTTCTTTAAATATGACGACTAATACTATCTCACAAAAAATAAACATTGTTATCCCCATAAAGTTTAGGATTCAGCATATATTATTTTAATCGAATTTGCTTGAGATAAACCTTTGCAAAGGAAGATTCGGGAAAGAATAATCTTTAATTCCGCAGACATTTCTCTATGATAAAAATTTTAATACTTTTGCAGCCAATTAATAACGAATTCTTCAGGGCAGGGTGAAATTCCCGATCGGCGGTATAGTCCGCGACTTGAATGGCTGAAAGGCACATTTGACTGAACCGGTGAAACTCCGGTACCGACTGTAAAGTCAGGATGGAAGAAGAATGATCATAGGTGCGTCCATTAAACATGGATTGCCATAATTGTGTATCCTGCCCTGAGGTGTTCACTTCATGTATTGAATATTTACTCATTCAACTTGCAGTACACAATGAAACTACCCATTACCCACCTACTCCTTGTCCTTGCCTTTGCGGGAACTACCCTTACGGTAAACGCCCAGCAAAAAATAAGCGGCAAAATCACCGATCAGTCCACTGGCACAGCTATTGAAGGGATTTCCATTCAGTGGAAAAACCAACACCGGGGAACTACTTCTGACAGCAAGGGCAATTTTTCTATTGTTCAATCATTCAAAGATTCCATTCTGGAAATTGACCATATCACTTATCAGCAAAAAACATTAAAAATTACCTCTAAAAATGGGTCTGTTTCCCTCGAAATAAAACTTGAGCCCAGGCAAATTGGGCTAAACGAAGTCAACATTATTTCATCTTATATCAAAGATCGCGAAACACCCATTGCGATAAACAATATTTCGAAGGTTACGATAGAACGAGAAATGGGTAGTGCAGAATACCCCGAAATTATGAAAATGGTTCCGGGAGTTTATGCGACAAAGTTAGGCGGCGGCACCGGTGATGCAAGAATTAGCATCAGGGGTTTTCAGCAGGAAAACCTGGGACTTTTACTCAACGGCGTGCCGGTCAGCAGTGTTGAAAATGGCCTTGTTTACTGGTCAAACTGGGCAGGTCTGGGCGATGCCACACAAACCATTCAAGTGCAGAAAGGATTGGGGGCATCAAAGGTGGCTGTAAACTCTGTGGGTGGCACCATAAACATCATCACAAAGACCACCGAAGCTGAGAAAGGTGGTGTGTTGCGTCATTCATTCACCAACTATGGCAACCAAAAAACTTCCCTCAGCCTATCAACCGGTTTAAACGACAATGGACTGGCCATCACCTTTTTAGGGTCAAGAACCAGTGGCCCCGGCTACATTGATGCCACAGGTGTTGATGCCTGGGCCTGGTTTGTTTCTGCCAGCAAACAAATAAATCCAAGACATTTGCTCGTTTTCACAGGAATGGGCGCACCGGAACGCCACGGACAACGTACCTACGGCCTTACACAGGAACAATATCAAAAGTTTGGCAATAAATACAGCCCCAACTGGGGGATGTTTAACGGCGAAATAAACAGTCTTTCCGAGAACTTCTACCACAAGCCCCAGTTATCCCTTAACCATTACTGGAATGCAAATCCAAAACTTTTCATTGCCAGCAGTGCCTATCTTTCTTTTGGCGATGGAGGCGGAAAATTTTCGCAATCCCTTATGAGTGCTGATGCCAATACCTTCAGGAAAAACAACCAGATTGACTGGGATGCCATCTACCAGCAAAACGTCAATAACACGGATTCCTTGCAGTTAGCAACCGGTGAATATGTGAAAGGATTTTCAAAAATTATCCAAACCAATTACATGGCGAGCCACCTGTGGTTTGGTGGGCTTTCAACGCTCAACTACCAGGTAAACAGCGATTTAAAATTAATTACAGGCTTGCACCTCCGGTATTTCACCTCAAATCTGCATGAAGAAATCGATGATCTGCTGGGTGGAAGTTTTTGGGTTGACCAATATGCATGGACATTGGCAAGCGTAGCCGGAAGGCAACAACTAAAAACACCGGGCGACATCATAAATGTAGATCAGGATGCCCGGGTGGACATAGCAAGCTATTTTGCCCAGGCAGAATACACCTACGGTAAAATAAATGCCTTTCTGGCTGCAACTTTTACCGACACCTGGTATCAACGTGCAGATCGCATGAATTATGTGAGCGATATAAACAGCAAAAAGATCAATAAGGCAGGGTTTGATTTAAAAACAGGGCTAAACTACCTGATGAACGACAGACACAACATATACATTAATGCCGGATATTATAACAAGGCGCCCTATTTCAAATTTGTTTATGCAAACTTTAGCAATGCTGTGGTGCAGGACTTGAAAAACGAGACCATAAAATCCATTGAAGCAGGATACAATTTCAGAAGCAATACGTTCAGCCTCAACGTTAATGCGTATTATACGCTTTGGCAGGACAAATCAATTCTTAGCCGCGAAAACATCCAACTGGAAGACAATTCACAAACCAGGGCGTTAATCAGGGGCCTGGATGCACTGCACAAGGGAATTGAAATTGAAGGTATCGTGCACATTAATCGAGACCTGGCTTTTGGCAGCATTCTTTCCGTTGGCGACTGGCGATGGAACAATGATGTTAAGGCTGCATTGTACGATAACAATCAGGTGCTTATAGATTACACAGAAGTTTATGCCAAAGACCTCAGGGTCGGTGATGCACCACAGGTTCAATTTGGATTGTATGGTGATGTACGGTTCCTGAAAGATTGGAACATGAAGCTTAACTGGCTCTATTTCAGTCAACTTTACGCAAATTTTGACCCAGCGGGCAGGAACAACCCCCTCGACCGTAGTCAACCCTATCAAATTCCCGACTATTCGGTTACAGACATTCACATGCAGTATCAATTTACCGTGGCTGGCCTAAAAACCATTGCCGGTCTGAGTTGTTATAACCTTTTCGACACCGAATCCATTACCCGGGGAGAAGACGGGCCGGGACATAACCTGGAAACTTTCAGGGGATTTTGGACAAATGGCCGTACCTTTAACCTTTCATTGAGCCTCGAATTCTAACTATTACAACTTTTATGGAACGACAAATTCTGTCAACCAGTCTCAAAGCACTCACCATCAACCTCGACCAGTCCACCTATGGCGTTTTTGCTGAAATTGGCGGTGGTCAGGAGGTTTCCCGAAATTTCTTTCAGGCTGGCGGAGCTTCGGGCACCATTGCTAAAACCATTTCGGCCTACGATAAGCAATACAGCGACATACTTTACAGCAACAACCTGGCCAGCAAACGCTATGTTTCCTGCCAGCGGTTGGAGGAGATGCTCGATTGCGAATATGGACAACTGGTGAGTATGCTTGGAGACAAAAGGGAAGGCCCAACCCGCTTCTTTGTATATGCCGATACCGTTTCCACAATAAATTACCGCAAGGACAACATAAGTCATGGTTGGATTGGCTGCCGCTTTCAGTTGGAGCCCGATGCAGAACCCAATGAAGTAATTATCCATGTTGGATTGAACGAAAAAGACAATATTCTACAGCAAAATACGCTGGGAATTGCCGGTGTAAATTTACTCTATGCCTGTTTGTATCATTATGACAGGCCCAACATTTTCATACAATCCTTGCTCGACAATTTATCCACCGATCGTATGGAAATCACCATGATAAGGATGAATGGCCCGCAACTGTCGTATGTTGACAATCGCCTGCTGGCCGTGCAGTTGGTTAAAAACCGCATGACCAATGCCATAATGTTCGACAGGCAAGGGAATGTGCAGGAACCTGCCGATATGCTTTATAAAATGAATGTGCTTGCTTTCCGCGGAAGCTTTCGGCCAATTACCTTCGCAGGATTTGATATCTTAAAATCGAGCTATGGACTTTTTAAGCGAGATGAGGATTACGATAAATCAAACACGCTGTCGTTTTGCGAAATTACCATTGATAACCTGATGGCACCGGACGATTCGGACATTGATGAGCGTGATTTCCTGGATAGGGTTGACTTACTGAACGGCATGGGACAAAATGTGATGGTTTCCAATTTCAGGGAATTCTATAAAATGGTGCATTATTTCTCTGGCTTCAGAATAAACAAGTTAAGGTTAGTAGTTGGGGCAGATACTTTCGCGAAAATCTTTGACCAGAAATACTATGAAGACCTGAAAGGTGGCATTCTGGAAGCCTTTGGAAAACTCTTCCCCAGAAACATGAAGATGTATGTTTATCCCGGACTCGATCCGGCAACAAATAAACTCAAGCGATCGGGTGACATTCCCTTCAGCGAGAAAACGATACACCTTTACAACTACCTGAAAACTTCGCGCGACATACTGGAAGTTGAAGATATCAATGAAAAGTACATCAATATTTTTTCACCAATGGTGCTGAATAAAATCCAGGCATCAGACCCAAGCTGGGAGGAACTTGTACCTACCTATGTGGCAGAAACCATAAAGACGAGGAAACTTTTTGGATATACCTCATGAGCTTAATGGTTAAATATCAGATACTTTCATCAAATTATAACGACATAAGGAAATTTAAAGTTGCTGAATAACCTTTTCAAGAATTTCAGTGACTTTACATGCCACTTCTTCCACGCCCTTGCTTCGGGTTATTTCCATATTGATTTTGGCGTTGATGGCTGAAACTTCAACTTTCCCATTCTCCAGCTCCTGCACCACTACATTACACGGTAAAAGAAGGCCAACCTGCGGCTCCTTGCTTAAAACCTCATGAGCAAATTTAGGGTTACAGGCGCCGAGTATCCTGTATTTCCTGAAATCAACATCCAGCTTCTTTTTGAAGGTTTCGGTAACATCAATCTGGGTAATGATTCCAAAACCCTGCTCTTTAAGCAATGCTGTGACTCTTTCGATGGCTTCATCAAATGAAAGCGAAGTAACTTTTGAAAAATAGTATGACATATTTTTTTGGTTAAGAATTTATATTCGTGTTGTCGGGACACCAATCCCTTAATTATTTAACCATCCTGAAGTCGGAAAGTTGGACATCCATAAAAAAATCGCTGGTGCATACATGCACAATTTGCAATACATTTGTAAAAAAAATATTGGATGAAATCCAGGTCAGCCATACTCTTTGTAACTACACTCAGCTCGTTTCTCACACCGTTTATGGGTTCGGCCATAAATATAGCACTTCCGGCGATAGGGGAAGACCTCACCATGAACACCATACAATTGGGTTGGGTATCCAATGCATATTTGCTGGCCGCTGCTGTATTCCTACTTCCTTTTGGCAGATTGTCAGACCTTTATGGCCGGAAAAAACTTTTCATTGGCGGGATTTTTGTCTTTTTTGCAGCATCTATATTATCCGCCATAGCCGGTTCTCCATTTCTATTGCTTACTTCAAGGGTTTTGAATGGCATGGGCGGTGCCCTTATCTATTCCACAGCTATTGCTATACTTACTACAGCATATAGCAAGGAGGAGCGCGGCAAAGTATTGGGGATAAACGTGGCGGCAGTTTACCTGGGACTAAGTCTTGGTCCAACTTTTGGCGGATTTTTGACCATGTACTCTGGATGGCGGAGTATATTTATTTTCACGGCAGCCCTCAGCCTGATTACTATCCCCATATCATTCAAATTTCTTAAAACAGAAAAACCAGGCAGCAACCTGCAAAAATTCGATATCAATGGAAGTCTGATTTATGGCATGAGTCTCGCGCTGATTGTTTACAGCTTTCCATCCATTCCATCGCTGCATGGAATCGTGTTGCTTTTTATAGGGCTGGCAGGTTTTACTTTATTTTTCCTTTACGAAGCCAAAATAAAAAATCCATTGATTGATGTAAGAAAATTCAAAAACAATCAGGTTTTTATTTTTTCAAATATTGCCGCATTTATTAATTACAGCGCCACCTTTGCGCTGGTATTTCTGCTAAGTCTGTATCTGCAGCAGGTGCTTAAACTATCGCCCAGCGAGGCAGGCCTCATCATCATGGCACAGCCCATTGCCATGACCATTTTGTCGCCATTGGCAGGCAAATTAAGCGATAGGATTGAACCTCAAATCGTTGCGTCCATTGGCATGGGAATCACCGTTATAGGGCTTTTTGCTTTTGCAACGCTCGACAGCAACGATGGCCTGTGGTTTATTGTTTCAATGCTCGTTTTACTGGGGCTTGGTTTTGCGCTGTTTTCTTCGCCAAACACAAATGCTGTAATGAGTTCGGTAAAACAAAATGAATATGGTGTGGCTTCATCGGTGCTGGGGACCATGCGCTTGACCGGACAAACCATGAGTATGGGGATCAGTATGATGATTTTTGCACTGATTATGGGACAAACCGGCAAGGAAATAAGCAATACCGGCGGATTGCTTGCCAGCATTAAAGTAACTTTTCTGGTTTTTGCCCTTCTATCTCTTGCAGGGGTTTTCTTTTCACTGAAAAGAGGAAAAATGAGATCATAAATAAAGTATTAAGATGAATAACAACAATTTGAAAACAGCCCTCATTTTTGGGGCAAGTGGCTTAATCGGAAAATTCCTGACCGAACAATTGGCCAATGACAATCGCTACAGTAAGGTGATTATCTTCGTTAGAAAAAAAATAGCCACAGTGCATCCGGGGGTTGAACAAATCATTTTTAATCCATCCGATTTTTCAGCCATTGACTCAAAAATCAGCGGGAATCATGTTTTCTGCTGTATTGGGACAACCCGTGCCAAAGCCGGAAGCAAGGACGCCTTTTTTAAGGTTGACCACGACCTGGTGGAAAGAATCGCCCAGTACGCTTCCAAACAAAAAGCGGAATCCTTCGTGGTTGTGTCGTCCATTGGTGCTTCCCCTGATTCAGGGAACTTTTATCTTCACACAAAGGGACTGATGGAGCAATCCATAAATACTTTCAAGTTCAACAACATAAGCATTATGCGCCCGTCCATGCTGCTGGGCTTAAGAAGTGAAGGCCGTTTTCTGGAAGATATTGGCAAAGTATTTTCAAAGCTTACCGCACCTCTTTTGGTGGGAAAGATGCGTAAATACCGTCCCATTCATGCTGCTGATGTAGCCAGTGTGATGCGATATACCGCATTTCAGGAACCCGGCATTCACATTTATGAATCTGATAAAATAGAATCCATCGCCAGGGAAAAACAGGGGGAATTATGAAATTTATTACACCCATTGAGTTGAAGGCGATAATAGATTCTGGTGAAAATTTTCAATTAATCGACACCCGGGTTGAAGATAAGTTTGAGCGTTGCCATCTTGCAGGTGCAGTCTCCATTCCCCAGCTTGACTTACCTTACAAACTCGATTTGATAAACAACAACATTAAGACGGTAATCTACTGCTTGTATGGCATAAAAAGTGAGCAAGTCTATATATACCTGAAAGATAAGCTCAATATCAAGGAGTTATATATTCTTGATGGGGGCATTTATAAATATGCGACAGAGATAGATCCCTCCATGGATGTATGAAAAACGCCTCCGGAAGCATCTTTAACAGGAAAATTACCGATCCGCTGATTAAATTTCTGCGTCAGGGCCTTACCCCTGAAATGATGAGCAGGACCATCGCCTCGGGACTGTTCATTGGCACCATCCCGATTCCAGGCACCTCTACCCTATTGTGTACCGCATTATCATTGGGATTTAGAATGAACCTCGCGCTCATTCAACTGGTGAATTACTTAGTGTTTCCGCTTCAATTGCTCCTCTTCGTGCCATTCTATAATATCGCCTCACGGATAACGGGACAAGCGTTCTTCTCAAAAATTACGGAAATTACCGAACAACTTACCGGCAAAAACTGGCTGGAAGCCTCCACCGACCTGCTATTGCTGATGGGCACCTCTGTACTTGTGTGGATGCTCATTATGTTTCCAGTTTCACTGCTGATGTATTTTATATTAAAACCGGCGCTAACGCGACTTAAGGGACTTCAATAGAACAAGGAGTACTTCGACTTCGCTCAGTAACCAACAAGGGGATTGGGGGACAAGGGGAGATTGGCGAACGAAGCGAGGGTGCGACTTTTGCGAGAGGGCGAGAGGGCGAGGGCAGAAGGTGCCTTCAAGAACCTCAGGCACCGGAAGACGGGAGTAGGGACAAAAGACCAACGACTAACCGACTTACCGACTTACCGACTAACCGACTAACTGACTAACGACTATCAGACTAACTGCCTCTTGTTGCCAAAAATCTAAAGTACTATGGGCAACCCCAGAGTAAAATGTTACTTCAGCTATAATCTAATTACCTTTTGGGCGTTTCGTCACTAAAATTGGAGATATTAATCTTTGATACAGCGCACACTTTGTCCACAGGTTTTAATCACATTATTTGAAATATCAGCCCACTCAGTCTGACCTGTAACCATTAATGACCACATATAATCAAGGCCATTAAATACCTGTTTATCAGATGTTGCATACCATGTGTGTGTGTTAATACCATAATACTCTGTATAGGTTCTATCAGGAGTGGCATGCATCCTCATACCTCCGGGCAGCGCAGTAAAGCCACTCAAAACGTTTGAAGCGTAGTTTGAAACATCCCAACCTTGACTACTTTTCAATAAATTGCCTGCCGTATTTCCACCTCCTAAATAATCAATAAGCGTTTGAAATTCTTCTTTCGTCGGTATATGCCAGCCTTCCGGGCAAATGCTTCTTTCATCAAAAAAAGCAAAACCATTATACAAGTATCCATAGTTTTGGACATTGGGAAGGATATCATTATATGCACAATACGCTCCAGATTTATCATTTAACCACTGATCGTCATCTTGTAATGTTAGGTGCGTTATGGGGTCACCATTGCGGTAATGCGTCACTTTTAAATTTTCTTTCATCCAGGTTTGTTCTCCAATCTTAATGGTCGGATAGCTATTGTTATCAATATCCGTTACTGCTTCGTCGGGTTCGTTTAACCAAAGGATAAACGAAAGCTCCTCTCCATAAGATGTACCTTTACTGTTGATTGCATAAGCCCTTACATAAAAAGTCGTGTTTGAACTCAGCGATTTCAGGTCAACCGAAAAGTCATTAGACCCATTTGTCGTATCTTTTTCACAAAAATCCGATGTCGTGGGGTTAGGCTCTAAACTTATACAGACCCCGCACTCAATTATCTCATCTCCACCATTTGAGGTAAGGCTTCCGGTAACCGTTACCTGGTTATACCGCACATTTGAAACGTCAACAGTTTTAATGGTGGGCGGATCCGACTCATCGTTTTTATTACACGCCATAAAAAAAATTATAATACTTCCCAGAAGCAGAAAATGTCCAATCTGAATAACCTTTTTAAGTTTCATGGCATTTAGATTTAATGTTAGTTTTTTAATGTGATTTCATAATGAATGCCAATCTATTGATAATTATCCTTAAACCCTTCATAGGGCACAACCAACAAAACCAAGAACAACCTAAATCTTTACTACTTTTTGATGGCAAATAATTTAGCCTCAAATATAAGCGATATTAACAATAAATGCAAGTTATTTAACATATTTATTTTAATCAATTTTAAATCATAAATCCCTCTATATCATTTACTTAGAAAACTTCAATTATTTATGTTTTCAAAACAGAAAGTCTTATTGTTAAAAATATAACTCCAAATTAAAAAAACCATTTAGAACAGGCACATAGTAAATAATACTTCTTACCCGCGATTTTCAATAAGAATAGAAGATGGAATAAGCCTGCCTGTTAGCCTCAGGCAGACAGGGTTCTGAGATGTGGTGGTTATGCCTTACTACAAAGGTTTTAAGAATAAATAATGTTGCTCTTCTCCCTTTCTCGTTATCGCTCCGCTCTCCCGAGACAAGCGCGCTTTGCCCTTCACCCTTCGCCCTTCAGTTAGAACTATGCCCATCTAATATACACTATTGCTGCAATCAACAATATCGCTTGTTTCCACTCTTAGTTAAATTAAGTTAAATAGTCTTTATTAGAAACACACATATGTTCGTTTCTGGATATATTTGCAGTGTGAAAATTATTCAGAAAAATATTGTCTATGGTTTAGTGCTCTTATTGGGCATGTTGCTAACCTACAATGTTTATTTTCAATACATTAATACTTCTTTGTCAATAGGGATAGCGGCTGAAAATAATTTAACTTCAACTTGTTTTGGTTCTGATTCCGAAATACTTTCAGAAGACCAAATCATCTGCTCAATGGAATTTCTATCAGCAGGTAAAAAAAATGAAGACAACAGCCATTTCCTTTCTACCAGTCGCTTATCCAGGCCTTTCTTTGCTTTTTGGCAACCGCCAAAGCTAAGTTAATTTCCATAATTTCTTTTTTGCGCTTGAAAATAGTTCATGTCATAGGATTGCTTAGCACATAAAGTTGTGCAAGTAAATTTATGAAAGTAAAAAGGACAAGTATCATTAAGATAAATGATGCATAATGCAGTTTTGGAGTAATTGGTTTCTTAAACTAACAATAAAGTGATTCAAAATAGTGAAACAACACCTTCTTTCATTTCAATTAAAAGATTAGGGTTACTTAATCGTTACTATAAAATAACGAAATTTTACTCTTTCCTGAAAGATACCGCCATAAAAGGGGGTATTGTCATTGTTATTATTGTGGCAATTCTGCTGGCATTAGAATACCTGTTATTTGATTTTAACGCACTGCTTAATAATCTCGTAGCAACCTACTCTGCAGAAATAATTTTCTCATTTTTTCTACTTTCAGAAACGGTATTGGGCCTGATTCCTCCAGAAATATTTATTGCCTGGGCAGCGAAATCTGCGACTCCATGGTTGTTCCTTTTTGGTTTGGCAACCATGTCGTACCTGGGGGGCATAATTGCCTACTTTATTGGAACCCGTTTATTTTTAATACCTGCAATAAAAAACCATATTGAGAATAAAATTGCAGGACATATTACAAATCTGCGAAAATGGGGTGGTTTATTTATATTCATAGGAGCAATGCTGCCGCTCCCTCATTCCATTGTCAGTTTAGCCTGCGGCCTTATTAAATATAATTTCAAACATTATCTTTTATGGGCATTATTCAGATACGTGCGTTTTATCTTATACGCATTCGTCATTTTTCAAATTTTTTAATCTTTTCTGTTTTATTTTCCCTGGCCTTTCCTAAAAACAATGATCTGATTAATGAACAAAAACAGTCGCCATTTAGCGGGAATAATATATTAGCAGATAAACTTTTACGAATTCAAACCCAAGTCCCATATACCGGCCCGACTGATATTTGAATTGTAAACAACTTTTATTAGTCGTTCAGGCGGGGACGATATATATTTTAACCGGACTATAGTGATTATTTATTCTTGCTATTTAATTCGCTTAGTGATTTATATTTGGTTTGTCTTTCTGTCCATCTATCTCTTGCATATTTCTGCATGTCGGTTATAGTATCCTTTTCATCAATTATTTCGAGTCCAAGCAGTGTTTCAATAATATCTTCCATTGTTACAATTCCATCCAGCCCACCATATTCATCAACAATTAAGGCAATATGCTCTTTTTTTTCTAAAAGCTTTTCCCACAAAGTATATAGTACGATAGAATCCGGAGCTATAACAATGTCTCGTTTAATATCTTTCAGTGTTAATTCAAATTGGTCTTCCGCAAGTTTTTCAAAAACCGTCTGCCTAAAAACATATCCGGTAATGTTCTCATCATTTCCGGAATATACGGGTATTCGGGAGAATTTTAAATAGTCTTTATTTTTCAGGAATTCTTTTAATAAAAGATTTTCGTCAGCAATAGCCAAAACGACCCTTGGGGTCATTATTTCTGTTACTTTAACATTTTTAAGCCTAAGCAAATTTTGAATTATTTTATGCTCTTTGTCAGAAAATACTCCTTCATCAGTGCCAATACTGGCTAAAGCAGCTATCTCTTCCCTACTTGTTGTTTGTTCATTCTGATTACTGGAAATCATTCTAGTAATAACAGATGAAATTACAACCAATGGATAGGCAATGATTATCGTAATTTTAATAATAAAAGTGGTAAGTTTTGATAAGCTTCTCCAATATCTGGCACCAATAGTTTTTGGGATTATTTCGGTTAAAATTAATATCAAAATTGTCAAAATTGCCGATATTATTCCAAAAGATGCTTCTCCAAAAACTTTGACCGCCTGAGCTCCAACCCCTGCCGCCCCAACAGTATGAGCAACAGTATTGAGCGAAAGAATTGCGGATAAAGGCTTGTCAATATTGCTTTTTAAATCAAGAAAAGTTTTAGCCCAAAGATTTCCACTTTCATGTTTAACAATCAGGAAGGATTGCGGGGTTGAAAGCAATACTGCTTCCATGATAGAACATAAAAATGAAACAAACAATGCAAGAAACAAATAAGCGAAAAGTGTTATCATGTTTTAATTTAAAATATAAAATTTGTCTCAGCAAATATTGCTGAGTAATACTTTTATCAAAGCGCCCAACTCGTTTTCAACACTACAAACTTACTACTTTTCCTCTATCCTATTATTATAGAAATCAATTCATTTAAATATAATTATCATGAAAACCAGTCTATAAATAGCTTCTTATGCTGGGGGGCAGGGAGTTTTCTTTTCCCGGCGATACGTTTAGGTCTTATTGGTTACCATCTGCACGGGCGCTTGAAGCCACCCTGAGATGTAAAGGATACTCCACGTCTCTTTTACTTGTTTCTCTAAGACTTTCAGTAGTTTATCGTGACTGATGTTGTCGAAAAACCCTTTGATGTCAAGGTCAATTACTCAATCTGTCTTCCAGTAGTTTTCCCGGGCAGCTGCCAATGCCTGATGGGCATTTTTCCCCGGTCGGTAACCGTATGAGTGGGGACTGAATATCTTTTCGAACCTCGGCTCAAGGTATTCTTTTACTACCATCTGTGCCAACCTATCGCTGATAGTTGGAATGCCTGGCTTGCTGATTTTGCCAGCCTCCTTTAGTATTTCAACCTCTTTTACCGGTGGTGGAAAGTAACTGAATAGCAAATCTTATAATCAGAATAACAGAGTTGTAATATCAATTGAATTTAATACGGCATAAAAAAGCCCCGGATTTCACCGGGGCGGTAGCCAATCATCAAACAAAACTGTCTTCTTTAGCTGAGTTTGTCGATTTTAATAAACTTCTCGGAAGAGGTCATAGATATTCCGCAGCGTTTTGGCGCGCTGGTATCATAGGTGTTTCCGCAGGTAGGACAGATATAGAAAACCTTTGCCAATGATTTCACGGTATTGTTTTCGATTGCGGCAAGGGCTTTTTCGTAGAGGGGTTTATGCTTTTGTTCGGTTTTATAGGCATAGTTTAAACTGATCAGCGAGAGCTGATTTCCTGCTGAGTTGGCAGTTGTAATAAATTCGGGATACATGGTGCTGATTTCGTATCCTTCGCCTTTGATGGCATCTTTCAGGTTTTCACTGGTTGTGCTTACGGTGAATTCAGGTTTGATTTCAGGAACTTTTTGCCCACCGTCCATGAGCACTGCTTTGTGATTGTTGGCATGAATATTCTCGGAAGTAGAGGCTGCTTTGAAAAGGAGAGCGATTTCATGGAAGCCTTCTTCTTCAGCCTTTTTGCTGTATGCTGCATATTTTGCACTTGCAGTGGTTTCGCCCTTAAAGGCTGCCTGCATGTTTTCAATATTTAAAGCTGCAAAATCTTTAGCGCCGGCTTTAGTGGTTGAGTTATCGTCCGATTTCATTTCATTATCTTCTCCATTGTCTTTCATTGAAGCTGAAATTGCTTCAGTATTATCAGAAGACGGATTTTGCATATCCGCTTTCGTTTGCGAATTTCCTCCGCATGATTGAAATAGCATTGTTGAAGCCGTTGCTGCAAGTACTAAAAGGAATGATGTTTTTTTCATTTTATCAGATTTTTTTAAAGGTTTTTTGTTTGATTAACGATGCAAAGGTGCACCCGTTTAAATTTAAAAATCCTTTAGTGAATCTTAAAAATGGCTTAAGATTAAGATGTAAATTGAAGCGTAAAGATACTTCCTGACCCTGGCTGACTATTAACGGCCAGAGCAATTTGTTGAATTTCAGCCAATTCCTTAACTATCGAAAGTCCAAGACCGCTTCCTTTAACAGTAGAGCTTCTCGATTCATCAACACGATAAAAGCGGTTAAAAATATTGGGAAGGTCGTTTTCGGAGATGCCTTGTCCATCATCTTTTACCGAAAGTGTTTTTGTAGCTTCATGCCAGGAAAGAAAAACATTGCCATTTTCTCTGCCGTATTTAATGGCATTACTTACCAGATTATTCAGGATAAGTTCCAGAAAAAGTCTATCCACTGCTACGACTGCCTGATTATCAATATTTACATGGACCTTTATCTGACTTAAGTTTGCTGTTTCATCCCATCTTTCTTTCAACGTGTTTATAAGCCTTGAGAGAGGTAAGGTTTCTTTTTTTACATGAATAATACCAGATTCTATCCGGGCAAGTTGCAGCAACTGATCAAGCAATATATCGAGCCTGTCGACCTGGGAAATCACCTCTGCAATCTTTTCTTCATAAAGTTTGGGATCACGTTGCTTGCGGATTAATACTTCCAGTGTTCCCCGGATTGCGGATAATGGTGTCCTTATTTCGTGCGAAGCATCGCTGGTAAATTGTTTCTGTTGTTGTAAACTGGTTTCAATACGGGCAAGTAACTCATTAATTGTTTTGGTAAGGTCGAACAATTCGTCCATATGCTCAGGCAGATCCAATCGGGTACCAAGGTTTGAATAACTGATACCGGAAGTGGTTTGGATAAGTTGATGAACAGGTTTAATGGCTTTGGATGCAGCCAGTGATGAAGCTATAAACTGCACAAGTAACATCAAAGGAAATGAAATCAGTAAAACCCGGATTAAATTATTCAATATTACAAAGGATTCTTCCTGCGAAACTGCAATTGTGAGTTGGCCTATAATTTTTCCTGAATCATTTATTACCGGAAATTGTCCGAGCCGGATCCTTTGCCCGCTAATTTCGCCATTAAAAAAGTAATCTTGCTTAATATTCGGATTGTACGGGAACTTATCCTTAAACAAATTGGCCGAATGAAAAACAACATTGCCTTTGCTGTCAACAATTTGTAAAAAGGTGGGACTAACTTCAACATTTCTGTGTTCCGCTTCGTCCCATTCGGGCATTTTATTAATGATGATAGAATCCTGTTTCCAGAGAATGCTGTTGCTCACTTCTTCTTTCTCTGTTAAAATATCCTCATCCAGATGATGATAGGCTGTTTTATTTACTACAAGATAAATAACAACAAAAACCATCGCAGTGGTAACTGCGACGGCAAGCGTATTAAAGAGAGCTATACGATTTTTAAATTTCAAAGTCATTCGTCTGATTCAATTTTGTAACCGATTCCCCTTATGGTAGTTATAATGGACGTTTTGCCAGGTTCGTCAAGTTTTTTACGCAGTGAATTGATATATACATCAATTATTGAAGTGTCGTAATCAAAATGCAAATCCCATACTTTTTCAATAATACGGGTCCGTCGGCACACTTTTCCCTTATTACGTAAAAAGTATTCGAGCAGTGAAAACTCCTTTTGTGTGAGTTCTATTGGTTTACCGTCATTCGTAACAGTATGTTTGTCAATATTAAGTTCAATGGTCCCGGCTGAAAAAACGAGCAGTTCTGCTTCATCTTTTCGCATCAGCACCCTGATTCGCGCCAGCAATTCGTCAAATGAGAAAGGTTTGCGGATATAATCGTTTGCACCGCTTTCAAGACCAAAAACCGCATCATCCACCGTATCCTTAGCTGTCAGAAAAATTACCGGAACTGATTTGCTCTCTTTCCTTATGTTACGGCAAATTTCTATCCCATTCATTCCTGGTAACATCCAATCAAGCAGAATTACATCGTATTCGGCAATATTATCAAGCGCCAGTTGCAATCCCTTCCTGCCATTATCAGCAATGTCTACCGAAAATCCTTCTTCCTCCAAACCATCGCGCACAAAATTGGCAATAGACGTTTCATCTTCTACTATGAGTATCCGCATTTTTTAAATCCTAATATTTATCAAAGATACAGATTGTAATTATTCCTCATTTAAAGTATTTGAGAAATCTGGAAGACCCAGTTCAACACCAGCACCATGCTTGTAAACCAACTGACCACCCAAGTAGCCTGTCAGGGTAACTGATCCGGCCAAAGCAACAAATAGTGCAACGCCTGCCCATTTTGTCCAGGCACGATTGTATTTGAAATAGTAAATAACGATTCTGAATAGTGCAGTAACGATTGCAAGCCAAAGGGTAATAGTAGCTGCCTGCTCATGCAGTTCCATCGGTGCTTTCAAAGGGCCTTCTTCGATGCCTTCGCCTGCATAGCTACCGCTAATATAGGCGACTGTTGCGCCCATTGCGCCAAGAAGCAAAAGATAAAAAGCCGCGTTGCTGAAAAACTCCTTCTTTACGAAGAGCGCAATTATTTCCGAGAGAAACCCTGCCATGAGAAGGGCAATCGGAAAGTGAATAACCATGGCGTGTAAATGTGTTGCTGAGATCATGTTTCTAATTTTTCAGCAAAGATGCGACATGTCTTATTAAAGAATGATAATAGGATTCTTAAGATCTGCTTAAGAATTACTCAGAAGTATTTTAATCTTGTCTAATATCCCATTTGAAATTATTACAATTGATAAAATTCATTGATATAAGGATTCCGCTATGGTGGATTCGTCTATTCATTTTATAAGTTTTCAAAGCGTTACACCCCTTTAATAAATTAACGCTTTTATAGTCTGACAGGATTTTCTATCCGAAATTAAGATTACCCGAGGGAAATAAAAAATAAAATTAATGTCTTAAATTTGAGGCTAAATTCAACAATGCGCCCGCTATGGAAAAAGCATCATTAAAAAAATTTATTTATCTGGCCATCGCTGCTGCCGTAGCGACTATCTCACTTAAGCTTTTTGCATATTTTCTTACAGGTTCAGTTGGTTTGTTTTCCGATGCACTTGAATCGGGTGTAAACCTGCTGGCAGCCATTGTAGCACTCTTTATGATTACCCTCGCTGAGAAACCTGCCGATGATGAGCATGCTTTTGGTCATTCGAAGGCCGAATATTTCTCAAGCGCTATCGAAGGCGGTTTAATCGTGCTCGCTGCATTCAGTATTATCTGGTCGGCTGTGCCAAGGATTATAAACCCACTACCACTCGAAAATATAGGCATCGGGCTATTGGTTTCGTTAGGTGCATCATTAATTAATCTTGCCGTTGGAATAATTCTGATCAGAAACGGCCGGAAGAATAATTCAATTACCCTCGAAGCTGATGGCAAACATTTAATGACTGATGTGTATACTTCCGTTGGAGTTATTATCGGTATTGGTATTGTAAAACTTACTGGTTGGCTTGTTCTGGATGGTGTGGTCGCAATAGGAGTGGCTTTGAATATTGTATGGACCGGATATCAGCTGATGCGGAGGTCAGCATGGGGATTGCTCGATTCCAGTTTGCCGGAAAATGAGATCTCAATAATTATTAAAGCGCTGGACCATTTTAAAGGTCAGGATATTGAGTACCATTCGCTTATGACCAGGCAGGCCGGACAGCGCAGATTTATTTCGCTGCATGTACTAATGCCGGGGCAAAAAACTATACAGGAAGGCCATGATATTGTTGAAAAAGTTGAAAAAAATATCCGCGACCTCTTTGACTCTCCTGTTACAGTTTTTACTCATCTCGAACCTATAGAGGATCCTGTTTCGATGCAGGATATTGGTATCGACAGGAAAGATATTACTTTTGATGGTGCATAAAGTTGATCGTATGTGGCGTTTGGGCATTTCAGAGCACATCACCTCCAAGCCATTGATATGCTTATCAGACCCAACAAAATTCCATTAGCAACCTATCAACCAATGACATATACGAATTGTTTAGCTTTCGTACTTTTTTAATCTTTGTCCTCCGTGTCACTTACTATCCTTGAAATAATTCCTTTTTGGTCTGTAAATTCTGCTATTAATACACCTGCCCAATGGATTGCAATAAACGCTATCAGATAGTAGATACCGAGTACATGGATTTCTTCCATCGGCTTTTTAAATTCTTCTGGTCCTAATGCTATAATAAGTCCGGTAGAAAGAGAAACAATCACACATACATAAAAAATGATATATATCCATTTTTGAAATTTCATTTTTGTGGATAGGTTTTTACCAAAAGGATTTTGGATCTTCATATGTCCGAATGCAGGAAGTATGAAACGGATACTAAATAATCCAACCAATACATAACCAATGTAAATATGCCAATTCCACATGGGTTGTCTTATCTTTTTTGCCAAATCAATGAGTTGTTCCTGAGATAAAACCTGATCGGTACTACTCAGGTAACCCTGTATGATAGCTGTCACATTATACTTATTCAGCCATGTCAATCGTAGAAAGATCGTAAATAACAAAAGCAGAAATGAAATAGCTATCGCCCAATGAATGATTCGATATACATTAGAATACTTTGACTTTTCCATAATGTTCGTTTTTAGTATGAAGCACATTAGCTTATGTCAGCACAAACTTAGTGCTTTTCTTCTTTCCTTATATCCCAGAAATCATCTCATTTAAATCTATTTATCATGAAAACTGAGTCAAAAATCGGATCCTTCTGCACCACAGGTGAAACCATTGAACGTTGTTAACACCCTTCATAGTTTTAATATTTCTTTTTTTAAAAACGATAGCCTACCCCAAACCCAAAATCAATAAATGACCTCGGTTCATGGTAAAGAATATTTCCCATATAATTATGCCCGATGCCATAACCGATCCCAAGATTTATATCAAGGTACAGATGGTCGGATATTAATCGCTGAATACCGGTTCCGACCTTTATGCCAATAAAAGAATCTTCCTTTGTGTAGTTGTTTCCTTCACTAGAAAAATTATAATATATTCCACGATAAGTTGGGCCCAGCGAGATGTAGTTTGCCGAGAGTCCATTACCGGATTTCCCCATAAGCATTCTTCGATGCAGATTATAATAATAGCGGCCTTCAATGGTCAGTTGTGGAGCAATTTCAAAATTTTTGTTTTCAAAATCAGCGTGAATAAATTCAGAATACTCAAATTTGCTATTTAGTTTTGTGTTGATTGAAAATGGAGATTTTCCTATCTTCAGCTCAGCTTCAATGTTTGGAGAAATTGAACCAATCAGAGACTTTCGCACATAAGTCAGGTTTATTATATTCACAAGATTTGTTTTTAACAGAAAGCGATCTTCAGCATGGCACCTCAAAATCGGGCACAATTTGTCAAAATCCAGCTTATACCTATCCTTTGTAAAAGCCAGACCAGCATCAACGTATGTGTTAAAAAACAAGGTGGACCAGGAGTCTCCACTCAACGAGCTATTCCATCCTGCCATTACACCCACGTCCACAAACCCTCGCTTAAGGAACCTACGCTGAACGCCCCATTTTGCAAATAGTGGAATAAACTCCAGGTTTGAATATCCGGTTTCAGGGGACCAGTTTGTCTTAGCATTAAGATAACCGACTCCCGCAGCAATGTATGCCCCCGATAAATTGGCCGTAGGTTTGCTTTCACGAATATTTTTTTGATTCTTATAATACCATCTTGATTCAAGGGAAGATTCGATCCCACCTTGATTCATGAAGTTGGGGCCAAAATTAAAATTAAAAGTGGCAGCGTTAAACAACACTGCATTCAACGAAAAGCCTTTGGCAATCTTCTTTTCAATACCCAACTTTAGGTTCCCGACAATGCTTCCACTCTCCCAGGATGCTATCATTGAAGTCTTAAACAGCCAGTTCGTTTCTTCATGAAACATAAAGGCGTATTCCATAGGAGTAAGATATTCCACTAAGCTGTCGTGGTGTGTTTCGGTGGAATAGCGCAGGCTATCGGTTTGTGCAGTAGCCGTTAATTGAAATAAAAATAAACAACCAAGCACACAGCCCATTCCTTCTCTGAAAAGAGATGAATAAAAAAGATTTATTTGCGTTTTATTCTTCATAGTTTTAACATTTTCTTTTTTAAAACCGATAGCCTACCCCAAACCCAAAATCAATAAATGCCCTTCTTTTATTAGAAAAAGGGTCTCCCTGATAAGGATATCTGCTACCGTAAGCACCTCCAAGATTTATATCAAGGTAAAGATGGTCGGATATTAATCGCTGAATACCGGTTCCGACCTTTAAGCCTACAAAAGAATTCCCCTGTCTGTTTATGAAGCTGTTGTAATTTCTATTCACATACACTCCCCGATAAGCTAGACCCAGTGATATGTAGTTTGCCGAAAGGCCATTACCGGATTTCCCCATAAGCATTCTGCGATGTAGATTATAATAATAGCGACCTTCAATTGTCAATCGTGGCTCAATTCTATATGTTTTGTCATTAAAATCATAGTATATTGATTTGGAATATTCGAATTTGCTGCCCAGTTTTGTGTTGATTGAAAATGGAGATGTTCCTAACTTGAACTCAGCTTCAATGTTTGGGGCAATGGACCCCATAAGTGACTCCCCAACATAAGCCAGGTTTATAATGTTAGCAAGATTTGTTTTTAGCAGAAAGCGATCTTCAGCGTGACATCTCAAAACAGGGCACAGTTTGTCAAAATCCAGTTTATACTTGTCCTTTGTAAAGGCCAGACCGACATCAACATATGTGCTAAAAAACAAAGTGGAATAGTTGTCACCTCCCAACGACTTATTCCACCCACCCATTACACCCACGTCCACAAACCCTCGTTTAAGGAACCTACGTTGAACACCCCATTTTGCAAATAGCGGAATAAACTCCAGATTAACATCTTCGGTTTCATGATCCAAAGTCACATTATTAGCCTTACGATAACCAGCGCCCAAAGCAATATATGCTCCCGATAAATTGGCTGTAGGTTTGTTGTTACGAATATTCGTTTGATTTTTATAATACCACCTTGTTTCAAGGTAAGATTCGATCCCACTTGGATCGTATCCACCGGACGTAGTGCCCAACTTAAAACTGGTAGCGTTAAACAACACCGCATTCAAGGAAAACCCTTTAGAAATCTTTTTTTCAATACTAAACTTTAGGTTTTCCACACCGTCGAAATCTGAGGCTACAAACAAGAAGTTTGTTTTAAACAGCCAGTTCGTTTCTTCGTGCATCATGAAGGCATATTCCATTGGAGTAAGATATTCCACTATGCTGTCGTGGTGTGTTTCAGTGGAATAACTTAGGCTGTCGGTTTGAGCTTTCCCGGCCATTGAACTTAAAAGTAATGCCAGCGTTAGCAAAACTACTGAGGTGTTCAGTTTTATCGGTTGTCGTTTAATTTTTTCCATACCAGGCTACTTTATTTCGAGTGTACCAATGCTTTGTTTTATCTGAATAAGCGGGTTATCCGGTGTTTTAATGAAATTGACTTTTCGGATACTTTCCTTTTTTCCGGGTGGATCAAAAACCATCCAGGCGGGTTCCTTAAAATCGGTATTGTCAATATCGAGAATGTACCTGAATTCATTTCCTGCATCAAGCGATACCTCTGATTTTTCGGCTCTGATATTTAGGGATTTTAGACGGATAAAATGTTCCAAATCTATCTTTGCAACCGAAGCATCAATGGTAATCGTGCCTGATGCCTTTTCAAGGTGAATATTCGATCGGTTGGATTTTATATCTATCCGGCCATCCAGCAGTTTCCCGGAAATATCCCCGAATTTTGATTCAACCTTAATTTCACCTTTTGCATTTGTTAATTCAATACTTGCAAATTCGCTGTTGATATTGAGTGTGCTTTTTGTGTTTTCAACAGTTATTTCTCCAAAATAAGTATTGATGGTTAACGGGCAGGCTTCGGGTATTTTGATGTGCCAGATAACTTTGAGCATAGATTCCGGCCGTGACTCTCCGGATGCCAGTTCGATGTAATTCCTCATAAAAATGGTCTTTCCCTGTTTGCCGCTAATCCATTTTACTTTTTTTAGATCAAGTTCAGCCTTTGCTTTATCGGCATTTTTTGAAATAATTTGAACTACGTAAGAAATAGATTTTCCCGTCCACGATTCGCAGTTTATTTCAGCATTTTCGCCATTGATCTCCAGCTTCATTCCCGGTGTCCACTTTTCGAGGCCATTGAGCGTTTTTGTTACCACCTGGACTTTGGTTTGCCCCATTGCACTGCTCATGAAAACCGTGGTTATCACAATTAAATTCAGCAACAGGGTATTGATTGTTCTTTTCATCTCGTTACATTGCTTTTGAGATCATTTGTTTTACAATTTCATTCTTTTCCAATTCAATTTTGGCGAGCAATATTTGAAAATCCTCATTCTGATCGTAAACACTCAATCTTTCGAGGATCTCCGATTTTTTTTCATTCAAATAGTCCAGTTCCTCTTGTTTTGCTTTAAAGTCGGGCTGGCTACATGCTACCGGATTGGCAGCACACAGCGTATTTATAAGATCCGAAATTTCTGTATCATCCTCCTGCCAAAGGCCCGGTTTTTCTAGTTTGATGACCTCTTCGGAATAACTAATATTTGATTTTGGCTGGTTTTGAAATAGTAAAGAATAGACTATAAAAATGACCATACCTGCAGCGGCCAACCGGGTCGCCCATCTGAAAATAATCAGTTTTCGATTCTTTGCCTGTTCAGCATTAAGTTTAGCCTCAATTTTATTCCAAACTTCATCAGCCGGCGTAAATTCTTTGAGCTGATGGATTTTTTCATCCTTATCCAATTCGTTGGCAATAGCGTTCCAAACCAATTCAGGAGGGGCGATGGAATTCAATTTTGACAACCCATCAGCTATTGTTGCTTCAGGCAATTCCGACTGTACCACATCCCAAACCTTCTCGTCGGGAGTATAGCTGCGCAATTGCTGCAATGCCTCATCTAATATTTTGCGGTTCCTTTCCATCAGTTGATTAATTTTTCAAGGTTTTCACGCAACATCTTTTTAGCTTTAAAAAGCTGTGATTTGGAAGTGCTTTCCGAAATATCAATCAGTTCTGCTATTTCGCGATGTTTGAAACCTTCAATTTCGTAGAGTGTAAAAATGGTACGATAGCCTTCCGGCAAATTTGCAATGGCTTTTTCGAGGTAGTCAATGTCAATTGATGTGCCCCAGTCTATAATGGTGGAAGTGTCGGCACTTTCGATATCCTCGAAATAAATCCTGTCTTTAATTTTACGGATGGCTGCACGCGCAATGATGGTGTGTATCCAGGTGCTTAGTTTTGCTTCCCCTTTAAAAGTATGCAGCTTTCTGAAAATGAGTAAAAATCCCTCCTGCAGCACATCGTTGGCATCGTCAAAGTTTCCGGTTATGCGGTAAGCAAGCGTGTACATCTGTGTTTTATAGCGATCGTAAAGCGCCTTTTGTGCAACTCTGTCGCTTCGCAGGCAAGCTTCAATAATGTCCGTGTCGGAATGATGTATCATGTTTGATTTGCTCACTGTTGGTTAGAGACCTCAAAGATGTAAATGGTTGCCTGAAAATAATATTTAGATGAATTTGCCTACCCCCATTTCCTCCAAACGCCAATGTTTTCTGATTTAGAAAGGCGATTTAAGGAGTATTGATTCATCCTGCTTTTGTTATTAAAGGTATCGGAAAAATTATGGAATACCGCTATAGTTCAAAAAATGCGTAATTTACTTATAATCTATACTTTAAGTTCATTATTATCATTGGAAACCATTTTTCTGTGGTAGCTTTAGAACCCATACCGGGAATAAAATTACGATAGCCATACAAATCCAGGTATTTGTCCGTAGGAAATGATAGCTGAAAATCGATGTGTGATTTAAGCCGTTTGGTCATCAAAAACTCATACCCGATTGATGAATTTATACCAAACAAATACACGCTATGTTCAATAGCTTCAGCATAAGAATATGGTCTTGGATCAATGGGTGACAGAAACCAGCCTTTTTCATAGACCATTGAGTTGGTTATAAAAAGTCCAAGGTGGAAGAAGTTTTGTTTTTCGAAATCCTTACGAAGGTTTAAAAACCCACCCACCTTTACATATCCACCAGACTGCTTATCAAGCGTGTATCCATCATATAGTTTAATGTGAGGCGATAAGAACAACCCGATTAAATCGTAGTTTTCATTGTATCCAAAAGCATAGCCAATATCCACTATTGGTGTCAGAAATGGTTTATAATCAACCGAATAATTAACATTAACCGTTGAAGTTGGCAACTGTAACAGATTCACCCCAATAAAATGATTTTTATCGGTTTGGCTATAGCATTTCAAACCTATGAATGCGATCAACAGGATAAGCACCCTTTTTATCATGGTCATTTTCCTCTTGTTTTATTCACGTTAGCGGCTCCGGATCAGTCGTAAATGGCTTTTGGGTCAGTATCATCTTAATATGTTGCTAACGGCCGCAGCTAGCCGTAGTGCGGGAATAGATTGCTGTTCAACTATCTGCCAACTCAAATGTAAGTAAAGATTTCAAATGTTTCAACGAACACGAAACTCCTCCTTTTTGGCAGGTGCCGTTATATGCTGTGTTTCTTTCGTGTCCGTAGTTTTACTTTTGCAATTCAATTTTTTCAATATTGTTTAAGTTAATCGGTTTAATGTTTGTCCCTATGAAGTGGTCGTTCTTTCCAGTAATTATGCTGTCTTGGATTATTAAAGTATTAAAGTAAAAAGTTTTTCGTTTGCCGTCCTTTTTTGTTAATCTAACTCCTGTGTGATTTGTCACAGGAATAACACATTCTTTTCCATTTTTGTCTAACACTTTCACTTGTAGTAAAGAGTTTCCTGTCACCACACCAGGAAAAAAAAGAGGGAAAGCAACAAGTACGGTTACTTTCTTTTCCTTTTGTGTGTCTGCTAGTTGTTCTATTAAACTTTGTGTCGTCATGTGATAAGTCGCACAACTTGATAGTAATAATGAACTTGAAATAAATAGTCCTAAAAGTTTTTTATTTGATTTCATAGGCAAATTTATTTTATTTTTTAATATTGTCTGCCTTGTTGCACAATTGTCGTGCTTGAGCGGTCGTCTAAAATAACATACAACATTGGGCTATACACATTGCGCATATATCCGTCTTGTAAAAGGTGCATTGCACACCTTTATCTCCTTCAAATGCATTGCTAATGTAGTGAGATTTGAACTATGCAACGCATACATGGGCATTTTTATTTATTACGGCTTCATCCCGAAAAAGAATTCGGTGCATTGAGCTTGTCGAAATGCGCCGCATTGAACCTGTCGGAATATCGTTCAACCTGGAATAGTCACCGTGTCTTACAGACTGCTCAATTCCTGTTAAATGGAGGTAACAGTTATTGGGCTATTATTGTGTCCATAATTATATTGAAGTTTTGAGATTCTTTTTTTAAATCTATCGGATGATAGGTTTTAATAGTGTAGCCCTTTTTCTCAAAATTAATATGATATGAATGGTCCTTTTTAGGTGTAAATACAAAATTAAAACTACCTGATTCATCAGTATATGTATTTTCAATGGGCAAAGAACCTGTGCACATAAAACAGGTTTCTTTCAAAAAAACCTTAACACTATCAATAGGGTTTTGATTAGAGTTTGAAACAATTCCAGAAATCCGAATTTCATCAATCGATTTCTCTTTACTGCAGGAAAATAAACAAATTAATACAAAAACAGGCAGAATAGTTTTCATAACTGTCCTGGTTCTTAATGATTTTAAAATAGGTTTCATGATATTTAATATTTAATAATTTTAGTCGTTTGTGATTTTTGGATATACGCTGATGAGAACCTAGGAAAATCCTTTGTTCGAGCTACCAAAATCTTCTATAAAGGTATGATTTTTCTTTATACAACTATGCGCCCGATAGCGAATATTTTTTTGCTGGTTGACTGTTTTGTATTTATAGATTTGAGCAGGAAGACAATCTTACTGCCATGCAGTTATTTTAGGCTGTGATAGAAAGCCAAATGCTCACGCTCAATCTTCTAAAGTTTCTCAACTACCTCAATTTCTACATCGGATAATCATACAGTTGGTAAACCAATTGGTCGATTTGGGATTCAAGTTTCATCCGATGATTCAAAAGTTGGGTTTGGTTAGAAGCCATTAAAAGAAATATCGTCAACTCCTCCCAATAGCACTAACCCAAAACTATGGGCTAACTTTTCAATATTTTGTGTGCAAAATTGACAAAATCATTGGCGGATAAGTATATAATAGCTAAATTTGCAACATTCAACACTCCATATGATGAACAAATCGTCATCTACACTCTACCACAACAACGGCAAAGGTCTATTCGCCTGCTGGATTTGCTGATCCAGATTCCCATACTTTTCTTAAATTACAACCCATATTCTTCTAACTTAGGATCATCTCTGCTTTTTTGGTTGTAAACAGTTTCAACATCTTTTTTTTAAGTAAAATCAAAAGTACCATCATGTTCGAAAAAATAATACCCCATAGCACTCAGCCCGAAAGACCTGCAACTGTTGAAGGCAATTTCTATGTGCAAAAAAATAATAAAACAGGTCCCGGTATGAATGAACGGATTCAGAAGCTCCGTAAACTTAGCTTCGAAGCCGAACCTTCGCTTTCTATTGAACGTGCGTTGCACGAAACAGCATTTTACAAAGAGAATTATGGAAAACATTCCATACCTGTCTTGCGCGCAATGAATTTTCTTGATCATTGCAAGAAAAAAGTAATTTACATAGGTGATGGAGAACTGATTGTAGGTGAGCGTGGGCCAAGACCAAAGTGTGTACCTACGTTTCCTGAACTTACCTGCCATAGTGTTGAAGATTTTCATGTACTCAACACACGTGATATGCAGCGCTATACCATTAGTCAGGAAGATATTGATCTTTACGAAAAAGAGGTAATTCCCTACTGGGAGGGCAAAACGCAACGCGAGCGAATTTTTAATCATGTACCCGACGAGTGGCGTGCCGCTTACGAAGCCGGATTATTTACTGAATTTATGGAGCAACGCGCGCCCGGTCATACCGCCCTTGATGGAAAAATATACCGAAAAGGAATGCTCGATTTCAAAAAAGAGATCGCCGACAATCTTGCCATGCTCGATTACCTTAATGATACCGAAGCAACAGATAAATCAGCGCAATGGAAAGCAATGGATTTATCATGCGATGCGGTTATCGTATTTGCCGAACGACATGCCGACCTGGCCGAAAAACTTGCCAGGAAAGAAAGTGACCCCCAAAGAAAGGAAGAATTAAAAAAGATTGCCGAAGTCTGCCGGTGGGTGCCTGCCAATGCTCCCCGAAACCTTTGGGAAGCCATACAGATGTATTGGTTCGTTCATCTTGGAACCATTACCGAGTTGAATGGGTGGGATGCCATGAATCCGGGTCATTTCGATCAACATTTGGCTCCATTTTACGAGAAAGAAATTGCTGAGGGAACCATTACCCGCGACGAAGCCAAAGAGCTGATATCCTGCTTCTGGATAAAAGTGAACAATCATCCGGCTCCTCCTAAAGTTGGAATTACAGCCCGCGAGAGTGGAACCTACAACGATTTTACGAATATTAATATTGGTGGGGTAAAATCCGATGGATCTGATGGAACCAGCGAGGTTTCATACATTATGCTCGAGGTTACCGAAGAACTTCATATTTTGCAGCCAGGTAATTCGGTGCATATTAGTGCAAAAACGCCCGATAAATTTCTACATGCAGCAGCACATGTAATTCGTCAGGGTCATGGATATCCTTCGGTGTTTAATCCGGATATTTATATTCTTGAAATGTTACGTCAGGGAAAATCGCTGCTAGATGCGCGCGAAGGCGGATGTAGTGGTTGTATTGAGGTTGGTGCTTTCGGCAAGGAAGCTTATCTTCTTACGGGCTATTTGAATGTTCCAAAAATATTTGAAGTAACCCTGAATAACGGCATAAATCCGGTAAGCGGAAAAATGGTTGGGATACAGACAGGCGATCCACGTAATTTTAAATCATACGAGGAACTATACAATGCATTTCTGAAACAGCTTCAATATGTGGTTGATCAGAAAATGCGTGTAAGCAACTACATCGACCGAATGTTTGCAAAGTATGCTCCGGCTCCATTCCTGTCTGTAGTTATTGAAGATTGCATAAGTAAAGGTCGCGATTACTACGATGGCGGTCCACGTTACAACACCAGCTACATTCAGTGTTGCGGTTTGGGGACTGTTACTGATAGCCTTGCGGCACTCAAAAAACACGTGTTTGAGGAAAAGACATTTAGCATGGAGAAGGTTTTGGAAGCGGTGCTAAAGAATTTTGAGGGCGAAGAAGTGATGAGACAAACCATTATCAACCGTACACCCTTCTTTGGAAATGATGATGATTATGCCGATTCCATAGCCGTTAAGGTTTATGATGATCTTGTAGAAACAATCGATGGTAAACCAAACATCAAAACAGGAGGTAAATACCATTTGAATATGCTCTCAACCACTTGTCACGTTTATTTTGGCAAGGTAATGGGCGCAACTCCAAATGGTCGTTTAGCAGGAAAATCAATATCCGACGGAACATCACCATCGCATGGAGCCGATACAAAAGGGCCTTCGGCAGTTGTAAAATCATTAACCAAATTCGACCATGTAAAATCGGGTGGCACGCTTTTGAATCAGCGATTCCTGCCCAGTTTGATGCGAAAAGAGGAAGATATTAAGAAATTAGGGCATTTAATCAGAAGTTACTTTACCCTGGGTGGGCATCATATTCAATTCAATATCGTTGATACAGCAACGCTTTTGGCAGCCCAGGCATGTCCCGAAGATTACAAGGATTTATTGGTTCGTATGGCAGGGTACAGCGATTATTTCAACGATATGAATGCCGATTTGCAGCAGGAGGTGATTGAACGAACAGAGAACGATACTTTCTAATTTCCATCGGTATGCAAAACAGCTTAATTTTCGATATAAAACGCTACGCCATTAACGATGGGCCGGGTATTCGGGTTGTGATTTTTTTTAAGGGCTGTAATCTTCATTGTGCCTGGTGCCATAATCCCGAAAGCATTTCATCTAAAGTAGAAAAGATGTATGCTCCGGTAAAGTGTATTAAATGTGGTACTTGCGTGGAGGCTTGTCCTGAAAAAGCGATAACCTTAACGCCTGATGGAATTATTACCGATGCCGATCTCTGTAAAGCGTGCGGTAAATGTGCTGAAGTTTGTCCTACCAAAGCCATTGAAATGTCAGGAAAGGCAATGACCGTTCCGGAAATTATGGAGATTATTGAGAAGGAGCGAATATTCTTCGATCAATCTGGTGGTGGGGTTACCTTCTCGGGAGGCGAACCGCTTATACATTCTGATATGCTGATTAAATTGCTTGATGAATGTAGAAAAAGAAGCATTCACACCGCCATAGACACCGCAGGAAATGTCAGCACAGAAAACATACTTGAGGTTGCAAAAAGAACCGATCTTTTCCTGTACGACTTGAAAATGATGGATTCAGATTTACATAAGCAATGGATTAATTCTGGCAACGAAAGGATTCTCCAAAACCTTAAGGCAATTTCTGAAACCGGTGCTCACGTTATTATTCGCATACCGCTCATTGGTGGGGTTAATGATACCATTCAGAATATCGGACAAACAGCAAAGTTCATTGCTGAGCTTGCCGGAGAGAAAAAGGAGGTAAACCTTTTGCCCTACCATAGTATTGCAGAAAACAAGTATAAGAAACTGGGAAAATCGGCAGATTTTGAAAAGCTGTCTGAGCCTGGTGAAAATGTGCTTAATCAGGCGATCTCAACTTTTGCCGAATATGGTATTCATGCAACGGTTGGAGGATAGCAAACAGAAATGCACATCAATAACAGAATAAAGTTCAACATTCAATAACTTAATAAAACTCTGCCCTATGTTCAGCAAACAAACCTACATAAACCGTCGCAACCAGCTAAGGTCACAATTTAAATCAGGAGTTCTTCTCTTTATTGGCAACGATGAGAGTGGAATGAATTACGAGGACAATACCTATCCTTTTCGCCAGGACAGCACTTTCCTTTATTATTTTGGATTGAATAAGCCCGGTTTGTTCGCCTTAATGGATATCGAAAGTGGTAACGATTATATTTTTGGTGATGATTATACCATTGATAGTATTGTTTGGATGGGTCCTCAGCCTACCGTAAGCGAATTGGCTTCTAGCGTTGGTGTTGAAAAAACAGGAACAATGGCGCAGTTTACCGATAAGGTGAATAGCTATCGCAAAGGAATAGTTCATTATTTACCTCCCTACAGGCCGGAGCATCAAATTAAGCTGATGCGATTTTTAGGGATCAGTCCTGCCGAATCACAGGCAAATGCAAGTATCCCGTTTATTACGGCTGTTGGCGAGCAAAGAAATATCAAATCGGAAGAGGAGATAAAAGAGATCGAACATGCCGTTTCGGTGACTACAGAAATGCACTTAGCTGCAATGCGTTATGCAAAACCGGGAATGAACGAATCGCAGGTTGCTGCAAAAGTGCATGAAGCAGCGCTGGCTGCCGGTGGTGGAATCAGCTTCCCAATAATAGCCACCATCAACGGTCAAACCTTACACAACCATTTTCACGGGAATACAATAAAAGAAGGACAACTCTTCCTTTTGGATGCCGGATATGAAACCCCAATGGGATATGCCGGTGATATGAGCAGCACATTTCCTGTTGGAAAAACATTTACCGAAAAACAGAAGGAAATCTATCGGATTACGCTTGCTGCGCACAACGGAGCAATTGATATGCTTAAACCCGGTGTGCATTTTCGTGATGTTCACCTGCACGCTGCCCGCATAATTTTTGATGGCATGAAGGCACTGGGATTTACCAAAGGAAATACCGAAGATGCAGTTGAGAATGGGGCTCATGCACTGTTCTTCCCTTGCGGAACGGGTCACTTAATGGGACTTGATGTTCACGATATGGAAAATTTGGGCGAGCAATACGTTGGCTATTGTGGTATTCCAAAGAGTAAACAGTTTGGGCTGAAATCACTGAGGTTAGGCCGGGAACTTAAATCCGGATTTGTGCTTACCATTGAACCCGGAATCTATTTTATTCCTGAGCTGATAGATTTATGGCAGCAAAACGGCACAAATAAAGAGTACATCAACTTTGACAGGGTAAATGAGTATCGGAATTTCGGAGGAATCAGGAACGAGGAAGATTTGCTCATAACCGAAACCGGACACAGGATTCTGGGCAAACCTTTGGCAAAATCTATTGATGATGTTGAGGTGGAAAGAGTAAAGGCGTTTTAAAGCCGTTCAATGCTATCTGGTTATTAAAATAAATATCTTTGAACATCACTAATATCAATTCCTATGTTTAAAAGGCTTTCAGTCTATAGTTTACTGGCACTTTCAATCCTCTTTTTGATTGCTTCTCAACCAATCACTAAGACTCCGGAAGAAGTACTCTCCCGGATTGCTTTTGTTGACAGCATCAAACTTATTGATAACGACAAGCTCTTTACATCAACCTATGCGGTTTGGTTTAGAATGCCCGTAGATCATAACAATCCTGATGGTCCAACCTTTCCATTAAAGGCGTACTATTCACATAAGGATTTTAACAGCCCGATGGTTGTGGTAATAGATGGATACACCATGTACACCTCGCGGGCCAATGAATTGTCACAAATTCTTGATGCCAACCAGCTCACCATTGAGCATCGGTTTTTTGATCAGAGCCGGCCAAAGGATTCTATTCCATGGGAATTTTTGAATGTGCGACAAGCTGCAGCCGATCAGCATCAAATAATTGAAGCATTTAAGCCTTTCTATAACGGGAAATGGGCTTCCACGGGTATCAGCAAAAGCGGGCAGGCAACCATTTACCATCGCCGGTTTTACCCGGCCGATGTGGATGTGAGCGTTCCATACGTGGCACCTCTCAATTTTTCATCCGAAGATCCCCGTGTATATGATTTTCTAAATAAAGTAGGAACCGATGAGTGCCGTGCAAAAATTCTAGATTATCAGCTTCGGCTTTTCAAAAAAAAGAAAAAGATTTTCCCAAGTTTTGAAAAACTTGCCAAAGACAACAACTGGGAGTTTAAAATGGGATTAGACAGAGCTTACGATCTGAGCGTTCTCGAGTATTCATTTGCATTTTGGCAATGGGGAACATCATGCGATAGCATCCCACCCAGGAATGCTCCAGCAAAGACGCTTTTCAGACATTTTAGCACAATTAACCCATTCACCTTTTTTGAGGAAAAATCTATTGAGAAGACCCGCCCCTTCTTTTTCCAGGCAATGACAGAAATAGGAATGTATGGCTACGATATCAAACCATTCAAAAAGTATTTGAACGATACGGTCAACATAACCTTTGACTTTACCATGCCCGCCGGGCATCACGAGAATTTCAGCCCTGAAACCATGAAGGATGTGGATGCCTGGCTGAAGGAAAATGGCAATAACATGCTTTACATTTACGGACAAAACGATGCCTGGTCCGCTACCGCAGTAGATCCCGGAGACAAGACCAATGCGGTTATTATGTTCAATCCCGGAGGAAGCCATGCATCAAGAATCAGGAGTTTTCCTACCCAGATGCAGGATAGCATTTACACCGTTCTTGAGAAATGGATGGAAGCTGATTTATCGTCACAAAAGAGCAATGGAGATTGAGGGGAAACAAATCCAAATGCCGTTAAATTCAAAATTTGTAAATCATAAAATCCAAAACAGATGAAATTATCAAAAAAAATACACCTTATTTTAGGATTGTTTTTAATCTCCACATACAGCACATTTGCCTGCACTGTTATTGCTGTTGGGAAAAAGGCTACAGCCGATGGCTCGATTATTATTTCTCATACCGATACCGGGCCGGATTCACGAATTTTTTATGTGCCCGGGAAAACCTTTAATAAAGGAGATATGGTGCCCATATTCGGTGACATTCAGGATGCGAGCCTACCTTTAAATGATGATGGTAAAATTCTGGGCTACCTGCCTCAGGTTGAACAAACCTATGGCTATTTTCAATCGGCTTACTCCCACATTAACGAGTACCAGCTTGGAATTGCGGAGAGTACCACATCTCAGCGTGAAGAGCTGAAATGCACAGTAGAGAATGGCAGGCAGATTATGACCATAGAGCAGGCAATGATTTTTGCGCTTCAACGCTATAAAACTGCAAAAGAAGCCGTTCGGTTTATTGGCGACCTGATGACTACTTACGGATTTCTTCCGTCGAGCGGCGATGGCTCTGAAGCTTTAGTAATTGCTGATACCGAAGAGGCGTGGGTATTTGAAGTATTCGGTGTTGGTGCGGGCTGGACTCCCGAAAGCAAGAAACCCGGAGCTATTTGGGCTGCTCAGCGTTTAGGAGACGATCAGGCATTAATGATTCCAAACTGGAGTATCATCAAGGAGATCAATACAAAGGACAAAGAGAATTTCATGGTATCTGCTAACTATATGCAAGAGGCGATTGATCAGGGTTGGTATAATCCAAAGTCCGGGAAACCTTTTATTTGGCAGGAGGTTTATGCTCCTATACCCGAGGAGTTTGCAACCAGCCGTTATTGGTTATTTTACCACACTTTTACCCCTAATTTAAAACAGTGGCCCGATCGGATGCTCGACCCTAAAAATCCAATGAAAGGGATGGAGCCTTACTTTCAGGTAGTTGAGCCTCTTTCACTATACCCGTTCTCTGCTGCTCCGGAGAAGAAGATAAGTGTTCAGGACGTGATTGCGTTCCAACGCTCAACATTTGAGGGCACCATCTACGATATGACTTCATATCCCGAATGGCTTGTGCCGGATGGTGATGGCGGATATAGTAAGAGTCCGTTGGCAACTCCATTCCCGGGCAGCGAAATGCGTAAGCTGATTAAGCAAACCTATCGCCGTCCGGTTGCACGTCATCGCGGACATTACGGAACGGTGATGCAACTGCGCAACTGGTTACCCAATGAGATTGGCGGAGTTTACTGGGTTTATCTGGATAACCCATATTTTAGCCCATACGTTCCTATTTATGCAGGAAACCTTAATGTTGCAGAAACGTATAATATATATGACCCCAATAAGTATGATGAAAAATCGGCTCGTTGGGCAATTGATTTTGTCGATAATTTAGCAAACCTTAACTTTCAAAACATCGCTGAAGATGTTCGCAAAGTGCGCGATCCTTTTGAGGCTGAGATATTCAGCAGTCAGCAACAGATCGAAGAAAAGGCTTTAGCTCTTTATAAAAAAGATCCTAAGTTGGCTCGTGAATTTCTAACCAACTACTCAAACGACAAGATGAACAGGGTTACCGAAATGTTTTTAAATCTAAGGGATCAAATTATTACAGACTATACAAACAATCACGAATAGCATTATCAAACATTTTTTTTGAGTACGCAGAGGATCCAATGAAGTCATAATAAGGAATTTTGCGAAAGCCACTCTTAGTCTTGAGAGTGGCTTTTGTTAGATACTCTGCGCGCTATTGCATCATTTATGGTCCGTGGAATTTGTCTGCACTTTCTGTCTGATTGCGTTGGTAGGATTACTGGCAACAGCTTGGAGGTATGAAATGATGGGGATTTCATGGCAAGGAAACTATTAACCTATAAAAACCTTGCAAGCGAGCAATAAGTCTGGCAAACCACTTAAACCCCAATTTTGGGCAAGGATTTTCCTTTTCGCAGCCAAACGTTCAAGTTTTATTTCTTAGCAATTTGTTGCTTTTTCTATTTTTTCATTGTGACATACCAAAACATTCTTCATCTCTCCATGCCAATTATGAAATCCATTTCCCTGACAATCTTTGTAATCCCCACATGTTTCACATTGACCAACCTTTGTCCATGTTCTATTTCTAAATGGTTCAAATTTGTTTTGCCAAACCTCATAAAAATTGTCCTTATAAATGTTTCCTTGAGAAAAAGCCCTGTCAATATTCGGACACGCTGATATAGAGCCATCAATTAAAACGGAGCCGATATTAATTCCCGCCCTGCAGAAAAAATATGTGTCCCTGACCAATGGCTCATATTTACCAACGTAACCTTCACAGCTAAATTTAACGTCTATTTCATTACTTTTCCGGGATGCTGAAATAAAATCCAATAATTCCACAAACAGATTGTCCGTCAATAACAAATCTGGATGATGAACTGCTCTTCCAATAGGAATAATTGTAAATAATCTCCAGGCTTTAACACTTTTCTTTATCAGTAATTCTCTAATCTGGTCTAGTTCTTTTAGATTTCTTTGATTTACACAAGTAACAATATCAAAATTCAACCGGTTTGATGAGCTTGCCAATTCAATGGCTTCAATAACTTTATCAAAACTATATTCATTATTTCGCAACCAGTTGTGCGTATCTTTCAGACCATCGAGGCTAATGGTAAGTGCCCCAAGTCCAGCATTTAATAAAGAAATATGCCTTTGTTTATTATATAAATGACCATTGGATACCAACGACCATCTAAACCCTCTTTTTCTTAATTCTCTACCGCATAATTCGAGGTCTTTTCTTAAAAGAGGTTCTCCTCCGGTAAAAACAACCGTAAAGTTTTTTGGTGGATTTTTGATGGTGCCAATGGCATTTATAAAGTCCACAACTGGCATGTCTTGAAAAGAACTGTTTTTGGAACAATCGCTGCCACAATGCAAACAATTCAAATTACATCTGGTAGTACATTCCCAAAATAAGTAATTCAATTCATGAAGCTCTACCTCAGATTCTTTAAACTTTCTGAATATATATTTTTTAAGCGTTGAAATCATCTATTTTTCTTCGAGCTGTATATCCAAATAAATTGTTTCGGTTAAATCAGTTAAAACCGTATCCTGGTTTATATATATTCCGTTATGAATTGAATCAACATCTGTAAATTGAACTTTTAAGTTTTGTTTCATTTCTGTGTAAAACGAAAACAGTCCTTTTTCATCCGTGAATTCGTACTGCGAATTGTCAGCTATTGAAACTTTAATACCTTTTATTGGTAAGCCGGTGGTTTTGGATTTTACCCGTCCATCAATTACCAAATCAAGTCCATAATCCTGAGGTGTCCCATAACACGCCTGAAAAACAAACATTGCCGAGGTTAAACTTAATCCCCCGAGAATTTTTCTTAACCAGTTCCTTTTCATCACATTTCTTTTAAATTAAATGATGCAGTTAAATGTTAGTAGGCTACTTCTCACATTGATTGCAATAGGATTCGATATAAGAAACACCTGAAATAATTCCATCTTGCTACCAATGCCTTACACCTAAAACAATCACACCTTCAAAGGCACTGCTAATATAAGATTTTTTAGATTTCAAAAAGGATTTCTGGCAAATCAAAACCAGGAAATTATTGAAAAGTGTGTGTCGGGTACTTTTGAGTGCATGTCTGGCACTTTTGAGTGCGATAGCCAGCGAAAATTGACTGGAAATTTAATTCGGGATCGCTTTTATTGATAAGACTGCCACAGTGGAATTGACGGGGAAGATTGATGTGCAAACCGGATTTTGATCACCCGGGAATTCATGCAGAGCAGATGCGCCAGTAAAAAATCACAGCACGGCGTGACTTTAATTACTTTTCAGCAGAGTTTTGCTTAATACCCCCAAAATCGGATAGATTGAAGGCAATACTCAGGTAATTGGGGGAGCCAGACAAGTGATAAGCCGAGCGGGCATAGGAGAAATTAAATTTTGAAACGCGCAGGCCAAAACCCCAGGAAAATCCAACTGTTCCCCGCTTGCTCTCAATTTTCATCTCCTGACGGCGCTGGTAGTTGTAACCCAGCCTAACGCTAAAGTTTTTGGTTGGCAGGAACTCACCACCAATCACCACATGGCGCATGGCCTTATCGGCAAACTCACCGGCCTTGCTTTTCGTTTTTACTTCACCGGTGAAAGGGTCAACATTGTCTTCGGCAGGATCGTAATAAGTTAAATCCCATTTCTGAAGGTTGGTGAATAATAAAGAATATCGGAAAGGCAAATGCTCCAATCGTTTTGAGATGCCAAGCTGAATTTCAAAGGGCAATGCTTCGGTATTACCGGATGTGTAAGTGGTCAACTGCCGCCCGATATTTCGTGCAATGAGCGAGGCGGTAAAACCGGACCGGGCATGGTAAGTGCCAGAGACATCAACCCCCAATCCAAACGAATTATAGGTTTCAAAAGCTGAATAAATGGTCTTAAAATTAGCCCCAATGCTAAAGAGTGAATCCAGTCTTCTCCCCCACCCCAATACAAGCGCAAACTCGCCGGCTGAAAATTCACCGGCATCCTCGGGAATTATCCCGGTTTCATCGGTATAATCAAAGCGTCCATAGTTGATGTACTGCATGCTGGCGGCAAAGCTGCCAATGTTGTCGTAAGTACGTGAATAACTGGCAAATCCGTAGTTGATATCAGAGAAATAATCTACGAAATTCAAAGAAACGGCATTGTGCATTTCGGCATTGATCAATGAAGGATTGTTCAGTCCTATGGATAGATCATTGTCGGCAATGGCCACAAAGTTGCTACCCAGGGCGGCGACACGCGGTGAATTGGGCAGATTAAGGAAACGGTACGTGCTGGTTCCCCCTATTTGTGCTTCAGAAGAAAGAACAGAAAAAAACTGGAGAATAACAAGGATGATAACGGAAAGTCGCAGTGTCACGTGTGTGGTTTTAAATAATTGGTTTAGCCATGTAATGCAGATGCAATAATATGGATTTCAAACGCTGTTGTTTCATTAATATTGTAAAACAGGCGACAAATGGGATAATTTTCTACTAAGCCATGAGATAATCAAACAATCAGGGCTGCAATAAAAATAAAAAAGCATCGCCGGAAGCGTTTGAATTCCCCCGGCGAAGCCACAAAGTTCCAGTGTTATTTACCAACTTGTTTCCGTATGAGGTTTAAGGCACTTCCTGCCCTGAACCACTCGATCTGTGCTTCGTTGTAGGTATGGTTTGCCCTGAATGTGTCATTGCTTCCGTCGGAATGTTCCAAAAGGATGATTAATGGAGAACCAGGTTTAAAATCGGACAGACCAATCACAGAAATAACATCGTTTTCCCGGATTTTGTCGTAATCGGCTTTATCTTCAAAGGTAAGGCCTAACATTCCTTGTTTTTTCAGGTTTGTTTCATGAATACGGGCAAATGATTTTACCAGCACCACCTTCACAGCCAGGTGCCTGGGCTCCATGGCTGCGTGTTCGCGCGAGGATCCTTCGCCATAATTTTCATCACCCACCACGATTGAATTCAAGCCGGCAGCTTTATACTCTCGCGCCACCGCAGGTACCGTGTCATATTTACCTGAAATTGAATTCAGTACGGAGTTGGTCTGATCATTGAAATAGTTGAGTGCTCCTATCAGCATATTGTCCGAAATGTTATCCAGGTGACCACGAAAGCGCAGCCACGGCCCGGCCATGGAAATATGGTCGGTGGTGCATTTCCCTTTGGCCTTAATCAATAACTGCATGCGGATATAATTCGTTTCATTCCATGCAGGGAATGGCTGCAAAAGCTGCAGGCGGTTTGAGTCAGGCTTCACTTCCACTGATATTGACCTTCCATCCTCAGGAGGCGCAACATAGCCCGGATCTTTCACTTCAAAGCCGTTTGGCGGGAGCTCCAGGCCTTCAGGCAAATCAAGGGAAACCCATTCGCCACCTTCGTTCAGAAGCTTATCCGTTAATGGATTAAATGTCAAGGAACCAGCAATGGTCATGGCAGTTACCATTTCGGGAGATGCCACAAATCCATGTGTATTTGGATTTCCATCGTTCCGTTTGGCAAAATTCCTGTTAAAGGAAGTGATGATGGAATTTTTCCGTGTGGGATCATCTGTATGCCGCTTCCATTGACCGATGCAAGGACCACAGGCATTGGCCATAACCACGCCGCCAATGTCCTCGAAAGCTTTGAGCAGTCCATCACGTTCTGTGGTGTAGCGGATTTGCTCCGATCCCGGCGTAATAATAAATTCGGTCTTAACCTTCAGCTTTTTTTCTTTGGCCTGTCGGGCAACTGATGCCGCGCGGGTCAGATCCTCGTAGGATGAATTGGTGCATGACCCTATCAAACCCACTTCCAGTTTAAGGGGGTAATCCTTTTCCTTCGTAATTTTTACGAAATCAGAAATAGCGTATGCTGCATCCGGAGTGAATGGTCCGTTGATGTGCGGTTCAAGTTCCGAAAGGTTGATTTCGATTACCTGATCGAAATATTTTTCAGGATGCTGATTTATTTCTTCATCGGCACGCAAATCAGCAATAATCTGATCGGCCATTTCAGCAATTACAGCCCGGCCTGTTTCTTTAAGATAAACGCTCATTTTCTGATCGTATCCAAAGATGGAGGTGGTTGCCCCAATTTCAGCGCCCATGTTACAAATGGTCCCTTTTCCGGTGGCGGAAATGGAATCAGCGCCTTCGCCAAAATATTCTACAATGGCACCGGTACCGCCTTTCACGGTGAGAATTCCGGCAACTTTCAGGATTACATCCTTGGCAGAGGTCCAGCCATTCAGGCGACCGGTGAGTTTAACACCAATCAGTTTTGGCATTTTCAGCTCCCAGGGCATACCGGCCATAACATCCACAGCATCGGCACCGCCAACGCCAATGGCAATCATTCCCAATCCACCGGCGTTCACCGTGTGTGAATCTGTTCCAATCATCATCCCACCGGGAAAAGCATAATTTTCGAGCACCACCTGATGGATGATGCCTGCACCGGGCTTCCAAAAGCCAATGCCATACTTGTTGGATACAGTTTGTAGAAAGTCAAAAACTTCTTTGTTTTGTCCGAGGGCGAAATCAAGGTCAGCTTTTGCCCCGGTTTGAGCCTGAATAAGGTGGTCGCAATGAACCGTAGAAGGAACCGCGGTTTTGCTTCGGCCGGCATTCATAAATTGAAGCAAAGCCATTTGCGCGGTTGCATCCTGCATGGCAACACGGTCGGGCGCAAAGTTCACATAATCGCTTGCCCGCTTATATTCCTGCTCAGGCAATGCCTCAAAAAGATGGGCATAAAGAATTTTTTCGCTCAGGGTCAGTGGCCGGCCGGCAAGTTTGCGCGCCGCTTTAACCCGCTCAGGCAATGTTGCATATACCTGCTTAATCAGATCAAGATCAAATAACATAATTCGCTTTTAACTAAGTTGGTTAGAAAAATATCAGGCCTGCAATTCAACTGAATGTAAAATCACATTCAGCAAAAACCATGAAGAAAGTTTAATAATAAAACCCCTTTATATCGTCAATGGCATTAACATTTTAAAAAAGATAAAGTTTAGGGAACAATACCTGAATCATGATGTACCTCCACCTTTATCTCCCACAAAATAATCGTCCTTATCTTTAAAAAGAACATTAAACGTGGTGAGTGAACCGTAAATGCGGGTAATGTACTGCTGAATATTTACCTTATCCTCATCACTCATTGCGCTGGAGTTTACCCTTTGCTCCATTACCCTGAGGCGGTCGCGCACCATCACAATTTTATGAAAGAAGGCATCTATAGGGATTTCCTTTTCTTTTAGGGAAGTATCACCGGGATACAACACCATGCGGCCTCCAATCCATTTCTGGCCAAGGGGAACCGTTTCCTGCAAATCGGTAAACCGGCGGAGAACCCTTATGAGGCTTTTCTCCATTTTTTCATAGGTTGCCAGATCCGAAGGCGTTTCCACGGCTTCCATAACCCGAAGTCCGGGAAAATCGCGCTGTATGATTCTGGTTCCATTTTCAATAAAGGTAATTTCCCAGGCATCACTACGCACCTGTATTATGACACCTTTTCCAAATTGCGGATGCTCAACCCGTGAGCCAATGCCCAATATTAACTCTTCCATTTTTGTGCTGATCTTGATTTAGAAATATTTAACAATTCATCATGAATTTTAAGCACCTGGGGCAGAACGATATCAGAGTCACAGTTGTGAATTACAAAATCGGCCTTTTCAATTTTCAGGTACTCTGGCCATTGATTTTCAATGCGTGAAAGAACTTCTTCACGTTTAAACCCGTCGCGCATAAGTACCCTTTGAATACGCTCTTCTTCAGGTGCAGCAACAACAATAATCAAATCAAACAGGGTATAAAATCCGGATTCAAAAATAATAGCAGATTCCTGAATTACATAAGGATGCGCTGCGTTTTGCTCAACCCATCGCGTAAAATTGGTCCTGACCCTTGGATGTATAATTGCATTCAGCCCTTCAAGCTTTTCGGGATTGCCAAATACCTTCTCAGCAAGAACCCTGCGGTTAATCGTGCCTTCGGGCGTAAGAACAACTGAACCTGCAAGGGCAACGACCAGGTCAATAACATCTGGCTCTTCCAAAAATTTTTTCGCCTCAATGTCAGCAATATATACAGGTGCCCCCAATGTTCTGAAGACACTTGCAACCGTGGATTTTCCACTTCCTATACTTCCGGTGAGGCCAATCTTTAACATGAGTTCAACATTGTGAATACAAACCTACATTAAAAAAATGAATTATCAAGAAGGAAAAAGAAATTTCTAATTTCAAATTTCAAATTTCTAAATTCTAAACACAAAACACAAAACACAAAACAGCTAAACCCTAACCCCTGTTAACATGATATTTGGGGCAAATTTATTGATAGGAATTTTAATCGTTTTCACTTCTTTAAAAAAGCTTCTAAATTGTTTTTCGAGATGTTCCAGTTCGTTGGCAGTTTCCTTGTCAGAAACCAATTTATTAAATACCAGTTTACCTCCGGGACTGAGGCAGCGATAAATTTCTTTAATAAAACAGTCGTGCATGAATTTTTCAGGAACTTTATCATCAATATAAATATCAACAACAATGAGGCTATATTGCCTGTCACAGTTTTGAATGAATTCACAGGCATCATCAATCACAAGATCAATGTCAGTTAACTTTTTCAGATCAAAGTGCTCCTGCCCGGCTTTTATCATCATTTCATCCAGCTCAACCCCGGTTATTGGATTGGACAGGTTTCGTTCCTTTCGGAGAATGGATGCCACACTGCCCGCTCCAAAGCCGAGAATAAGAATGGTTGCTTCTTCGGTAAGTTGAGGCGGATCGAGGTTAAAATAGCGTCGGAAAGCATCATGCAGCGGACCGAAAGAATAGTTTACACTCCCCGCATTTATCTGATAACGCCCGTTAATCAGGCAAACCTCTATATCTGGGCCAACCTTACTCGGGTAGTGTGCTATGAGTTGTTCGCCAGCGAAACTGCTCAGATAATGAAAAGTGTCTTTAATTTTTGACATATATTATGGCAAAGTCAATTGTAAAAGTAATATAGAATTAGACCCTTAAGAAGATTACAAAAATACAGAAGATTGGGTTAATCCTTTTAAAGGCCAAATACGGTTTTATCCGCTTCAAGGTAATGGGCTAAAACCTGATGTTTTATTTTTTGCACTTTACCTTTTCAACATGGGGTTGCAACCCCTTGTTTAGTGATTATCTATAAACTCCCATTCGTATTGTTAAAACGCCTGTTTCAAAAGTAAAAATGACCGGAACATAACCGATCATTTCTATTCAGGCCCTTAAAAATTCTTCATTTATCTGATCAGGGTAACGCTATTGCGGTATTTAATGGTTCCAAGATCGTTAACATCGCCAATAATATCAAAGGATAGCGACCACAGGTAAATTCCAGGGATTGCTGCCTGCCCTTTTCGTGTCCCATCCCATTCTTCGGTAAAATTGTTCGTTTCCCAGATTTTCTCTCCCCAAACATTAAAAACTCTCAGGTTAAAATTCTCAATGCCATCACTTGGACCATAAGCGAAAAAGGTATCGTTCAATCCATCGAAATTGGGTGTGAAAGCCGTTGGCAAGGAAATAGCAAGTGAAATCACCTTTAAGGTATCACTGTTCTGACAACAATTTATGTCTTCGATAAGGACAGAAATATCACCTGCCTTGTCTAGCTCAAATAGCTGGTTATTGCTCCCATCCTGCCATTCATAGGCAAACATACCTTCACCGGCATCTAAGGGCACCCTGGAGCCAGGGAAAAGGTACATACTATCGCCTTTTGCCTCAAAACTTTTGGGGGGCAATGGATTAATCAGCACCGGAATGGTTGTTTGAAACAGCTCCCCATCGAAAGTCTCGGTAAGGGTGACATTGTATTGTCCGGGTGCTGAAAAAACATGGAAAGGATTTAGGCCCAAACCTTGCTCAGAATTTCCCGCATCGCCAAAATCCCAGACTGCTTCATCAATATTACTAGTATTTAGCAAGGAAAACATGGTTTCATCGCCTTCACATTTTGTGTCAAAATCAATGGCTGGAATGTCAAAATAACTCTGAACAAAATTGGGCATACCGTTCAATGTTTTTTTAGCACCTAGATTTAACCCATCCTGATTGTATTTACACGACCTTCCCGGCCTGTTTGGGTTTTCAATAACTCCCAGCGTATTTTTTTGATAACGGGTCACATAAATCTTTCCATCCCGTGCAAGTTGCATGGCCGATACATCGGCATCGAGCGGCGCTTCGTTCAGCAACTCCGATTGTCCGGCATTTACTACGTCGTATTGAAACAATTGATTATCTAAACCAGTTGATAAATTCGCAATGGTATAATATAGTTTGGTACCATCAGGGGAGAATTCAACATAATAGGGGCCCCGATCAGGGTTAAAAAGTGAAGGACTTATTGTTTTTGGATTACTTACCAGCCCGGTATTGTTGTCAAATGAAAAAACCTCGATCACCCCATTTCCAAAAGAAGCATAAGCAATTTTATCGCCTTTGGGCGACAATTTCATAGCCCCTAAATATTCTCGTTTATTATAATCGCCATCAATAGCCAGGCCTGTAGAACTAACTACCGCCGTTTGATTTACCCCGGAAGAATCTACCAAAAAAGCATGAAAACTGTTGTTATTTAACCCATGAGTTACTACCCAATAATCTGTTCCATTAGCATGTTTCACCCCGGAAATCATTTCAGCACTTTCCGAAAGCAACTGAATATCACGCTCAGAGGTAACTTCACCCTGATTGTCATTTAATGAAACGTCAACGCGTGAATAGTTAAAACCACGGGTATAGCCAAAGGCAGGAGGATAAACCAAATCTGTTGTAAAAATATAATAGTCTTTCGTGGAACCCGGCCGGGGCACAATCAGGGATGACTGGGTTGAGCCCAGATCACCACTAAGATTTGGACCGGCATTTATAACTGCGTGATTGCCATTCCATACTTTTATGCCATCTGTATAAAACAAAAGTTTTCCGCTTTCATCTGAAATAGCAGCAGTACCCTTGCCTGCTAACAAATTTTCTACAGTGGGGGGATTCAGCGCAACTCCGCCATCAGTGAATTTTAACCCAACATTCTGAAAAAACAGCCAGTTGTCCGCCTGATGAGGCGTTTGAAAGGAACACCTGGTGGGTTGGGCAAAAAGACCTGTCAGTGAAAACGAAAGTATAGCAAGTAAAAATATTCTCATTGATTCATTATGGTATTAGGTTCTTAATCCAGCGCTGCAAACATAAGGAAAACTTTCCTTGTCCATTGCTATTCCGCAATAATCAGTGATTTGTAAATCAAGTCATCGTTGCCGAAAAGTTTAATGAAATAAACCCCTGCAGAAAATGCACTAAGATCAATGGATATATCCTTTCGGCTTGTGGATTGCAGTTGAATAGATTGCGAAAACAAGCGCTTCCCAGGCATTGAATAAACCTCAAGCGACAGTTCGCCTTTTAAGTCTGACAATATAACATTGAATTTCCCATCCCGCGAAGGATTGGGATAAACAATCATTCTGTTGTCATGTTGCAATTCATCAACGCCATAACTACAATTTTGAAAGGTGAAGTAGGCGGTAATTTCACTATCGTCAGCGCAACCTGTTTCAATATTGGTTACGGTAACCTGGTAATATTGCTCATCAAAACTCAGTCCCGAGGTACTGATTTTAATACTTTGATCCGATGAGCCATTGCTCCATATATATTCCTGGCCAGGGTTGCCTGCATCAAGGGTAACTGTATCATATACACAAATACCAATCTGCCCGTTACCCAAATTCTGAACCTGTGGATCATCATAAGGAATAAGATCAATTAAAGGCAACGGATTTACCGTTACAGTAACCTGTCCGGTTGCAGTGTTGAATCCATCGTTAACCACAACAGTGTAAAATGTTGTTGCCAGCGGTGAAACCTCCGGTGCTACTTCATGGGAAGAGAAGCCATCGGTGCCTGTCCAGGTATATGAAACATAAGTGTTTGAACCTCCACCGGGAACTGCCTTCAATACAGCCGTATCCCTGAGACAAATTACCGGGTTCGTGGTCATGGGATTCACTTCAAGTTCTGTGCCGGTAATGGTTACTTCTGCTTCCGCACCCGAAACGCATCCATTGTTATCCGTAACTGTAAGGATAAAATTTTGCGATTGGTATAAATTGGTGGTTTCAGTTTGCGAAGCATAAGGATCTACAACCTTTGAACCGGGTTCCCAAACATAGGTAAATGGCTGAGCGCCGCTAATAATATTGGAGCTAAGGGTAGTAGTAGTGCCGTGTAACACTGGCTCAACCGGTTGAATCCCTACTTCAGGCAATGGATGCACTACTACCAGAATTTGGGCATTGAACGTGGTATAATTATCATAAACTTTTAGCTTATAAGTTGTACTTACCAGCGGCTGAACCGTAATATTCTGCAAAGTAGAATTGGTTCCCGGGGGTTCGGAGGTCCAGGTATAGTCATAATTACCAGAACCTCCGGTTGGTGTGGCATTCAATAAGGTAGAACCACCTATACAAATTTCAGAAGGACTGGCCACAATGTTTGTCGTGAGTGGACCACCAGTAATTGTAACCGTCATCGCATCCGATTTCTGACATCCATTTTCCAGATCGGTAGCTGTTAATGTATAATTTGTCGATTGCTCAAGCAATGAAGTGGTAGGCACTAGCACTGCCGGGTTGTCCACTTTATCGGCAGGCACCCATTGGTAGGTATGACTTCCCGACCCGCCAGAAGCGGAGCCATTAAGCTGGGTTGTGGTGCCAAATGGAATTGTTTTATCATCACCAGCGTTTACCTGAGGGGTTGGATTAACCGTTACAGGAAGAGTAAGTGAAGCCACGCAATTGGTATTTGAAGTCAAGTTCAGGGAAATGTCAAAATTACCTGCATTTGCATACACATGCACCGGGTTTTGAACCGTAGAAGATGAGGAACCATCGCCAAAATTCCAGTTCCAGGAGGAAATGCTTCCGGAGGCAATGGAGGATTGATCGGTGAAAGTGACTTGCTTACCCGAACACAAGGTTGATGTAGTAAATTCTGGCTCAGGCATAGGTCTTACTGTAACAGCAGCCTGACCGGAAGTAGAGCCTGAACAGCCCAGATTGGTGATCGCATTAAGTGTATAGATTGTATTTTGCGTGGGTTTTACCCAAAAAGTATGTGGTGAAGTTAAAAATTGCACAAGGGTTGGCACTCCACCGCCAGTCCCAATGGAAGCGGTATAAGGTGCAGGTCCGGTAGCAGTAACGGTAAGTTGCGTTGAATCGCCCTTGCATATGGAAGCATTTCCCGTAAGAGCAAGTGTTCCCACAGGAGGATCAACAACCGTAACCTCTGTCGTGGTGGGATCGCTGGTTTGGCCATCCACGGTAATGGTAAGTGAATAAACACCTCCGTTTACATATTGCGCATTGGGCACCTGCGGATTTTGCTGACTACTGATAAAACCATTTGGCCCTGACCACTGGTAGGTAGCACCTCCCACTAAGGCAGCATTCAGTTGAATGGTTTCGCCCACACATACCGGAGAGTTGTTGGTAGCTGGTGGAGGCAAAATCGTGCAATCGGTGGTTCCGGTACCAGCGGTTTTCTCAAAAGTAATATTACCCGGATCATTATCATAGTTAATGATTAGCAGAATAAAATATTGTCCGTTTTGTCCATTGGTGATGTGTGCATTCTCTATAGATGCGCCAGAATAACTGCAATCATGCAAATTGCCGGAAGGATAAAAGCCGGGACTAGTAGTATTGTTGGGGCAATTAGAACAATTTGCAGTGAGCTGCGAAGTACAAGGTGCAACAGGATCATTAAATGGCCCCCATAAAGCAAAATCAATATCAAGGCTTCCACCATTGGTCTTAGTGCCTATCATCTTTATAGTTATATCTCCAGGATCATCAATCTTCATATGATACCATGCAGGATTAGGTCGTATGTAACCCAGGCATCCATAATTGGGACCTGCTTCTGGATTTCCCGTATTTACACCTGCAGGAAAATCATAGACCGTTCCAGTACAAAAAGGCAATGACTTGTGGCAGGAATCACTTTGTACACCACGCATAGCCCCACCTAAAATATAATTCAGCGTACCTTCCCCATGAATATCTTCAATGGATGCCAATAAGGAACTTTCAACCTCCTTGTCGTATTTTTCATCCAAATCTATGGCTTCAACAAGGCATTCCTGAATTATGGACTTCATTTCAGAAATACGCTGATCAGGACTTGCCGGGGTTATCAATAATTTCGCACTTAGTTGCGTTGAAATATTTAAAGCCTTTTTAGTATGCAAAGCATGATAAAACCATGATCTGACAAAACCATCCTCTATCGCGAGCAGATCAATTGAAAGGCTATCTGCAGATTCACTTTTAATAATGGATTCATAACTATCAATTACTGTATCCTGTGCCCGCACTTCCGGCGCAAACAGAATGGAAATTAGAAATGCAAAGAAAATTGATTTAATAAAAGCTGATTTTTGTAAAAACTGTTTCATCCTGATTTTTTTTTGACACTATTATCCCAACCACATATTTTGGCAATGCACGGCCATCTGAAATAACAGATTGAGCCTGTAACACGATCTTATTGAACAACAACACTCAACATTTACGGTAAAGGGCACCGCAAATGACCCCATGAGTGATTCCTGAATAAATGCCGTTGGTTAATGCCCCAAATATAGAAACAAATTCGATGCAATCGCCTTTTTTCATGACAATCATAGGGGAAAATTATTGTTTATGAAGAAATAAATTGACAGTACGAGCGCCAATATCACCTCTATTTTTTAATGCTTTTAAAAGTAGGAAGGTTATGTACTATATAATTGACGGGTACAACCTTCATAAACGCTTAATGAAGTTAAAAACTTCACACGCAGCATCTTTTTAGTTCGAAATTATTACGGGTTGGCAAATAATTCCATCTTTACCAATAACCTTCAGGATGTATAGACCTTTTGCCAGATGCCTGAGATCAAGGTTGACTTCATTTTGGTATTTAAGTTGGCCATTAAGGGACTGTTTATGCATTAGATTGCCCATTGTTGAAGTGATTTCCAATAAATCCCAGCTCTTGTCTTCATCAAGTTTCACCATAAAAACACCATCATGGGATGGATTGGGATAAACCAGTAATTTGGGCCTTGCTGAAGGCTCTTCGACACCGTAACTGCAATTTTGGAAGGTGAAGTAAATCGTAAGACTATCCTTTGAATGGCAACCTGTTGACAAATTGGTAACGGTTACTTTTGATGTTTTGGCGTCAAAGCTGAGGCCTGAGGTGCAAACCATAATTTGTTGTTCAGTTGAACCGTTGCCCCAAAGATAACCCATGCCAATATTTCCAGCATTCAACACAATGGTATCATAAACACAGGCGCCAATTTCTAACGGATTTAATTCAACAATACGCGGATCGTCAGGAATTAAGCTGATCTCGGGCAGTGAATTAACCACCACGGTAACTTCCCCGGTTACATGATTAAACCCATCATAAACATCCACCGTATAGGTTGTTGATGTTTCAGGTTTAACCATAGGCGTATTTTCCTGAGATGTAAAACCATCAGATCCAGCCCATTCGAATGACAGGTAATTGTTTGAACCACCACCTGGAATGGCGCGCAGAATTGTTGAATCATTGAAGCAAATAACCGGATTATCAGCGACCGGATTTACCTGAAGTGGCCCGCCTGAAATTGAAATTTCAACCTGATCATTTGACATGCAACCTTTGCTGTCAGTTACCTGTAAATCAAATAATTGAGATGCAAATAAATTAGTGGTAGGTGTTGCTGGCATTGTTGGCGCCAAAACCAGGCTTGTAGGCGCCCATAAAAAGGTATAGGGAGGCGCTCCTCCGGTAACGGTTGAGTTTAGTATTGTGCTCATCCCGTTGTTTATGGTTTGATCTGACCCTGCATTTGTAAATGGCAGTGGATTAACAATGACCGAAACCTGTGCATAAAATGTAGTAAAACCATCATAAACCTGCAACTGGTAAGTAGTATTCACGGCTGGAATTACAGTTACATCTTTCAGGGTAGAATTAAATCCCGTTGGTATAGAAGTCCAGGTATAGGTATAATCTGATGAGCCACCCGAAACGAGTGCCGAAAGAAACGTACTCTGCCCCAAACATATTTCGCTGGGAGAAGCTGTAATAGAGGCATTCAAAAGACCTCCGGTTACTGTTACTGTAACCTGATCATCGTCCTGGCAGCCATTCCCATCGGTAACCGCTAGCGAAAAATTGGTTGATACGTTCAACGTAGTGGTGTTGGGATTGGCTATAGCGGGATTGTCAACCATGCCAGATGGTTCCCAGTAAAAGTTATAATTGCCATCACCCGAGGTAGCACTGCCATTAAGTTGTGTATAGGTTCCGTTGGGAATGGTAAGCGTTTCACCCGCATTGGCCAGTGGCAATGGCCAAACCATCACAGTAACATTAGAGGAAACAGTATTAAAACCATCCCAAACCTCCACCTGATAAGTCGTTGTTTGAATAGGCATAACCGTAATGGTTTGATTCTGACCAAGCAACACCCCGTTCAGATACCAGGAATACTGATAATTACCAGCATTCCCGCCACTTACCTGAACACTCAACACACTCGAAGCACCGGAACAGATGGCAGGTGGTACAGCGGATGAAATCGCTGACATTTGTCCACCAACAACCGTAATAATTACATTATCAGGCAAACTGACACAACTGTATGAATCAACAACCGTAAGCGAAAAGGTGGTGGTTTCGATTAACGGAACAGTAGTAGGATTCTGAATACCGGCATTTACCAATTTATTGACGGGCTGCCACTGCCAGGTAAACATACCCTGCGGGCTACCACTACCCGAAAGAATGGTTGAAGTGTTAAAATCTATCTGCTTATCCGGACCTGCATTGGCCAGGGGCAACTGATGGACCACAACAGTTACCGTTCCGGTGAAAATTGAAAGCCCATCGGAAACTTCAACAGTGTAAGTGGTGGTAATCGAAGGGGTTACCTGTGGGGATTGCTGGGCAGAAAACAAATTCCCATTTTGATACCAGGAGTAAGAATAGCTTCCTTGATTTCCTCCATAGCCCTGGGCATGGAGCTGGGAGGAAGCACCTGCACAAATTTGGGATGGGGTTGCCGTAACGGACGCGGTGAGTGGTGAACCCTGCACTTCAACAAACACTTCGTCCTGATAAGTGCATTGAGTGCCGGTTTTTGTAACGGTAAGCTCAAAAACCCTGCTTTCGGTAAGTGGAAGGGTTGTTGGGCGCATCACGTTAGGGTTAACCAAAAGCCCGGCTGGTTCCCAGTGAAACTGAAAACCGGACGTACTACCGGCAATGCCACCTTTCAGCACAATTACAGCGTTATTAAGCACCGTAGTATCGTTACCAGCAAAGACTTGTGGATCTGCCAAAATATTTACATTCAATACAGAAGAAACTCCCCCCGCACCACAGGCATTTTGCGCAGCAACCTTAAGCTGGGCCGTACCAGTGAAAGCCGCTGACCAGTTTACTGAAACAGTTGAGGTTGATCCGATTACTGTTCCGGCATTGGAAGGAGTTAATGTCCATTGATAGGATAGCGCGTTGGCCACTGGAGGAACACTATAATTTCCTGATTCACCACTCTGGCAAAAGACTACGGGCCCTGCTGGAACGCTGCAGGTTCCGGGAAGTTCTGACACTACAACATCAAGGGCTTGCGACCAGCCAGAATTTCCACATGAATTGACTGCCCTTACTTTTAACTGAGCAGTTCCATAAAATCCTCCTGCCCAGTTTATACTAATGGTTTGTCCGTTACCTGAAATAGTTCCTGCACCAGAAGGCTGAAGCATCCATTCGTATGATATAGCATTTGCTGAACCGCTGGTCGTGTATTGTGTAGGTTGACTTCCCTGGCAAAGTGCATCAGGACCGCTTGGTTTTCCGGTTTCTGAAGGCACCGACAATACATTTACTTCAAGTAACGGGGAAACCGGACCGCTTCCGCAAAGGTTAACCGCGCCAACACCAATAAAGGCCTGACCACTGAATTGAGGACCCCAGTTTACCATAACATTCACACCATTCCCGCTTATGGTTCCGGCACCTGCAGGATTTATAAACCATTCATAACTTTGTGCACCGGGAATTGGAGTGGTAGAATACGGTGTATTGGGCGCATCCATGCATAAGGAAGTTGAGCCCTGTGGAATACTTGCCTGTGGCAGTGGGCTTACCACAACAACTTCTGTGGTTGTAGGTTCACTGGTACTGCCATTCACGGTGATGGTGAGTGAATATATACCAGCGTTTGCAAGTTGAGCATTGTTAATTACCGGATTTTGTTGATTGCTGTTAAAGCCCGCGGGACCTGTCCAATGATAGGTCGCATTGTAAACATTCGCCGCTGACAACTGAATTGCCTGCCCAATACATACCGGAGAATTGTTCGAAGCAGGTGGGGGCAAAATGGTGCAATCGGTGGTGCCATTGCCTGAAGTTTGCTGAAAGGTGATATCGCAAGGATCATTTGAATAATTTGTTATTACAAGAATGTAATATTTACCAGCTATTGCGGCTGGAATTTCAGCATATTCCGTAGTTACATAAGAAAAACTACAATCAATTACTTTTGAACTTGTAAGTCCTCCATTCGCATTGTTCATCGGACAGGGAACTACCGGATCATCAAATGGGCCCCATAAACAAAAATCAATGTCTTCTTCCGGGGAACTTGACATTTTAATGGTGATAGAACCCGGAGTGCCAATCTTCAAATGATACCAGGCAGGATTGGGCTGGGTATAAAGACAATCGTAGTTCGGGCCAAGCTGCGAAGTCGTACTTGTTCCTGCTGGAAATGTATAAATGGTCTCGGTGCAAAATGGCATAGAAACATGACAGGAATCGTTAGGGGTTTCCCTATTCCCTTTTAATGCATACGTTTCAAGCCAGGCACCGTGTTTTTCTTTTAGGGAAACTATTATGCTGGTTTCTTCTTCCTTGTTGAATTTCTCTTCATCCACTGAAATCTTATCATAAATAGATTCTATTTCACCATAAACTGACTCAAATTTATCTTTAAAGGGATAAATATGAATTACGCCAGCTTCCTCTGTAGCGACAACTTTAGCCTCTTCCAATTTAAGCAAATCGCTTAACAGCACCATCCTAAAAAAATAGGAATGACCCATCAAATCCACCTTGATGAACGCATGTTCAGTCCCGGGATTTATGATTTGCTGACCAGAGACCTCATGAAAGGGGATAAAATAAAGAATACAGGTAAAAACAATAGAAGTTAAAACCGACTTCAGGTTAAAACCTCCTCGGGTAGTAAGAATTGGCTGCTGCATAGTTTATCACAGATTAAAAACCATTGAAATTTTAAAAAGAACAGCATCGCCTCATAAGTTACACGAGTAAAAATAGACATTTCTGGAAGTCAGGTTAGCAGGGCAATACATTAAATTACCTGTCGCTTTATGTGTCAAAAATATGAATTTACCGATGCTATTCTACACAAATGTTAAAATATTGTTAATAGCCTGATTTGAAGATACTAACCAGGGAGAAATGCTAAAATAAGTATCAATGAAATAGGCGTTAAATAATTCGTTTCGATTCTTTTTCACGAAAAATAAGTAAGTTTGCGTAATCAATTGAACATTTTTGCGTTTATACCTTCAAATTAACTCAGGCATAATGTTGAAACAAACATTCAAATACCTCCAGGTCTCCACCTTTTTTATACTGACCTTATTTTTATTTGCCCAATGCAAAAAAGATGAAACCAACTCTAAGAACCATTTACCGGTTGCGGCTTATGAAGTCAATACATACCGGGGCGATGTGAATACCGTTTTCCAGTTTGATGGAAGTATGGTCAGCGATGAAGAAGACCCTGTTGAACAGCTCGAAATCAGATGGGGTTGGCAAAATAATGGAACTTACAACACTGAATATTCAACCACCAAAACCATAACCCACCAATACAGTCAGAGCGGCTTGTATTTCCCGGTATTGAAAGTGAGGGATACAAAAGGTATGGTGGACTCCATCAAAAAAATGGTGGTTGTTGTGCTTGATCTCAACAACCAACCGCCTAATGATCCAATCAACATTTCACCGCCCGATTGGCAATCCTGGATGGACCCCTCTGTGATTTTCAAGTGGAAATGCACTGATCCCGAAGGTGATGATCTTACCTTTGACCTATGGCTCGGAGAAACCGAAACTACTATAAAATCTGTACAGACAGGGGTAACCAACTTTGAGATCGTTAATAATATCAAGGTTTATAGCACCACCATTACCGGATTGAAATTAAACCAAACCTATTTCTGGCGTGTATATGCCCGCGATCCTGCCGGGAATTATACCCCGGGCCACATCTGGAGGTTTTCAACACGGCCCGAATAAATGTCGGCAACCGTTTCGTTAAAATACCTGCTGTTTTTCCCACTGATAATCATAGGGCATTGGCTGTTTGCTAATGATTTCAGGATAGAAGGAAAAATTGATGGGATTGACGGCAGCAAAGTTTTCCTGCAGGAATTTCAGGGTGCAGAAAGTCAGCTCATCGACTCAACCTTTGCGGACGAGGCCGGAAATTTTTCTTTCAATATGCCTTCAGGCAAAGCATCCGGCCAATATCGACTGATATTTTCAGAACGCAGGTTTCTTGACCTGATTTTTAACAAAGAAAATATCTCATTCAGCACCAACCTGGCGCATTTGATTGATGATATGATGGTTACCGCTTCTGCAGAAAATCAGTTGTATTACCAATATTTAAAATTTCGGGTAAAAAGCCAGAAGAAGATTTCGGAACTTAAAAAACAGTTTTACGTTTACGATAGTACCCATGCCTTCTTCAGGGAATTGAAGAAAGAATACAATAGCCTCATTGCCCAGGAAAAAGAATTCACTGAATATCTGATTCGTAGCAACCCCGGGCTGTTTGCAGTAAAACTTATCCGTATCGACCGCGAGCCCAACCCCAATCCTACATGGAATTCAGCAAAAAAGAACCAGTGGGTTTTTGATAACTTCCCCACCTGGTTTGTTCTCAACGATACTGCTTTACTGCGCACCAACGCGGTTTCGGCCAAAATCATTGCCTATTTGTCTGTAGCTCTATCCTTGCAAAACAATCCCGATAGCCTGAACCGTGTATTAAGAATTGCTTCCTTCCGGCTGCTTGCAGCAACCAGTGAAAGTGAAACGATGTTCCGTTTTATGCAGCAATACCTAACCATCGGATTTAAAAAGCTAGGCTATACTGACATCGAAGGAACCATCGCTGAGATTCCTTACCCATGCTGCCCCTGCGATGTTGTGGAGAATTTAGATTTAAGCTTAAAGACGAAAAAGGTGAAAATACCCACCGATATTTCACTAAAAGACCTTAAAGGTGAAACAATTAAAATACCCTTGCGAAAGACGGAAACACACCTGTTATTCAATGCACCCGGATGCAAATGGGGTGATTTAATGGTTGAATATTTTGATAAGAGTTTGAATGAGTTTTCGGTTGTTAGAAGCCTCAGGATCATCTATAAAGAAGGTGAAATACCCACATTTGAGAATCCCCGGGGTCCTGTTTATTTTATTTCGGACAAAAATCTAAGCAATATGCTCAAATCAGTTGGCATAAACCAGCGTCCATTGCTGATTACGATTGATGAAGAGGGAAATGTTACGAAAACAGTCACCTCATGGCTGGAGTTAATGTAAACTAAGCATCATTCCGACCAACCGCTTGCCAGAATATCCACCAGATGAATGGTTTTGATGGGCAAATTTTGTTTTTTGATGTAGGCATCCATCTGCATCAGGCAGGATGAGTCGGTTGAAACAATAAATTCTGCACCTGTTTTGAGGGCAAGATTTACTTTATGGGCCGTCATAGCAACCGATATCTCCTCATTTTTTACCGAGAATGTTCCACCAAATCCGCAACAGGTATGGGTTTCTTCCATTTCCACCAGTTTGATTCCCCGAACAAAACTGAGCAATTGCCGTGGCTCATCCTTCAATTTATATTCCCTTAGTGCGGCACAACTATCGTGATAAGTTACCGTGTGGTTAAAAGTTGCGCCTATATCCCTGATTTTAATCACATTAAATAGAAAATCACTCAATTCAAAAATATTCTTTTTCAGCAATCGGTATTCATTGTGCAGAGAGGAGTTGTAAAACATTTCATCGTAATAATTCCGCACCATTCCCACACATGAGGCCGAGGGCGCCACAACATACTGACAATCCCTGAAATCGCGGATAAATTTTTCGCCCATCGATCGGGCATGATCCCAAAAACCACTATTAAAGGCAATCTGTCCGCAACAGGTTTGATTTTTATTGTACCTTACATCCACACCGGACTTTTCAAGCACTTTTACCATATTATACCCTGTTTCAGGATAAAGCTGGTCAATAAAACAAGGGATAAAAATATCAACAACCATCAATATAAAATTTGAACAAACCTACATCATATTGGCATCAAATACAAAAAAACGAAGGCCATCGATTTCGGAACAAAACAAATGGGTATAAATTCCTGAAGATTATCGGGCAAATAACTTCATAATCAGCCACTAAAACCAGCGTGAATTATTCAGCAAGACGGTCAAAATCGGTATAACGAAACAGCGCTTCCCTCACCAGGGCAGTTTCACATTTTTGCCCCTCAACCGAATTACCAATATTTTTAAGGAGGGTAAGCATCAGCCTTCCCTTCTCGTTTTTCTTATCGTAATTGGTAATTTCAACCAATTCATCAATGGCATCGACAGGGATCTTATAATGCTTGAAATTTAGGAGGATTTGCTTTACCACTTCATCGCGCTGCGCATGGCTAAAATCAATCAGACGGTATGAAATGTAAGCTTCGCAAATCATTCCCATTGCAATGGCTTCTCCGTGCGTTAAAGGATTTTCATCGTGCCTGAGCGAGTATGTTTCAATGGCATGGCCAATGGTATGGCCAAAATTGAGCCTGGCTCGTACACCATGCTCGCGTATGTCCTTGTTAACGATATCCCCCTTGATTTCAATGGCTTTAATGATCAATTCTTCCCAATTACTAATAACAGACATAGGAATCTTAATCAGGCGGTTCCAAAAGCTGGCATCGGCAATCAACGCGTGTTTCATCATTTCGGCATAGCCTGAAGTGAGTTGACGGTGCGGCAAGGTATTGAGAAACCCGGGCCAAACGTAAACTGCCCGAGCGGGTGCAAACAATCCAATCTGATTTTTAAGCGAATACAGATCGACACCAGTTTTTCCACCCAAAGATGCATCAATCATCCCCAGGAGCGAAGTGGGCACATTCAAATAATCCATTCCCCGGTGAAATGTCGCTGCCGCAAAACCACCCAAATCTGAAATCATGCCACCACCCAGGTTGATAAGTAGTGACCTGCGGTTTCCTCCTGCAACGGCAAGCTCATTCCAAATGCGTTCGCAAGCTGCAAGGGTTTTATTGTCATCACCGGGTTTAACAACAATTTTATAGGCCGCAGATAACTGAGGCGCTGCTTGAGTGAGTATTGGAAAACAGAGGTTTATGGTGTTTTCATCGGCAAGTACAAAAATGGTTTCCTTGTCGGCAAACAATCCTTCAAGGTTAGATTTAAGTTCTTCCAAAGCCGATGGGCCAACAAAAACCGGTGTGCCGGCTATCTTAAATTTATGTAGTTTTTTCAACATAGTGCAAAATTACATCAAGTTTTGAATAAAACACAAAAAATAAAATTCCTGCTTTTGGTATGCAATACTATCCACCGATTCACTAATTTTGACGCATAAAACATTTAGCTCCATCGTTATGGCATTAGACCTTAAAAATACTGAAATCGCTTTTAAAGCCAAGAGCAATAAAGATTTGCGCCGTGCGCAACTATTGTTTTACACCATGTCGAAACCTTCCCTTGTAAGGTTAGGCAAAATACTCACTGAATTTGCATTAAAATTCAAGCTTCCTGTTTCATGGGCCATCAAGCCCACCATTTACAAACACTTTGTCGGTGGCGTCACAATAGCCGATTGTGCCCCTGTTGTAGAAAAGCTTTCAGAATTTAAGGTAAATGCCATTCTGGATTATTCTGTGGAAGGCGGAAACGACGAATCTTACATCAATTCCACGTTAAATGAAACCCTTGAATCCATAAGAAATGCGGCAGACAATCCATCCATACCCTTTGCAGTTTTCAAGCCCACGGCCTTCGCCAATCACGCACTATTTGAAAATGCCGATCCGATAAAACCACTCGAAGGCGAGATGGAAAAAGAATATCACCGGTTCAGATCGAGAATAAATGTATTATGCAACGAAGCTTTTAAATATGATGTACCATTGATGGTGGACGCAGAAGATAGCTGGTACCAGCATCTGGTGGATGATACGGTTGAAGAAATGATGAAACGCTACAACCGCGAGAAAGCCATTGTTTTTAACACCTTGCAGATGTACCGGGCCGACCGTATCGAGTTCCTCAAAAAAAGTATTGCCGCAGCGCGTGAAGGCGGTTATTTTTATGGGGTTAAATTTGTGCGTGGCGCTTATATGGAAAAAGAGCGTGAACGTGCGCTTGAAAAAGGCTACCCTTCCCCCATTCAGCCCAACAAAGCCGCCACTGATGCCGCTTTTGACGAGGCCATACAAATTTCGCTGCAAAATGCTGACATTACAACCATCTTTTGCGGATCACACAACGAAAACAGCAATCAGTTATTTACTGAAAGTATCCTTGCGCGAAATTTTGAACGAAATGACCCCCGATTCTGGTTCTCACAACTCTACGGCATGAGCGACCATATTAGTTTTAACCTTGCCTATGATGGTTTTAATGTAGCAAAATACGTCCCTTACGGACCTGTAAAATCTGTAATGCCTTATTTGTTCCGCCGTGCAGAGGAGAACACTTCGGTGGCCGGGCAAACCAGCCGGGAACTTAGCCTGATTAAAAGTGAGATAAATAGGCGAAAAAAATAATTCGGACATTGGCCAGAAAAAAGAATTATCCATATGGGAAAAGCTTGCTGAAATATTATTCAGCTTGCCTTGTCATCACCTTAAGTTAACATTAAATATAAGCCTTCAAAAGCATTAAGTTCTTAAGATTTTTTCACAACTAGTGAACATTATCATTTCATTCAATTCATAATCAATCACTTCCTAAAAACAAGCAATACCGCGTATTTCAGCAATTCTTAAATAAATGTTAAATGATCTAAAAAAAGGCAACAAATCACTTTATCAGGCGTTATGATTACAATCGATTGCACCAGAAATTTTAGTATGTACTTCTAATATTATTAACGCCATGCTAGAGTATTCAAAAACCATCCTTCAAAAAGTGAGTTTTAACCGTGAACTCTTTAAAAAAGAGTTGATAAAATCCGTCCGCTGGCTTCACAAAGAGGAGATAATCCTGCTTCAGATCTGGTGTCTGGCTACTTTTAATGACACCTACAGCGATATCCTAAACGATGTTTTCTTCCATCTGTCCCATTAAAGGGAACTATGAACATAAAAAATGAAAGGTCCGATTTACGGGCCTTTTGTTTTTTTTGAAATATCCATAAAAAATTCTTTCTCGTTTCCATTCATCATATTCTCTGTTCCAAATCTTCTTGCCGGATAATATTTCGGTAATAAAAACTATATCTTGAGGAAAACCCTCAGTAAAACCCTCAAAATTAAATCAACATTAAATATCTAGGTAGGTATTTCAATAATAAGTTTCACGTAAAACATTATCAAACAGTCATATAGATAATTTTACATGAAATAAGAAATTAATTTTGCAAAAAACTTGCATTCTTTAACATTGCTTCCTTACTTTTGAACTTTCGTTTAAAGTTTACAGCCATGGAATTAACCGTATTAAGTGCCATATCTCCCGTTGACGGAAGGTACAGGAAGCAAGTAGAAGGACTGGCGTACTTCTTTTCAGAAGCAGCCCTGATCAATTATAGGGTATTTGTGGAAGTAGAGTACTTTATTGCACTCTGCCAACTTCCTCTTCCCCAGTTACAAGCCGTAACTCCTGCCGAAATTGAAGATTTAAGGGCATTGTGCCGTGACTTTACTTTTCCCGATGCAGCGGAAGTCAAGGAGATTGAGGCAACGACCAATCATGATGTCAAGGCGGTTGAATACTATCTTAAAAAGAAATTTGATAAGATGGGATTGGCCAAATACAAGGAATTTCTTCATTTCGGTCTTACTTCCCAGGACATTAACAATACAGCAAGCCCCTTTGCTTTAAGGCTGGCAATGGAAGATATAATCCTTCCATTACTGGAAGAACTGGTCAAGAAACTCATGGACAAAGCAAAAACATGGAAAAATATTCCTATGCTGGCCCGCACCCACGGCCAACCGGCCTCACCAACAACCGTTGGTAAGGAAATTTATGTTTTTGTGGAAAGACTTAAATCGCAGATCAAACAACTTAAAGCCGTGCCGTTTACTGCAAAATTTGGCGGAGCAACCGGCAATCTGAATGCCCATTATGCGGCTTATCCAGAAATTGACTGGATTGCCTTTGCCGACAAATTCACAAAGGACCACCTGAACCTGGAGCGGCAGAAAACTACCACCCAGATCGAACATTACGATAACCTGGCTGCCTTGTTTGATAATTTTAAGCGTATCAATACCATTATGATCGACCTCAGCCGCGACATGTGGACATATGTCTCCATGGAATACTTCAAACAAAAGATTAAAGCAGGCGAAATTGGATCTTCGGCAATGCCGCATAAGGTTAATCCCATTGACTTTGAAAATGCAGAAGGAAACCTCGGCATAGCCAATGCCCTGTACACGCATCTTTCAGAAAAGCTCCCCATTTCACGTCTGCAACGCGACCTCACCGATTCAACAGTTACCCGGACCATTGGCGTACCGACAGCACACACCGTTATTGCCATAAAATCATTAATACGGGGGCTTTCTAAGCTGGTTTTGAACGAAGAAAAAATCTCTCAAGACCTTGAAAATAACTGGGTAGTAATCAGCGAAGCCATTCAAACCATTTTAAGGCGCGAGGGTTATCCAAAACCCTACGAAGCCCTAAAAGAACTGACAAGAACAAATACACGCATAACCGCTGACATCATCGCAGGTTTTATCGACAAACTCAATGTAAGTGAGAAGGTAAAAGCCGAACTTAAAGCACTTAGTCCACATAATTATATAGGGCACCCGGGGTTTTAATGGGAAACGGGGACAAGGGGACAAGGAGAACAAAGGGGGAATTTAGCGAGGTAGTGAACTAAGCCAGGGGGCGACTTTGGCAAGGGGGCGAGTGGGCGAACGAATCGACTGCCGACTGCCGACACTATGACAACCGACTACCGACTAACGACTAACCAACTAACGACTAACCAACTAACGACTAACCAACTAACCGACTAACCGACTAACCGACTAACTTGAGCGCAGCGAAATCCCGAGAGCGCAGTGATTCGGGAGACTAACGACTAACCAACTAACGACTAACCGACATTGCCTTGCCCCTTGTCTCCCCGTCTCCATTTCCCCATGTCCGAACTTGCTAATGGAATGCCGAGATCAACAAATCAATATCCTTGTGCGGCAGGTGAAAGTATTCGCTAATGTAGCGGTTGGTTGAAATTCCATTAAAAAGATAAACACCGTTCCTAACACCTAAATCAGTGCGAAGAATATTGTTGATGCCTCCTTCTTCCCCAATTTTTAAAAGTATTGGTGCAAGCAGGTTACTCAGGGCATGGGCCGCGGTGCGGGGAACCCGCGAAGCAATATTGGGCACACAGTAATGAGTAACGCCATATTTTTCGAATACAGGGTTCTTGTGATTTGTAATTTCAGAGGTTTCAAAACATCCACCCTGATCGATGCTTACATCAATAATTATGGCACCACCTTTCATCTGTTGAACCATTTCTTCGGTAACACACACCGGTGAAAGTCCGCCTTGTGGTCTTACTGCGCCAATGGCAACATCGGCAGTGCGCAATGCCTGCATGATGGGCTTGGGTTGAAGGATTGAAGTAAATATCCTGGTTCCCAGGTTGTTTTGCAAGCGTCGCAAACGGTAAACCGAACTGTCAAAAACCTTGACAAGCGCACCCATTCCCATGGCGGCACGTGCAGCAAACTCACCCACAGTACCCGCTCCGAGTATAACAACCTCGGTGGGTGAAATGCCACTCAAACCACCAAACATCAGCCCTCTTCCATAATCTGGATGGCTGAGATACTCGGCAGCAATAAGAATGGAAGTATTGCCTGCTATTTCCGACATTGCCCTGATTACCGGAAAGTTGCCGTCTTTATCTTTAAGATATTCGTAAGCCAGGGCTGTTATTTTTTTTGAAGATAATTTTCTGAAGTGGTTGTCATTCAGGCCCGAGAGATTCAGCGAAGACAGCAAAACCTGTTTTCCACGCATCATCTCAATTTCATCGCCACTTGGCGGCGAAACCTTTATAATTACATCGCATTGAAAAACAGAAGAAGCCTCCTTAACGATTTCAGCACCCGCTTCACTAAACTGATTGTCAGAATAATGCGCTGCTAGCCCTGCTTGTGATTCCACCAAAACCCTGTGCCCGGCAGTTATAAGGCCCGAAATGGCATCCGGCACCAATGACACCCGATTTTCAAGCACAGTCTTCTCACGAGGCACACCCAAAGTAAGCTGACATGATTTATTTGGGACTTCAAGTCGCTCCTCCTGGGGCATTAAACCCACGGAATGATTGGAGAAATTATAATATTCATTCTGCTCTTGCATTATGCCGTAACATTATCAATTTGTCATGGCTAATTTATGGAATAAATTAATATCACCATCCGAATATGTAATTTTTTAAATGCAATTATCTGTATTGGTGCATAAATTAATAAGCAAAGCCTGAAAAATCTATGAAACAATAAACCGCCGCTCCTCCGAAGCATCATCCACCACAATGGTGATGTAAAGGCAATCGTCAGGTATCAATGCCGAAGCGACTTCGGGCCATTCAATGAAGCAATAATTTCCACTGTAAAAATAATCTTCATAGCCAATATCCAGCAATTCTTCGGGTTTTTTCAAACGATACAAGTCAAAATGATATACCGGCTCGTTGGAGATTGTGCGGTATTCGTTAACAATGGAAAAGGTGGGGCTGTTTACGGTGTCTTTTACCTTCAACATCCGGCACAATGACTGAATGAACGTAGTTTTCCCCGCACCCATAGGCCCGGAAACAGCCATAACCCTGGCGTTTGGGTGCTCCCCCAGTATCCGGGAAGCAACCTCATCCAATTCATTCAATCCAGCACAAACAATGGATTCAGTGTGCATTGCTTTATTTTGGTATTAAGGTTATAAAAGGTATCATCATTTCCTCCATAGAGATTCCCCCGTGCTGGAAAGTATCCCGGTAATAATTCACATAATAATTGTAGTTGTTCGGATAGGCGAAAAAATCGTTGCCACGGCAAAAAACATAATTAGAACTAACGTTGCCACGGGGCAAAAATACGTCCACCGGATTTTTAACTTCAAAAACCTCTTTTTTATTATAACTCAGGCTGCGGCCGGTTTTGTAGCGCAGATTGGTATTGGTGGCCTTATCGCCAATAATTTTAACCGGTCCATCCACCTTAACCGAACCGTGGTCGGTCGTAATTAAAGTTTTTATTTTCCGATCGGCCAGAAATTTCAAAATATCGTACAAGGGCGAATGTTCAAACCAGGAAACAGTAATGGATCGGTATGCGGCTTCATCATCGGCCAGTTCCCTGATGACTTCCATTTCGGTTCGGGCGTGTGAAAGCATATCAATAAAGTTATAAACAATCACATTCAAGGGGTTTCCGGCAATGTTGGGCAGGGTTTCCACCATCTTACGGCCCGCGTTCAGGTTCAGGATTTTGTGATAACTATATTTTATGTCACGACCAAACCTGCGCAATTGTTCGCCCAATAACTCCCCTTCAAACTGGTTTTTAGTACCTTCTTCATCTTCGTTAATCCAATATTTTGGATACTTCTTCTCAATTTCGGTGGGCATCAAACCGGCAAAAAGTGCATTCCGGGCGTATTGAGTAGTGGTGGGCAAAATGCTGAAATAAATCTCGTCATTCTCCACCCTGAACAATTCTTCAACCAAGGGCTGTAAAACCTTCCATTGGTCGTAGCGAAGATTATCCACCACGATGAGAAATAATTGCGAGGAATCATCCAGCAACGGCAGAACCTTATCGCGAATGAGGGTATGCGACATTACCGGCCGGTCCTGCGTTTTGCCTCCGAGCCACTCCACATAATTCTGTTCAACAAACCGGCTAAACACCTGACCTGCTTCATCTTTTTGCATTTTCAGGATACTCATAATGCCGGGGTCCTGTGATTTCTCGAGTTCCAGTTCCCAAAAAACCAATTTCCGATATATTTTGGTCCATTCCTCAAACGATAAGCGGTTGCTGATTTCCATCCCAATGTTGCGAAACTGCTGCTGATACGAAAAAGCAGCTTTTTCACTAATGAGCTTTTTATTCTGGAGGTTTTTCTTCAGACTCAGTAGTATCTGATTGGGATTTACAGGTTTAATGAGGTAATCTGAAATTTTCGAACCTATGGCATCTTCCATAATCGCCTCTTCCTCACTCTTGGTAATCATTACTACCGGAAGATTAGGAAAACTGTTTTTAATTTGCATAAGCGTTTCAATGCCCGAAAGCCCGGGCATCTGCTCATCCAGGAAAACAATTTCAAAAGGTTGTGTTTTTAATATTTCCAATGCTTCAACCCCGTTGTTCGAGGTAAAAACGTCATATCCCTTTTCTTTAAGAAACATTATATGAGGTTTGAGCAGATCAATTTCATCGTCCACCCATAGAATCGCTATTTTTTCCATTCGTATGGTTTAAAATGTGAGGTGTCTAAAACTTGGCTAAAAGCAATACCTTTGCAAAGGATTTACTTCTTTCTTTAATAATGCAGGAATGGGAAACTTATTTCATCATTCCTCATTTATTTAACATTTTTTCGCTTAACAAAGATACAATAAAACGTGGGTTCAGGGCAAAGCTCAAAACGGAAAATCATCAATGACCCGGTTCATGGTTTCGTCACCATTTCGGGCGACTTGCTTTTTAACCTGGTTGAACATCCACTGGTTCAGCGGCTTAGGAGAATAAGGCAACTCGGGCTGACCTCCTATGTATATCCGGGTGCGCTTCATACCCGTTTTCATCATGCTCTGGGCGCCATGCATCTTATGCAAGAGGCCATTGATACGCTGCGGCTAAAGGGAATAGACATTTCTGAAGAAGAAGCCGAGGCCACTTTGGCGGCCATACTGCTGCACGACATTGGCCATGGCCCCTACTCCCATGCCCTTGAGCATAGTATTGTTTCCGGAATCAGCCACGAGGAAATCTCCCTCATCTTCATGAAACAACTGGATGAAGAGTATGGCGGAAAGCTTGAAATGGCCATTCGGATTTTTACCAACAATTATCCTAAAAAATTCCTGCATCAACTGGTGTCAGGGCAATTGGACACCGACCGCCTCGATTACCTGAAACGCGACAGTTTCTTTACCGGCGTTTCTGAAGGTGTAATAAACACCGAGCGCATCATCAAAATGCTTACCGTTAAGGATGATGAACTGATGGTGGAAGACAAAGGCATTTATTCCATCGAAAAATTTATTGTTGCCCGCAGGCTGATGTACTGGCAGGTGTATTACCACAAAACCGTGGTGGCCGCCGAAAACATGCTCATAAGTCTATTAAAACGGGCCAAAAGCCTCATTTTAAAGGGCGAATTTTTGTTTGCCACACCAAGTCTGCTTTTCTTTTTGAATAACAACCTTAATGCCGGCGACTTTCATACAAAGCCTGAGATTTCCGGCTGGTTTGCCCAGCTTGACGATTATGATATACTTTCGGCCATGAAAGTATGGGTCAATCATCCCGATCCTGTTTTATCACTGCTAAGTCAGGGACTGATTTCGCGACGGCTTTTCAGAATAATCATTCGGAATAAACCCTTTACAGAGGAAGAAATCCGTGAAGTTAAAAATGCCATCCGCTCAAACTGGCCTGGTTTGAGTGAAACCGAACTATCCTACTTAATCGCACAAGGCACCATAACAAACAATGCCTACAACCCTGAAAGTGACAAGATCAAGCTCTTATATCGCAACGGTGAAGTGAGCGATATTGCGGATTCTTCTGACCAGATCAATGTTTCGCTGCTTTCGGGAACGATAAGTAAGCACTTTCTGAGCTTTCCGAAAGGTGTTTTGTGATGCCGAAAAAATTGGCAGTGGGCAATCCTGGTTGCTATTGGGACAATGGGCAAACCAGTGAATTGAAAATCTCACCTGGCAATCTCCTTGCGTTTTCTTTGCGTCTCCGCGCCTTTGCGTGGTTTTTGCAGCCATAATCCCTGGCGAGGAATACGTCACTCCTGGATTTTTGCATCCGAACATTTGCGCATTCACCCAACACCACTTTCAATAAAAATCCTAACGATGGATGCATATTTTTGGTAACTTGCGCCACTTTTTAACAAGTAGTTCCAAAAATCGAATTACCTGATAATGAGCATCAATTCAACAAACCATTAGAGTACCGAAAACCATTTTCAATGAAATTTACGCTACAACAAATTGCTGATCTTGTCAACGGAACAGTTGAAGGGGATACCTCAACCGAAATTTATAAGCTTTCAAAAATCGAGCAAGGAGAGACGGGAGGAATTTCATTTTTGGGTAATCCCAAATACAACCATTTTATTTATTCAACACA
>SWCC01000182.1_pt1 | contig 67640 bp, 56 predicted proteins | sample 4692971 | NCBI WGS metagenome assembly SWCC01 (sample SAMN10267277, study PRJNA491770) | bioreactor metagenome | isolation source: DHS bioreactor inoculated with subseafloor sediment | place: Japan: off Shimokita Peninsula | collected 2006-08
TCGGAGATTTATATCTCCTTGACTTTTTACTTATTTAAGAGGTTATATTGCTTTTTATTTTCATTGACATTATCATAATTATGATATATTATTGATATATACAAAAGGAGTTACAATGCCAATTATTAAACCAATATCAGATCTTAGAAATAAATCTAACGAAATCTCTGAATTAGCACACAATGCAAATGAACCCATATTTATAACTAAAAATGGTGAAGGTGATTTAGTTGTAATGTCAATGAATCATTATTCAAATATGCAATTAAAACTTGATTTACTCTCAAAACTCTCTGTTGCACAAAATCAGAAAGCCGAAGGTGATAAAGGCAGAACACTTAATCAAGTTATGACAAACATCCGGAAAACAATAAATGCCAAAAACTAAATTTCAAATTCGTCTACTTAAAATAGCAGAAGAAGATTTCACCGAAATAGTTTCATATATTGCAGCCGATAATCCAAATGCAGCGAATACGCTCGCAAACAAAATTGAAAAGAACTTAGAATTACTTTCTGATAATCCAAAATTGGGAAGAATCCCACGTGATGAAGAAATAAGAAATCTTGGATACAGATATATAATTATTCAAAACTATATTATTTTCTATACTCTTGATGAAAAAACGATTCTAATTCATAGAATTCTACATAGTGCACGAAATTATAAATCCTTACTCTAAATTTTCTCAGCAATATAACATATACTTATATAGAAATGCTACTTCCTGACTTTTGCTACTTAGTCGGAATATTTTTTCTATATAAATATTTTAGTATATGTTCCTTTTGTTTTAATTATCTTCTGTTTTCTCCAATATTCTCATTATTTATTTACATTATTAAAACATCAGAATGTATTTATACCGAAAATATTTTCTCAATAAAAAACATCTTTCAGCGAACTTTTAACCCCAGGCAAATTCTCTATATTTATCGATTATTGACTTATACCACATTCACAGTTAGAGAAGTTTCTTTTTTTTATTGACTTACTATTATTCCAATTTATATATTTTGTTTTGCTTTTGAATTTGGTTGAAGGTTTTAGAGGTTGGTGTTTGAATAAAAAGTTAGTTTTGGTAGTAATTCCAGTTATAGTATTTAACAATGTTATAACCATTAATAATAATTAAGTATTATAAGTTTAATTTAATGTAAAATTTAATGGGATACAATTATGATTTCAATTAAATGATATAAAAGATTCCTTTCTAATGCATGCCGTAATGGCAATAACTTTTAATTTGATTCCGGCTTAATCTGCAAAGTTATAATTCTCTATTTATCACTATCTTCGACATCACTTCCAGACATTAAAGGCATTCTTGGGTGTTTTGTAAATGAAAAAGTCAATTGTTCAAACCATGCGTCATCAGATTTAACCATTTGCAATATTTGATTCCACATAACAACTGGAGGACCAAACTCATGCCAGTCTACAACTAAAACTTTTACACCTCTGCGACGCATTTCTTTCACCAATAATTCATAGTTTTTATCTAGATGCTGTAAATAATCTAATGGAACACCAGTTTCTTGAGAACGGGCTCTTTCGCTCATACGTCTATGACATTCTTCAGGACTAACTTTTAGATATACAAATATATCGGGAGGCATCACGTCTCTGCTCATATTTCTAAACACATCAACGTATAGTTCATATTCCTCTTTGGTCATAAATCCTTGTTCCATAGCAGTAGTGGCAAAAACAGTATCACCATAAATTGGTCTGTCTTGCACAACAACCATTCCCTGCTCACCCCAAGCTTGTTCTACCGCTAGGCGGTGCTGTTCGTATCTCTGACACAACATAAACATCTGCATTTCAAATCCGCCGCCGGTGTTATTCCCGGTTTTCAAATCATCATAATAGTGTTCTAAAAAATGTGTGAATTTGGGGTGATGTGTTGGTTCTTCTAAAACTTTTGCCGGCCAGCCGCTAGTTGTTGCCGCAGAACCAATGGCATGACATGCATTTGTTTTTCCAGCACCAATATTTGCATCTACAGCTACGAAAAGCCCTTTCCCTCTTGAAATCATTCGCACTCCTGGTTGGATAATAATTTACACATGTTAATTTATAAAAATACAAAAGAATCCAAGCTTAAAAAATTATAAAACAAATTTTGGGTTTAATAGGAATAGTATTGTGAGATTTAGGCGATGCTTTATGAAAACAATTAGCTCATTATAACAGTTTAAGGAATTACTTATTTTTAGATTTTAATCCGAAAAGGTGTATTAGAATTGCTAAACCTAATCCAATAATCATCGGTTCTAGCTGAGAAAGGAATTCATATTGGGAAAAGTAGTCTCTGATAATCAGCCAAATAATGCTTGCAGAAACACCTAAAATAATTTCGTAGAAAGCTATTTTACTATTTATTTTTAATTTTTGATAGTAAGATGAGATCACTAATAATATCAATCCGGGTATACATATACTCCCAATTGTATACCATAGTTCAACTACTGATTCAAAATAATAGGCAATTACTAAGGACATAATTAATGTTACTATTATGCCGAGTTTAGTGTATTTGATTAATGAGGAAGAATCATCTATGCTGAGTTTACTTAGATTCCGGCTAGAAGTATGCCGGACTGACAGTATGCTTTTTATTGGATTCCCCTTTAAGATATTTGGGAATGACAGGGGTTTTGAATTTGATGAACAATCTGACAGTTCTTTTTTTAATGGATCCCCATTAGAATCATTCGGGAAGGACATATTATAATTTTTGATAATTCGAAAAATAAAATCTTTGCTGAATGTTGTTGCGCTTAAGAAAATAAAACTATTTAGTGTTGATAAAACTGTGGCAATCAATGCGGCAAAGAAAAGTCCTTTTAATCCAGGATTTAATATTTCATTAGCTAAATAAGGAAATGCAAGAACTGGATTATCTAAATCCGGTAATATTGCTCTGGAATAGAGTCCGGTTGTATTTGTAAGAAAATCGAACAAAAACCAAAAAGCAACAGAAACAACTATCCCCCACTTAGCAACTTTTCCGCTATTTGCCGAATAACATCTCTGATGAAATCCGGGATCTGTGAACGTCCATAATGCAATGAGGAACCAGACGACAACAAATGTGAGAGAAGTGCCGCCAGTGACCTGTAAATGTTCTTTAGGAAGATTAGAAGCAAGGAATTCAATACTACCATAGTTATTTACCGCAACTACTACAATTAAGATAAAGCCTACAAACATTACGAAGAATGAGAATGCATCTGCCCAAATATTTGATTTGTAGCCGCCCTTAATTAAGTAAACACTGGAAACAAAAGCACTAATTAGTAGAGCGATAAAATAATTGATATCGAAAATAATTGATATTATTTGACCAAGGATTAATAAATACGGTGCAGGAGACACAAGAATAAAAATTAGAGCCGCAGAAAGTAAACTAACCTTTCGCCCATAAACTTCCTCGAGCTTATCAGGTATTGTAAACAAAGAAGCTGAGCGAATTTTGTTTGCAAATAGAAAAGCAAAGATAATAGCGAAAATATAATATGGTAGACCTTGTGTGAACCAGCTGACCAATCCATATCTAAAAGAGAATTCCCCTACTCCAAGAATTCCGCCATACCAGGTTGCTACATTAGTAAGAACGAAAAGGAAAAACCCAACTTTTCTACCAGACAATAAATAATCATCAGAAGTTTTATTGTTACCTCTTGAAGCTAGAAAACCGATTATTATTATTAGGAATAGGAAAGCGACAATTATGACAAAATCAATTTGATTAAATGAGATCATTCTTCTTCAACAAATTAAAATCTCTAATAACAAAAATAATTCCGCCGTTAATTTTTAATGAGACGCTGTTGCCTGTAGCAACATTACTTGTGCTTTCTTTTTGACCAAATGGTAGAGCAACATTGTTTAACGGGTACTTCAATCCTTTGGATTTAATTTTTGTTCTAGCATCGAACCCATATATTGAAATAATTTCGTCAGAAATTGTTTGAAATTCCACATTGTCGTTATAAGCTGTTAAAAATGATTTCTCGTGGATAATCGAAATATCTATCTTATCGAAAAATTTTATTACTATACCTAAATTGCAAATTGTGTGATCGAGTCTATCTCCGGTGGCACCAAGCAATATTACTTTCTCATACTTCTTCTTTATTAAATATTTGAGTGCTTTCTCAACATCAGTGTCATTCTGTCTTTTTTGTTGAATTATTTCAGACTTATATTCAAAATATTTAATGGACTTTTCAGAGATAGAATCCAAATCGCCAATAATTATATCCGGTACAATATTTAGCTTTCTTGCGGAATTAGCACCTCCATCAGCACAGATAAATTTATCAAATCCCTTCTTTTTTAAGAATTTAATTTGAGATACAGAAGGAGCATCACCATTTGCTAATATAATTGCTTTTTTCATTTTTATATTATCATCCATTAAAAGAGATGCTGAACTAATACTGATATTCATCAGTACAGGATTCAGCATGACAAACAAGTTAGAACTTGTCATTCTGAGGAGTCTCGTCTTTTGAGACGACGTGAGAATCTTTCTTTTACTTCAATTCAGCACAGAATGAACAAAAAGATTTCTCATACTCGTTTCACTCGATTCGAAATGACATATTATTAGAGATACTAAATATAAAACTAAAGTCCTAACTTCATGCCAACCAAAATATTTCTTTCTGCAGCCGGGAAGAAATCTCCACCAGTTGCATAAGCCGCATATAAATTATCAAATATATTATTCACTTGCGCAAATACTCTAACTCTCTTAAAGAATTCATTAAGCTCAAATTCATAACTGCCCATAAAATTCATCACTAAATATGAATCTACTTTATTATCTGAATAGTCAACAAAATCAATATTCTCACTCAACAATTGTGAAAGATTCTCATCATAATTATCAGAAAAATAATCACCTACAAACTTTGCACTAAGTTGTCCGGCTAATCCGTTGTAATTCGCTTTTAGGATTGCATTCATTGTAAGCTCAGGGAAACCGGCAATGGAATTATCAGCCAAATCAAGCTCTTTTATAATTGAATTCCCTTCTATATCAGATGAGTTTATAAAAGTTATTCCATCACTAACATAATTTTTACTATAGGAAGCGTTAAATATAAAGTTGATATTATCATGGATATTTATTTTTCCATCAACTTCAATTCCAGCATGAATTGTTTTGTCAATGTTACCAGTTATCGGCTGACCAAATCTATCAAGCTGACCTTTGCTTACAATTTCATCATTAAACAACATATAGAATATATTAGCATTAAATGTTAAAAGGTTATTTTGATAACGTGCTCCCATTTCAATATCATTCATCACTTCAGGATTAACCAATGGTTTATCAAAATTATAACTTCCATCTGTGTTTTCCTCAAACTGTGGTGTTGAACCTCCGCTTGATTCCGCTGCATCGTAATAGTTTTTAAGTCTGGGTGCTCTGGTAACTCTCGCATAAGAAACATAAGTATTTATTGCATTATTGAACTTATAATTGAATCCAAGTCTTGGATTTATATATAAACCATTAATTGAGATATCGTTACCTAAATACTTCTCTTCAAATAACTTATAGTTATGATATGATACTTGAATTTCTCCAAGGATATTCAATTTTTCATTTATGTTGTAATTTTCATTTGCAAAGAAATTAAAAATATCATTTCCACCTTTGTATTTATAATATTTATGATCTTGAGGAACGTCTGCCGGAATATTTTCTGCATACCTAATAGACCCCCAGTGTACTGATCTATGATTTCTATATTCTGCACCCAGAATAAGAGTCCCATCATTATGCTCCCAGGTTAGTTTCGGCAGCCAACCCCATTGTTTGTTTTCTACTTGAGCACGAATTAAAGCATTTGTTGGAGTTTGATCTTCCGAATAACCTGCTTCCTTCAATCTAAAATAATCATCATAGTAAATTGACCATGAACCATCAAAATCGAAAAAGCCATCACCGGTCACAAAAAATAATGCTGAATTAAATGTTAAATTGTTGTTAATCTTTAATTCATTCAGCAACTCATAATGAGGCTGAGAAAAATTCTCAATTTCATCGCTGGATAAAAAGTTAGTTTTCCTCAAATCCTTATTCTTTATAAAGGATTTTGGTAAACCGTAATAGGCTAAACCATCTGAAACCGGTCCGCCATAAAAATTCAGGATTGTAGTTAAGTTCTCATCATACCTTGCCGCAGAAAGATGATATGAGTTAAAATCTATCCAGCTATTATCTCTGTAACCGTCACTTAATGTTTTTGATAATTTAGCATATACAGAATATTTATTGTCGATAAGACCACTGGAAAACTTCGCGCTATATTTTCTAGTATTGTAGCTTCCTATTGAAGATGAAAAGTCAAAATTTGGCTTATCAGAAAATGGCGATGTAATAATATTTATTGAACCGCCAATTGAAGGATAACCAATTATTCCCGCACCTGCTCCGCGTTGTACCTGCACTAATTCAGTACTTTCTAATAAATCGGAGATATTATGCCAATACGAATTGTGGTCTTCCGGATCGTTCTGGGGTATGCCATTGTATGCAATTGATATTCTTCTCTGACCAAATCCTCTTATACTTACATAGTTATACCCTATTCCGTTGCCATTGTCAGAATAAAAAGTTGTTGATGGCAAATATGATAGATATTCAGGAATATCTTGAACTGTGTAGTTTTCCTCAATTTCTTTTCTGCTAATTTTAGAAAATGAAGCGGGAGTTATTCCCTCTTTTGCTATTAATCCTTCCACAACCACTGTCTTGGAAAGTCTGATATTTCCCTTTTGCAGTCTTACAACTTTTCCAGATTCAAGATAATCTGATATTGAACTTTCGTAAGAATTATACCCGATATAGGTAAATGTTAATATATCACCACTACTGAAATTTCCTTCTAATGAAAATGTACCATTTAATAAAGTAGCGGTTCCCGCATTTGAATTGCTTATAGTTATATTTACTCCGGCAAGTGCATCATTAGATTCCAAGTCAACTACTTTACCCTCAACCATTATAGTTTGAGCAAGTATTATGGAGTTAAATATTATTAAAAGTGTAATAATGTGTTTCATATTATCCCTTTCTAGGTTAATCAAAAAAAATTATATGATCATTAGGAGAACCTGAGAAATGAAATAGTATAGCGAGAATGATTTAAACTGAAAAAACCAATTCTCGTAAAGAAATGGTTTCTAGTATATCTGATAGTCATTTCCCTACGCCGGCATTATCCGGATCAGGTAAAGGGTTTGCTCTCAGCCACTAAGTGACACCCCTAACGAAAAATTATGTACATCAAACTTACAAATTATTCTGCGAATGTCAAATGATAATTCCATGAATATATTTATTGATTGAATATTGAACAAAATTAGAAATATTTTTGATAATTAAATCTTTTTAAGTTTTTTGTACAATTCTATTTTTTTTATGATATTTACTTTATCCTTTCACAAATCAAATTGTCTACATTATGAAAACCAAAACTATTTATCTATTCATCATCTTAGTATTTCTATCATTTATTTCTTCACATGCAAAAGATGATAAGCCTGCAAAAGAAGATTCCTTAAAAAATGTTTCATTAGACGGATTAAGCTTTAGGAGCATAGGACCATCTATAACAGGTGGTAGAATAATTGATGTTGCTGTCAATCAAAATGATTACACACAATACTATGTTGCTTCTGGCAATGGCGGTCTATGGAAAACTAATAATAGCGGAATAACATTCACTTCAGTTTTTGACAACCAGGATTCATATTCAATTGGTGCTGTAGAAATTGATCCAACCAATCCAAATATAATTTGGGTAGGTACAGGCGAGAACAGCAATCATAATAATGTTAGCTATGGTGATGGAATCTATAAAAGTGAGGATGGAGGAAAGAGCTGGGAAAATATGGGTGTAAAAGAGTCCCAGCATATTGGCGGTATTGCCATTGATCCTAACAATTCAAATATTGTATATGTAGCAGCAATGGGTGGTTTAAGAACCAGTGGCGGCGATAGAGGAATATTTAAAACTGAGGATGGCGGTAAAACCTGGGATAATGTATTAAAAATTAGTGAGTATACGGGCTGTTATGAAGTTCACATGGATCCCAGATATTCTAATATTTTATATGCAAGTGCTCATCAAAGAATGAGATACTTATATTCGGGAACTACCGGCGGTCCTGAAAGTGCTATATACAGATCTACTGATTCCGGGAAAACATGGGATAAATTGACTAAAGGTTTACCGGCAGAAGATATTGGAAGAACTGGTCTTGCTATTTCACCCGTTAATCCGGATATATTATTTGCAATAATAGAAGCAAAAAAAGAGAAAGGTATTTATAGAAGTGAAGATCGTGGTATCAGCTGGACCAAACAAAACAGTTACATTTCTTCCTATCCCTTCTATTTCCAAAAAATATATTGTGATACTAAAGATGAAGATGTAGTATACAGTATGGACGTGTTTACTCAAGTATCACGTGATGGTGGAAAAACATGGGGGAAATTAGGATCAGACAGACGCCATGTTGATGATCATGCAATGTGGATTAATCCGATAAATAATAGACATATGATTATTGGCGGTGATGGTGGTGTTTACGAATCTTATGATCAAGGAAAGAATTGGGACTTTAAGAGTAATTTACCAATTACGGAAGTTTACAAAGTTACAACCGATAACGCTAAACCATTTTACAATGTTTATGTAGGGACTCAAGATAACAATAGTTTGACAGGTCCTTCAAGAACAATAAATAGTGCTGGAATAGCTAATCAAGATTGGGTATATACAAATTCAGGTGATGGATTTGAAACTCAAGTTGATTGGAAAGATCCAAACATTGTTTACGCACAATCTCAATATGCCGGACTGGTGAGGTTCAATAAAAAAAATGGTGAAAAATTATATATTAAACCTTATGATTTTGCTGATACAGCTTATCGATTTGATTGGGATTCTCCCCTACTAATTTCTAGACATGATAACCATAGATTGTATTTAGGAGCTCACAAGGTTTTTAGAACTGATGATCAGGGAAGTACTTGGGAGGAAATAAGTGGTGACCTGACAAGAGGCGTGCCTAAAGAAATTCAAAAACTTATGGGAAGAACTTGGAGCATTGATGAATTGGCCAGTAAAGGAAGTATAGCTCAATTATCTACTATTGCTGAATCTCCTCTTGATGAGAATATATTATATGTCGGTTCAAGTGACGGATTGCTTCACTATTCAAATGATGGCGGCAAGAATTGGATCAAATCAAACTCGCTTTCTGGATTACCGAAGTTTAGCAGAATTCATCATATTGTTGCTTCAAACTTTGATAAACTTATTGCCTATGCTGCGTGTCATAGATTACAAGCGGGAGATTACAATCCGTATTTATATAAAACAACTAACGGTGGAAAGACATGGAAGTTGATAAATTCTAATTTACCCGAACGTGGAAGTACTTACACAATTCAAGAAGATCATGTTGATAAAAACTTGTTATTTGTCGGGACCCAGTTTGGTGTTTATTTCTCAAACGATGGCGGCAAGGAATGGATAAAATTTTCTGCTGGAATCCCATCTCTTTCTGTAATGGATATTGAAATTCAAAGAGAAAATAATGATCTGATTGTTTCTACTTTTGGTAGAGGTATTTATATTTTAGACGATTATTCAACCCTACGGAATCTTTCAAAAGAGTCGCTAAAAAAAGAAGCGATGCTCTTCCCTATTGCCGATGCAGATATGTTTATTCCTTCAGATCCATATGGTTATAGAGGAGTTGGATCAATGGGAGCAAGTTTTTATGCTGCTCCGAATCCTGAAGTTGGAGCTGTGTTTACTTATTATGAGAGAGAAAAAATAAAAACCCTAAAAGATAAACGAAGAGAAATTGAAAAAGAGCAAATTAAGAATAAAGAAGATATTAAGCATCCAACATACCAGCAGTTAAAGAAAGAACAAGATCAGCCTGAAGCATATTTGCTATTCACTATTTCAGATTCAGAAGGTAATGTTGTAAAAAAAATTAAGACAGAGCCTAAAAAAGGAGTGAACAGAATAGTATGGGATTTTAGATACAATATTTTCTCACCTGTATCTTTAAAACCTTTTGATTACTCTGTCCCTTGGATGGAACCGGATAAAGGTTATATGGTAGTTCCCGGTGAATACAGTGTAGTTTTATCAAAATTTGAAGATGGTGTTTTCACTACCCTCGCTGAACCGCAAAAGTTTATTTGCAAACCGTTGAATAGTGCTGTTTTGTCGGATGACGATAATCTGGCATTAGCAAAATTTAATGTAAAAGTAGCTGAATTAACAAGAGCACTTGGTGGTGCAGATGCTTACAGAAAAGAACTCGCAGATAAACTAGCCTATCTTAACAAAGCGGTTTTGGAATCTGTTGAAGTTCCAACTGAAACCTTAAATAACATATTAAAAGTTAAAAATGATTTGGACGACTTAAATATTAAATTTCATGGTGATCCTTTAAGAAGTAGATATGAAGGAGGAACTCCAACATCTATTAAGGATAGAATTGATTTAATCACCTATGCATTGTGGAGTACGACATCTTCTCCAACAACTACATTTTTCAGATCTTATGATGCGGCAGCGAATCAATTTGATGAATTATTAGTCGAACTAAAATCTGTGGATAGTGATATTAAGATAATTGAAGACACATTAGAAAAATTAGGAGCACCGTATACTCCCGGTCGTTTTCCAAATTGGAGAAAAACGAAATAAGGGTCATATAGATATTATTAAAGTTTGTTTGTCAAAAAAAAATATAAGCATTATGGATGGAATTTCTCTGCCAAACGAAAAAAGTGTAAAACTTCATGAGAAATTTCGCTTTGAAAAAGTAGCACATTACAAAGAAGTCGGTTAAAAATTTAACTAATATATTGATGTCGTTTATTGGGAAATAATTTTTATTGGGATATTATACTGATATAATCTCTTATTCCAGGATGAGACCGTTTAAGTCGAACTGATTTGTAAATCAACATATAAAAGGAAATAATCATGAAGACTATTACCTTTTCCATCATTCTTACATTTCTGCTATTGTCAAGCTGTACTTCAGAGGATACTGAAGTACTAAAAGCAAGAGCTGATAAAGCGCTAATTAGTAAAAATTATGATCAGGCAATCGGGATTCTTAATAATGCATTAAAAATAAATCCTGATGATGCTGAACTCAATTATTATATGGGTCAAGCCTATAAACAAAAAATATTTATGGATGGAAGACACATTAATAGTATAGATCAAAGCCTCGTTGTAAAAGCCTCATCTTACTTTAATAATACTATTGCAATTTCACCAAATTATAATGGGAAAATTTTTATTACCGGACCATATTCTAAAATTCAAACTCTTTGGGGTAGTCTAGGTCTTACTCTGATTTCTAAAAATCAAGTAGAAGAAGCAAGACAAGCTTTTATTAAAGGGCAAAAAGAAGGTGGGTTTTATCCGGCAATTATGGAATACAATAAAAATATTATGGCATCATGTGATTCAAATGCTATTCTATTTACCAACGGCGATAATGATACATTCCCAATGTGGTTTTTACAATTAGTAGATGGTTACAGAAAAGATATTACTGTTGTAAATCTAAGCCTATTAAATTTGCCATGGTACGTTAAACAGCTAAAAAACAATTATCCATTTGGTAGTAATAATCTTTCTACTGATATGTCAGATAAAGAAATTGATTTATTAAAACCTACTAAATGGAAAGAGAAGCAAGTCGAAATTTTAGATGAAAATAATAATTCTATTATTGAATGGATTTTACAACCAACTTTAGAAGGAAAAGCTTTAAGAGGTCAAGATATAATGGTATTAGAGATTCTTAAATCAAATAAATTTGCTCGGCCCGTTTACTTTTCCACCACCGTTAATACTTCAAACAAAATTGGACTTGATAAATATCTTTCTTTGGAAGGATTAGTTTATAAATTAGAATTACACAAAAATGAAATATCCCTTGCAAGGGTTGAAGAAAATTGCCTGTCAATTTATACTTATGAAGGTCTAAAGGATATACATTTGGAATATGTTGATGAAGTAAATGCTCTATACCTAAATTATAAATTTCTCTATTTTAAAATGGCTGAAGCATACTTTAATAATGAAGAATTAAGCCGGGCTAAAGAAATATTATCTCTAATAGAGAGAAGATTTCCTGAAACTAAAATACCTTATTCAGATGATGAACTAAAGAAACGGTTAGAAGACTTAAAAAATAAATTATAATTTTATTTTCAACTATAAAAAAAAAAACGTATAATAGACACATCTGTCTTTTGTTTTAATAATTAATGGAAGGGAAAATGATTGAAGTTACATTTACATACGATATCAATCCTGATATTGATGAAGAAGCCTACAGTAGATTAGCTAGAAAAGCAACAATTATGATGTTAAATGCAAAAGGTTTTATTGAGTTGAGAGCAAACAGAAATCTTCTTGGCTCACCTCATGTAAGAAGATCTTCTTTCTGGGAAAGTATGTCGGATTACGCTAGCTTAGTAGAGAATCCTGAGTTTCAGAAAATAACACATGAGTTTAGACAATACGTAACTCATATGAACGTAAATCTTTGGGGTCCCTCTCCATACGTTCCAGAACCAATACGACCGGAATAAATATTTCTTCATTAACTGGCTAATAATATTAGTCAGTTAATGATATTTAATTTTCTAACCAAATTTAAATATATTTTTAAGTTTCTTCTTTGCTTCTTCCTCTAACTTTTTCTTTAATTCAGCTTCCTTCTTTTTTGCTTCTTCTTTTAATTTCTTTTCTGCTGCTAGCTTTAATGAATCAGCTTTTGCCTTTGCTTCATCAACAATTTGTGTTTTTACCTGTTCAACTACTCCACTAGCCACATCTTCAACAATACTACCGGCTGAAGTTTTTACACTCGGAGAGTCAATAGTACCGCCAATCAAAGCCTTCACTTTAACACTCTTTGATGTTAATAGATTTACATCTTTTCCAAGTAGACTTCCAATTGCTTTATTTGCTTGGTTTTTCACTTTTTCAGCAGGCACATCAATTTCCATAACATAATTTAACGATTGATCAATACCACTAGAACCTGAAAGCACCACGTTATAATTTCCAACTTTATACTTCATGGGTGATAAATAAAATCTTCCATTTTTTATTTCAAATTTGGGATTAACATTATTAAACTTCGGATTTGATAATTCTTGAAGATTTAATAAACTCCCGACAGTAGTAAAAGGTTTGAAATTCTTAATTTCGGCAGACTTTAGATTAAGTAAACCATTACTGAAAAATGTCTCCCATACCGGAGTAAGTGTATTGTCCAACGACGTTGTCAGCTTTAGATTAGAGCTAAAATTACCTTGTATATATTTTGCCATGGGTGCAAATTGTTTGATTGAAATAAATTTATCATAGGCTTCTTTTATATTGAATTCCTTAACATCCAGATTGAATTGAATATCGGGATTTTCTTGAAATTCAGATTTGGCATAGTAGCCATTACCTGATAATGAGCCCTTGAGCAGATTCATTTGCAGATTTTCTAAAGTAACCTTACTATCTTTTACAATTATCTGTCCACTTACATTAGTCAGTTCCAAATTATCATACAATAACTTGTTGAACTTTGACTTCATTCTAAAATTAATATTTTTAGGAATATCAAATGCTGCTACTTCTGTTTCGGAGGAATTACCTGCTTCTTCAATAGATTCTTCTGAAGTTAAGTAAGGATTGAAATCAAAGTAATTAGATGATAAATTTAGATTACCTACTAAAATACCGTCCGAAAGTACATAAGATATAAGGTTATTGAGAGAGCCATTAACTTTAATATCGTTCTCTCCAATTTTAGCCTCAAAGTTAGAAAGCTGAACATTTTGGGGGGTAAAGTTTAACCGGGCATCACTTATATTTACATTCTGATTGAAATTATTACTTTGATAAACCAAATTGGAAATGCTTAAATTCCCTTTCGCGTTTAAGTCCTCATAATTTTTATTAGTAGATGAAATGTTTCCTTTTAATTCAAAATCAGATAGGATGATTCCTTCAAGTTTTTCTATATCCTTAAGATCAAAAGCTGTTTTGATATTAGCCAAATCTACTTTACCTTTAAGTTTAGTTTCAATATTCGGACCTGATTCTGGATTTGTCATGTACAGATTTCCATCAATCGGTTCGCTTCCTAATTCGAGGTGAATTTTACTTAAATTCACTATTGTGTGATCAATTATTCCGTCTTTATTAGTAACGTTTAGTTCAAGAATAACATTATTGACAGGTGTAGGAAGATCAGGATACTTAAAATTTCCATCTGCAACCTTTAGATCAATATTAAATGATGGTAATCTATTTTCACTATAAACACCTTTTACATGACCTGCAAGTTCCATGCTGCCGGAAGATTTAATATCATCAAATTCATTTTTATAAATCGCCGGAATCAAGGAAATAATATCCTTAAATTCTGCGCGAGGTGACTTAAACTTTAGATCAATATCTATGTCCTCTTCGGGCATTGCTATGGAGCCATCAAAATTAAGACTGAGATTGTTAATAGAAAGTTCATTCTCTTTCAAAGTAAATATCATATTTGGGATATTCATACCCAGACTCATCCCTAATGAAGTTTTAACTTTATTCAGATATTTAATGCCATCCATTTCAAAAGTTAATTCATCAATTTCCGTTTCTGTATCTAGAACAAAATCATCCTGACTAAAGTCTCCATTACCTTCATGGTTAAGGTTATTCACCGCAACTAGCATATTGCTTGTCTGATCAATAAATGCAATTCTTCCATTGATAATGTTATAACTTTCAAGTTCAATATTAAATTTTGCATCTGACTCTGCTACGTTTTGAACAGCTTCATCTTTAACCGAATCATTTTTCGTGATATTATAATTTGCACGACCATCTTTCAATGTGTAAATCATAATCTGAGGAGAATCAAGTGTAATAGATTTCACCTTTATAACATCCCCTTTGATAAGAGAAATTAAATTGATGGATGTACGAAATGATTGGGCACTAAAAAGAGTATCTCCTTCGAATGGAGAATTACTGATAATTGACAAATTATCGATGGAAACATTCAAACTCGGAAAACTTCTAAATAAACTAAGATCAACATCTTCAAAATCAACCTTTGCATTCAGGTTATTATTTGTCGCATTTTTTACAACTTCAGTTATCTCGTCTTTTAATACATATGGTAAGACAACCATTGCTATAAGTAACAAAACTACCAGAACACCAAATACTTTAAATAAGCTTCTCATAGTAATACTCCTAAAAATCATGGTAAATAATTATATTATTAAATAATCATAATTCTTGATAAATAATTAATTTTATTATATAATAATAAAATTAGCAAATAATTAGTAACTGAAATTGAATATTATTGAATATTATTGAATATGACTGATTTAAATACAAAAACGGCAATCTTACTGCTTTCATGTAGAGACCAAAAGGGATTAGTATTTAAAATAACAAACTTTATATATAAAATCGGTGGTAATATAATTGACTTAGATGAACATGTAGATATTCCAGAATCTATGTTTTTTGTTAGGGTCGCATTTGAATTAAATAATTCCAAACTTAGCGAAAAAGAACTTCCTTCAGAATTTGAGTCTTTGGGGAATGAATTCAATGCAAATTGGGAAATCCACTTAGAGGAGAAAAAACAAAAAGTAGCAATTTTCGTTTCAAAGTATGATCACTGCCTGCTTGATATATTATGGAGACATAGTCTGAATGAATTTAATATACATATTGAAGCCATAGTATCAAATCATAGAACGCTTAAAAACCTAGCCGATCAATACAATTTGCCATTCTATCATTTTGAGATTACTAAAGAGAATAAAGTTGAAACAGAAATAAAACAATTTGAGGTACTCCAAAAACATAGTATTGACACAATAGTTTTAGCCAGATATATGCAAATATTATCCCCTGGATTTGTAGAAAAATTTCCAAACAAAATCATTAATATACATCATTCATTCCTACCGGCCTTCATCGGTGGAAATCCATATAAACAAGCTTATGAACGAGGAGTAAAAATTATTGGAGCCACAAGTCATTATGTTACCAATGAATTAGATGAAGGACCCATAATTGCTCAGGATATCATAAATATTTCACATAATGATTCACTAAAGGATCTGATAAGGAAAGGGCGAGACCTCGAACGTCTAGTTTTGGCTAGAGCGTTATTACTTCATAGCCAATACAAAATACTTGTCGATGGGAAAAAGACTATTATTTTCTAAATCGTGGTCCAAATAAATTCATTCATTATAAAGATATTTTCAAAATAAACCAGTACGACCAAATATTAAAAATATTAGCTCGCACTGATTCTAATTTATATAATTTTCAAAGTTTGCTTTCTACAAATTCAAGTATTTCACTAAGCTTGGTATTTGCGACGGATTTAATTTTTGCACATTTATTCCTCATTTCTAAACAATACTCTTCATCATCAATATCTTTCAGATTTATAAGGACATTGTATATCCCTCCCAATACTCCAGAGTAAGCCATTTGTGCACCAACACCAACATCAGTAATGGAATTTGGATTTCCATTTTTTGCAACAATCTTAGAAATTTCTATCACCTCTAATGATTCTTCGGCTGTTTGCAATGGAACTAAAACTGCATTCTTTAATCCTTGCAGCATAGCTTCTGATCTTTTTTGTTTATCTTCTTCCGTCTTATTTGGTAATCTTCTTGCATCCATATATTCATTAAAAGCGTCTGTGTCTGCATCTATAGCTTTAACCAAGTTCTGTTTTATTTCCTGACACATATTTGAAGCTTCATTAAGAACGTTGTCTACTTCCTCACTTCCTCTTCTATTAGCGGTCAAATTGCTAACCATGGAAGATAAAGATGCTCCCAAAGATCCGGAAAGTGCCGCAATTGAACCACCACCGGGAGCAGCTGATTCTCTAGATACTTCATCAATAAAGTCAGTGAGCTTCATTTCTACTAGAGCTGAATCTAAATTCCTAGGTAATCCTAATACTCGTTCTTCTATATCAAATTTAGCAACATCTTTTAATCCAAGTGATTGCACGGCAGTTTCCAATATATTCTTAATTGGTATGCCTGTTGAACGTCCTTGTTTTCTTAAATAATATTTCCCGGTCTCTAAAAGTGCCGGGAATGGAACCATTCCAACTATTTCACTTCCTGTAACAACCAATCCCCTCTCAGATGCTAATTCTCTAGTTTTCTCAAGTACATCGTGCGTGGAAGTTATGTGATAATCAGTGAGGTTAATTGAAATTTGGGCTCTATCATATTCATCAACCATCCAACCTATAGCTTTGCAATTTTGAAATAATCCTTTCTTTTTAACTGATTTACCTATTGTCTTAGTTGGGCTAATGCCATTAAGATTTAATAAGTCATTCAGATTATATTCGTGGACATTCATGCAGTGTCCTGCGGTTTGAGTAATCGTGCTCCCAATAAAATTACACTCTCCGCAAGGAAATGAGCCTTCTTTATATTTTGGAATTGTCTTACCTTTGTAATAGTAAGGTTTTGAAATAGGAAATCTTGCAGATCTTCCTTTTTCTCTAAGTTCATATGCTATATCTATGGCGTGCAGTTTTTCTCTTGTATTTAAACTAATATTGTAGGCAATTAAAAATTCTCTAACTCCTATAACAGTTGCTCCACTTTCTGCATTAAATTCAGATGGACCATAATCTGGTTTCCACTCTGGTTTCTTTAACTTTTCTTCCAAAGCTTCATATTCACCTTTTCTCACAATTGCTAAGTTTTCTCTTTCAGGTTTCTGAGCTGATTTTTCATACAAATAAATCGGAATATTTAACTCCTCTCCAACTCTTTTCGCAACTTCCTTTGAAAGTTCTATGCACTCATCTATTGTTACACCGCTAACAGGTACAAATGGACAAACATCCGTTGCTCCCATTCTTGGATGTGAGCCGGTATGAGATTTCATATCGATAAGCTCAGAGGCTTTTTTTATTGCTTGAAATGCCGCTTCTTTTACCCCTTTGGGATCACCTACAAAAGTTACTACTGTTCGATTCATATCTGCACCGGGATCAACATCGAGTAACTTAACATTATCAATTTTTTCAATTTGGTCAGTTATTTGTTTAATAACAGACATATCACTTCCCTCAGAAAAATTAGGGACACATTCAATAATTTTTTCGTTCATGTTTACCTTTTGTTCAATTAATTTTTAAATCAATTTCAATATCTCCAACTGGCCAACGCGGACGTAGCTTTAAAGTGTCGGGATAATAATTAAAATATTCAGCATATTCTAAGGGATTTACATTCCCGTGTGAATAAACGTTATTACTGTCTTTATCAATATATGCCCAAACAAGATATTGGCCTGGAATAACTCGCTCAAAATTAAACGTTTTATTATTATCCATAACTACTTGCATTGATGGCGTTGATGATTTGATTTCTTGTAAAATGACTTTTACATTGTCTTGATCACTTTTAACACTTCCACTTGCTCCTGTGAAATCTAAATCACTAACTGTGGAAATTCTTTTTGCAATTAGTGTATCGATTTTATTTTTAGCAGCATCAACAAAATAATTCATATCAAGAATGATTGTATACTGGGATTTGGGTTTGAAATCAATATTTGCTTTCACCTCAATCTTTGCATCACTTAATTTCGTAAATGATAGCGGAACATTATTACTATCAGGAGTTAACATAGTTATAGCTTTAGACAAACTAGGTGATTCAAATCCGTCAGAAAAGTTAAGTGTAAATTCTGGCTCTAAATAATCAATTTGAGATTTTTCAAATACTGTTTCAATATTTCCGAATGTTACTGCATTTGTGTCGGGCTTATCACTAGCTATAAAATTTGTATTCTCAGATACTAAAATATTTCCAAATCTATCCCAAATATTTTCAGATTGTAGATATAACTGATTCTCTATATTTAATGAATCTGACAAACAGAGGATATATTCATTTTTCTTTGAATTAGTTTTGAACCAATATGTTATTGCATAATCATTATTTGATGTAGAATCATGAATGCTAAAATTTTTCGTTGTGATATTAGAACTATCAATGGGCTCATTAAATTCTACAACTATATGATTTTTGTCGGTCATGGTTACAGCTTGTATATTGGGAGATAAAGTATCTTCAATATGTAATAAAAAATCCATCCCGTTAACAATGTTGCTTTCTTTAGTCAATTTTACATTTTGGGTAGGTATTCCAATTAAATCATCCCCAATATTATATACTAAGTCCTTAAATTCATCCTTAACGGCAAAAAGAGAATATGAACCAGCACCAAGACCAGTTAATTCATAAAATCCTTTCTCATTTATTTGAGATAAGTATGTTGGTTTATTGTTATAAATATCTACTTTTGCTGTATCTATTTTATATGCAAAAAGGAGTGTTCCATCAGCCTTATTGGTGTATACTTTTCCTTTAATTTTTCCACTGTCAATCTTAGAACCTGTAGAAAATGTTAAAACGTAAGGTTCGGTCATTTTATTATTATTGTTAATATCAGTAATCTCTGTCCCAATAATAACTGAATAAGTTGTATTCTTTTTCAGACTATCCGGAAATTCGACATAAACCGTTTTATTCGTCCAAGAAAATTCTGGGAGTCCGTCAATTAATGGGGAAATAAAAAAGGCTTCATTAATATTTCTTTTATTCACATATTCCGAGAAACTAAATTCTATTATATTTTCGTCAAAATTAGTAGTTCCTTTTTCGGGATATGTTGAAATTACTACAGGTGGAATTTTGTCAATTTCACCTCCAGGTGGAGACATTTGGTTTGCGCATTTTGTTAATGATAACAAAATTAGAACCAAGATAAAATAATTAATTACTTGTTGTTTCTTCGCCAATCTCTATACCTATTTACATTATTCTGATGTTCTCTTGAACTTTTTGAAAATATATGTCCCCCGGTTCCATCAGCGACAAAAAAATATAAATCGTGTTCTTCTGGATAAAGAGCTGCAATTATTGCATCTTTGCCCGGATTATTTATCGGTGAGGGTGGAAGTCCATAATACATATATGTATTGTACTTAGAGTCAATTTCCAAATCTTTATAATAAATTCTATTTACTTTTCTTCTTTTTTTTCTGGCTAAGTATTGAACTGTCGGATCCGCCTGTAATTTCCATCTTTTATTTAATCTATTATGATATACTCCTGATATTCTATTAAACTCCTCAACTTTATTTGATTCACCGTCTATAATTGAGGCCATCGTTAATATTTGATGTTTGTTCATTTTTAGCTCTTTCATTCTACTTTCAATCTTTGCGTCTTTAAAAATATTATTCATTTCAGAGCTAAGCTTTTTTATTATCTCTTCAGACGAACTACCTTTATAAAAGTAATACGTATTTGGTAATAAATATCCCTCAAGATTAGAAATATTTAATCCAAGTGATTCTATAAACTTTTTATTTTTACACAGATTTAGAAACTCTTTTTGTTCAATCCCAAATTCATTGCTAATTAATTCAGCTAAATCCGTTTGCCAAATCCCTTCTTGGATTGTAACTAATTGTTGCTCTTTGGGAGCACCTTCATTTAGTAGTGAAAGTAAACTGATGTAGCTGATACCATCGGGGATTTCATAATTACCAGCTTTAATATCTCGCTCAATACCAAATAAAAATGCAGCTGCTTTCATATTTAGTTTGGTAGGAATTATACCCTTTTTATGTAGACTATCAATAATTGAATTGAATGTTGCTCCTTGTGGTACTACAAAATTAATTGATGAAGAAGTCTTATTGTAATTAGGTCCATAAAAAGTAAATGCTAAAAAACTACTTACAAATATAAATACCGCAAAAACAAAATAGGTTTCATTCCTTGTAAGATTAAAATATTTTTGTATGATTTTTAATGGCATATAAAATAACTGTATAACTTAAATGAGAAGTTGAAATATATATAAAAGTGTTTAGTTCAAAAAGGAAGTATTTTTAATAAATTTATTCATTTCTTCTCAAAATTTGAAATTACTACAAAATTAGAGATTTCGTTACCACGGATTGTTATATTTTATGTTATTATTGGAATTCTAATTTTTGCGAAATGAAATTTAATGGAGCTATATGGCAAGCAAAGAAGATTTACAAATGTTAAGAGAAATGGTAAAGGATTTCACCGACTCTGAAATTCGCCCTCTTGCAGATTCAATTGATAAAAATGAAGAAATACCTCAGGAGTTAATTACTAAATTGGCTGAATTAGGACTATTAGGCACAGCATTTTCAGAAGAATATGGCGGTGGTGGATTTGGTGAATATGGTTTTTGTATGGCGCAAGAAGAAGTGACAAAAGCTTGTGGTTCTACAGCAACATTTATTGGGGCACACCAATCGATTGGTACAAATGCAATTTATCTTGGCGGATCTGAAGAATTAAAACAAAAATATATGTTCGATTTAACAGCAGGTAAAAAGATTGCTGCTTTTGCTTTAACAGAACCTGAAGCAGGTTCGGACGCGTTTAATCTACAGACCAATGCAAAATTCGATGGAACCAAATGGATTCTAAATGGTCAAAAAATATGGATTACAAACGGGGCTAATGCAGATATATACTCGGTGTTTGCCAGAACAGAAAAAGGTATATCGGGATTTGTTGTTGAGAATAATTTCCCCGGCGTAATCGTTGGCCCAAATGAAAAAAAAATGGGGATTAAGGGAAGTGCAACAAATACTTTGACATTTGAGGATGTTGAGGTACCTGCAGAAAATATTATTGGTATTGATGGAAGAGGTTTCGCAATTGCTATGAAAACACTAGATGCCGGACGTATTGGAATTGGTGCTGCAAGTGTTGGTGCTGCAAAAGAAATGCTTCGTCTTTCTGTTGAGTTTGCTAAACAAAGAAAACAATTCGATCAGACAATTTCAAAATTTCAAGGTATACAATTCATGCTCTCTGATATGACGACAAAAATTTATGCCATGGAAAGTATGCTTTATAGAGCTGCAGAGAAATATGATGCTGGAATTGATGTTATGCAAGAAGCTGCTATGGTAAAATTATTCTGTTCAGAAGCTGTTTCTGAAGTTGCGGATATGGCCTTGCAAATTCACGGAGGCATGGGCTTCTCAAAAGAATTGTCTATTGAGAGGTTTTATAGAGACGCAAGGATATTGCGGATTTTTGAAGGGACAAGTGAAATTCAAAAATTAGTTATTAGTAGAAAAACACTTAAGAATAATGGTGATTGGAAAATATAAATGCAAAAGATTTTAGTAATTCCCTCCATTGATATCAAGGATAGAAAAACTGTCCGGGTGGTGCAAGGTATTCCGGAATTGGGATGTAATTCATATGGTGATGATCCTGTAGAAATGGCTATGATCTGGAGATCGGAAAATGCTAAGGTAATTCATGTAGTTGATTTCGATTCTTCTCATGAGCATTCGCATAAAAATTTTGATATACTCGGCGATATTTGTGAATCGGTGGTTATTCCGGTTGAATTTGGTGGTGGTATTACTACACTTGAAGATGCGCAAGAAGCTTTAGATCTTGGAGCTTTTCGCTTAGTTATAGGCTCTTTAGCTATTACAAATCCTGATGAATTTAAAAGGATTTTCGAAAAGTTCGGACCACAGAAAATTTCTTCTGCCATTGATGTAATCGATGATGAGTTAGTGATTCATGGCAGGCAACAGAAAACTGGAATAAATGCTGTTGAATTCGCAAAAAAATTATGTGAATTAGGTGTGAATAGATTCATGGTTACAGATGTTGCTAGAAATGGAATGCTAGATGGTCCGAATATCGATTTGTGTGCCAGAGTAGCCAAATTAACTAATTCAAAGGTTACACTTTCCGGCGGTATAAGTAACTATAAAGATTTAATTAATGTTCAGAAAAGATCTGAATGTGGAATTGATTCAGTGATAATTGGAAGAGCACTATACGAAAATAAATTTCCTTGTCAAAAATTTTGGAGAGTTGCGGAGTCGGGAATATTTGACTAAGAGATATTATTTCCTTACAATTGTATTACTAGAATATAGGAGATCAAGCAATGGATATTATTAAAAAAATTTTAGTCCCAATTGACTTTTCTAACTATTCAAAAAATGCACTCCGTTATGCCGTAAACTTTGCTAAAAAATTCGATGCAAAAATTTATTTAGTTTATGTTGTTGAGCCAGTTATTTATCCTTCAGATTTTAGTATGGGACAAGTTACATTTCCAGTCGCTGATTTAGAAATGAATACAAGAGCCAAAGACGAACTTAACAATCTTGCTAAAACAGAAATTAGTTCAGAAATAGATGTTGAAACAATAATTAAAACTGGTAAACCGTTTGTCGAGATTAATGAAACCGCTTCGGAATTAGATATCGACCTAATATTTATTGCTACACATGGTCATACTGGAATGGAACATCTGTTATTTGGAAGTACTGCGGAAAAAGTAGTTAGAAAAGCACCTTGTCCAGTTTTAACTCTACGTGAACCAATAAAGGGATATAAATTTGTCAAATAAACATACGGTCAATTTCTCAATTTATAGTTATTTCTCTTTTGTTCTAATTTTTCTTATTTCGTGTACATCAAGTACAATTAAATTTAGTAATTGGGAACTCGTCACCGATAATCAAAATTTCCCGGAAGGTATAACTTGTGATAATAACGGAGTTTTATATTCTTCAAATTGTTATGGCGGTTGGATTACCAGAATTATTGATGGGAAAATTGATACATTCCTAATTGCTACAGACTCCACATTTTCAAAAACAAATGGAATGATCGCCCTAAATGACGGATCACTGATTGCATGCGATTATGGAGATGGAGCTATTTTAAAATTTTCTGCTGATGGGAAAATAGAAACACTAATTAGTGGCTATGACAACACACCATTCAATCGACCTAACGATTTAACCAGTGATAAAAATGGAAATATTTTCTTTACTGATCCGAAGAGTTATGGTGAAGACAAATTAGACGGAAGAGTATTTTTCTACAATTCGCTTAACAAAGAAGTGAAAATGATTAAAGATAGCTTAGCATTTCCAAATGGAATTGGTATTTCACCAATTGATAATAAATTATATGTTTGTGAATCAGCAAAAAATAGAATATTAAGCTTTAATATTGACGACGAAATGCATCTTATTGATCAGCAAACCTTTATTGAACTCCCTGACGGTGATCCGGATGGATTTAATTTTGATATTCTAGGTAATATGTATGTTGCTCATTTTGGATCTGGTACACTATTTATTATATCGCCGGAAGGTAAAATTCTGCATTCTATAAATACACCAGGGGAAAAGCCCAGCAATGTTGAATTTGCGGGTAATGAGAGAAAAACTCTTTATTTGACTGAAGACGAGACTAATTCGATTTACAAAATGAATGTAAGTATTCCGGGTTATAATATTTTCAAATAGAAAATCATCTTACTTTTTCTCCATACCTGTTTTGCTTAACCTTTCAAGCGATTCTTTTGCCATAGTAGACATTTTTGTATTTGGATGATTAGTTATTAAATCTTTCCATTGTTTTTTAGCTGCAGCCATGTCCCCTATTCTTATCTCGAGAACACCCAGATTATAGATTGCTTCAGTGTTTTCTGGATCAACTTCAATAATTTTTTCAATATATAATTTCGCTTCCTTAAATTCAGACCGCTTAAAATACATTCTTGATATTATTGTAAGCACATCAGTTCTTTTACTATCAATATTTAGAATACTATGATACAATTTTAGAGCCTTTTCTTGATTATGAGCACCGGCCAATAAATCAGCATATTCTTTAATCTTTGTTGTATCATTGGGATTTGATGTAACATATTCTTCCAATTCATTCATCTTATTTTTTATTGATGATGTCACGTTACTACCTGAAGGATTCATATTAGTCTGGTTTTCTAATGATTTATGCACTTCATCATTGGGTATATTCTCCATATTTACAACGTCATCGATTTTGCCACTATTATTAGATGTTGAAAGTGTTATAATTGTAATTAACGCGACAATTATGAGTCCTAAATAAATATATATTGGTTTAATTTTCATGCAATACTCCTATTCTAAATGATTTTATAAAGAACATTACAATTTACAAATTTTTAACTTGTATGCGACATTATATCTATTTATCATTGAATAATTCATCTAACAAACTAAAGGAGAGTCTTAAATGGCTAAATTAAAATATTTTCTAACTATTTCAATCTTATTATTTTTTACTACTTCCCTATTCGCCCAGCTTGAGAATACAGTTAAAGAAACAAAAGTTAAAGTTGAAAAACAAGTAGAAAAAGTTTCAGCACAAGCTGACGGCGCTAAAGAAATGGTATCAAAAAAAGTGTCTAAAGTAAAAAAGGGTTGTGATGCTGATTGTAAAAAAGCTTGTTGTAGTAAAGATGCAAAAAAAATGAAAGCCGAAGTATCCAAGAAACATGGTGCTGACTGCAAATGTGACGGTTGTGGAACGGCTTCGGCCTCAATGAATAAAGGTGAGGAAATGATGAAAAAAGCTCATGCAGCTGATTGTGGTTGTGATGGTTGCAAAGTAGCTAATGCCGAAATGAAAAAACATAAAACTCATGAGAAAGACTGTTCATGTAATGGTTGTGCCAAGACATAATTCAAGTAAACAAAAGTAAAATTCAATAAGTCCGGTTCTGCCGGACTTATTTTAGATCTGGATTGATCGGTTGTCTGTCATTTATTGTAAATATAAAAAAACCGCAACTTAAAAGCTGCGGCTATATTTAACGTTTCACATCTTCAACGTATACTTTTTTTACTTAAGTACCTTGCTCAATAATCCCATAACTCCATCACCAGCTTGACCTTTTACAAACTCCAAAACAATTGGGACGAACTTAGTAACCATACCAGCATCCAAATCTAATTTGGAAAATCCTCCAGCTAGACTAGCTAAATTCCCTATATCGCCGGCGCCAAAAGAACTTGCTATTCCACCAATTGCTCCCATTAATCCGCCACCTCCAGCATCTGGTGCTTTGTCCATTAAACCAGATACATTAGGTATAGCATCTGTAATCTGTGAAAAATCTCCGCCAAGTTTTTCTTTAGCTAAGTTAAATATTAAACCAGCTCCACCACCAGCTTGCTCTTCACTTATCCCTAGTTGAGATGTAAGCATATTTAATAAATCCATGAATCCTCCTCTATTTAACATTTATATTCAGTGTAGTAATAATTGTAATCTTTAGGTTTGATTACTAAATTGCTAAGTATAATCCATATACATAAAAAATAAATTAAAGTTCCAATAATCATATAGGATATTTCATAATATTTTAGCTAAGCTTTTATTATATTATGAAAAATAATTGTTAAACCATAGGTAATAAAATGAATGAATTTGAAAAACTTGGTGCTTTTTATTTAGGTAGGAACTATAATCTTGAAACAAAATCTATTACCGATGAATTAGTATTATACGATTCTAAAGACTTAACAACTCATGCGGTTTGTGTTGGTATGACAGGAAGTGGGAAAACCGGCTTATGTATCGATCTGCTAGAAGAAGCCGCAATTGATAGTGTTCCCTCAATAATTATAGATCCCAAGGGTGATATAACAAACATTATGTTAACCTTTCCCGAACTTAAGGGTGAAAACTTTCTGCCGTGGATTAATAAATCAGATGCAAAAAGAAAGGAGATGAGTGATGTAGAATTTGCAGAATCTCAAGCAGCATTATGGAAAAAAGGTCTGAAAGAATGGGATCAGGATGGAAAAAGAATTGCAATGTTGAAGAATAACGCAGATTTTAACATATATACTCCAGGAAGCAATGCAGGTATTTCTATCTCAATTCTTGATTCGTTTAAAGCTCCCTCTTTAGAAATAATTGACGATGGTGATGCTTTCAGTGATAGAATTTCATCAACTGCATCAAGTTTACTTGGCTTACTTGGTATTGATGCTGATCCATTAAAGAGTAAGGAACATATATTATTATCCAATATATTTCAAATTTTCTGGTCGAAAAGTGAAGACCTTGATTTACCAAAAATTATTCAAAGTGTGCAAACTCCCCCATTCAATAAAATTGGAGTATTTGAAATAGAATCATTTTATCCAGAAAAAGAAAGATTTTCCCTTGCAATGCAATTGAATAATATTCTTTCCGCACCGGGTTTCCAATCTTGGTTAAGTGGTGAATCACTAGATATTGATAAATTACTTTATAATGAAACCGGCAAGCCTAAGGTTTCAATTTTTTATACAGCCCACCTATCTGATTCTGAAAGAATGTTTTTCACTTCCCTACTTCTTAATCAACTTATAAGTTGGATGAGAATGCAGTCGGGAACTACAAGTTTGAGAGCACTGTTATATGTAGATGAAATTTTTGGTTACTTACCACCCGTGGCAAATCCCCCTTCAAAAAAACCATTTTTAACATTGCTTAAACAGGCCAGAGCTTTTGGTTTAGGTTTAGTTTTATCTACACAAAATCCTGTTGATTTAGATTACAAAAGTTTATCAAATGCTGGTACTTGGTTTTTAGGAAGACTTCAAACCGAAAGAGATAGGAAAAGAATTTTAGATGGACTTGAAGGTGCAAGTTTAGAAGGCGGCGGTACTTTTAACCGAAAGCAAATTGAGAAGTTGCTATCAAATTTAGATAAACGAGTTTTTTTATTACACAATGTTCATGAAGAACATCCACAAGTTTTCCAAACTAGATGGGCAATGTCCTATTTGAGAGGACCTTTAACCAGAAAACAAATTAAAACTCTTGTTAAGCCAAGTAAGTCTACTATTGTTGCAGCAAAGGCAAATGTTGAGACTGCAGGAATAAGTATTACTAAACCTGTTCTACCAAAAGGGATTAAACCTCTTTATCTAAAACGTGAAATAAATGATGATTTTATTTCAGATTATAAGTATGAGCCATATATAACTACCGTTGCCGATCTTAGATTTTATGATAGAACAAAAAAGATTGATATGGATAAATCTATAAGTTTTATTGTGCCGCTTACAGATAATGTAATTTCTGTAAATTGGGATGAAGCAACAGAAATTATCCCAAACGAGAATGTCTATAAAAAACAATCTCCATCAAAACTTGTTTACAGTACATTACCTACCGCAGGCACTAACACCAAAAATTATACTTCATGGGAAAGATTCTTTAAGGATCACTTAGTTAGTAATTATTATTTAGAAGTATTCCATAATGCCGATTTAAAGCAAACATCCAATCCATATGAAACTGCCAGAGATTTTAAAATAAGATTGTCTCAACTAACTCGTGAGCAAAGGGACGAAGCAGTAAAAAAATTAAACGAAAAATATGCGCGAAGAACTCAAACAATACAAGGAAGAATTCAGAGAGCTGAAGAAAGGATTCAACGTGAAAAATCACAATCATCTCAACAAAAACTAACCACCGTAATTTCAATTGGCTCAACAATTTTGGGAGCACTGTTTGGAAGGAGCAAAATCAGTACTTCTACAATTAGTAAAGCTGGTACGGCTATGAAATCTGCAGGAAAGATAATGAAGGAATCTGGTGATGTTGATAGAGCTAATGAAAATCTTGCAAAGTTAAACCAACAAATAATTGACCTTCAAGATAAACTACAAGACGATTTGGATTTGCTACAAGATAAATTTGATCTTTCTCTTGAGCAATTAGAAGTGATCAAAATTAGGCCGAAAAAAACCAATATTTCAGTAAAATTATTCAATTTTCTTTGGGTTCCTTTAGCAAATGAAACCATTAAAAACATCGATGAAATTGAACTAGTTTAATAAATTATTGTTAATTATATTTTAGCGTTACTTATTCAATTGTGATCTAAATCACATTATGTAGAAATAAAATAATATCCATAAATAAATTTTGAGGAGAAAATATGAAAAAAATAATACTATTATTACTGCTTGCATTTGCGGTGTCACTATTTGCAGAAGATGATCCGCCGCCACCGCCACAAAAAACTTGGCTGCCCTCGGGAGTTGCCGGATTGAATCTTAGTCAGCTCGCTCTAGAAAATTGGTCACAAGGAGGCGAAGAGGCTCTTGCATTTACACTATACTCTAATTTTGGTCTAGATTATTTCTCTAATCCTTGGTCATTTACAAATAAACTAAAATTAGCATTTGGAAGAACAAAATTAGGATCCAATGACTTTAGGACTACGGAAAATGAATTCTTTTTAGAGAATTTGTTAATATATGATGTTGGTTGGTTCGCAAATCCGTTTATAAGCAATACAGTACGGACTGTAATTACTAAGGGATATGATTATTCCGGTGACGAAGCGGTTCAGATTTCAGATATTTTTGATCCTGGGTATATCAACCAATCAATTGGTTTGGCTTACAAAGTTTCAGAGAGCTTCAGCACAAGATTAGGTGTTGGATTTCAAGAAACAATTACAAGTAAATTTAGACAATACACTGACCCAGATAATTTTGAAGATACATTTAAATTTGATACTGGTATTGAATCAGTTTCTAATTTAATTTTAAAACTAGATGATGATTTATTGTATACATCAGAATTGAGACTTTTTGGCATATTTGATCAACTTGATGTGTGGGATGTTCGTTGGGATAATATTGTAACGGCACAAATAACTAAATTAGTAAACGTGAATTTTAATGTACTTCTAATTTATGATGTAGATCAGATTGCAAAAACTCAGCTAAAAGAAGCCTTACAAATTGGAATTACTTACACGCTGTTTTAATTGTTAATTATTAATTAAAAGAGGAAATACTATGAGTATGATGAAAGAATTTAAAGCATTTGCAATGAAGGGTAATGTAGTTGATATGGCAGTTGGTATCGTAATTGGTGCTGCATTTGGAAAAATTATTAACTCCTTAGTTCAAGATGTTATTATGCCACCAATTGGTGTTTTATTGGGAGATGTGGATTTTTCAAAATTAGGTTATATAGTTAAAGAAGCAACTGATACTGCCGAGGCTGTTATGATAAAATATGGTAGTTTTTTAAATACTATCATTGAATTTATCATTATAGCATTTGCTATCTTTATGGTAGTTAAAGGAATGAATAATATGAAGAAAAAAGAAGAAGCCAAACCTGTTGCCCCTCCAGCGCCATCAAAAGAAGAAACTTTATTGTCAGAAATAAGAGACTTACTTAAAAAATAATATAGGTTAATATAATGTATAAAAAAGGGTTCCTTTTAATATTAATAGCAACAATCATTCTTTCTGTCAATACTAATTTTGCGCAGTTTAACGACTACAGTATAAAAGGAGGGATTCAAGGTTTCGCCTTACTGCCTGATATGGACTTCCCGAATGAGGATTATAAACCCTCTTATCTTGGACGTGCGTTCCTAAGAATTAAAGCTATTGATTTATTAGATATTGAAATTGGTTTAGGATATGGTATGCTATCAGGAGATGATCCCTCTCCTGATCTTTGGGAAACTACAATTATTCCAGCCGATTTAAGATTATTGTTAAGCCCTTTCAACTCTATCAATTTTAATCCTTATGGGTATGCAGGCATTGGATATATGAAATGGGAAGTCACTGATAAACCAAGTCCTAGTGATTTCCCAGGAACCGAAGAAGAAGGTTACGAATGGCTAATTCCTTTCGGTCTTGGTTGCGAAGTAAAATTAAATAAATCATTACTCCTAGATATATCAGGAGGCTACACGCATGTCTTAACTGATAATCTCGACTATTTCAATAAAATTGATACTCCTGAAAAGGGTGCTAATGATGGCTATTGGAGTTTTGGACTTGGCTTAGTATTTACAGGTGAAGCTGGTAGCTCTGATAGTGATTTGGATGGACTAACACTTGATCAAGAAAAAGCAATTGGAACAAATAGCGAACTTGCTGATTCTGATGGCGACGGCTTAATTGATGGATTAGAAATTAATCATTACAAAACTAACCCTCTAAATACTGATACAGACGGTGATGGTTTAACTGATAATGATGAAGTTAAAAACTATACTACAAATCCAAATTTAGTTGATACAGATAAAGATGGTCTTTCTGATGGCGAAGAGATTAGTAAATATGATTCTGATCCGCTTAGAGTTGATTCTGATTTTGATGGTATCTCGGATAATGATGAAATAAATATCACAAAAACTGATCCCACAAAATCAGATACTGATAGTGATGGTCTAAAAGATGGAGATGAAAAAGATAAATATAAAACCTCTCCTTCACTAGTTGACTCAGATGATGATGGTATTACTGATGGCGATGAAATATTAAGGTATAATACTAATCCTACAAAAAAAGATACAGATGGTGGAACAACAGATGATAAAACTGAAATTGAAAGAGGATCAAATCCGTTAAATCCCGAAGATGATGTAATTCTTGATATTGAAACACCAATTGTATTAGAAGGTGTGACATTTGCTAGTGGTAGTTCAACTTTAACTTCTGAAAGTGAGATCATGTTGCTTAGAGTTTTGAATACCTTAAATGCATATCCTGATCTTAAAGTTGAAATTAGAGGCTTTACAGATAGTAGAGGGAAAGCATCATCAAACTTAAATCTTTCACAAAGAAGAGCAAATTCTGTTCGTTATTGGATATTGAACAAAGGGGTTAATCCAGACCGAGTTGTTGCTAAGGGTTATGGAGAACTTAATCCAATTGCTGATAATTCAACAAAAGAAGGAAGAAGATTAAATAGAAGGATTGAGTTTAGTAAGAATAATTAAATTCAAATTAAAACCTCCATACTTTTGGTTGGAGGTTTTTTTATTTTAAATCAAATTTTCATAAAATACCAATACACGAATGAAGCAACTAATTCTAATATTATTATTATCCCTTATTCCATATAGATCAATCTATTCTCAATTTCATGATTACTCTGTTAAATATGGAATTCAAGCTCATTTGATGCAACCAAGCACAGAATTTGATAATGACGCTTATCGTCTTTCTTTATTTGGGAGGGGATTTTTAAGAATAGAATTAAACTCATATTTAGAAACTGAATTAGGTGTTGGTATTGGTGAACTAAATGGGAAAGATCCAAACAACAAAAACTGGAGTACTCTTATCTTCCCTACTGATTTGAGATTGGTTTTTAGCCCATTTGCCTCAAATAACTCTAGCCCATATATATATTCCGGTCTAGGTTTATTAAAATGGAACTTGTCTGACTTACCTTCTATTACTAATTCACAAAATCCAAGTGAAGAGAATGGATGGAATCTCTCTATTCCGTTGGGAGGTGGAATTGAGATTAAACTAAGTGAAGAGATTTTATTAGATATTAGTGGTGGTTATACTTTTGCATTAACAGATGATCTAAATTTCTATAATTCTCCAGATGTAAAAGACGGTTTTTTTGATTTAGGAATTGGATTAACATTTGTTATGGGCGGTAGCTTAACCGATAGGGACAATGATGGATTGACACAAAAATTTGAAAACATGATTGGAACAAATCCGGAAAAAAGAGATACTGATGGCGATAATTTATTAGATGGTGATGAGTATAGCTTATATAAAACCAATCCCCTACTAAAAGATTCTGACAGAGACGGTTTAAATGATTTTGATGAGATTAAAAGATATAATTCGGATCCAAATTCAATCGATACTGACGGTGATGATCTAACGGACTTTGATGAAGTTATAACATATAATAGCAATCCTACAATTAAGGACAGCGATTCAGATAATTTAACCGATGGATATGAAGTTAATGTTTACAATACAAATCCATCAAAAAATGATTCTGACACAGATCAGCTTTTTGATAATGATGAACTTCAAAAGTATAAAACTGATCCGAACAACCCTGATACTGATGGAGACGGACTATTAGATGGTGAAGAAATATTAAAATATAATACTAATCCCTTACTAAAAGATTCCCAAGGAGTAAAAAGCGCAAATATTGAAAAGATTTTGAAGATTAATGAAAACAAACCTACTGTTTTAGATGGTATTACTTTTGAAACTGATAAAGATGAAATCAATCCTGAATCGGAAGTAACATTAAATAAAACTTTCCTCATATTAAAAAACAATCCAACATTAAGTGTAGAAATTAAAGGCTATACTGATAATGTTGGAAATGCTTCTTATAATAAGAAATTATCGCAGCAACGAGCTGAAGCAGTTAGAATTTGGCTCGTAAAAAAAGGAATTGATGCATTACGTATTAAAGCGTCTGGGTATGGTGAATTAAATCCCATTGCTGATAATAACCACCCTGAAGGTAGAGTTAAAAATAGAAGAATTGAAATAATTAAAATCAACAAATAGTTCAATTACAGTTTTATACTTTCACCAATCAAAATACAAGGGAGGATCTTAATGAAAACAATCATTAACGATATTACTCAACTAATTGGCAATTATGTGCCAAATTTATTGGGAGCAATTGCAATTCTTGTAATTGGATGGATTGTTGCTGCAATCGTTTCAAAAATCGTAAAAAGTCTGCTTAAAAGGACAGACCTCGACAATAAAATTGCTAATAAATTTAATGCTGAGGAAGGCAAAAAACCATTTCAACTAGAACATTCAATCTCAAGAGGAGTTTTTTGGTTTTTAATGCTATTTGTTCTAGTTGCATTTTTTCAAGCTTTGCAACTAACTATAATTACAGAACCATTAAATAATTTACTAGACCAAGTATTAAGTTACTTACCACAAGTACTCGGTGCTGGTGCTTTGTTTCTGATCGCTTGGTTATTAGCCACAATACTAAGAAAAATTATTGTTACCGGTCTTAATTCACTAAAAGTAGATGAAAGAATTGGTGAGAAAGCAGGAACTGAAGATTCAAAGAATATCCCAGTTTCTAAATCTTTAGGAGATATAGCTTATTGGTTAGTATTCTTAATTTTCTTACCAGGGATATTAGGAGCACTAAATCTAGATGGATTACTGGAACCAATACAAGGTATGTTGAATAAAATATTAGCCTTTTTACCTAATATCTTAACGGCGGGTATCATTTTACTTGTCGGCTGGTTTGTCGCAAAAATTGTACGTCAAATTGTAACAAGTCTTCTAAGTGCAATTGGTCTGGACAAATTAAGTGAAAAAGCTGGTATTTCTAGCGCATTAGGAAATCAAAGTTTATCTTCATTGTTTGGGCTTGTGGTTTACATAATAATCTTAATACCCATATTGGTTGCAAGTTTAAATGCTCTTCAATTAGATGCAATAACAACTCCAGCTAGCAACATGTTAAATCAGTTCCTAGAAACAATTCCATCAATATTTGCTGCAGCGGTAATATTGGGTATTTCTTTTCTCATTGCTAAAGTGCTTTCCGGTTTTATTGATAATCTTTTGAGTGGAATAGGATTTAACAGTTTATTTGTAAAATTAGGTTTGCAAAAAGTAGCTTCTGAAGGACCAAATACCCCATCAAAAATTGTCGGTTTTCTTGTACTTATTACAATGATGTTGTTTGCTTTTATTGAAGCATTTAATACTTTGGGATTTGAAGCACTATCAGACATTATTTCTCAAATAACAATTCTTGGCGGACATATTCTATTTGGATTAGTAATATTAGGCTTAGGTCTTTACTTTGCTAATTTAGCTAGTGATACACTTAAAGGCAGCAACCTTTCCAATGCTTCTACAATTGCATTTGTAGCTAGAATAGCCATAATTATTTTGGCTGGAGCCATGGCATTACGCCATATGGGCTTGGCCAACGAAATTATTAATATGGCATTTGGAATAATTTTGGGTGCTGTAGCTGTTGCTACTGCTATTGCTTTTGGTATAGGTGGTAGAGAAATTGCTGCAAAAAAATTAACTGAATGGAATGAATCGATAAATAAATAAATAATTTGAGGGGTAATCCAATTAGGTTGCCCCTTTTATTCTAGGACAAAATTAAACTCAATCATTTCTTCCGCAAGGCTTATCGATTTTATCAATTTATCAACTTTGTTGGGTATTGATTTAACTTTTAGTCGTTCTAATTGCGATCCATCGATATAAATATTGTACTCACCAGGCTGTATTCCGTAGTGATAAAAACTCCCATCAGACATTGTTCTTACCTTTGTAACCTCTTTTGTTTCAAGATGTTCAAAAATTACATTTAGGCCTGAAATGGGCACTAGGTTCTTGTTAGATCTTTTTAATACACTTCCACTTACTTCAGCTGCTTCATAAAATGGTATTTCAATCTCTTTATATTGATGTGGATCAGAAATAAAACTAAACTTCTCTTTATAAGGGAACCATAATGGATTTTTATTATGTCTATCAACAAGTTTTACATCATACTTTGAATAAGCTTCCAGATCATTTATAATTATGTTACCTTCATTTATTCTTCTTTTACTACCTATTGAATTAACCTGAACATCCATATCTGGCACTAAGTCTTCACCATCGTCGAATGATTCATTCATATTTTTATCTACAAAAAACTTAAATGTAGCTGCGGATCTCCCTATCATTCCTCTATTATAGAAATTAAAATCATTAAGGTGTTCATTGTAATTTACTGAACCAATTAATGAATGTGATATTACCGATTTAGAAACAGTAGTGTTACTCCTGATAAATGGCAGATCAAATACAACTCTTAACTGGGTATCTGAATTAGAGTATTGAAAATTTGTTGAGTGTGATAATTGTACTCGAAATTGATTAAAAACTGTTGATGAAACTGAGAAGTTCATTGAGTGAGCTTTATCGTTCATTATATCATAGACAAATCGCGCGTCTATAATATTACCTGAAAATATTGATGATGGGATGTACATGGAATAATTTAAACGCAAATTTAAATATGCAGATTCAAAATTATTTGATCCGTTGAAGAGATTGTAATAATTGAGCTCAACCGATGGACTAATATTTTTATAATTATAAAATGTTCGTAATGAGAAATCCGATCTTTCAGATCCAGAATATTTAGTTTTCCTCCCCCTAAGTAAAAGACTCATCATATTATCATCAATCTTAAAAGGTATAAAAATATTGCTTTCAAGTTCATTCCTAATATTTGTAGGATTTAGTTTTACATTTTGATCATGTATTTTTACACCAACATCGAAACTAGCCAAATCGGTAAATATTGTATTTAATGATAATTCATTAAAAGCATTTGGGGCCACGGTAAGATTGACAATATAACCATCAAAAAGTCTTGCTGTTGTGTTACTATAAAATGAAGAATATTGTAAATCTTCAGTAAAAATGTCAGTCCCTATTTTTGTTGTAAGCCAATTAGTTATTCCATAAGCTGCATTTCCTTGAAATAAATATTCCTTGGTATTATTAAGTTGACCAAAGTTTGTAGAATAATCCATTCTACCTTTTGGGATTTGCTCAATCGGGATTTGATACATTTTAGTTTCAACATTATACTCACCGTTTGGACCAATTTCATGAAGTTCCAAAAGCGTTGTGCCATAACTAAATGGAATCAGAAAATCATAATTCCCTTTATCATCTGTTTTTACAATATCTACTAACTGATTATTATGATAAATCTCTACTTTCCAGTTAGGTTTTGCCTTTTCCTCAACCTTATAACTTCCATACACACGCCTTGCTTCAACGGGTTCATTTGAAATCTGTATACCTCTAAAATCATACGATTGTAATCCCATCGTGTGATTATGCCCAAATGATATATTGCTAATATAATCGTTATTTAGAAAAGCGTAACGCCATTTATAACGTACCTGGTTATATGTTAAATTATTATCAAACAAAGTTTGTTGGGAGTTTATTTGTACATCACCACCTAAGAACTCTCCACCCATGCCCAGCTGAAGTGAATAATATGGTAATTGTTGATTAATATAATTTGCAGTCGCAGAATAATCCAAGAATCCGCCACTTAGATATTTTCGTTGTCTTTTAAACATAAGCGGGTATGAATTATCAGCCAGCGAATTATTATAAAGAGCAAGTTTCTTTTCATTCAATATTCTATTGACCATAGGTATATTAAAATCAGCACTTAACTCAACGGTTAAGTTTCTCATATCAATTTCAGCATTCATGCCTGTAGTTTTCTTTATAATCTCGTCGTTTACAAAATATTCCAGTTCACTCTCAAGAAAATTTAATTCTGTTAGCTTTATTGACTCAGCCCCAAGTATAAATTCTAGATCATTAGCTTTTAGTTGAAAATCCAAACTTGCTTCATCCTCTCTTTTGCCGGATAAAATTTTATTATCAAGATCAAGCTTATGATTTAATTGAAGAAGTGATAGAATCTCCAATACTGGAAGTAGAACTTTATCATCCTTATACTGTGAGATAATCATTTCATCAATAAAACTAGCATATTTAAGCCGCATAATTATTTCTTCTGAATCATGGGAAGTATCAATATCGTCTAATTCATTATCAATAATATTGAAATAATGATAAGCTGAAAATCTTGACCAACCGTTTGTTCCTTTACTTCGAATTCTCCAACGATAATTATTAAATTCCGAAAACATATTAGGATTCAGATAATAAATTGTGTCTGCAACGGAGTTTGAAATAATATTTGTATATTCTTCCCCAAAAATAGTCGAACTATTAATTCCATCAATTACTATCTCATAATTTTCCACATTCATTTCTTTTTGCCAAGCTAAGCTAAAGTTAGCGTCACCATTTGCTAGAGAATCAATTTTTAGATTATTCTTTGTTATGATTGTTGGTGCTGGTAGTTTATTTCTTTTACTTCTACTATGCTCTAAATTTGTTACTGTAAAATTGAGATGCTCAGAGTAATCACTCCATCCTTCAGTATTAAAAGCACGCATATTTATAGTGTAGGTTTTACCATAGCTAAATATTTGATCTGGAAATTTATATTGTGTATAAGAAATTGATCCAAATTCAGAAGATTCAAAAATTCTATTATTACTCTCGCCTTCAATTTCATCTACATATATCGTATAACCATTGGCATTGTCAATATTGTTCCATTTAAAAGTTGGAGTTAAAGTGCTAATATCAAATTCGTTATCAGAGCTTGGGAAGTTAATTGCTGGAGTCTCAAGTATTTTGCTTAAATGGGATGATTTATTTTGAGCAATTATTGAAGAGCATAATATTAGAAAAAATATAAAAACAAGTATAGACCTACCTCTTCTATTTATTCCAATAATTAAAATAATATTTGATGCATCTAGTTTGTTCAAGGTATTGAAAATTCGAAATATTTAATAACGTTTGATTTAGCTATCATTTTACTTTCAGGTATATCTTCCTTTTCATTGAATTCTATCTCCAGTTCAGCTCTATATAATCCACTTGGAAAAGATTCAGTCTGAAGTACATAATTTCTAACCAAATCAAAATAAATAGATAGATAATCTTTTTCTTCCTTAAGAAGTTCTCCTTTTTCATTGAATATTCTAAAGTTCAAATACCCAAAAAATGGTGAATTCCTTTCTCTATTGAGTGGATAAAGCAATTGATAAGTATTCGTGGAATCTAAATACAATTCTGGGTCGCCAATTGTTAAATCAGTATCTGCATTATTTTTCCTATAGATAGCTGTTGTAACCTGATTTAAAACAAATTTTAGTTTTGCACTTACTCCAGTACTTGAAGTATCTATACCAGATTCAACTGGAGTTGAGCTAGTTACAATTCTTGTCCAATAAGTTCCATCCTCAAGACCAGCTGGTGGTTTTAACATCAATCTAATTGTTTGTCGTTCTTTAGGTTTTAAAACGAACTTCTTAGGAAACGCCTTTACCCAATTGTTAATTGAGGGCATTTCATCAGACGGATTTTGTTCATATTTCATTGTTCTGTTACCTAACGAATCAGATATTGGATAACCAAAAATGAAGGAAACTGATATTTCGTATGGCTCAAAGGATTCATTCTGAACTATCATACTCCCAAATTTGTTTTGTTCGTCCATATAAACGATGTAGGGTGATATTATAACTTGTGCTAGCACTAAGTTTGATGAAATTAAAAGTGGGAACAAAATAATTTTTAATAAGTTTTTCATAGATACTCTATTGTTAATGTTATTGTGCCTGAATAATTTCCTGGTGATTGATTAGAATTAGTATTTATGCTACCTCCAAGCCAGAGATGGACAGGTAAATAGAAAAATATCCGTCTTAGTTCAAAAGGTGTATTTGGATTGAAAGCTCTTCTTCCGTTGGTTCTATCTCTGTATGACCAAGCGGCATTGTTAGAATTAAAAGTTATTGGAAGATTGTCTATTCCGTTTGTCAAATTCTTAGGAAGATTGAAAGTAATAAGTAAATCGCTTCTAAAGAATTTTGTGTGATAAAAATAGAATTTTGCGGCTCTTGGATCAGTATGCTCAACATTTTCTGAATAGCCAATAAAAACATCTCCAAAGCTGAGATCATTGTATTTGTAACTAACAATTGATTGCGGAAAAGAGCAAATATTTAAACTAAGTAGTAAAATTATTAGATATAGATAAACGGGTTTCATTTCAACATTGTCTATTTAATTAAAAGCAGATAAATCTTTTTATATAAACAATTTATCTTATTTCACTTGTCAATAAATAGAAAATATTAAAGAAGGAAAGGTTTTTATTAATTTTTTAATGAGTTATTAATAATTAATATACAACGGTAATGGTGGGTTCATAATTATATACTTGCTCGGTGGTTGATTTAAAATATAATAACTTTATATTATCAGTTTCAAGTGAAGTTTTTAATAAAAACTGTTTCCCGGAATCGATATGCGAAATAATAGATTTATTAATATTTACAACTCCTATTTGAGGAATTAGAAGTTCATTACCTTCTTTTCCTTTGTTCAGAAATTGTGAATTATTTTTTAACCGATTTCCATATTGAATCATCAAATCTCTTTTAGGATTAGAACTTGAATTTGGGATGATGGATTTCTTGGAAAATGAATACAAATCATTGTTGAATTCAGAAATTTCTATAGTAATTTTTTTTACTATTTTGATTCTAACATCAACTGAAGATGATTGCCTGGATTGTGCAATTATTGAGCTAATACTCAAAAGATGCAGAATAAATATATATATTATAAATTTTTTCATATAGCTCTGAAAAAGTTAAAACTTTCTCAAAACTATCGAAAATAATGATAAGTTAGTTTATTCTACATCACAATTTAGTAGGATACAGAAATTACGAAAAGGCCTTCATAATCTCCCTGTGGCTGGTTTGCTTGAATATCAATAGATCCGCCTACATTAAATTTTATTTCACCAACCAAGCCATTCGGTTCAAGTATTATATTATCTCCACTTTTGACTTTTTTTGAATTCTGAAGTATAACTTTGGGTGTAAAAGGCAGAGTACCAGATTGACCGTTATTGTTTGATGCCCAAAGATGATTGTTTAGTAATACATTATTAAAAACGACTGAAATATTCCTATTAGCCTGTCCCCTCACAATAAATTCCTTTCCACTTCTCGGTTTAATTTTTTCTTTGAATGAGGAACTAACAACAATTATATCACCAAAATCTAAATTGCCTTTTCCAGCCTCAATTGAAAGTGGAACAATTAAATTTGCAGAAGCAGAAGCAGACTGATATCCAGCTTGCTGAGCAAACATATTTTGCTGCACCATTATTAGAAAACCAAAAATAAATACTTGTTTTAACATGCTGAAAAATATTAGAGAGAATTATATATGGAAAGAATAAAAATGGCGTTAGATATCAATTTTCTTATTATCTAACGCCAATGAGGACCCATGAGGAAATTTTAAGTCTAAGCTCTTTTTCACTATCGGCACCTAATTTTAAAAGTTTAATCATTTTTATTATGATTAATAAAAATTAGAAAGACTTTATACTCATTCCATATTTTAATTTTTATTGTAAATATCATTTTTATATCAATTATAAGCTACTGTTAAGTTAAACGTTCCTTGATACTCACCGCTTGGTTGATCAACTTGTATTTCTACCGATCCACCAATCCAAAGAAATAATTTGTTAACTTCACTTCCATTCTTTAATATTATTTTTTTTCCATTTCTCACATTTTTTGGTTTTACATAATTTGAATTTTCACCCGTATGTTTTACATCAGGAGTAAATATTAAATCCCCCGATATTCCACCAGTATTACTAATCCAAGCTGAATTATTTAGAGCTACGCTAGTAGAGTAGTTCACAGTTACTCTATCATCTGTAATTCCATTAACTTCAAATAAAACACCAATTTCTGGGGATTTTGTTAAAGTTTGCATAGAGCCCAAAGTCAAAACCTCACCAAAGTCTAAATCACCACTTATTTTATTTATTACTACACCATTGGTTAATGAAATAGATATTGGAGTATTCAATACAAACTTTTTTTGGCAAAAATTTTCTGAATGAAAGATCAATAAAAAAAGAACAAAAGATATTGGTTTATACATTATTTAAATCGGGAAATTCTAGAATATTTCAATAAAGGATAAGGAGTATTTTCATACTCCTTAAGCAGTCTAATAAGCAACAGTCATACTAAACGATCCAGTGTAATCGCCTTCTACTGCACCAGTAATATTAATATCACCGCCTAACCATAAGTATAGTTTACCAACACCTGCTATAGGTTCTAAACTTAGACCATCACCACTTGTTACATCCAAAGGAGTATTATAGCCAGGATCATTAAGAGTATGTTTTACAGTCGGGATAAAATCCAACTCATTTAAAACTGCATCATATAATTTCATTCCAGCAAAAGTTACAGAAACTACTTTATTTGGATGACCAGTTACTTCAAAAGCTACACCAGTGCCGGGTGTTTTACTTATTGTTTGGGCCGCTCCGGTTAAAATGGTTTCACCAAAATCTAGATCAGTACCTCCAATATTGGAAATAGATAATCCTTTTTTAATTTGAACCTTTACATTAGCACTTGAATTAGCAGAGCTCTGAGCAAACAAAGTTCCTGCAGAAAAAACTAAGACAAACAAATAGACAAATAGATTTTTTGCTTTGTGCATTTAATACTCCCTTTTTTGATTTTGTTGGATATTTTAGAGTTTTATTTCAAAGTGTGTGCCAGATCACAATTTTCTAAAAATCTTATTAAATTAGTCTAATACTTATATATTATTAATAAGGCTACATTACTTGAAACGATTTATAATGATTCAAGTGTATCAATATGAATTGAAGTATGAGTTTTGTGCATTAATAGAGCATCCTTGTCTATTTATTATTTTGCAGAATTGGTTTAATATTGCTTATTAATAAAAGTTAATATATTTTTTTAGTTGCGATGGAAACTGAAATTACTTTTATACTGAACAACCAAATTATCCAAACAAAATTAAATCCAGCAACAGTTTTGTTGGATTTTATAAGGCAAAATAAAAAACTTACCGGAACCAAAGAAGTCTGCAAAGAAGGTGATTGCGGAGCATGTGCTGTTTTACTAGGCGAATATAGAGATGGAACGATTAAGTATAAGACAATCAATTCTTGTCTCTACCCTATTCAAAAAGTTAATTACAAGCATATAGTGACCATTGAAGGATTAAATCAAGAGAAACTAAGTCCAATTCAAGAATCCATTGCAGATCAAGGAGCTTCTCAATGTGGATTTTGCACACCAGGATTTATTATTTCATTCACAGGTTATTTATTAAATTCAACGAAATTTGATGAAGATGAAGCTATCAATTCAATTGCAGGAAATATTTGTAGATGTACTGGTTACCAGTCAATAAAAAGGTCCTTGAACAATGTAATAAGTAAAGATGCAGACATTACTGTTGATGTACTAATTCGAAAAAGAATAATCCCTTCATACTTCAAGGAAATTGAAGAAAAAATAAAGAATTTAGTTGATGATGTTAAAATAGAGGTTGATAATATTAATGATGAAGTACAATATATCTCTGGTGGAACAGATTTATTTGTGCAAAAACCCGATGAACTATTAAATACAAATGTTCGGATAATAGAAGATCTAATCGAATCAAGAATAGGTATTCATGAGAATAGAGTCATAATAAGTGGATCTGCAACTGTAGAGGAATTACAAAATTTTATTGATACGCATAAGATAAATCTCAAGTTGGAAAAACTTTTTAAATTATTTGCGTCCTTACCAATCAGAAATAGCGCAACATTGGCTGGAAATATAATAAACGCATCCCCAATTGCTGATTTGACCATTGTATTACTTTCACTAAATGCACAACTCCAATTATTGAATGCAAAGGGAGAAAAGCGGATTATCGCATTAAATAAATTTTATTCTGGTTATAAATCTCTCAATAAGAATGCAGATGAAATTATTGAAGAAATATCTTTTGATCTACCTGTCAAAAATTCATTATTTAATTTCGAAAAAGTTTCTAAGCGTACACATTTGGATATTGCAAGTGTAAATACAGCAATTTCACTTATTATAGATGAAAACAAAATAATTAGTGCATCTATTTCTGCCGGTGGAGTTTCCCCCATTCCATTGTATCTTGAAAAAACTTCCGAATTCCTTATTAATTCTAATATTTCCAAAGAAGTATTATTGAAAACTATAAAAATTGCACTAAAAGAAATAAGTCCAATTAGTGATATAAGGGGAAGTGCAGAATACAAATCTTTGTTGTTAAGTCAGTTGTTAAAAGTTCACTTTCTTGAATTGTTTCCCGAAATTATTACATCTGAGGTGTTTTCATGAACAATTCAGACGTAATCAAACACATTAAAGGCGAATCACAGTTTATTGATGATTTTGCGGTCCCGGAAGGAACGTTATATGCCTCTGTTTTCACATCTACAATTGCACATGCCAAAATATTAAATCTGGATGTTAAAGAAGCTCAAAACATTCCAGGAGTGATTAGAGTTATAACATACGATGATATACCTGGCATAAATCAAGTTGGCGGAATTATCCAAGATGAGTCATTACTAGCCGAGAGTGAAGTTCATTTTGTTGGTGAACCAATTGCTCTAATTCTTGCAGAAAACCAGGAAGTTGCCAAAGCAGCTAGAAAAAAAATTAAAATAGAATTTGAAGAATTAGAAATTATCATTGATCCGCGTAAAGCTTTTGAAGTAAATTCTCTCATTATGCCGCCCAAGACATTTGAGTCTGGAGATGTTGTGGGAGCATGGTCTAATTGCGATGTAATTATTGAAGGGATTGTTGAAAGTGGCGGACAAGAGCATCTTTATTTGGAAACACAGGGTGCCATAGCCATACCTAAAGAAAGTAATGAAATTATGATTATATCTTCAACGCAAAGCCCAACAGCAGTTCAAAGAGTAGCTTCTAAAGTTTTGGGTATGCCAATGAATAAAGTTGAGGTAGATGTATTAAGATTAGGCGGAGCATTTGGCGGCAAGGAAGATCAAGCTACTCACTGGGCAGTTTTAGCTGCGTTGGGAGCACATCATTGTAAGCGAGCGGTGAAGTTAGTTTTATCCCGAATAGATGATTTGTATATGACCGGGAAAAGGCATCCATATTCATCTGATTTTAAGATTGGTCTAACGAAAGATTTGAAAATTAATGCATATGAAGCAACTTATTATCAAAATGCGGGAGCCGTAGCTGATCTCTCCCCTGCTATTTTGGAGAGAACCCTATTCCATGCTACAAATGCTTATTATATTCCAAACGTTAAAGCAACGGCCATAAGTTGTAAAACTAATCTACCCCCAAACACAGCATTCCGAGGTTTTGGTGGTCCTCAAGGTAAATTTGTAATTGAGGCAGCGATAACAAAGGCTGCTGAAAAGTTAAATGTTAATTCTTACAATATACAGAAGGCTAATTTAATTACTGAGAACGATCATTTCTACTATGGTCAACAAGCAGATGATTCTAAAGCCAGTATAAGTTGGGAAACTGCAGATAAAAAATACAATTTCCAGCAACTCAATGAAGACGCAGAACAATTTAATCGAAACAATGAACTTTATAAGAAAGGAGTTGCAGTAATGCCAATTTGCTTTGGTATTTCGTTTACAAGCTCCTTTCTTAATCAAGCCAGTGCAATTATTCATGTTTACACAGATGGCAGTATTGGAGTTAGTACTGCTGCTATTGAAATGGGGCAAGGTGTAAATGAGAAAATTAAAATTGCGGTTGCAAATACTTTTTCTGTAAGTGTCGATAGAATAAAAATTGAATCTACAAATACGACCCGAATTGCAAACAGTTCAGCTACAGCAGCAAGCAGTGGCGCTGATTTAAATGGAAATGCAGCAATTAAAGCATCGAAGACAATCTTAAGTCGTTTATTAAGTTTTGCCGCAGAAGAATTAGAAGTAGAATCTATAGAACACATTTCAATCTTAAATGGGAAGGTTTGCGTAGATTTGAAAGAAACCGAACTTGGCTGGAATGAGCTGATTAATAAAGCATATTTGAACAGAATTAATTTGTCATCACATGCTTTTTATTCTACTCCGGAAATCTATTTTGATCGCAATACAAACAAGGGGAAACCTTTTGCATATCATGTTTATGGAACTTCAATAACCGGAGTAACACTTGATTGCATTAGAGGTATTTACGAAATTGATTATGTAAAAGTTGTGCATGATTTTGGTAAAAGCATCGATTACAATATTGATCTTGGGCAAACTGAGGGTGGAATTGTTCAAGGCATTGGCTGGCTCACATTAGAAGAAATTAGATATTCTGATCAAGGCAATTTACTTTCAAATTCATTGTCTACTTATAAAATTCCCGACATCTATTCTGCTCCTAAATCGATTGATGTTGATTTTTTATCAGATTCCGAAAATAGATTTGGACCATTGAAAAGCAAAGCAATTGGTGAACCTCCACTTATGTATGGAATTGGGTCCTATTTTGCAATTTTAAACGCAATGAAAAAATATAGGTCCAATAAAGATTTTGAAATTTCGGCACCAATAACTCCAGAAAAAGTGTTAATGGGATTATATGGGGAATAATGTTCTAATCATTCTGAGGAGCTGATCGACGAAAAAAGCTCAATTTTATAATTCGAAAATTTTCTAACTTCGTTTAAAATGACAAACCGTATTTTATAAAATATTATTATTAGAGAAAACATTATATATTGAAGTAAATTATGAAAGAACTCGATCTTTGGATTTTTATTTATAATAAGATTAACAGAAACATAAAAGTTAATCTTTTGATTGTTGCTGATTCCAGCTTATCGTCACCAGGTAAATCTGGTTTCAAAATGGCGGTCTCTGAAGATGTTGAAACCTACGGTTCCATTGGCGGTGGAATAATGGAATTTGATATTCTAAACGAAATTAGAGGGACTTTAACACAATCTGAACCAGTTAATTTTATAAGGAAATTACATCATAGTAAGATCAAGGAAGGTCATTCTTCCGGTCTAATTTGCGGAGGCACACAAACATTAATAGTTATTACTATCAGTAACGATTACCGTGATATTGTTAAAAATATTATAGACAATATTGAAGAACAAATGAATGGTGTCATGCAAATAAGTAATAAAGGATTAAATTACATTCCTCGAAAAGAAAACGACAAAGACATTACTCTGTCTTTTGAATCAGAAGATAATTGGAATTATGAAGAGAATATCGGTTTACTCAACACAGTTTACATAATTGGGGGCGGACATGTTGGTCTAGCCGTATCGCGAGCTATGTCAACACTTGATTTTTACGTTGTCACTTTTGATCAAAGATCTGACATTATGACGATGAAAGAAAATACTTTTGCGAACAAAAAAATTGTTACTAACTATACTGATATTTATAAACATATACGGGAATCAAAAAAATCTTATGCAGTTATTGTAACCCCAAATCATGATGGCGATAAAGAAGCATTAAAATCCATAATTGGTCTTAATCTAAAATATATTGGAATGATGGGTAGTTCAAAAAAATCTAAAAGTATTTTCAGTCAATTAGAATCTGAAGGTGTTAATCCTGAATTATTCAATAAAATAAGTACACCCGTAGGTTTAGAAATAGAAGCCGAATCACCCGAAGAAATTGCGATTAGTATTGCTGCAGAGATAATTAAAATAAAAAATCAGTTATAACTTTCTAGATTGCAATGTAACTATTGCGTCTATCTTACTGCTGTAATGTCACTTCTTTATATTCATTCATCATGAAGAGATACAAAGACAATCATTGATTCGTATCTTTATAACTATCCATAAATAAATCCGTTTGTGGAGAATCCACTAAAAAGGCATGTATTAAGATCGGTTTTTCCATGTGTTTTATTTTTTGTGTATACTCATTTATTTTCGATAAATCATATGATTTTATGTCAATTGGCATATAATGATAATTTATGTTATTGCTCCTTAGTAACTGTTCTTCTTTTTCAATCCATTGTACATCCTCTGGATTATTTTGAGTTAAGAGAGAGACAACGTTTTCAAATGCACCATTAAGAATATATGCAAAAAATTCTTCATCTGTCGGATATGGAGTAAGATAAACGCGATCATCAAGTTTAATTATTCTACCTCTTTCAAAACTTTTTTTATTCTCAATATTTCTCTGATTATATTCACCGGAAATATTTTCTTCACCAAGTATATCTTTTATAACTCGTCTTACTACTCCAACCCTATCTTTTCCAAGATAACAGTGTACATAATATTTGCCACTACCTTCTCTTGCAATTCTCCTAATTTCATTCAATGAGTGTTCGTTCGAACTAACCCAAGGAAGCATAGGTAAATGAATTAACTTAAGACCATACTTTGCTGTTTGTTCAATTTCATCTGATAGAAACTTAGGCTCAAATGGTACGACTGCTTCGTGAAGTAATGAAATTATTCCAGTAATATTCTGTTTTTTTAATTCAATTATTTTATCTTCGTCTGGATAGGGACCAAAAATAAATTCAATATTATCATAAGATTCAGATGATACAGTAGAATTGAACTGCATTATACTTGGATTAAACCATAACCAGAGAGCTAATACAGATAGACAAATAGGTAATCCAATAATCATAACTTTCTTCAATTGACTAAAAGTATTTACAAAACCTTTAACAAGATATAGTGACACGAAAAATGAAGACGCAATAAATAAAAGAATTACAATACGGATTAACCAATTTTCAATTGAGGGATCCAAGGATGAATTACGCGTAAATTCTGTAATCCATCTAACCGGCCCCATTAGTGTACAAGTCCCAAATGGAAAGCCTACAAGAAGCCAAATTGTAAAAAACACTAATATATTTTTGATATTAAGTGGAAAAAATTTAGGATGATTTGAGTTCATATACTCCCTTATTAGAATCTTCTTTTTAATCCAATCTTAAGTTCATAATTCTTTCTCCATTTTTGGGGATAATATTCTTCATTTGAATATTGAGCAGCTGTTTTAAGAATTAGATATTTTGTTAATGTAGTTTGATATTCCAAACCAATTTTTTTTGAATCCGTATTTAGAAATTCCGAATTATTTGGTTCGTTTGATGGAGCAAATCCAAGTCCACCTTGTAATGAAATATAATTATCTGAATCGGAGAAATATCTTCTTATAATAAGAATTCCAGAGAAATCCGTTCTATCAGTTTTTGGTGTAAAAAAAGGTCTAAGTGATATCCAATAATTTCCCAAATATTTCCCAAGATGCCCCGTATATAGATTAACACCTTTATCCCCAAATAATAAATATCTATATCCAAATGAAATCTCCATTGCGAAAGGTAGTTTGAAATATGGTTCTATGCCAAATCTAAAGTCAGGGAATAAATCTGTGGGTGAATATCCAAAATTAAAATAGGAGTACATCCCATCAAAAAATCTAATATAACTATCTGTTTCAAATTGATAGCCATTTTTTTGAAATCTCGAGGCATAATTTACTCTGAAAATGAGTGAGCCGAATCCCAATTTTCTTGATAATTCAATATTCGACAGATGCCATGGATCAAAATTAGAATCGAACAAACTTATATTGTAATTTGCAGATACGGCATTGATCATACCCGCATAATTTATCAAATTACTCATTGAAATTGCCTTCTTATTAGAAGGATTAAGGTTCAACAACATATTTATTGTCTCCCCTGCTCCTTGAGTATTGTTAAGGTTTTTCTGAGCTAAAGCCTTTTTATAAAGGAAAGATTCATTGTTCGGCGAATTGTTTAAACCTCTATCCGCAATTATGATTACTGCATTATAGTTTTTAGACCATAACTCAATATCTAATTGAAGTTCAATAACTTCATCTTTATTGGGATTCTCAATCTCCTTAAGTATCGTCCTAGATTCATCAAAGTGTTTCTCCCATGCATGTATTCGGCTTAGGAATAATCTCACATCATCATATTTGGGATAATCTGCCAAAATATGCTCACACAAAATAATTGCTTCTTTTCTTTGTCCATTAAAAACTAATTCTCTTGCTTTTTTAAAATTCTCATCTACATTTGCATGAGATTGTGCGTTAATATCAACATTTAAGACAATCAGGAAAAGTATAATAGGAATAATTACAAATCGATAATTCAAAATATTTGCCTTCATTGGCCAAATCCTTTTTTCTTCATTTTACCCCATTTCCTTTTCCCGAATAAATATTCTATTGTTGCTAAAAATCTCCAAAATACCGTCATTTGTCGGTAACCAAAATTTTCAACAATTGCTATAAAAATCAGTTGAATGAGATGAGAAGGTTTAGGATACTTTGAATGTGTAAGCTCTTCTAACAATACTGAGAATGTAGAAATAATAATACCATAGAGTACTAGAAGAAAGAAGAATATTATTGCAAAATAGCTTGAAACCCAATTGAATAGAAAAGAAAGTATTATCAAAACATATCCAGCAAATTCGACAACAGGTCCTAGCATTTCGAAGAAAAAGAAATACGGATAGCCAATTAATCCTAACCATTTGTAATTGGGATTAAAGAGCATTTTCTTATGGGACAAAAGACTTTCGATTGTACCTTTTTGCCATCTTACTCGTTGACTTTTTAACACTTTTATATCTTCAGGGGCTTCTGTCCAACAAACTGGGTCTGGAATAAAGGCGATTCGGGCTTCGGGATTTTTTAATCTCAATTGCCTATGGAGACGAATAGTAATTTCCATATCCTCTCCTATTGATCCTGCTTTAAAACCTCCAACTTGAAATACAGATTCCTTTTTAAAGCAGCTAAATGCTCCCGAAATTATCATTAGACTATTTATAGTATCAAAGCCAGATCTACCGAAGATAAACGCACGTATATATTCTAATACTTGAAATTTCACTAACCATTGTTTTGGAAGATCGACTGATTCGACGTGTCCGCTTCTAATCTTGCAGCCATTTGCTATTCGAATTGTTCCTCCAACAGCGACAACATTTTCGTTTTCAATAAAAGGAGTAACTATCTTTAAGAGGCAATCTCGTTCTAATATGGAATCAGCATCAACCGTTGCAATGAGCGGATACTTTGCTATATTTACTCCGGCATTTAGAGCATCTGCCTTGCCACCATTCTTTTTATTAACGACTACTAAATTTTTAAACTCTCCAGAAGCATAAACAGAAATCACATCTTGAGTATCAATTTTTAATTCAGAATTAAAATAAATCTGACTGAGATTAAAATTATTAATCAGCTTTAATAGTGTATCATCTTTTGAGCCGTCATTTACTACAATTATCTGAAATTCGGGATATTCAAGTTGAAGAAGCGCTTTAACACTATCTACAATACCATTACTCTCATTGTATGCAGGAGCTATTATTGAGATTGGGACATGATTTCTAAGTTCAAATATTTTATCTTCATCATGAAATTTAATATATCGATAATACTTTTTTATTTTTAGATAAGATGTAAAACTTAAAATTAAATATGTAGTCATCAATAAGAATACATAGATCAATATTAAGTAATTTAAAATATAAATTATGTCGTATGCATTTGAAATCATGATTCAATCAACTCTCTTTCACTTAATACCATTTTTGCAATTGATGCCGCTTCGAGGTAATCCAAATTATTTGATAATTCTTCTAGCTTTTCCTTGCTATCTGGCGACATTTCATATAGCGCATTTATAGCATCAATTTTATTTTGCCAATTAAAATTGTTCATTTCTTCTAATATTATTTTTTCAAGCTCCGGATTACTGATTTTTATTGCAGTTTTTATCGCCTGACTAATTAGTTCCGGGGAAGATTTTATAAAAATCAATCTTAAAGCATTTGAGGCATCTCTAAATTCTAATAGCTCAAAATATTTCATGCTCTGAATTAATAATGCCCTAGTATGAGAGAACAATAGAAAATCTAATGCGATATTAGTCGCTTTTGAATATTTGAAATGAGTAAATACGGCAAGAATAATTGTGCGAATATCATCATCAGAAGTCTTTTGAAGCTCATGTTTCATTACACTACATGATTCCTTCTTAAATTCAATAAGAATAGAATATAATGTATCTTTGCTGACTTTTTTGTGTAGCGGCCATAATCTTAAAATATCTTCGATGTACTCTTTGGCATCCATTCTTGCAAGACTTCTAGCAGCATGTGAAAATATTTCATCATTGCGATGATGTAAGTATTCTACTACTCCTTTTTTAAATGATGCATTTTTGAATATTCCCAAATAGTAAAGAGCCTCAATATTTTTTTTAATCCTTCCACTTTTTAAAGAATTATTTAAGTAATTAGTAATTTTTTTTGATTCTAATAAACCCTTTAATCTTTCAAAATCGTGCCCAGTAAGAAGATTGAGGTAATTTCTAATTAGCTTTAGGAAATTCGATACTTGGTTAGATTTTAATTTACGTAAAAATTCTTTAGGTGGTTCCTCTGATTCCAAAAAAGCAAAAAGTCTAGGTTCCCATTTATCAGAGAAATTAGAAAATTTGGATAATTTGTAAACATTTAGAAATCTTACTCCAACAAGCACTAGGGATATTGCTAATATGGTAAGGATAAATAATAGTAGAAGTAATAATACTAAATCAAGAATATTCATTTCGGAGAAAAGGTACCAAGAATTCAAGTTTGCCCAAGTAATCAGTTTTTCAATGCTTTATTTACTCTGAGCACTAGCTCAGCAGTAGAAAATGGTTTTGTAATATAATCTGTAGCTCCAGCATCTAAGCCTTTAATTACAGCATCTTCATGCCCTAATGCAGTTAACAAAATAACCGGTATATCTTTTACCAGATCATCCGCTTTTACTATTTTTAGAAACTCAATACCATTTTGATAGGGCATCATGACATCACTGATGATTAAATCAGGTCTATCCATTGTAATATAGTCGATTACATTTTCTGGAGATTCATATAGTTTGATGTTGAATCCAGCAGATGATAATTTGTATTTTAATAATTTCGAAATGTATTCATCGTCTTCGAGTATAACTATTTCTTTTTTATCCATAGTAGTAATTAGTAGTTGAAAATAATTGTTAAAACAAAGACTCCTTTCTATATATATAAAGACAGTATATATGTTTGTAAGTTATTTTGTTTCATTCGAATCTACTATCGTGACAAATAATTCTTTTTAAAGAGCGAGGTTAATTCATAATTTATAAAACTATTTAATTACAATACAATTCTTTATTTAGTTAAATAGTGAGAAATAATTGCGGGAATTGTAAATTTAATTCCCACCTTGTAATGACATTTTATGGAATAGCGTTTTCGAGATTGGAACTGTATGATTATTGTAATTGTTGCATCATATAACTTTTGTCTAATTAAGTTATCACCAATAATTCTTCATTATCATATTTAATTTCATATTCCTCACCCTCTTGATTCTTAAATAGAACTCGAAAAGGATATGGCTGAGCTGGTTCCATAGTTGGAAACCAGTTCTTTTTCTCATAATTTATAACAATAAATAGTCCGGTTTCGTCACCAATTGCACAAAATCTATCAAAATCTCCATCAAATATTTCTAACCCAAACTCTCTAGACAATTTATCATATATCTTTTTAATATTTGATGTCGGAATACCAATTTCACTTAAACTAAGAAGACTATCTTTTGAGAATTCTTTGGTAATTTCAAGATTTTAATTTTTACGAGCAATAAATTCAACGATATTTTTCCCCTTATCATAGAAATATAATAATTCAGCATTTCAGCTCTTAAAGTCGATTATTTCTTCGCCCTCATACTCTAAAACTTCTGCTTTTTGCCGTATCCATTTTAGAGCATCTTTTATTTGAAATGATGATATATTAATTGCAAAATGATAGGTTGTATTTTCCTTACCGGCTATAAATGTAAGTATTGACTCTCCTACTCTTACACTGAACGAATCTTTGTTTTCATTAATTATTGGAAGACCCAAAGTTGCTGTGTAAAACTCCTTTTGACCTTCTAGTTTATTTGTATATAATACTAATTCAGATATCTTCATTTTTTTTTAGAAATACCCAATACCATCAATAATATTTTTTATAGGATTTGTTTTATAAAATTATCTATTCGTACTTTTACCTCATTAGGTATTTCATCATTTTCAATCCAAGTATGAATATCTCCGACATACTCCATACCTAAGTATTTTGCACTCTCAATAAATGGCATATGAAATCCTTTTTTTTAATTCATCACCCGATGCAGAACTGAGTACAGCCATTTGTTTACCTCGAAAATTTCTTCCATTATCTTTATCAATTTTTAGAAAATCAGATATTCGATCAAAAAATTTCTTCATAATACCACTCATTGTGTACCAATAGACTGGTGTTGCCAATATTAATAAATCATATTTTTCAAGGGTGTCTTTAATCAATGGAAGAAAATCATCATCTCTATTTTTAAATTCATAATCAAATTGTCCTATATGTTTGGTCTTTAAGTCTATTATTTCAATTCCGAACTTCTCATTAATATAAGTAACAGTTTTATTAGTATCTCCATAACTATTTGAACTACCTTGTATTATAATTGCCTTTGTTCTCATTATTAGTTTCTCTTCTAAAATTGATTATGGTATTAATTTCGAATATAATATTATTCTAGTATTTCATCAATTTTCTTAGCCAACGAATAATCTTTATTAGTAATTTTATTCTCGCTATGGGTAAAAAGCATAACTTTAACTTTCTTATAAGAATGGATGAGTAAATCAGGGTGATGATTTGCTTCTTCGGCAATTGGAAGAATTTTATTTGCAAAATTTATTGCTTCAACAAAGTTAGGTAGTTCAAATTCTTTTACTAATGATTTATCTTTAGTGCCCCAATTCATATTCGACCTCTCAAATAAATTAAAATATAGATATTTCAAGCAAGGATAAAAACACTATCATCTTAGTTTAACGAATTGAAAATATTATTACAGTTCTATTACTGGTTTAAATTCCCATAATAATGTTTCGTTTGTAATATCATGTGTAAAAACAAGGCCTTTGTTATTTTCATCTCCAGCTTTAATGCCAGAGGCGAGAAAATAAATTCCATCATCTGTTACATATTCAAATTCTTTCACTTTAACACCAATATCTCCACCAATACAAATAGTTTCAATTCTTCTTTTTTTAAGCTTAATTAAATTAGGATAAATTTCAGAATTAAAATTATTGGGATTAATACAATATGAACAACTACCATAACCACCATTCGGAATTGTCGATAATTGAGATTCAAGAGAAGGTTCATCATACATCCATATTAATTTGTGATGTAAAATTACCAGATGAGATGATTCTTGCATCGTATCAATTATGTTCTCGAAAAAGGTTCTCTGATTTCCGCCAATACTGCTGGAACTATCTTGAGTATCAACAACAATAAAAGTAATTCCATTCTTATGATAAGAATAGTAAGGAAGCCTATTTGTATATGATTGAATTCTTTCTAAATCCGAATAATCATGATTCCCTAATGCCCACAAAGTATTTGGATCAGCTAAATTAAAAATGGAATCAACGTGGTTCATTGTTTCATCATCTTGAGATGTCAGGTAAGTCAAATCACCACCAAGCCAAAGCATTTCATATTTAGTGTAGTCAATATTTTCAACTATTGAATCCATGTTTGGATTGGTATTTGTTCTAGTATGGCCTAAATGTAGATACTCGACAATTTCTGGTTTATTCGGTTGGATTGCTTTACTATTCTCACAAGAATAGATGATCACAAATAATAAAACCAGAACTGCGTACAATTTAATTTTATTCATTGGTTGAATACAATACTTATAGTTACAATAGTTTTAAATTTTTATTTAAATTAATTCACTTAATGTAAAGAATCAAGGTTTTGAGCTGTTTGATTATTAATATTGTAGAACGGGATACTGCTTTTAGCCTTAATTTTATTACTGATAGTTACACTTATTTTTAATAATTTCTAGGTTACTTTAATAATTAATAGCAAAAGACAACTGAATGAGTGATAAATTCTATAGAGTTCCTATTGAGAGATTATATAATTGGATAATTGCCGAAGAAAAAGAGAATAGAATTTTTGGATTATATAAAGAACTACTTTTCACTCCCAAAAACAGTGACCCATTTCGCATGCAGAGGTATGGGCAGTTATTAGAAACTCCACTCGGAGTTGCTGCAGGCCCGCATACTCAAATGGCTCATAATATTATATTATCATGGTTAGTTGGGTCAAGATATATTGAGCTTAAAACTGTCCAGACGCTCGATGAATTGGAAGTAACCAAACCATGTATCGATATGGAGGATGAGGGTTACAATTGTGAATGGTCGCAAGAACTTAAAATAAAAGATTCATACGATGAGTATTTGAATGCATGGATTTTGATACATGTATTAAAGCATGAATTTGGTTGGGATGAATCAGAAGCCGGCTTTATTTTTAATTTGAGTGTTGGTTATAATTTAGAAGGTTTGTTAAAACCTAATGTGCAATGGTTTTTTGATAAGATGAACAATTGCAAAATTGAAAAAGATGAAAAGATAGATCTACTTTCTAAATACTATCCAGAGATTCACAAGATAATAATCCCGGATCAAATTTCGAATAATATTACTCTTTCTACAATGCATGGATGTCCTTCTGATGAAATTGAGAAGATCGGCAGATATTTAATTGAAGAAAGGAAACTCCACACAGCTATAAAATTGAATCCAACGTTACTTGGTCCTGAGAGGCTCAGATTTATATTGAATGATAAACTTGGGTATGAAGTCACGGTTCCAGATGAAGCTTTTGAGCATGACTTAAAATATGATGACGCATTGAGCATGATTAGGTCACTACAAAAATGTTCAAATGATAATAATGTTGAATTTGGACTAAAACTGACCAATACTTTAGAGTCATTAAACAAAACCAATTGGCTCCCCCAAAAAGAAGGAATGGTTTACACTAGTGGACGAGCGTTACATCCTATAAGTATAAACCTTGCTGAAAAATTACAGAGCGATTTTAAGGGTGAATTGGATATTTCATTCTCTGCCGGAATTGATGCTTTTAATGTTTCTGATACTTTGGCTTGTAATCTAAAGCCAATTACAATTTGTTCAGATTTGTTAAAGCCAGGTGGTTATTTAAGGATGACACAATATTTTGAAGAAATAGAGAAAAACTTTAAGAATTTTAGTGTATCAAATATAGATCAATTTATCACTAAGATAGCGAACAAAGAAGATGTTAGTAAAGCCGGTCTAACAAATCTTAGGAAATATTCAGTTGCCGTACTTGGTCAAAAGGAATATCATAAATCTGCTTTCCCATATGAGAACATAAAGACAAATAGAGAGTTAACAGTTTATGATTGCATCCATGCACCTTGTATAGAAGCATGCGCAGTCGATCAGGATGTACCGGAATATATGTATCACACTGCAAACGGTGATTTTGATAAAGCTTTCAAAGTTATACTAAAAGATAATCCGTTACCAAATATTACCGGGAATGTATGTGATCATTTATGTCAAACAAAATGCACAAAGATGAATTATGACAATTCCCTTTTGATTAAAGGAATTAAAAGATTTAATTCAGAAAAGTTTGAGGGTAAGTTAGATCTTGTTATTAAAGAGAAAAATGAAGTTAAAGTTTCCGTGTTGGGTGCTGGACCTTCTGGATTATCCTGTGCATATTTTCTAGCTTTGGAAGGATTTGATGTTGACGTTTTTGAATCGAAACCTTTCGCAGGTGGAATGGCCTCTGACTCAATCCCTTATTTTAGAATAACTGATAAACAAATAAAAGATGATATTGACATTATAGAATCTCTCGGTGTAAACTTCCATTATGATCAACATGTTAGCAAAGAATTGTTTGCTGAGATTAGCAAGAATAGTGAGTATGTCTATATTGGTATTGGCGCTCAGAAAGGGAGAAAACTGAACATTGAAGGTGAGCAATTCGAAAATGTTTACGATCAGTTATCATTTCTCTCTAAAGTAAGAAGGAATGGGAATGTTGATCTTGGTAAAAAAGTAGCAATTATTGGTGGCGGTAATTCTGCAGTTGATGCGGCAAGAACAGCGAATCGATTAGTCGGGAAAGATGGAAACGTTGCCGTTGTGTATAGACGAACAATTTCTGAAATGCCTGCTGATCCGGAAGAGATTAAGGCCTTAGTGGATGAAGGAATTTATATTTTTGAATTAGCCGCTCCCCTTTCCATTCAGAATAATGAAAATCAGCTTGAACTAAGTTGCATAAAAATGGAATTAGGTGAACCTGATGATAGTGGTAGAAGACGACCAATCCCAATTAAGGATTCTGAGTTTTCAATGAAGTTTGATTCTATAATAACTGCAATTGGCCAGGATACTGTCCTAGACTTTCTTGATGAAGAAAAACTTGTTCTAAATAAGGACAATGAGACACAATACAAAAACGTTTTCTCCGGTGGTGATGCAACTAGAGGTGCTGATTCTCTAATAAATGCAATTGGAGATGGTAAGGATGCTGCTTACAATATTATAAATAAAGTAAATAATAACCTCAAGTTAACTACAGAAGTAAGTCAAGATAAATTAACTCAGGCTGAGTTTCAAAAAAAACAAGCATATAGAAAATACGGCACCAATATGCCGGAAATTAGTTTGGCTCAAAGAGACAATTTTAATTTAGTTCACCCTAACCTTTCCAATGAAGAAGCGATAGCAGAAGCTCAAAGATGTTTATACTGCAACGACATTTGTAACATATGTATAGGAGTATGTCCTAACTTTGCTAATGTATCATTCCAAGCAGAAAAAGTAAGCATTCCCATTTACTCGATTAGTTTTAATAATACTATTACCAAAACAATTAATAGCCACCTAAACATTGAGCAGACAAACCAAATATTCAATATTGGTGATTTCTGTAATGAGTGTGGTAATTGTAATACTTTTTGTCCGACCAATGGAGCTCCGTATATTACAAAACCTAAGTTTTATTTAACAGAAGAAAGTTTTAACAGTGAGGATAATTGTTATTACATCGGGAATGATATTTTAAAATTTAAGAATAGTGATAATTTAGAATCAGTGAGTATAAAGGATGATTTGTTTACCTATGAATCAGAAACATTACTGGTAATTTTCAATAGATATAATTATGAAATTGTTGATGTTAAACCGAAAGGAAAAAGATTAAACAATATTTCACTTGACAAAGCTGCAGAGATGATGTATTTATTAAGTAATCTAAACGATTTTTCAATATTTTCAAACACAATAGTAAGTTAGCAGTTATGAATTTCAGATTAAACGGTTTACAAAAAGAATATAATGGAGATCCCGAATTATCACTCTTAAGATATCTGCGTGATGTTGAAGGAATCACATCACCCAAGGACGGTTGTGCTCCTCAAGCCTCTTGCGGTGCTTGCACGGTAGAATTTAATGGAAAAGCAGTACTCTCTTGTGTTACACCTATGAATAAAGTAGAAGATGGTGAAGTTCTAACAATTGAAGGTATTGGAAATTATAAGCAAGAAGTGTTTGCCAACGCGTTTGTAGAAAAAGGCGGTACTCAATGCGGTTTCTGCACTCCTGGTATAGTTATGCAGTCAAAGGTTCTTATAGACAATAATTCAAATCCTACTGATGATGAGATTAAGAAAGCCCTAACACCAAACCTATGTAGGTGTACCGGTTACACAAAGGTTATAGATTCTGTTAAACACGCTGCAGAAGCAATAAGAGAAAACAAGGAAATACCTAAACCAAAAAGTGAGGGAAAAGTTGGGAAACGACATCCAAAGTATGATGCAGATAAATTAACTCTTGGTCAAGCGAACTATGTTGACGATATGAAATTTGATGGAATGCTTTATGCCTCATTAAGGTTTAGTGATCATCCAAGAGCAATTGTGAAAAGCATTATTATTAATAATGCTCTCGCCCAAGAAGGTGTAATTCATATTCTTAAGGCTGATGATATTCCTGGCACAAGAAACACCGGTTTAATTGTAAATGATTGGCCAATGTTCATTGGGATTTGTGAAGAAACAAGATATGTTGGAGATGCAATAGCCATAGTTATTGCTGAGACACAAGAAATTGCTCGGGAATCGGCTAAATTGATAGATGTTGAATATGATATTCTTAAACCACTTACAGACATGGAAAAAGCCTTATTACCAGATGCTCCTCAAATTCATACAAATGGTAATTTGCTATCTGAAACCAATATTGATAGAGGCAATTTAGAAGAAGCGAAAAAGAATTCTGAATTTATATCATCCGGTGTTTATCATACTCAAAGGATAGAACATGCATACATGGAGCCTGAAGCTGCAATAGCTTTACCTCAGGATGAAGGGATTACAATTTTTTCTCAAGGTCAAGGCATCTATGAAGATCGTAAACAAATAGCAAATGTACTTAATTTACCTGAGGATAAAGTCAGAGTAATTCTTGTTCCAAATGGCGGCGGATTTGGTGGGAAGGAAGATCTTTTAGTTCAACATCATGCAGCTTTATGCTCATTCATTCTTCAGAAGCCTGTTAAAATTACATTAACAAGAGACGAATCGATATTGATGTCCCCGAAAAGACATCCACTTAAAATGAAGTATGAAGTTGGATGTGACAAGAATGGTAAATTCACATTTCTCGAAGCAGATATTCTAGGAGATACCGGTGCTTATGCATCAGTTGGTATGAAAGTACTAGAAAGAGCAGCCGGACATTCAACCGGAGCGTACACTATTCCAAATGTAAAGGTAGATAGTAAAGCAGTTTATACTAATAATTTGCCATGTGGAGCAATGCGTGGATTTGGGGTAAATCAAGTTACTTTTGCAATAGAAAGCTGCATTGATGATTTGTGTGAACAAGGCGGATTTGATAGATGGCAGTTCAGATATGATAATGCAATTAAAAACGGTGATGAAACTTCAACAGGACAAATTATTCATAAAGGAGCTGGTGTTAGAGAGACATTGCTTGCCGTTAAAGATATTTTTAACAATTCAAAATATGCTGGAATAGGTTGTGGTATTAAAAATACCGGTATCGGGAATGGCATGCCCGATGATGGTATCATTAAGATTGAGATTGAATCAGTTGATAAAGTAGTACTTAATCATGGCTGGACCGAAATGGGCCAAGGTGTAAACACAATGGCTGTACAATTTTTAGCAGATGAAACCGGAATTGATCCTAATATAGTTGAAGTTGTAGTAGACACTGCTAAAGAAGCAAAATCTGGGATGACAACTGCGTCCAGAGCAACATCAATCATTGGAAATTCCATTAGAGAAACATGCAAAAGCTTAAAAGAAGATTTAGCTACAAAAAAGCTTAAAGAATTAGTGGGTAAAACTTACACTGGTTTATGGGTGTGTGATTGGACAACAAAACCTGGAGCTGATGTAAAAGAAGTAATAACACATTATTCATATAGCTATGCTACTCAAGTCGTTATATTGGATGATAACGGAGAAATTAATAAAGTTGTTGCTGCCCATGATGCAGGTAAAATCATTAACCCTACTCTGTTTGAAGGGCAAATTGAAGGCTCTGTACATATGGGATTAGGCTACGCAATTTCCGAAGATGTAGAATTGGATAAAGGATATCTTAAAAGTACACGACTTAGAAAATTGGGAGTTTTACGAGCAAAGGAAACTCCAGATATAGAAGTTATTGGAATTGAGGTTGAGGATCCAAATGGCCCACATGGAGCAAAAGGTGTTGGCGAAATTGGGCTTGTTCCAACAGCCGCAGCTGTTGCAAATGCCTTTTATCAATTTGATAAACATAGATATTATCGATTGCCAATTAAGAATCGAATTAAGAATAGCAAATAAGATCTTTATATGAGTAATAGTGACATAAATAATTTTATTGAGAATCTTCCTAAAGCGGAACTACATTTGCATATCGAAGGTTCATTTGAACCTGAACTGATGTTTAAAATTGCTGATCGCAACAAAATCAAATTAAAATACAAATCAATTGATGAATTAAAGTCAGCATACGAATTTGGGAATCTTCAAGAATTCCTTGATATCTATTATGCCGGAGCTGGAGTTTTAAAAACAGAAGAAGATTTTTACCGATTGACAATGGCCTACTTCCAAAAGATAAATTCACAGAATGTAATTCATTCAGAAATAATGTTTGATCCTCAAACTCATACTAATAGAGGTGTTGAGTTTTCAACAGTTATTAATGGAATAAGAAATGCCCAAGACAAAGCAAAAGAAGAATATGGAATTTCTTCCAAATTAATAATGAGTTTTCTCCGTCACCTTGATGAGCAATCAGCATATAATACTCTTAAACAATCATTGGACTATAAAGATTGGATAACTGCAGTTGGATTAGACTCTTCTGAACTTGGTAATCCCCCATCTAAATTTAAAGAAGTTTTCGCTGAAGCCAAGAAAGAGGGCTTTCTTGCTGTAGCACATGCCGGTGAGGAAGCTCCAGCTGAGTATGTTTGGGAAGCATTGAATTTATTAAATGTGACTAGAATCGATCATGGGAATAAATCTCTCGATGATAAGAAGTTAGTTGAAACTTTAGCAGGTAATAAAATCCCTCTTACAGTTTGTCCCCTATCAAATATTAGATTAAAGAATGTGGCTAGTATTGGTAGTCATCCGATTAAATATATGTTGGATAAAGGTCTTGTAGCTACCATAAATTCAGATGACCCTGCGTACTTCGGTGGTTATATGAGTGAGAATTACAAAGCTGTTACTGAAGCATTAAATTTAACAAAAGAAGATTTGTATCAACTTACATTAAATTCATTTAACTCTACTTTTCTTGAAAAAGACGAAAAAGTAGAATTGGTGAATAAACTTGATGATTATTATCAACTTAATAAGGAGATATAAAGCAGGATTTGTCATGCTAAACTCGTTTCAGCATCATTTGTTTTTATCATTTACTGACTCTGAAACAAGTTCATAGTGACATTTTTGTTATTTCCAAAAAATATTAGATATTATTAATTACTTAAACAAGGAATTCTCACCCTAAAGTGATTTGAAATGACAAGAACAAGCTGTCATTTAGAAATGAGCGATAGCGATTGAGAAATCTTTAGGACATGGTCATTTAAAATATTTCTCGAAAAACATGTTTGATATGACAAAACTTAAACATTGTAATTAAATTATCTATTAAAACAATAATCAAACTATTCTAAATAAAATATAGAGATGTAAAATGTCTAATACCTATTCACTGCTAAAATTATCCACCCAATCATTTATAACTTTTTTAAAAGAACAAAATATTAAACGATTTTACTTTGTATATAATCCTGAAACAAAGGGAATTATATCATCCCACGATCACCTATCAGAAATTGCTGATTTTCTACAAAACGACAAAAGAGATTTTGCTAAACACGAAGGTTTATTCTTTGAGTTAGACTCAGAATATGATGTAATCCATAGTGCGGCTGTACATAGAACAAATAGAGGCCAGGCGGCTGGCGGTGTTCGCTTTTGGCAATATGATACAATGGAAGACTTTATTAGGGACGGCATGAGGCTTGGGAAAGGTATGACTCACAAAAATGCTCTTGCAGGCTTATGGTGGGGCGGCGGGAAAGGTGTTATTGCTCGTTCAAATTCTCTTGATAAGAACAATCCGGAAATTAGAAAAACCATTTATAGTAATTTTGGAAAATTCATAACTTCTTTAAATGGATGTTATGTTACAGCTGAAGATGTTGGCACTAATGTAACTGACATGGCTAATGTGTATTCAAATACAAGATTTACCACGTGTATCCCTAATTCACTTGGTGGCAGTGGTAATCCTTCTGTTCCTACTGCACAAGGTGTTGTTTCAGGGATTCAGGCTGCGCTAAATTTCTTGGATCTTGGTACTATTGAAGGAAAAACAATTGCGGTTCAAGGATTAGGGAATGTGGCCACGCCATTGATAAACTTTCTATTTGAAAAGAAAGCCGATAAGATTATTGCTTGTGATATTTTTCAACAAAATGTATATAATGCCACAGCTACTTTCAAAAAATATAATTTTGAAGCTCGTGTTGTTAACGTTGATGATAATTCTATATTATTTACAGATTGTGATGTTTTATCGCCGTGTGCAACCGGAGCAATACTAAATTCAAAAACAATACCCCTAATAAAAGCTAAAGTTGTTTGCGGCGCGGCCAATAATCAATTAGCCGATCCGATTGAAGATGATAAACTAATTTTTGAGTCTGGAATAATTTACGTCCCGGATTTCCTTACAAATAGAATGGGTATTGTTAATTGTGCTAACGAGCAGTATGGTTATATTGATAATGACCCAATGATAAACCAGCACTATGATAATTCATGGGAGTATTCTATTTATAAAACTTCTATGGATGTTTTTAGTGAATCAAAAACGACAAGTAATCCAACTGGCGAAATTGCGCTAAAATTAGCTGAAGAGTTATCATTAATTAATCATCCTATTTTTGGTCACCGAGGTGAGCTTATTATTAAATCACTAGTTAGGTCAAATTGGAGTAATAACTAATAGGAATAAATGAGTAAAATCCTTATCACAGGTGCTTCTGGTTTACTTGGAACTGAGTTATCCAACTTTTTATCAGAGAAGAAGTATGCAGTTATCCATTTGACTAGATCTAAAAGAAATGATAAATATGATTCATATACATGGGATCTTTCAAGAGGATACATTGAGAAAGGAGCTCTAAGAGATATTGATTTCATCATTCATTTAGCAGGTGCTGGTATTGCTGATAAAAGGTGGAGCGATAAAAGAAAAAAGGAAATAATAGATAGCAGAGTAAATTCAGCTGAGTTATTATTTTCAGAAATAAAAAAACAAAAAGTAAAACCCAAGGCTGTAATCTCTGCATCAGCAATAGGATATTATGGGTCAATCACCAGTGATTACATATTTTCAGAAACTGATCCAGCTGCTAATGATTTTTTAGGGACTGTTTGTTCACAATGGGAAGCCTCCACTCATAGATTCAACGAACTTGGAATTAGAACTGTTCAATTAAGATTTGGAGTTATTCTCTCCGCCAAAGGTGGTGCACTTAAAAAAATGCTAATCCCAACAAAACTAGGCTTTGGATCGGCTTTAGGATCTGGCAAACAATTTATACCTTGGGTTCATTTTTATGATGTATTAACCCTAATTGAGAAATGTATTACAAATGAGACAATGTTAGGACCTTATAATGTAGTCTCCCCTTCTTTTAATACCTACAATGAATTTGCTTCAACTCTAGCAAAGGTCTTGAATAAACCTTTCTTCATGCCTAATGTTCCAAGTTTTTTACTAAAATTAACATTAGGCGAAATGTCTCAAATAGTGCTTGAAGGAAGTCGAATTTCTAGTCAAAAATTGATTGATTCTGGTTATTGTTTCCAATTTCCGAATCTAAGATATGCTCTTTCAGATTTATTGAAAAATTAAGGGATACATAAATTCTTTCATTTGGTATGGGCTTTTTGTTCAACGGCTATGATATTATTCATTTTTTAAAGAATCAGTATAGAAAAGTGAATAAAAAAAAAGAGCTCTTTTTAAAGCTCTTTTTTAAAGTTAGAATATTTTTATACACTATTAGAATTGATACAAAACTCCAGCACCAATTTTCATATACCCACCGCTAGCGATTGTATATTTTGCTTCACCAAAAACATCCAATTTTGCTGCAATATTTTTTGATGCGCCGACACCCAGGTTAACGCCAAAATTTGATTCGCTATATGATTGCTCCCCACCAAAAAATGGACCCATGTCAATGGTTATTGATGTAAATGTCATTCCCAGACCAGCTATACCATAAATATCAAAACCATTAGTATTTGAAAATATATAATGTCCATCAACGTCTAATGCACTCCAACTAACAAAATCTTTCTCAAAATAATAGATAAATGAAGGAGCTATTTGAATTTTTTCATTTATAGTATATTTCCCGTTTATGCTTATCCCAATTGTACCAATGTCTGTTGCATAATTAAGTCCACCACCAGCACTAATGTTTTGCGCTGAAATATTTTTTGTTGCAAATACCATTAAAAATATTACCGCAATAATAGTTGTGATTTTTTTCATTTCCCCTCCGATTGATTATTTATTAAAAAACATGACCCAAAGAACTCAATAAATTAGAAAATAGCTTAGTGGATTAGAATTCTAATGAATAGAATTAGTATTTGTACTTTTGGGATAAGAATATAGAAGTATATTTTAAGAAATTAAGTGCTCTACGATAATGATGAAAAATAATCCAACAACAATGTTCTTTTTTGATGCGAAACTGGGACTGTAGAATTATCACTCAACACAAGCATTCCTCCATCAGGTTTGTCAAAATGCTGAATATAATTTAGATTTATCAGGTGTGATTGGTGAACGCGCATGAACTCGTGGCCAGCAAGCAATATTTCATATGTTTTGATTGTTTTTGAAACCATTATTGTACTGCGGTTGGCAAGATAAAAGATGGTGTAATTGTTTTCGGCTTCGCATCGGATTATATCCTTAATATTTACGATATAAATTCTATCAGAGGTTTTCAGCACTATTTTTTTTAATTCAGGTAAAGAGTTCCCAAAATTAGAAAGAATTGTTTCGATTCTTAGGGCGTTATTATCTGCGATATGTTCATCAAGGACTCTTCTAACTGTTTGGACAAGTTCATTTGTGTTAAATGGTTTCAAAATAAAATCGAACGCACTGAACTTAATTGCCTTAATTGCGTACTCTTGATGAGCAGTAATAAAAACAATTTTCATATCTTTGTAATTAATCTTTTTTAAAACATCAAATCCAGTTCCGTCAGGCAAATCGATATCTAAGAATAAAAGATTAGGTTTATGTTTTTCAATTTCTCTGACTGAATGTTCCACATCTCCAGCTTGAGCAACAACCTTAATCTCATCAAAACACTCTTTGAGCAATTCGTAAATTACATCTCTCGATTTATTTTCATCGTCAATTATTATTGCTTTAATCATAACTATTCCGTGTAAGTAATTTTAAAGGAATTGTGAATTTTACTTGAGTCCCTTGTCTATTATAATTATCAGATAAATCTTGAATCTCAACATTAATTTTTTCTTTATATATTTTTTTGATGTTAATTAAACGTTCACTAGTAATTTTCATAGCGTATGATTGATGTTCTCTTTCATTATTATCACTACTATTTCCAATTCCAATTCCATTATCTTCAATATATATATTAAGAGCTTCCTCTCGTAATTTATATTCTACGGAAAGTGTTTTTTCCTCATCTGTTCCTTTTCTCAGTCCATGTTCTATCGCGTTTTCGATAAAAGGTTGGATAATCATGGGAGGAATTTGCAAAGTCTCAGTATTTATATTTTTGTCAATCACCAGTATGAATTTGAAAGAATTCTCGAATCGTAATTGCTGTAATGAAACATAATAGTTCAGAATTTCTATTTCATCTTCCAGAATTGAAAATTTTTCACGGGAGCTTTCAAGAATGGACCGCATTAAAGAGGCAAATTTCGCTAAGTAATCTGACGCTTCAAATTTCTTATTCTTTAAAATATAACTCTGAATGGCAATAAGTGCATTAAAAATAAAGTGAGGATTCATCTGTGTACGAAGTAACCTTTGATTCAAATCCAATATTCGATTTCTCGATTTTAGCTTGGTTTGTATATAGATTAATATAAAGAGAGTAGTTATAAAAATGGTCAAGACAATTATTGTTATTACTGTTATGTTTTGTACTTCAATTCTCTCTTGTTTTATTATGTTTTCATTATTTAATAAATTTATTTGATTATCCTTTTTCTCAATCTGGTATTTGGTTTCTAGTTCAGCAATTTGTTGCTTTGATTCTTCACTCTCTATTGAATCTTTAAGGGCTTGATAGTTTGTTTTGTACAAATATGCATCTTTATAATTACCCTCATCCAAATTTATTTCTGACAACAATTGGTATGATTTCATTAATTCATTACGATAGTTATACTTTGAAGATAATTCCATTGCTCGCAATAAATTCTTTTTTGCAGAATAATTTTTTGAAAGAATAATGTCTAGCTTCGCAATTTCAATCAAATTATAGGTAGAATGATAAATATTATTTACACTTTCAGAAAGTTTTAACGCCTTATTAGATAGTTCAATTGCTTTAGAATATTTTTTTTGTTTTTTAAGAATTGAAACTAGATTTATAAGTGATGTTGATTTTCCTTTTAGATAATCATTTTT
>SWCC01004036.1_pt1 | contig 67223 bp, 56 predicted proteins | sample 4692971 | NCBI WGS metagenome assembly SWCC01 (sample SAMN10267277, study PRJNA491770) | bioreactor metagenome | isolation source: DHS bioreactor inoculated with subseafloor sediment | place: Japan: off Shimokita Peninsula | collected 2006-08
CTCTGTTCTTTGCTTCGTTGTAAAAAATAATTAACGGCACCTGCTACAATGCCTATTCGAATACCGTAAGAGCCCGCTAAAGGTGGGGCAAACCGCTTGCTATATCTGGGTCGATCAATTGCAGCATTGGTTTAGAGTTTTCAATAATGGTAATAAATAATGAAATAACATATTCAGTAAAACTTAAATATGATTTCGTAAACATTACAGCAGTAGTTTATTTCCTTACATTTATAAATATTATAAATGAATAGTATATCTAACAATTTTTATTATAAAATAAACCTTGAGGCTTTTCAATGAAATTTAAGACTTTACTCACCATCAATTCCATTGTGGCGTTTATTTCTGGAATTGCCTGTGTACTGATTCCAGCTAAACTTCTAGCAAGCTATAATGTAAGCTTAGCTCCAATGGGATTAGTCGTATATCAGTTCTGGGGTGCATCGCTCATTGGTCTGGGAATGTTTTCCTGGTTTTCGAGAAGTATAAAGGAATCAACCTTGCAAAGAAAGTTTGCATTGACTCTGTTCATTACAAATGGACTGAGTTGCGTAATGGCTGTTCGTGGTCAATTTGCTGGTGCGAATAATTTTGTTTGGTCTACGGTTGCACTCTATTTATTGTTAACAGTAGGTTTTGGTGTTTTTAGTTTTATAAAATCAAAGAATTGAAATAATTAGTATGGATCTATCGAGAGAATATCAATAGATTGTAGATAAAGGATTTGCACAAAATTATTTTTTAAATATTCCTTATTGCAGTCTCTTCACACATTCCTGGAAGAATGAGTATTACTAAATGATGATAATAACCGGTCAAGTATTCATGATATTGATCTACGGTTTGGTCAAAATAAACATAACCCGCGTCTCAGCTTTACCGCTTCTACCGAATCGGTTGTAGTGTGTTTTAGAGGTTTGATTTTTCATAATTATTTGTTCATTAAAGTGTGATTTTAAACATTACTGATTTATAAATAAAGGTTGTGTGAAGCTTGCTACATTGTTGTTTGCGCCGACGGTTAGCGGCAACTTTGTTTTACAGCTATTAAAAATATGAAGTTATTTAATACATATTAATTTGGGAGGTTGATTTGAATTATTCAGATTTTAAATCAGAGAAAGTAACTAAAACAGCAGAAATTGAATTAAATGGAAACATCAAAAAAGTTTTTCCGCTTTTCGGAGCATTTGAAGAAAGGAAATGGGCCGAAGGATGGAATCCAACATTAATCTATCCAGAAATAGAAATGATTGAAGAAGGAACAACTTTCAAAACAAAAGGACGCGGTGAAGAATTGGAATTTCTCTGGAGAGTTTCAAAATACTATCCAGAAAAATACCTTATTCAATATTTAGTTTCTACAGACAATAGATATTGGACAATTACTGTTAATTGTTGTTCATTAGACGAAAGCATAACTAAAGCAGAGATTACTTATGCATTTATTGGATTAAATGAAATTGGGAATGAAATAAATAAAAAATCTCTTGAAAGAATGTATGAAAATAATCTAAAAGATTGGGAAGAGGAAATAAATAATTATCTCAAAAAAATATCACTAAAATAAGATACAGTATAACCTCTTAAATAAGTAAAAAAAGTCAAGAGGACAAAATGATGACCCAATACTAAGCAGTAATGGACAGAGAAATTATGCAATTGCTTTAGTAGATTTTTACGGTGATAGAATTAGACTTGGTAAACTTGCTCATTATAATCGCAAAGGCGTCTTAAAGCCTACAGTCATTTTATATGCCCTTCCGGTTCATTACGATATTTTTGATTCTACAATAGGATGGATGTTTTATCGTTCATCAAGTTTTTTTAATGATTATTAGTATAGTCATTTTTGTTGCCGGTTCCAGAAATTATGATTTTTTACAATTCTTGGGCATTCAACAAATTATTGATAAATCATTGCATAAATCTCTATCAAAATTGGGTGACTTGAAAACAGAAGGAATTCTTAATATTACAAGGCATCCCTGGTACACGGCATTTTTGATTTTTCTATGGGCAAGGGAAATTAATACTGTTTCACTTATAGTCAATTTTATATTTTCTATATATTTGATAGTTGGGACTTATTTGGAGGAACAGAAACTCAAAATGGAATTTAGAGAAACCTATGTTGAATATCAGAAAGATGTTTCGATGTTGCTCCCAATCAAATGGATAAAATCAACCGTCAAAGGAATGAAATAATGCCTGACAAGCTGCTCTTTACAGAAATACTTCAGGCAGGCAAGATATTTTAAGTGTAATAATATGGAAAAGCAAAAATAAATGAGTCTATTAAAAGTAAATCCCGAAAAAATTAAATATACAGACATTTCCAGCATTGATCCGGATTATACAAACAAGATGAATAAAGAGTATAACTGGATGGCTAAAGGATATGATGCTTTTATGGTAGTCTTCCCATTGTGGAAAAGATGGATTAAAGAAGTTATCCCGTTTATAGAGGGAAAGAAAATATTGGAAGTGTCATTTGGCAGTGGTTATCTGATGAAAGAATATGCGACAAATGATTTTGATATTTATGGAATTGATTATAATGAAAAGATGCTGGAAATAGCTTCAAAAAAAATGACATCAAAAGAAATTAGCACAAAATTATCGATAGCTAATGTTGAAACTCTTCCATTTCCGGAGAATACATTTGATACTGTAATAAATACAATGGCTTTTACCGGATATCCAAATGGTGATAAAGCAATGTCGGAATTTAAAAGAGTGTTAAAAGAAGATGGCAAACTTCTTCTTGTGGATTTTGATTATCCGGCAAATAGAAATTTATTCGGATATTGGATTGTAAAATTATGGGAAAAATTGGGAGATATAATAAAAAATATAAATTCACTATTGAGTAAATATGAATTTAATTACCAAGATATTCCAATAGGTGGATTTGGGAGCGTCCATTTATTTATTGCGAAAAATAACAAATAATCTCTTGTTTCAACTTGGATATTAATGTAAGAACTGGCTTCATTGTAAAGAAAGTATACTTTTTTCAGTTTTACAATAGTGTAAATAATCTTAAACATTCTCATTACTTACTTTTTTCATATCGATTTTTGTGATATATTCTAAAAAAGAGTTTTTGTCCTAAAGTATAATTTTCAATCTCTAATTGAGATATTAGCGGCAAGAAGAAAATAAAACAAATCTCCCGGTTAAAATTATGAATCTACAACCAATATTAGAAAATGAATTAATAATATTAAGACCGCTGAAGGAAAGTGATTTTGATTCCCTTTATGAAATAGCAAAAGACCCTTTGGTTTGGAAACAGCACCCATGCTATAATAGGCATAGGAAAGATATTTATTCCGAATTTTTCAAAGACTCATTAAAATCAAGAGGGGCACTAATTATCATTGATAAGTCAAATGACAAAATAATAGGAAGCTCAAGGTTCAAACCGGTTAAAAATGTAGAAAATGCAATTGAAATTGGTTGGTCATTTTTATCCAGAAAATACTGGGGTGGAAAGTTTAATAAATCAGTGAAGAGGTTAATGATTGATCATGCTTTTGAATCAGTAGAGGATATTATTTTCTATATCGGCAAGGATAATATACGTTCTCAGAAAGCTGTCAAGAAAATCGGTGGGATAAGAATAACAGAATTAGAGCATCAACATTTAGTGAAGGACAATAAAGATGAATGGACATATCGTATAAACAAAAGTGAGTGGAAAAATTAAAAATAATTAGGGAAAATTGAATATGGAGTTATCAGTATTTGTAGAAATTGAGAAACCTATAGAAGATGTATGGAAAACTATTACTGATTTTGAAAATTGTTCGAACTTTATTAGTGCTATAGTTGATCTTAAAATTATAGATAAACCAACGGATACCTTAATTGGTTTTAAATGGAAAGAAACCAGAGTGATGTTTGGTAAAGAGGCAACAGAAACGATGTGGATTACAGATTATGCTGAAAATGATTATTATCAAACTAGAGCCGAGAGTCACGGATCGATATATATATCAAGATTGTCTTTAGAACGAGTTGGAGAAAATACAAAGCTAACAATGTCATTCACAGCAGAAGCACAAACATTCTTTGTTAAAATAATGTCTGCCGTTATGGGTTTTATGATGAAAGGTTCCATGAAAAAGGCTTTAGTGAAAGATTTAAATGATATTAAGAACCATCTTGAGTCGAAATAAATCGGCAACAAAGTCTATAAGTAATTAGCCTTTATAGCCTTTGCAAATGAGGGTAATAGTAATTTTATCGGTTATTTTGAAATGTGAAGATAGTCAAATAACCAACACTTCATACAACATTCATTATAATTCTATACCCCAATCTCCCTTTTCCAAAACGGAATTCCATTTTCTTAAGAGGATGTGTTATGGATATCTAATTTTTCTTAAGAATAAAAACTTAATACTTCTGTAGAGTAATTTTAAATACAAACAAAACGAAAATTGATTTCTTGTTTATTAAACTATAATGTTTTATATTGAGACGTCTTGTCGTATTATTGGTTATTTACACATTAATACACTTCCTCCAAATTATTACTTAATTAAATCTTTCTAACAAAAAATAGGGAAACTATGAAAACAAAATTAATCTTTACATTGATTATAATTTTTGGAATTCTAATTACTGGATGTAATCAAGAAGCTAAAGTAGATTTAATAAATGATGATTTTTCTGAAGCAAAGAAAGAAGTAATAAATACATTTGGCGAAATTGCACAAAGTATAAAAGATGGAGATGTTGATAAACTAATCTCATTTCATGCCTATAGCCCAAAGTTTACCGAATTCAAGAATGGGGAGCCACGCAATGGCAGCAAGGACAATGAAGCTCATGAACGCAATGTGTTTGGTTCTGTAACTGAAGTAGTTAAATTTGATGCGAAAGATTTACAGGTTGCGGTATATGGTGATGTAGCCAATGTTACTTTTCATTCAGACTTTCAACTAAAATTCGGGGAAGATCTTGTAGTAGTAAACGACCAAATTACTTTATTGTTCGTTAATACAAGTGGTGGCTGGAAGATGGTTCACGAACATCATTCACCACTAAAGAAGGAAGAAAATATCTAATTTGCACAACAACATGTATGGTTCGTTGTGTCTGATTTTCCTTTCGGGAAATCCTCACTGTTGAATAAAGGGTTTCTCTTTATTTGCTATCTTAGTTCTAACGCAACGAAACCATACACAAGTATATAAAAAGCAGATAGTTTAAAATCAGATGAGAAAAGAGAACCAGTAGAACAATATTTAACTTAATTGATTATTGTTATCCACTAACTCAAACAGACGATATGAAAAAGTTTCTTTCTACCATTAGTATTCCCCATGTATTTATTTTTCTTTCCGGAATAATTTTGTTTTGTAGTATTTTAACCTATATCGTACCTTCCGGTTCATATGAGCGCTCTACCAAAATTTACAACCATATCGAACAGACAGTTATTGTACCAGGGAGTTATCGAGAAATTCCAAAACATTATTCTTTAAAAGGTCTTATACTAGGAGCTAATGTTGAAGGAGAAGCTAGTCCGACAAGCTTGCTTGGATTATTTTCGTCTATACCCAAAGGGATGAACCAGGCTGCGGCCCTTATCTTTTTTGTTTTTATCATTGGGGCGGTATTCAATGTGATACAGCATACCGGAACCGTTAATGTTTTTGTTTTTAAACTCTTAAAAAAATTCAAAAACTCACCTATCCTTTTAACATTTATTCTATTTACTGCCTTTGCCCTAGCAGGTACTTTTTTAGGGATGGGTGCTGAGTTTATCCCTTTGATTCCAATACTCCTTATCCTATCAAAAGAGATGGGTTACGATCGGGTGTTTGGTGTATCCATTTTACTAATTCCGGAAGGTATTGGATGGTCAACTGCAATCACAAATCCTTTTACAGTGCAAATAGCCCAGCAAATTGCGGAATTGCCTATTGGTAGTGGAATGGTCTTAAGGATTGCAATGTTTCTTATTTGTTTTGCCATTGGATTTGCTTTTTTAATGCTTTACGGAAAAAGAGTAAAAAAAGATCGATCAAAATCTATTATGCCCGATGATGAATTCATTCTTGATAAAGAAGTCGAATTGGTTGACACCCCAATTACAAAACGACATATCTGGATTGCTTTTACCTCAATAGCGCTTTTCGGTCTAATTTTATATGCAGTGCAAACAATGGGCTGGGGACTAGTAGAAATGACCGGCGGTTTTTTTACTGTTGGCTTTCTAACCATTTTAATCAGTGGCATGTCGGGTGATGAATCAATGGAAGCGTTTATAAAAGGTTTACAAATAATGATTGTTCCGGCACTTATTGTTGGTTTTGCAAGGGGTATACAAGTTGTCCTGCACGACGGTCAGATTATTGATACAATTTTGTTTAATGCGGCATCTGTACTCAAAGAGATGCCAACTATGATGGCTGCCGAAGGAATGTATTTTTTTCAGACAATGTTAAATTTCTTTATCCCCTCAGCTTCGGGTCAGGCAATGGTTTCAATGCCTTTGATGGTTCCATTGGCCGACTTATTAGGTTTAACACGACAAACAGCTGTTCTGGCATTTATTTCGGGAGATGGATTTTCAAACATGATTATACCAACAAATGGTGTTCTTATGGCAATTCTTGGTATAGCACTAGTACCCTTTGAAAAATGGTTCAAATTTATATTCCCGCTTTTTATCATCCTTTCAGTAATAGCAGCTATTTTTCTGTTTGTAGCGGTGGCAATTAACTATTGATGTAATACAAAACTTAACATTTTACTGCACATATCTACAAGGTGTCATAAACAAGATTAGAAAACATAAGATGTAATGATTCCTTACCAAAACTAAATCTATCATAGTGGTTACAAACGTCATCCCCAATCTCCTTTTTCTAAAAATGGAATTCCGTTTTCTTTATAAGATATATTTTCTACGTCCGATTTATCTAATGAACCAAAACTTTATACTTCTGTCGGACAATTAACAACACAAGCAGAACATCTTACGCACTCAACATCATTCAATAAAGGAATGAAGGAAACAATAAATTGGTTCGAAGAAAAACATGAAAGAAAATTTATTAAGCAAGAGACAAATACTTTGATATGTAAAATTATTTCTAATTGGTAATGTTGTTAAACAAATTACTCTTATTGGTTTAACAGAATAATTCGAGATCTTATTAACTTATAATATTCGGAGAATATGTCTTGTTTAATGATGCCTTTATATATAATTTTACAGAACAATACTATTGGTCTAAATTCGTAATAAATGAAACAAATTTATTAGGATGATAGCAGCAAATTAAAACAAAGGGTAAATATGAAAGTAAATGCATATGCGGCTTTAGTGCCAAAAGGCAATTTGGAATCCTATTCCTATGAATTAGGTGAAATAGGATCGGAACAAGTAGATATTAAAGTTTCCTATTGTGGTATTTGTCATTCTGATTTAAGTATGATAAACAATGATTGGGGTATGACAGCATATCCTATTGTACCGGGTCATGAAATAGTTGGAGAAGTAGTAGCCACCGGTGAGGCAGTTAAAAATGTAAAAGTTGGAGACAAAGTAGGACTAGGATGGTTTTCAGAATCTTGTATGAGTTGCCCGGAATGTATGGACGGAGATCATCATCTTTGTTCACAAAACGAGGCCACAATTGTAGGAAGGCATGGGGGTTTTGCTGATTATGTCCGTGGACATTGGTCATGGGCAATTTCTTTGCCGGAAGCAATAGATATGAGTAAGGCCGGACCTCTACTTTGCGGCGGCATTACAGTTTTTAATCCAATAATATTAGCTGGGGTAAAACCAACAGATACCGTTGGCGTTATTGGAATTGGGGGCTTAGGACATATGGCTCTCAAGTTTTTAAAACATTGGGGTTGCGAAGTAATTGCCTTTAGTTCAAATCCAGATAAGAAGGAACAAATATTGAATATGGGAGCCACAAAGGTCGTTAATTCAAAATCTCCAGAAGAATTAGATAGTATAAAGGGTAAACTAAACTTTATTCTAAACACTACCAATGTTACGCTGGACTGGAATTCTTACCTTACAACATTAGCTCCAAAAGGAAAGCTTCATACCGTTGGCGCTGTATTGGAACCCATGGCAATTCCCGCGTTTAGTTTAATTGGTGGTGAAAAATCAGTAGGGGGAAGTCCATTAGGTAGTCCTGCATTAACAAAAACTATGCTCGATTTTTGTGTGAGACATAATATTTATCCTACCGTAGAAGAATTTCCTATGGAAAAAATAAACGAAGCAATGTCACATTTAGAAGAAGGCAAAGCACGATTTAGGATAGTATTGAAAAACTAAATAATGGCAGCTAACATTAGCTATAAAACTTTAGTGGTTTAAGTATAACTTAAGCCACTTTGTTGTTTATTCTGTATGTTGATTTATGAATTTGAATGTTGTAAAAACTGCAACTGTACATACACTAATTGTTACAACCCTCTTCCCCAATCTCCTTTTTCTAAAAATGGAATTCCGTTTTCTTTATAAGATATATTTTCTACGTCCGATTTTTCTAATGAACCAAAACTTAATACTTCTGTTGTATAATTTACAAAACAAATAGAAATCTGCCGGCTATCTACTTAATTGATTATACGGAACAGCATTTTAAACTTGCTACAACAAAAGATAAAGTTCATTTTGTGTGCTGCTGAAAATGGGAGAGTCATTCTTAGTGGAAGAAAAGTTATTGACAGTAAATGGCAAATAGATGATGACAAAATATGGTTTACAGTTATATTCAACGCTAATACTAATCATAAAAAGAGCCTAATGGAAGGAATAAAATGCAACTCACTAATTGTTTAACTATTTTAATTTATTAAATAATCATAAACACAGTCTCCAAAATTTTGTGCCTATTTGTCATAAACCTTTTGAAGACGTGCAACTATTTTTTTAATAGTAAAAGGCAAACAGAATTTCTGCATGTTGAACTTTATCAAGCTTATTTATTTACTCATCTGTTAATCAGGCAGTGATAATATTTGTAAGTGTTTTCAATAATCAACATATGTTTTTCTTACCAAGGAGTTTCAATGAAACTGATCACAAAGATTGCGTTATTCTGTTTTTTATTCACAAATCTTTCTGCAAAAGAAATCAAATTCCATTTTTCTGTCGACAGGCCAGGTGAAAGCAAAGGACTACAACTGGTTGAAAATTCTGCTGCTCCCTATGAAAAAAGCGTATTCAATGACACTGAAATAATAGCTCCGCCCCTTAATACGGACTATTACCAACGGAACGGAATATATTTTCGGGTAGATGATTCATTTCCTTCTGATGTTGAAAAAGCTTTTTTGATCATTGAACACATGGATAAAGACATCAGTATGATTCAAGTGCGGTTTGACGCCAACCGATTGGATAATATAAATTCGTTAAGAGATCCGGCTTATACTACTGACGAATCATCTCGCGTCGGATACACATGCCTAGGAACAGGCAAACCACGACGTTCGATATTTCGCCTTGACAAACCAGCTTTCATGCACCGGCAAAAATTTGGAGCAGATATAAAAATTGAGGGTGTAAATTCGTTGACCGGGATAACCCTAAAAACCACACTTGATAAAAATGAATGGGAAAAGGTATGGGAGGACATCCCAACAGACATTCAACCGAAGATTAAATTTAGCAAACCTTTACAGCTTGTTACTACAGCTGGAGTTCTCTCAACATCCCATGAAGACGAAGAAACGATGCTGAACCGAATGCATGAGTTTTCTCCGGTTGCACAGGCTCTGGGATTTACAGCTTTTGAAAGCTATGTCCATTGGGGAGTCGTTGAATCTGAAAAGGAACGATTCGACTGGAGCTACTATGATGCAATGGTTGATAAAGCTAGACAATATAATTTAAAATGGTTTCCATTGATTATTGTCGGCTCTGCCTATACATTGCCTGAATGGTACCACGATTCCCCAGAAAATGTCGGCTTTGTGTGTCAAGAACATAACAAACGGAACAATATTCAATCAATTTTTTGCAATAACCAAATCCCACATGTTAAAAATTTTCTAAATGAGTTTGGTTCGCATTATCAGAATAGGGGTGATCTCTTGGGAATTCGTTTGGGACCCACCGGAAACTTTGGAGAATCACAATATCCGGCCGGCGGCAATTGGGGTTACAAAGGCCAGCGAGAGCATATTCATATTGGTTGGTGGGCCGGAGATGATTATGCAGTATTGCGTTTCAGAGAATATTTAGTGCATAAATACAACGACATTCACGCACTCAATCAGGGCTGGGATGAAAAGTTTACTACCTTTGATAACATTCAAACCCTTATTCCACAATTTGCCGAAAACAACAGGAAGCGTAAAGATTTTGTCGACTGGTACATGTGGGAGATGACAGATTGGTGTGAAAAGTGGGGCCTCTGGTCACGGCATTCAATGCCAAATACGCCAATTTATCAGTCTGCTGGAGGATGGGGATTTGTTGAGTCGGGCACAGATTTTACTGACCAGGCAAAAAGTATGGCCAAAATTGACGGGGGAGTCCGCTGTTCGAATGAGACAGATAGTTATGTCCAGAATTTTTATGCAACCCGAATGATTTCTTCCGCTTCAAGATTTTATGGAGTTGATTTTGGTTCCGAACCGGCCGGATTTGGTTCGCCACGTGGAATCGTTGCCCGGATTTACAATGTTTTGATTAACAACGGGGATCATCTATTTTATTATAATCAGAACTTACTTTCCAACGATCAGGGAGTGAACAAATGGCTGGAAAATGCTCCGCTTTTGGACCAGCGCGATGATCCGGTTATCGAAGTTGCGGCACTATATCCTGACACTAAATCAAAGCTGGATGACGGCGTTTTTCGAAACCTTTACGCGTTCACTTTTAATAGACGCGCTGCAGATTTGAGATCTCACCTGGATTATGATTTTTGCAGCGAGCGCATGATTCTCGATGGGGCCTTGGAGCAGTACAAGGTATTGTTATTTTTATGGAGCGATGTTGTGGAAGCGGATGCAGTCAATGCAATTGATAAATGGGTGAGACAAGGTGGGACTATAATTTATCCGTATTGGATTCGCAATCGAATGCAACTTAAAACAATTGAGGGCGATTATTCTGTTTTTAAGCGCTGGCTGAATGGCGACACTGGCGAAGGAAAAGTAATTTTTCACACAGAAACCAGAGAACCGGTTCACCGCTATTCAAATTTCATTAAGAAGAATTTACTGGAAATGAATAATCTAGATCCGTTGACTTTGAAAATGTTAGCTGTCGAGAAGCCATTGAACGTTTATATCAGTGCATTAAAAAACGGAACCTTGGCTGTTTTAAACTATAATGACGAGGTAAAAACAGTCACAGTATCCGGACAAAATTCCGTTCAATTGAAGCCATATAGCATCAAAATTATTGATAGTAGCTTGTAATATAAAGCAATGCGGTAATATTAAAAAATAACCGAAGTTTTAAAAGTATAATCAGATTATTTTTGCAATCTGTAATCTTGACTTTTGCTTTTGCCAATATTGCATTGCAAGTTACACGACTGTCTAGAACAACTATATCTATAAAGCCGGTGGTAGCCTATTTAGAATAAAATGGGTAACTGGAATCTTACTGTGGAAATTTGATTGATTTCTAATTTTGAGATATATTCAACAAATAACTTTAGAGCAGATAAATAGTTTTTAATTGTTGATTTGAATAATTTCAATTGACAGATACTTTTTGAAATTATAAATTATTTTTTTTTCATACTTTTATAAATAAATTGCTTAATAAACAAAGTACGTTTAGCAAGATATTGTAGCTCGCTTCAACTTTCTAGTATCATGATAGGGATGATGCCTGCAATCGCCTACTATTTTATATTGAACGTTACAACCCTCTTCCCCAATCTCCTTTTTCTAAAAATGGAATTCCGTTTTCTTTATAATAAGTATTTTCCGTGTCAGTTTTTGGCAAAGTACCAAAGCTCAATACTTCTGTCGGACAATTAACTACACATGCAGAACATCTTACACATTCAACATCATTCATTGGTATGCCTTTGTTAGCATAGTTCATTACATCTATACCCATGTGGCAAACCTTTGTACAGATATTACATGATATACATTTTTTCTTTTCCGCAAATATTCTGTATTTTGAAAAGCGTGTGTAAATATGCATTAAGGCTGCAAGAGGACAGCCAAATCTGCACCAGACTCTTCCGCTTAAATAAAAATAAACTCCAACTCCTAAAACTCCGGCAAATATTACATCAATTCCTATGTAGTAAAATTTGTGGAAGAAATCGGCAGTAAAAGAAATGCTTTCATTTATAATTGGGATTTCAATTTTATAAAGTATGCTAATTAATTTTAATCCGGTAATTATGAAGGCTGCAACTAATATCCATTGACCCAAATTTTCCCATTTTTTTGCTTTAGCTCCATGTGGTGCTAATGTTCTGTATTCATCACCAAGGGTTTCAGCCATTGCTCCACAAGAACAAATCCAGCCGCAATATGCTCCCTTTCCCCATTTGTAGATTATAGCCGGAATAAACACGAAGGTTTGAACCAAACTAAAGATCAGCCAAAATGATGTAATGTTGCCATTGTAGAGATTGCTAAAATTTAGCGGCCAGGCTAATACAAATCCATATGATCGCCAGTAACTTTCTTTTGGGAAAACCTGAGTAAATATAAATCCTTCTTCTCCACCCAAAGCTCCAATTTTTCCAAGGTAAGGAAAAAGCAATTCCGGAAGAATGAATAAAGGCAGTGCTTGAATTAAAATTAATGCCCATGTTTGATATATTATATATCGTGTTGGTTTTACATGAATTCTCCTTAAGCCAAAAATGAGAATTGTAACCGAGTAAAATGCCGTGTACCAAAAACTCTGCGATTTGCCTAAAACTTCAAGCCCAAAATAACGCCCACCGAAAAAAACGTAACTAAAAAAGATTGCAACGAGAATAAAATATGCAAATTTGAAAGTCTGCCAGTTCAAAGCTATTTTATCTTTGTAGCCACGAATAAAATTTACTAACAGATAAGAGCCTAATATAACTGTGGCAATAATTGCAAAGTATGCTATAAGAGCGTTAATATATTTTGTGACCGTCCAAATTCTGATACTGTCTGAAAATAGTATGTCTAACAAATAGGCGGGCAGTGAAATAAACTTACCCCAGAAATCAAAAGAGAATAATTGATTTATAAAATCACCAAACGAATTTACTTTTTCACCCAATGTGTATTTATAAACAGCTGCACTGCTTTTGCCGAAATAAATTACACTTGAAACCAAAATTAAGAGAAGGAATTGCAGCTTAGAAATAAGGGACAACTCCCCTTCCATTTTAATATTACTTTTCTTGAAAAACTCAACTGGTAATTCCCTTCCAATCATGGTGAAAACAATATCATTCTTAATTTCTTCTTTTTGTTTTTCTGAGTTTTCAAGTATTGTACTATTCTCTTTTATCTCATTGACATTACTTTCCATTAGTAATTTTACTTTCCCTGAGGACACCAATTCATTTAAATTTTCTACATTACCTTCCTTGGCTCTTGCAAAATTTGATTTTCGATAAGAAACTGTTACTGAGTTTGCAAACTCTGATGTTAAGATTGCTGTTTCCAAAGCTGAGTCTCCACCTCCAACAACTAATACATCTTTATCTTTAGCATCCGCAGGATCAAACAATCTGTTAAATACTTTGGGCAACTCTTCCCCGGCAACATTTAACATTCTTGTATTGCCCGATTTACCAATGGCAATAATTACTCTGAGTGCCTTATATTCATCACCATCTGTATTTATCTTAAAATAATTCTTATCCTTCTTAATACTCGAGACAATGGCATTTTCAGTAATTGGCAAAGCTTTGTCGGCAATTTGATTCTCTAATTCTTCGAGTAATGTTTCTTTGAAACCATCATTAATTTTAAGATCGGATTTTTGTTCATATTCGGTTGGTTCGGCAAAGATAGGTTTGCCTTTAGGAAAGTTTATTATGGTGTTAAACTTTTTTGCTGATTCTAGAATTATAAAATTTAAATTGGATTTCTGAGCTTCAAGTCCGGCTGCTATTCCTCCCGGACCGGCACCAATAACTAATAAATCAAATATCTGGTTATCTCTATTAGAAGATTTCTGTTCCGTAAATTTCTGATCAGCTACAATTTTATTTACTGTTTGTTTACCACTTTCCGCGGCGAGTTTTAAAAGAGGAATTCCGGTTAGGTCACCTACAATATAAATACCTTTTACCGATGTTTCGCCATTTGCATCTATCTCGGGATATTTCTCAACTTCACCAGCGGGTACTTTATATTGAAGCCAATTAAAATAATTTGAAATTATATTCATAACCGACCTTGCCATTAGTGTAGGAAAACAAATTTAATTATTTCCCTAATGAATAAAAGGGATTTTTGAACATAAATTAGAAATGAACAATAATATAAAATGTCTTATTGGTTACAATATTTAACATTCATACTGAGCGGAGTCGAAGTATGCTGTAATTTCGAAATGAGCGTTAGCGATCCTGCCTATCTAGTTTATCGCTGAACTAAATTAAGTTATCATTCCGGCTGAACGTAGTGAATGCCGGAATGACAGTAAATAATAATCTGCTTGTGTAATATGCTCTGTCCACAGGTAAGTGAGAAATCTAATACTAAGAACTAATAGGACGCCATGTTGCATTTAGATTGATTTATAATTATTGAAGATTTAATAAAATATTTTTAAGTTGAGTATCATTATCCCGGCAGAATAATGTAAGGAATGATAAATAAAAATAGCATTGAGCCATTCTGATTTATTTTTCGTTAAAATTGAAGTTGTTTCTTTATATGAAGACAAAACCACAAAAGTAAATACAGCATTATATTTTTACAAAGTAAATCTATTTAAGGAGAAATTATGTTCAAACTTAAAAATATTGATATCGGGAGTGTAGCTCTTTACTCATTCATTATGTTTCTGATTTTGGGTTTAATAATATTTTTACCATTAGGACTTATATTTTCTTTAGTGTCTAACTTTATGCCGGATGCTGGAGAAATGAGTACAGGCATGTTGCCCATTTTTAGCGGTGTTTTTATGATAATAATACCTCTATTTTATGCTGTTTTTGGAACTATCATGAATGTAATAATTGTATTTATCTATAATTTACTATCTATGAAATTCGGCGGTATTAAATTAACTATTGAAAAATTGGATGAGATGGGACAGATAGTTGAATAGAACTATTATTTTATTAAACAGTTACAATGGTTGATCGACTATAACAATCAAATTGGATTCTACGGATAAATCTATGAAATGCTCATATTGCCGAAAAGACATTGATCTTAACCACAATGTAAAATTAAACACCAATTATTTTTGTAACAATTTATGTAAGTATAATTACCAGAAAGATAATGCTTCTCAAGAAGACAGTGATGTAGCTAAGATCCAACAGAAAATACCTGAAGATCTAAAATTCCAAATTGAATTCTCCAATTTTAAGTTCAATAAATTAGTTGTACAAGGCAGCCATTATGGTTACCCAAAACTATTTATAAACGACAAAAAGGTAAAACCATATAGGGGACGGGTATTTGGACGTCAACGTAAATATAAAGTAAAAGATGATGATGGTAACATTACCGATATTATTCTAAGAGTAAGATTTTTAGATGCTATACCATTACTTAAAATAAATGGAAATAAAATTGAAATTATCCACTCATTAAAATGGTATGAATATACTTGGATAGCAATACCATCCGTTTTGTTATTTATGGGTGGTGCAATAGGAGGTTTTCTTGGATTCACCGGTGTATATACGAATTCTATAATCTTTAGAAAGTTTAATTCAAAAATAGCCAAGTATTTACTTACTGGAGTAAATACTTTTATGGCTTATTTTCTGTTTTTTAAAATTCTTTTTTTTATTTGGCCCATCATTGAAGAAATAAATTTTAATTATTTACAATTCCCCGAAGCTGAACTTAATCAGCTGAATGATACTGATAAAACAACATTTAAGACATTAACTGATAATGGTTGGTTTTTTAAAGGTGTTTATAATGGGGAGGGTGCTAATATTACTGACCCAAATGCAGTTGTGAGAGATTCAAAAAGATATTTCTATAAGGCCGGTAAGTTCTCCCAGGTTTTTTATGATGGCTCAGTCCTTAATGGAACGTGGCAGTTTACTAATAACTTTGATTCAGTTCATGTAGAAACACCAAATGAAAATGTCACTCTAAAAATAATGGAGCTTAGTAAAAACGAATTCACCCTGTCTATACCTAATGCAATGGTCGTTCATGTTCCGTATAAGTTTAGTGTATTGGATTATATCGAGAATATTTTATTTTAAGATTGCAATTGGAAAATATAGCTGCTCTTTACTATTTTTATTTCTTCAATAAACCAACCATAAAATTCTAATGATTGTAAAAGATGCACAGAGAAAAGAATATTTAGCTCGAATAAATAATGTTATAGATTATATTGATAATAACATCTCATCTAAATTTACACTTGAAGAATTATCATCAGTGGCAAATTTCTCAAAATTCCATTTCCACCGAATTTTTAATGGAATAATGGGAGAAACTCTTAACAATTATATTCTAAGAATTCGTTTAGAAAAAGCTGCAACTATACTGATTTGTAACCCGAATGTTCCGATAACGGATATTTGTTTTAATTGCGGTTTTTCAAGCTCATCAGTTTTTGCAAGGACATTTAAAGATAAATTTAAGTTAAGTGCTTCTGAGTGGCGTCTAAATCATCTTTCTAAATTTAGCAATATAAGTCAATCGAATAGCAACATTAGTGAAGTATCAAAAAAGTTAGATAAATATTTTGGCGATATACTTTTTAACACTAATGGAGATGCTAAAATGAAAGAAGTAATTGAGCCTACTAATATTGAAGTAAAGGAAATGGAAGAATTCACTGTTGCCTATATAAGGTATATTGGTCCTTACAAAGGCGATTCAGAACTTTTTTCAAATTTATTTACAAGGATATTTAACTGGGCCGGACCAAAAGGATTATGCCAGTTTCCCAAGACAAAAGTATTATCAGTTTATCATGATAATCCGGATATAACTGATGAGGAAAAACTTAGATTAAGCATTTGTATCTCAGTACCTGAGTCAACAGAAGTTGATAGCGAAATTGGGAAAATGAATATTGCTGGAGGTAAGTATGCTGTTGCCAGTTATGTTTTGAGCGATTCAGCAGAATATCAAAAAGCATGGAACTATATTTATAGCAATTGGCTTCCAACAAGCGGTTATCAACCTGATGACAAACCTTGCTTCGAACTATATTTAAATAATCCCGAAGAGCATCCCGAGCATAAACATATTGTAGATATTCATGTTCCAGTTAAATCACTTTAATTTATTGAGGACAATAATTTTGTCCTCTTTTTAAATCTCAATTATAGCCTTCTGCTTTTTATTTTTTTTTAATTTATATTAAAGCCGAATAATTTTTTTTATGAGGTGATATGCTTTCAAATAAAGCAAAATATGGACTAAAAGCACTAATGTATCTGGCAAATCATGCCGATATTAATGTTCAAATTTCTCATATTGCTGAAAGTGAAAACATTCCACGTAAATTTTTGGAAAGCATTTTACTCGATCTAAAAAAACAAGGGTACGTAAATAGTAAAACAGGTAAAAATGGCGGATACTGGTTAATAAAGCCTCCAAAAGAAATAATAATTGCAAATGTTATTAGATTTCTCGACGGACCACTAGCTCCTGTCAGGTGTGCAAGTTTAACAGCTTATGTAGCTTGCACTGATTGTAATGATGTTGATGGGTGTAAAATTAGATGGTTAATGAAAGATGTTAGAGACGCAATTTCAGATATTCTTGATAATAAAACATTGGAGGACTTGACAAACTGATTTTTTTTCTCTTTATTGTCTAGTAAATCTATAGGAAATACATTTAAAGGAGATGCAAAATGAAATTCAGATTGTTTTCACTTGTTTTAACTTTTATATTCTCAATTCTCGTCACTTCCTGTTCTTCCAATGAAGCCTCAAATAAAGTTATGTTAAACGTATCTTACGATCCAACACGAGAAATGTACCAGGAATATAACGAGGTATTTAAAGAATATTGGAAAGAAAAAACTGGCCAAACTGTTGAAATTAGACAATCCCATGGCGGAGCAGGAAAACAAGCCCGCTCTGTTATTGATGGATTAGATGCTGATATTGTGACTTTAGCATTAGCTTATGATATTGACCAAATTGCTCAACGAACTGGAAAATTCCCAATTGAATGGCAATCCAGACTTCCAAATAATAGTTGTCCTTATACTTCGGCGATAGTTTTTTTGGTAAGAAAAGGAAATCCAAAAAATGTTAAAGACTGGGATGATTTGATAAGAGACAACATTTCCGTAATAACTCCAAATCCTAAAACTTCAGGCGGTGCCAGATGGAATTATTTAGCTGCCTGGGCATTTGCTGATAAACTCTATAATGGTGATTTGGATAAAATTAAATATTTCATGAAAAAATTATTCAAAAATGTGCCAGTATTGGATTCAGGTGCCCGGGGATCCACAAATACTTTTATACAGAGAGGTATTGGCGACGTATTACTTGCCTGGGAAAATGAAGCCATACTTGCTGTTAAAAAATTGGGAAAAGGTGAATTCGATATTGTCGTTCCTTCTGTATCAATTAAAGCAGAACCCCCAGTTACAGTTATTGATTCTAATGCAGTAAGAAAAGGTAATTTAGAAATTGCCCAAGAATATTTAAAATATTTGTATTCCGAAAAAGCTCAGGAAATTTTAGCAAAGCATTTTTACCGTCCCTCCAACACAACAATACTAAATAATTATGCTGACCAATATCCTGATTTAAAATTAATTGAAATTAACTCAGCCTTCGGTGGATGGGAAAAAGCACAAACTACTCATTTTAAAGATGGCGGAATTTTTGATCAAATATTTATAAGTAAATAAAATGGAAGAAATAGTTTTATCAAAGAGCAGCAGAAAAAAACATTTTTTACCAGGATTTGGACTAACATTTGGTTATTCCATATTCTACTTGTCAATAATTCTGATGATACCAATATCTATGATATTTATTAAAACGACTTCTCTGAGCTGGTCAAAATTTATTGACACGGTAACAGATCCAAGAGTTCTTGCAGCATATCAGCTAAGTTTCTATACTTCATTATCAGCTGCTGTTATAAATACTATTTTCGGATTTCTTGTAGCCTGGGTATTGGTGAGGTATAATTTCCCCTTTAAGAAAATGATCGATGCACTGGTGGATCTACCTTTTGCATTGCCCACAGCAGTAGCAGGTATTAGCCTAACTACTATTTTTTCTCCAAATGGAATTATCGGTGGGTTTCTAGAATCTCTAGGCTTTAAACTAATCTTTACACCTTTGGGCATTATAATTGCTCTTACTTTTATAAGTATGCCCTTTGTAGTAAGAACAATTCAGCCGGTGCTAGCGGAATTTGAAGGAGCATTAGAAGAGGCAGCTGCTTCATTTAATGCATCAAGATTCCAAATATTTATAAAAATAATCTTCCCTGAAATAAAGGGTGCACTTATCACAGGATTTACTTTGGCTTTTGCAAGATCTTTAGGTGAGTATGGAAGTGTCGTATTTATATCCGGCAATATGCCTATGAAAACAGAAATTGCACCACTCTTGATCATGACAAAATTGGAACAGTTCGACTACGCGGGGGCTACTTCAGTTGCTGTTGTTATGCTTAGCATGTCATTTATTCTTTTACTTGGAATAAATTTGCTTCAATGGAAGATGAAAAAAATTTAGAGCAAATAAAATGATAATAGAAAATAAAGTAGAAGTGTTGAATAAAGATGAAAGCAAAATTGTAAAAATATTTTTAATAGTTATTGCTATACTATTTCTGGGTGTGTTTTTACTGCTTCCATTGTTCACTGTCTTTCATCAAGCTTTCAATAAGGGACTTGAATATTATTTTTCGTCTGTAAGCGACCCGGTTGCATGGGCAGCAATAAAATTAAGCCTAATTTCAACAGTTATTGCGTTAGTTCTAAATCTAATATTTGGTATTGCTATAGCTTGGTCTTTAACCAAGTATAAATACAGTGGTAAGGGAATATTCGTTACTTTACTCGACTTACCATTTACAATATCACCTGTAATTTCAGGTATGATGTTTATTCTTCTATTAGGAATAAATAGCTACTTGGGTGACTTTTTTAATAGCCAAAATATTCAGATAATTTTTGCTATTCCGGGAATTGTTATTGCTACTACCTTTGTGACTTTTCCTTATATAGCGAGAGAATTAATTCCCCAAATGAAGGAGATGGGAAATGAAGAAGAAGAAGCTGCAAGATTAATGGGAGCCGGCGGATGGAGAATATTTTTTAGAATTACCCTCCCAAATATAAAGTGGAGCCTCTTTTATGGAATTATACTCTGCAGTGCAAGAGCGATGGGAGAATTTGGTGCCGTATCGGTTGTTTCTGGTCATATCCGTGGTTTAACAAATACAATTCCGCTGCACATAGAAATTCTCTACAACGAATACAATTTTACTGCCGCCTTTGCTGTTGCATCGTTGCTAACATTACTAGCTCTAGTTACTTTAATTCTAAAAAGTATAATTGAATGGAATTTCAATAAGAAAGAACAAATTAAATAGGTGATTTGATGAAGATAATTATAAAAAATGTTAGTAAATACTTCGGATTATTCAGAGCATTGGATAATGTTAATATGACCGTTGAAAGAGGTGAGCTAATAGCATTATTAGGTCCTTCAGGCTGTGGTAAAACTACACTCTTGAGAATAATTGCCGGACTTGATTTTCCTGGAGATGGAGAAATAAAAATAGTTGGTGATGAAAGTTATTTTAAGAACCATAAAAATAATGTGGGATTTGTTTTTCAACATTATGCATTATTCAAACATATGAATGTTTTTGAAAATATCGCTTTTGGATTAAAAGTTAAACCCAAAAACGAAAAGTTATCTAAAATAGAGATAATAGAAAAAGTTAACGAATTGTTAGATCTGGTTCAAATGGATTGGGCAGCAAAGAGACTACCGAATCAACTTTCAGGTGGACAGAGACAAAGAGTGGCACTTGCAAGAGCTTTAGCAATTGAGCCAAAAATATTACTGTTGGATGAACCATTTGGGGCATTAGATGCAAAAGTAAGAAAAGAACTGCGCAGATGGTTAAAACACCTTCATGAAAAGCTACAGTTAACCAGCATTTTCGTTACACATGATCAGGAAGAAGCTCTAGAATTAGCCGATAGAATTGTGGTTATGAATGAGGGGAAAATAATTCAGGAAGGTTCACCATTTGACGTTTATGAAAATCCTTCCGATCCATTTGTGTTTAATTTTCTTGGTAATGTAAATTTATTTTTGTCAGAACAGAACGGCAACGGAAATTCACTAAAGCCCCATACATTAAAGAATTATTCTCATACTTTAAACGAAGATGCAAAAGTTCTTTATGTTCGCCCTCATGATATAAAATTATCCAAAACCAGAAACTCCAAGGATCAATTAAAAGCCAAAATAAAAAACATTTACTATCTGGGCCCTTCAATTAAAATTGAATTATCAATGGAGAATTTTGATGATTTCGTTGAGGTAGAATTAAATAGAGAAGATTTTTTTAATAACCATTTCACCAAAAATGATAAAGTATATTGGGATATAAATAATATTAAAATCTTCAATACTAACTAAAGAATAAAGTAATTTATGATTGTGTCTATTCTAACCAAACAACGAGAATGCTAGAAATCTTTTTCACCTTCTTATCTGAGATACTTCAGCTTTACTAGCCTCATAGAAAGAAAACCATCAATAATTATTCTTCTGTATGGGATTTATTATTGCGCAGAAATGGTTCTAATAAGTCAATTGGAACCGGAAAAATTGTTGTTGAATTCTTTTCAGATGCAACTTCTGCCAATGTTTGTAAAAATCTTAATTGCAGTGCAGTCGGATTCTTGCTAATTACATCAGCTGCTTGCCTCAAATTTTTACTCGCTTGAAATTCACCTTCGGCATGAATGACCTTTGCTCTTCTTTCCCTTTCTGCTTCAGCTTGCTTTGCCATGGCTCTTTGCATTTCAATGGGTAAATCCACATGTTTAACTTCTACGTTAGAAACTTTTATTCCCCATGGAGCAGCTTGATGATCAATTATTTTTTGCAACTCACGATTAATCTTTTCTCTCTCTGCAAGTAATTCGTCTAATTGAGATTGCCCCAACACACTTCTTAATGTTGTTTGAGAAAGTTGAGATGTCGCTTCAAGAAATCTTTCAACTTCTACAATCGCCTTTTCGGCCTGAACAACTCTAAAATACACAACAGCATTTACTTTTAGAGAAACATTGTCTTTTGTTATAACATCTTGAGGAGGAACGTCCATAACAACAGTCCTTAGACTAACCTTAACCATTCTATCTACTACTGGTATTAATATTATTAGTCCGGGACCTTTTTCCCCGATTAGCCTGCCTAAACGAAAAATTACACCTCTTTCATATTCCCGAAGAATTCTTATGGCACTTGCAAGAATGAAAACAACAAACATTATAATTATACCAATGTATGTACTTAATAATGGCATATTGTCCTCCATTTTTATCGATTAAATTAGGACCCATCAACTTTTTTGACAGTTAGTTTCAAATTGTTTATTTCAATAACTTCAATTTCATCACCTTGCACTATATCAGGATCAATACCTTCTGCATTCCAATACTCACCATGAACTTGAATTTCTCCATCAGGATGTAAATCAGTAATTGCAATTCCTTTTTCACCAATTAATCCTTCAACTCCCGTAACCGGTTTTCGTTTCTGAGCTTTTATGCCAAGAGTAATAACTACTAAGAGGAAAAGTGTGGTAAGTACTATTATAAAGATTATCAATTCCATTGATATCTCCATTGTTTCAAGTAATGATTCAGGATTAATTAGCATTAAGGAACCAAGCAAAAGAGATATTACGCCCCCAATTGATAATAAACCGTGACTAATAATTTTTATTTCAAGTATGAATAAAACGATACTTAAAAAAATTAGCGCTAAACCAGCATAATTTATTGGTAACGTATTCATTGAATAGAAAGCTAGGATAATACATATTGCCCCAACAACACCAGGGAAAATTGCTCCTGGGCTATAGAGCTCAAAGAATAATCCATAAATTCCAAGCATTAATAGGATATATGCAATGTTAGGATTACTAATTATACTAAGTAATTTTTGAGCTATTGTCATATCTAAATAAACTAATTGGCTATTAACTGTCGCTAATTTTTTGACTCCCTCTGATGTTTCAACTTCTTGACCGTTTATTTGAATCAATAATTCATCAATATCTTTAGCAATAAAATCAATTACATTCAGCTCTAGTGCTTCTTTTTCTGTAATGGATAGACTTTTTCTTACAGCATCCTCACTCCAGGCTACATTTCTCTTACGTTTCTCACTTATAGATCTAATAAAGGCTGAGGCATCATTTGTTGCTTTTTCCATCATTATAGAATCTTGTGCTCCTTGTAACGTAACCGGATGGGCTGCACCAATATTTGTCCCAGGCGCCATTACGGCAATATTAGCTGCCAATGTTATAAAAACGCCCGCCGATGCAGCCTGTGATCCTTGAGGATATACATAAACTATAATCGGGATTTTAGATTGAAGGAGTTCTTGAACTATGGAGCGGGTACTGGATAATAATCCACCAGGAGTATTTAATTGTAGGATGAGACACTCTGCATTAGTTTCTTCTGCTTTTTCTATTCCTGCATGTATGTAGTCATCTAAAGCAGGGTGAACAGCACAATCCGCAGTAAGAACAATAATTTTATTGTCTTGGGAAAATAGTAAGGAAGACAAGAATATCAGTACAGGAATTATGTGGCTGAATAAGCGCATCAATACTCCTGATAATATTATTAATTGAATGTAATTATTTTTTCAACTTTAATCAATAACATTAAAAGAATTTGGTTACTGTTTATAAATCTCCCCTATTGATATTCTAGACAAAAAACAAAATCGAAAAATATATTATTTGATCTATTGTGCTTGTGGTAAATTCTCGGGTGCAAGACTAATATAAGGAGTTTTTGGTTCCACATTTGGAGGAACCGGACTTGGCATTTTTTCTCCCTTTGTGCCAAGAGATTTGATGTACGCATACATAGCTCGCGCGTCTTTATCACTCATCTTGTTTACATTCATCCAAGGCATAGGCGGAAGTGCTTTTCGGGTATTCAAAATACTGACCCACTCATCTTCTGTTAATCCTTGAACAAGAACGCGAAGGTTACTCGCATAAGTCGTTCCCCAAGGACCTCTCCACCCCAGCATTGATCCGGCAAGCCAATCCTCTTCAGGGACATTCCCATCAGTTTGTAAATATCCATCAGTATGGCAATCATTACATCCTGCAACAATCGTAAGATAACGTCCCGCTTCAACAGGATTATCAGCTATAATGTGTGGTTTTGCATTTACATCAGATGGTGCAGCAGATTCTGTTTGACAACCAATAAGTATTAGTAAACCACTAAATATGAAAAGAAAAGTTACAACTCTACTTCTATTATTATATCTCATTTTAGTATCCTCCTTTGGGGGATTATATTTAATAATTATGGGTTATATTCAGTTGATTACTCTTTAAGAGTACTTTCAACAAACTTTTTTAGTTCCCTTACCTGCCCCCTACTCATTTGCTGTCCGATTCTTGCCAATATATAAACTCCAACAATCAGTAATAAAGAAACTGGTACTAACCAAAGAATTCCTGCTGAGTAATCTAAGCTGAGCCGCGATAGGCCCCAGAATAAGGAGACAAACGCAGTAAATCCAAGAATCGAAAAAACAAATGCAAAGGCAGTCCACACAGAAGAGCTGGGGCCAATTACACCTCTGACTTCTGTACCTTCTTCAATATCATCAATTTGCAGGTTAAGCTGAGGAGTCCAAATATGTTTATCATTTTCCGGAACACTTATTAATGCATACCCTTCTTTTGCCCATCCATTGAATGGAGAGGTCGGGTCTTTAATTTTCTTTTTTAATCTGGTAATTATTTCATTTTTATCTAGATTAGTAATGATTTTTACCCGGGGACGAAGTTCAGCTGACATTCAGATCCCTAATATTTAATGAGACAATGTGTATTATTAATAATAACAAATTATTTTCGAAAAAGTAAGAAAAGTTAAGTGAAACTTTGTTAGATCAATATTTAGAGTATATGAAATGGAGTTTGGCAATTTGGGACTTTACCATACTCAAATTGATTTATTCTTCCTCATCTTTAAGGTCATCTTTTACGCTGATCCCCATGTAATTCAATTCATAATCACTTAATAATTCTTTAACTTCTTCAAAGTAATCTTCTCTTATCATAAGTATTGCGGGCTCTAATAATGGACGAACAGTCATGAAATTCTCGTCTTTAAAGTAGTATTCAACGTTTCCCTCAAGTAAGCTCTTAATCATTGCTAAATCAACTTGACTGAATGTCTTAAGCAATGGAATGTACTTATAATTTATTTCACTCATCTCGATTTACCGTATCGATAGAGAAGGCTGGTAAACAAACTGCAATATATTCTGTATCCTCATCAGGTGTGCTATACTTAATCCATTCACCTTTGTGTGTAATTATTGCTTCACCAGTATTAACTTTAAAAGTTTCCTTTTGGGTTTCAACATGCAGACAACCTTTTAGTACAACAGTATATTCATTAAAGTCAGGTGTTTGGCCAGGTTCTTCCCATCCTTGAGGACTGTTCATTTTTGCAATACTAACCTCTTCAGTTTTAGAATTTACCCGACCAATAAACTCTTTAATAATTTTTGGTTTTGTTCCTACACAGGCAATTTCAGACGGGAGAGTAATTAATCTTGGCATAATGAAACCTTTCTAATTAGTCAAAAATTTGTTTAAGGTGATGCTCTAAGTGTCCAATATAATCTTTTATCAAATAATCTAAAGAAGATTTTTCTTCCCTGGGAACTTGCTTCCAACAAATTTCATTAAAATTATGATTGCTCGTTAACTTAGTTCTTTTGTTTTTCGGAATATTTTTTATTATTTCAGCAATATGTAAATTAAGTGTATTCCATAATAGAATTAAACTCATCCACTCGCGATTATTATAAGATTGTATTTCAACCCATACATCTTGGGGATACGTATCAAATACTAAATCATCCTTTGATACAGAATTGATAATTCGATTATAGTTTACATTTGCCGAGTCTATTAAATGACCAAGTATTTCTTTTTGAGACCACTTACTTATCAATTTTTTCTCTGCAGCAGACTCTTCTGAAATCTTAATGAGTAACTCGCAATTATCATTTACAATCTTAACAAAGCTATCCACATGTATTGTCATTTAGTATCCAAAATCAAAAGATTAATCTAATCGAGTATTTAATAATAATTACAATTTAACAAATTATTACTGGATTGTGAATGTTTGACGTTCTGCAAAAAATAGGATTCTTCATTGTAGATGTTATATCGAAAAGAGCTCTTGCGATTGAGAAATCTTATAATTCAGATTAACTCAAAGATATCTCCTCATCCAAAATACTGGTTTCGTCGATATGACAAATCCTTAGAAAGTGTGTTTATCTATCAATTTTTATATCTAACCATTTTTCTAAAGTGGAGTAAATCTTTTCCTTCTCTACTCCTTCAAAGGAATGAATTCTTGTTTTGTGAGAACCATCTTTCTTTACCATTTTTACCGCATTAGTTTTGTCCCCAATATCTACAGCAGTGGCTGACCAAGTGTCATTCTCACCATAAACATAAAGCATATTATTTCCATACTCTTGAATGAAGTCATTTATATCAATCATCAAACCTTCATTAAATTTTAGTTCAATCTCTCGAGGAGCTAAGACTATACTGCTGGCATATTTTCCATTTACTGTATTTAAAAGATCATTAAGATGCTCAGTTTCATAATTATAGTAACCTATTTCAGTATAAGCTTGATACATAAATGGTCTTAGACGTGTAATTGATTCATCTGTAAGATAACTAAAATGAGAAGTTGTATATAAATGTTTAAATAATGTTTCCGGCGATGCGTTTGAATTTGGTATATCCTCACAACTTGATCTTCCCCATTGCCAAAAAGAAAACTTATATTCAAAAACTGCATAATCAAATATCTGATCAAGTTCTAAACCATAAGTATACTTATGCTCAGTATTATATTTTTCAAATAGAGGAATAATACTATCTTTATTCTTCAACAAGGCTCTCTGGAAAGCAATAATTTTATTTCTGCATATATCTGTTCCAACTGTATTCAAAAATTGATTTATTCTTTTATCTTCTTGAGTAAAATTCAATGGAGCAACATAAGGAACCCAAACATCAACAGCTTCGGGGTAATAATATTTAAAGAAAATTGTAGTTTGTCCGCCTTTACTAATTCCAGTACTAACCCATTTCCCGGTATAAATTTGTTTAAATAACTCAACAATTCTATTATGATCAGCAGCAGCTTGAGCAGTGTTTAAATATTTCCAATCTTCCCCGGCTGGTTTAGATTCACCATAATATCTGTGCTCAACAAACATCTCATTACACCTTAATATTTTTGCTAGCTCTGTTCTCCTCTCAGATTTAGTGGCATATCCCTCATTATTGAATATCATAGGTTTCGTAAAATCAACGTGTCGTAGATAAATTCGTTGACAAAACTTTGAACCATTGGTTGGATTCAGGTGATCAAGCGGCTGAGTAATAAAAATTTCAAATACTTCAGCAAAATTTGAATCAGGCTCTATGCTCTTCACTGAAATATCTGGGATTGAAAGAAGTCTTTGATGCAACTCGGATTTTTCTTCTACTTGTGCAACAAGAGTGACCGAATAAAATAGAATAAAGATTATAGTTAGGAAGGATAGAACAATTTTCATTCAGTCATCCTTAGTTTTTACTTTGTTGACTCGAAAAAAAATTTAAAATTTACAAATAAGGCAGTCATGCCGGTTTGTGTTTTTACAATACCGGCATCCTGCTAAAAATAAGATTCCGGTATTTCATCAAAAGGAGATGAAAACCGGAATGACAATCTAATATATTATTCTTCATCCATAAATGGATATCTATAATCCGTTGCCGGAACGAATGTCTCTTTAATGGTTCTTGGAGAAGTCCATCTAATTAGATTTAAATAACTTCCTGCTTTATCATTAGTACCACTTGCTCTTGCACCCCCAAATGGTTGCTGTCCAACAACGGCACCAGTTGGTTTGTCATTTATATAGAAGTTACCGGCAGCATTAACCAATATTTCGTTTGCTAATGCAACAGCTTCTCTATCTTTTGCAAAAATGGCACCAGTCAAAGCATATTCAGATGTTTCATTACAGATATGCAATGTTTCTTTATACTTAGCTGTTGGATAAACATAAAGAGTGAGCACTGGGCCAAAAATTTCCTCTTCCATTGATTTGAATTTAGGATCAGTAGTTACAATAACAGTTGGTTCAATAAAATAACCTTCTGAATCATCATATTTACCACCAAAAACTATTTCAGCTTTTTTAGATTTTTTAGCATGATCTATGTAACTAGTAATTGTATCAAATGCATTTTTGTCAATAACTGCATTCATAAAATTCGTAAAATCTTCCGGTGTACCCATTTTAAGAGTCTTTAGTTCTTCAACCATAAACTTCTTTAATGATTTCCACATTGATGATGGAACATACCCGCGAGAAGCAGCTGAACATTTTTGTCCTTGATATTCAAAAGCACCTCTTATAAAAGCTGTACCAACTTCTTTTGCATCTGCACTTTTATGTACAAAAATAAAATCCTTGCCACCAGTTTCACCAACTATTCTTGGATATGATTTATACTTTGCAATATTATCACCAACAATTTTCCACATATTTTGGAATACAGGTGTACTTCCTGTAAAATGAATACCTGCCAAATATGGTGAGCTCATTACAGGATCACCAACTTGTCTACCTGAACCAGGAACAAAGTTAATAACACCCGCTGGAACTCCTGCAGCTTCAAATAATTTCATTAACCAATAACCTGAATACACAGCACTTGAAGCTGGTTTCATTAAAACAACATTACCCATAAGAGCAGGTGATGTTGGAAGGTTTCCAGCAATAGAAGTAAAGTTAAACGGAGCTACTGCAAAAACAAAACCTTCTAATGCACGGTATTCCATTTTATTCCACATTCCAGCTGGAGAATGAGGTGGTTGTTCTTCATAAATCTTTTGAGCGAAATAAGCGTTAAATTTGAAGAAATCTATCAGCTCACATGCTGCATCAATCTCTGCTTGGAAAGCAGTCTTGCTTTGCCCCAACATAGTAGCGGCATTTAATGTATCTCTCCAATATGGAGAGGCTAGTAAATCAGCTGCTTTTAAGAAAACTGCTGCTCTTTCGTTCCAATCCAATGAAGCCCATGCATCTCTAGCTTTCAGAGCTGCATTAATAGCCATATCTACTTCTTTAGTACCTGCCTTATGATACTTACCAATAACAGTCTTATGATCATGAGGAATTACACAATCACCCATATTACCGGTTTTTACTTCCTTACCACCAATAATAAGGGGAATCTCAATAACTTGATTCTTTAATTCTTCAATTCTCTTCTTTAATGATGCCTTTTCGGGAGAGCCAGGCCCATAGCTTTTTATTGGCTCGTTTTCTGGCAGATTGATGTTAAATTGAGCATTTGACATTTTTTACTCCTTTTATACATTTATATGAATTAAAATTAATTTGCATCTGAAAAGGTAAGAAAATAATGGCATATCAAAAAGAGAAATGGGACAGCTTAGAAAGAATTGTGAAGAATTATTTGATTAGTAGAGTTTGCTAACAATATTAAATTTATTTCTGATTTTTTTAAGCAACTATAAATCATATTACTAGCAATCATTATAATATTTAATTTATTATTTTTATAGCTGAGGTTAACAATAAGATGTCTCCCATTAAGAAATAAGTTACTATAGCATATGGACACAGAAATTCTCGCTCGAGTACAATTCGCATTTACTATCGCATTTCACTATATCTATCCACCTTTAAGCATTGGCTTAGGTTTATTAATGGTGATATTTGAGAGTCTTTACATTCGGACAAAGAACAAACAATATCATACACTAGCTAAATTTTGGACTAAGATTTTTGCACTAACATTTGGAATTGGTGTTGTTACCGGAATTGTAATGGAATTTGAATTCGGTACTAACTGGGCAACCTATTCACGTTATGTTGGTGACGTATTTGGAAGCGCCCTTGCCGCAGAAGGTATATTTGCATTTGCTCTGGAAAGCGGTTTTTTAGGAGTATTATTATTTGGATGGAACCGAGTTAAACCTTGGGTACATTTAGTTGCCACATCAGGTGTTTTTCTGGGATCAATGTTTTCAGCTGTTTGGATTGTTGTGGCTAATAGCTGGCAGCAAACACCGGCTGGTTACCACATTGTTGGTGAAGGATTAATGGCTCGTGCAGAAATAACCGACTTTTGGGCAATGGTCTTTAATCCTTCCAGTATAGATAGAATTACACATGTATGGTTAGGGGCAATTCTAGCTGGTGCTTTTTTAGTATTAAGTGTACACGCTTATTATTTATTAAAAGGCAGATACACTGATATCTCTAAAAAAGGATTTAAAATAGCACTTGTTGTAGCAACAGTTTTTTCATTAGGGCAATTAGCAACCGGGCATAAATCTGCTGATGGCGTAGCTAAAAATCAGCCGGCTAAATTGGCAGCTTTTGAAGGTCATTTTGCGGCTAAAGCTCCTGCAGATATGTATTTATTTGGTTGGGTTGATAAAGAGAATCAAGATGTGTTGGGACTTAAAATCCCCGGCGGACTCTCATTTTTATTAGATTATAATTTTGATGCTCCGGTTACAGGGTTAAATGCTTTCCCCGAAGATGAACGTCCTCCACAGGTTAATGCAGTATTCCAATTCTATCATATAATGGTATCTATTGGTATGGTGCTTATTGGGCTAACTTTATTTGCCAGTTTTTTATGGTGGCGAGGAAAGTTGTTCGATAAACGTTGGCTACTATGGATTTTTGTATTTTCCGCTTTACTTCCCCAAATTGCTAATCAAGTTGGTTGGTTTGCTGCTGAGATGGGAAGACAACCCTGGGTAGTTTATGGTTTATTGCGTACTTCAGATGCTTTTTCTCAATCAGTCTCAGCTAATCAAATATTATTCTCATTGATTATGTTCTTACTGGTATATGCATTATTGTTTGTTTTGTTTGTATACCTATTGAATAAAAAATTAAAACAAGGGCCTTATGATGAATCTGAAGATGATGATAGGCCGCATACAAAAGAAATTACTGAAGTATTAACTGGACATTAGAATTTATTATGGAAACATTCTTAGGCATAGATTATCCGACTTTATGGTTTTTAGTTGTTGGCGCTTTATTTTCAGGGTATGCCATATTAGATGGCTTTGATTTTGGCGCTGGGGCGTGGCATCTTTTCTTTAAAAAAGAACATAGTAGAAGAATCGCATTAAATGCCGTTGGTCCAGTTTGGGATGGCAATGAAGTTTGGTTAGTAATTGGTGGAGGAGCACTTTTTGCAGGATTTCCTGTGTTTTATGCAACCCTGTTTTCTTCTTTGTACATTCCCTTTATGCTCTTCTTACTATTTATAATATTCAGGGCAATATCAATTGAGTTCCGTGGAAAAGAAAAAATGTTATGGTGGCGAAAAACTTGGGATATTGGTTACAGTGTTTCCAGTATTATGTTGGCGTTTTTATTAGGTGTCGTATTGGGTAATATTCTCCAGGGAATTGCAATTGGAGAAAACTACATTTACCAAGGTGGCGGCTTCTTCGAATTTTTGAATCCATATGCAATTATGACGGGCTTTACAACTCTCTTTCTATTTATGACTCACGGTGCTATATATTTATTATTAAAAACTGAAGGAAGACTATTTGATAAACTGACAGGATTATTGAATAAAGGAATTGTATTATTTGTTATAGCTTATATTATAACAACCGTTTACACATTATTATTTATCCCTCATTTATCAGATGCATTTAAAAGTAATCCAATTTTATTTGTTGTTCCTCTTTTAACATTTTTAAGCATTGCCAATATGCCCAGGTTAGCCAGCAAAAAGCAATATAAAATGGCTTTCCTGTTTTCTTCAATTACTATTAGTCTATTGCTTATACTCGTAGCTATTGAATTATATCCGACTCTTCTATTTTCAACCCTGAATCCAAAGTACAGTATTGATGTTTACAACGCTGCATCCTCCGATAAATCTTTAGGCATAATGTTACTATTTGTAGCAATAGGCGTTCCGCTCATACTTGGATATACATTTTTTGTCTATAGAACTTTCTGGGGAACTGTTAAGTTGGATGAGACTAGTTATTGATTTTCGAATAATATGAGTAGCTTTCTTAAATCATTCAATACATTCTTCTAATTAGAAATACCCCATTTTTAACAATATTGTCGGTTTTATACGACTTTAACTTACTTTTATTTCAATAATGATGCTTATGAGCGATACTCCATCAATTACAGTTGTTTTGTTAGTTTTATTTTTATACATTTGTCGGAGATAAGCTACATTAAAAATATTATTGAGGATAACGATGGATAATGCCGACATAAACTGGAAAGCAATGGATGATTTTGCTTTATTAAAAACATTAGGTGAATTTATAAAACATCATCGGTTAGAGCAAAACAAAACTCAGAGTCAGTTAGCAAATGAAGCGGGAATAAACCGCTCAACATTAAGTGAATTTGAACAGGGAAATCGTTCAAATACTCTAACATTAATTCAAATACTTAGAGCGTTAGATAAACTTGATGTATTTGATCACTTTAAAATGATAGAGAAAATTAGTCCAATTCAACTTGCTAAACTTGAACAAAAGAAACGGAAAAGAGCCTCAAAAAAGAAACCAATAAATGAAAAAAACAAATCTGACTGGTAATGATAAAAACAGCATTTGTAAAAATATGGAATCAAACAATTGGTGCAGTTGCCTGGGATGAAGAAACCAGGGTTGCCAGTTTTGAGTACGATCCATATATTGAAAATTTGAGTTGGAATCTATCACCAATTAAAATGCCAATATCTCAAAAAGGAAATATATTTTCTTTTCCGGAATTGAGGGCGAACAGAAATAGTGAGTTTGATACTTTTAAAGGATTGCCCGGATTGCTGGCCGATGTACTTCCTGACAAATATGGAAATCAGTTGATCAATTCTTGGCTAGCCCAAAATGGAAGACCCCAAAATAGTATGAATCCCATTGAACAATTGTGTTTTATAGGAACACGGGGAATGGGTGCCTTGGAGTTTGAACCTGCACACTTTAATCCGGTTAAAAGAACTTTCCAGGTTGAAATGGATAGTTTAGTAAATACTGCAAAAAAAATGTTAAGCGAGAGAAAAGATTTTGAGACTAATTTAGAAGAAGATGAGCAAAAAGCAGTAATGGATATTTTGAAAATTGGTACATCTGCCGGAGGTGCAAGACCAAAAGCTATAATTGCTTACAACAATAAAACTGGAGAAGTAAGATCGGGACAAACAAACACTCCTAAAGGATTTGAACACTGGTTAATAAAATTAGATGGTGTAAGTGATGCGCAATTTGGGAGCAGTAATGAGTATGGCAGAGTAGAAATGGCTTATTACAATATGGCACAAGATTGCGGAATTGATATGATGGACTCCAAATTGCTTGAAGAAAACGGAAGAGCTCATTTTATGACCAAACGATTTGATAGAGACAGCGATAATCAAAAACATCATATCCAAACTTTTTGTGCAATGCAGCATTACGACTTTAATGAAGTAACCAGTTTTAGTTATGAGCAGTTGTTTCAAACAATGCGAATTTTAGGTTTGCCATATCCGGATGCAGAACAAATGTTCCGCCGAATGGTATTTAATGTTCTGGCAAAAAACTGCGATGATCATACCAAAAATTTTTCGTTCAGATTAAAAAAAGATGAAAAGTGGGAATTAGCACCGGCTTATGATATTTGTCATGCTTACAGACCAAATAGTGTTTGGGTAAGTCAGCATGCCCTAAGTATTAATGGGAAAAGAAAAGATATCATAAAAGATGATTTACTTAAATTGGCAAAATCAATAAACGTAAAAAAAGCTGAAAAGATTATTTCAGAAATAAATGAGAAAGTAGCCAATTGGAATGAGTATGCGGAACAGATAAGAGTGAAGCCGGAGCTTAGAGATGCTATTAAAAGTACATTGATAAACATGTGATAATAATATTCCGTCAATCAAAAAAGTTAGTTGAATTAAATGACACCACAATTTTTTAAGAATCAATTCGAATTCAGAAAGTGGCTTGACAAAAACCATAATAGTAAAACTGAACTACTTGTTGGTTTTTACAAAGTAAAAAGTGGTAAACTTAATATGACTTGGTCACAATCTGTCGATGAAGCTCTTTGTTATGGTTGGATTGATGGTATTAGAAAATCTATAGACGAAGAAAGTTATTGTATACGTTTTACGCCTAGGAGACCAACTAGCAATTGGAGTGCTATAAATATTAAGAAAGTTGAAGAATTAACTAAAAATGGACTCATGCAATCCGCTGGACTTGAAATTTTTCGGTTAGGAAGAGAAAGCAAATCTAATATTTATGCTTACGGAAATGTGCCCGTAAAGCTATCTGATGAGTTTGAGAAGATATTTAAGTCAAATAAGAAAGCATGGGATTTTTTTCAAACCATGCCACCTTCTTATAGAAAACAAGCAACTAATTGGATAATGAGTGCTAAGCGAGAAGAAACAAGAATTAAACGGCTTAACACACTTATTGCCGATAGTGAAGCGGGAAACAAGATTAAACAACTAAACTCTTAAAAATAATACTTCTCCTTTTTTACATTATTATAAGAATTACATCCATTTAAAATTATTGTTAATTAAATTCTGTCTTTATTTAATTCTCTCATTGTGATGATCAAAGAAAAAGCAAAAAAAATACTTAATGCATTTTTAATAACCAATGAGTGGAATGATTTTAATGGTAATAATTCTCTAATCTTTTGGGGGATTTCTGATGAAGGAACTGTAAAACTAATCTTCAAAAATAAGCCGGTCTTTTTTATTGATCATGAAGTTGATAAATTAAATCTTCCCTATTCACATATGAGAAAAGATGTGAAATTAAAATCTTTTTCTCTCAAGCCGGTTGATGCCATTTATTTTAATACACAATTTGAATTATTAAAAGCTGCTGAGCTTCTAAACACCCAAAGCATTACCACATACGAAAGCGATTTAGCTCCGGCGAAAAGATTTCTCATGGAAAAGGGAATTAATGCTCAAGTTAAAATTGAAGGAGAATATTCAATACAAGGTAATGTCTTAATTTTTCCAAATCCCAAAATATCACCAACAAAATATTCCCCCAACTTAAAAATTGCTTCACTTGATATTGAAACTAATGTAAAAGACGATAGTATTTATTCCTACGCAATTCATTTTACACATTTTGAAAAAGAAATTAATATTGTAAGAGTATTGGGTGAGAACAACCAGAAACTTGATGATTACATTTTTCAACATGATTCCGAAAAAATTCTTTTGGAAAACTTTGCCGCAGATATAAAGAAATTGGATCCCGATATTATAATTGGCTGGAATGTTTTAGGATTTGATCTAAAAATTCTGGAGGAACGATCATTACAAAATAGAGTGAAATTCTCAATTGGCAGAGATAATTCTGTTTCCAGAATTATTCAGAGAACGAGCAGCAGATTTTTCGCCAAAATTTCCGGTAGAATAGTTTTAGATGGACCAATGACTTTGCGTTCCGCTTTTTATTCCTTTTCAAATTATAAGCTGGAAACTGTAGCTCAAGAATTGCTTGGGAAAGGCAAAACTATTGAGAGTGATGAAAATAAGATTGATCAAATCAATTATTTGTTTCAGAATGATAAAATAAAACTCGCTGAATACAACCTGACCGATTGCATACTAGTTACTGAAATCTTTAAAAAAGTAGAAATTTGTAATCAGCTTATTACGAGAAGTAAATTATCGGGATTGTTTTTAGATCAGCTCGGACAAATGACTGCAGCATTTGATCATTTTTATCTTCCTAAATTTCATAAAGCCGGATTTGTCGCCCCAAATGTAAATGATATTGAACCACAAGGTCATGCAGCCGGCGGATTTGTTTTTGATCCTACACCGGGATTATATGAAAATGTATTTGTTCTCGATTTTAAGAGTTTGTATCCGTCAATAATTCAGACGTTCAAAATTGATCCACTTTCTCGGATCTTATCAAACGAACTTCCCTTAAACACTCCGGTAAATATTGAGTTTTCGAGAGAGCATCATATTCTGCCGGATTTCATAAATGAGTTAATGCAGCATCGTGAAAATGCTAAAATGAATAACGACTCTTATCTTTCGCAGGCTATAAAAATATTGATGAATAGCTTTTACGGTGTTATGGGTTCGTATGGGTGCAGATTTTATCATCCAGATTTACCCAATGGAATTACCGGAACGGGACAATGGTTGCTTAAAGAAAGTAAATTGTTTTTGGAAAGCGATAATGTAAAAGTTGTTTACGGTGATACGGATTCTTTGTTTGTGCACGTTACTTCTCAATTTAAAAATGCTGAGGAAACCGGAAAAGCTATTGCCAAAAAACTTAATGAGTACTGGGATAAAAGAATTGAAAAAGAATTTGAGTTAAAATCCTTTTTAGAACTAGAGTATGAAAAACATTATTCAAAACTAATACTTACTTCTATGCGCGGAAGAGAAGGCGGAGCAAAAAAACGCTATGCAGGTTTAATCGGTAAGGATCAACTCGATTTTGTTGGAATGGAATATGTCCGCTCCGATTGGACCAATTTGGCAAAAGAATTTCAGCACGAACTGTATCTAAAAATTTTTAACGATGATGATTATGAAGATTGGATTAAACAATTTATTAATGACTTATTAAGTGGAAGGTTAAACGATAAATTAATCTATAGAAAACGACTTAGAAAAAGTTCTGATCATTATACAAAGACACAACCGCCGCATGTAAAAGCAGCACGATTGATAGACCAGAAAAGAGGAACTGTAAATTATATTATTACAAAGCGCGGACCAATTCCCGTAGAACAAAATCCTAAAGATTTTGATTACCAACATTATATAGAAAAACAACTAAAGCCAATTGCAGACTCTGTTTTAGCACTGTTTGGCAAATCCTTCGATTCAATTGTTAACTCAACCCAGCTGGATTTATTTTAGGTAATAATAGCTTCTCCCAAATAACAATAGATTAGACGAGTTTAATTGAAATGGCATTATTTAAGTTGGGAAAAGAAATATATTAATAATATATAATATTAATATTGATTCTGGTTAATTTTTAGTTGTAAAACTAAAATATATTATCGTATAGTGCTTTTCTTTATTATTAAAAGTGAATTGTATATAAGACGAATATGAATGAAATAAATGAAAAATTTAGTAACATATAATCTCGCAATATACAATAGGTATATTGGGAAGTTGTACGATATAGGAGATGGAAATCATTGCGTTCAATTAATTGATATTGAATACATCTCAAACGGAATATTAATATAATAAAATTAATAAATATGAAAGTACATCACATAGTCCTCGTCATTGGTATTTTTACACTTTGCACTTGTACTCAAAGACAATATTCTCAACTCGTTTCAATCAATGAAACTGGCAGCACCGAGTCCATTGAACAAGTTATTGAAATTGATAGTGTCTGAGCGGGCCACCCTGTCGGTTTTTGCCTTTATACTCATGGGAGTAGGCAATACATTGCCTACTATAACGCAAACCGAAACATGGTTGTTGGTCAACGAAATCTTGATGATGAAAACTTCGAGTTGCATTTAATGCCACAAACATTGCGTGAAACGGCTGGTGGGACAAGCACTGTTTTAGGATGGGATAGTCACAATTATCTTACAATTGGAATCGATAAAGATGAATTTATCCATATATCTGGAAATATGCATGCGCATCCGATTACCTATTTTAAAAGCACAAAAGCCAACGACATTTCTACTCTCGTTCAGGAAACAGAGTTAGTTGGCAGTAATGAGAGGCGATGTACCTATCCTGAATTTGGGCTCACAAAAGAGGGAGAATTACTTTTTCATTATCGCGACGGAGGTAGTGGAAATGGTATCGAAGTTTATAATATCTATTCGTGCGAAAACAAAAGTTGGTCAAGATTGCTGGATGCTCACTTAACAGACGGACAGGGATTGATGAACGCCTATCAAACACATCCAACTGTTATGAAGGATGGGTGGTATCATGTTTATTGGGTATGGCGAGACTCACCTGATTGTTCTACTAATCATGATTTATCGTATATGAAAAGTCCCGATTTGAAGAACTGGTTTAATGCTTTTGGAGAAAAGATTGAATTGCCTGCTACCTTCAACAAAAATACATTGATAGTTGATCCAATTCCTGTTGATGGTGGGATAATAAACTTGGCAGCCACACTTTGTTTAGATGAAAGTAACAATCCAGTTTTTGCTTATCATAAATACGATTCAATTGGAAATCTACAGTTTTACACGGCCCAGATAAACGATAAAGAATGGATTTACAATCAAATAACCAATTGGGATTATCGCTGGGAGTTTTCTGGAGAAGGAAGCATAAATTCAGAAGTTCTTATAAAAGGTTTTAATAAAAGAGATGATGGCAATTATGAAATTGATTACTGGCATATAAAGTATGGAAATGGAACAATTTTACTAAATAATAAATTTGAAAATATAGGAAAGGTTTTAAAACCAGGCTCCTTTAGAGCAGATATAAAAATTGAAGGTGATTTCACTGGCTTAAAGATTCAAACCTGTGGAGATATTGGGAATACTAAAGAAAATGATACAAGATATATCCTTAAATGGGAGACCCTTGATATAAATCGCGATCGGCCCCGCCCAAAACCCTGGCCAAAACCGAGCCGGTTGATTTTGTATAAATTAAAGAAAGCTCATTACTAATCTTTTACTCTTGAAAATATTTGAAATAATATCCGACTAATATCTAATAAATATAGAATTACGACCATACAACACGTTGTATAAATTCATCTACAGCTAACCGTTAAACCAATTGTAGACTCGGTTTTAGCTTTGTTCGGTAAATCCTTTGACACAATTGTTAAATCAACTCAGCTGGATTTGTTTTAGGCATTCTAGCCTAAGCAAATTTCCCATTAAAAGGACATGACATTACGGCCATACACTCCCCGCCAAAAAGTTACTGAGTAAATTCTTTACTTGTTTTAACTTCCTTAATATTTATTTACTATATTTCATTTACTTAAAAGTATAGCGAGTAATGAAACTATATATAAAATACATGGTCAGCTTACGTTGCAAAATGATGGTGAAAGAAGAGTTGATAAAACTCGGTTTAAAGTATGTTGTTATTGATTTGGGTATGGTTGAAATACTGGAAGATATAACAGAAGAGCAACGGAAACAACTTAAAAAAAATCTACATAAATCGGGTTTGGAATTACTCGATAATAAAAAGAGCATTCTAATTGAAAAAATTAAAAATGTAATTACAGAAATGATCCACTATTCAGATGAATTACCTAATGTAAATTATTCCGATTACATAAGTGAAAAACTTGATTACGATTATACTTACTTAGCTAACACATTTTCGGAAGTCAAAGGAATTACGATTCAGCACTTTATAATTAACCATAAAATTGAAAGAGTAAAAGAATATCTCTTGTACGACGAATTAAATCTTACGGAGATTTCTCATAAGCTGCATTATAGCAGTGTGGCACATTTATCAAACCAATTTAAAAAGGTCACAGGACTCTCACCCTCATTTTACAAACAAATGAAACAAAAACGGAAGAAAAACCTAGAAAACATGTGATATATGTAAGATCTTTCCATAGATATGTAATACTTTAAATAATTAACAACATTACATTAATGTTGTAATTATTTGTTAGTGAAAGAATATCATTCAAGCTCAACTACGAGCAAATCATCCATATTTTATTACTTTTCGATAATATTCACGTCAATAAGAAACAGAACTGAAGATTGAATCAATTGGTTGAAAATTCTGAAAAATATTAATAGGCAAAGATTATTTTTTAAACAACTTATAATTTAGAGAGGTTTAAATGGCTAAAGGAAAAGGTAAATCAGATAAAAAAACTGCAACAAAAAGCTTGAAAGAAAAAAGAGCAGAAAAAGTAAATAAGAGAAACGAAAAAAGCGGTGTAGGTAAAGTTACTGTTTAATAGATAATCTTAATAACCAATAGACTCATTCATTAGAATATTCTAATTAGGATATTTCCAGCGCATTCAAGTAGATTCAAATATTACAATTTGAGCCAGCTTGTGAAACGAGATTGCAGATAACTAATAAATGGAAGAAACAAAATCAAAAAAGCTCAAGTTCATAAAATTGAAAAAACAATAGAATATATTCCAAATTCTGTCGTAATTAAATCTATCATTAAAAAACAAACCGGAAATATAAGTGTCGTATCGCTTGATGAGGGTGAAGTGATAATTGGTAGAAAATCCCCATTTGACACTTTCATTCAAGTAATTGATGGACATGCAGAAATTATAATTGATGATAATTCAAACTTGCTACAAACTGGAGAGGCGATTATTATTCCTGCCCATTTAAATAATACTACAAAAGCTAATGTAAGATTCAAAATGATAACAACCATTATAAAAAGTGGATATGAAGAAGTTAGCTGAAAAAGTATAAGTATTGCTTCGTGTATTATGTAAATAATTTGGGATATAAATTAGTACGCTTTATCGATAAGCAACAATTACGACAACAGTTCGATAACGACAAAAGAAAAAATCAATCAATAGAAGAGAAAGAGAAGGATTATGAAAGCAGATGCACTAGTATATAGTGAAAATGAATTAGGACAGATAGACGGGAAAGTGGCAAATGGTCTTGTCAGACATTCGGAAAAATATAATATTCTTGGCGTTTTAGATAGCACTAAAGAAGGTTGTGATGCCGGAGAATATCTTGACGGAGTTAAAAACGGGATCCCTGTATTTAGAAACACGGATCAAGCGATTGAAAAATTGGGGTTTATTCCACAATATTTTATTTATGGCATTGCACCACTGGCTTCATTTCTTGATAATCAGCAGAGAGAAATAATTTTATCTGCAATGAAAAAGGGAATGGATATTGTAAACGGTCTGCCTGAATTCCTAACCGAAGATGAAGAATTTATTGATATGTCAGCTAAACATGATGTCCGTATCTTTGATATAAGAAAAGCTCCTCAAAGAAAGGATCTGCATAATTTTACTGGGAGAATACATGATGTTAAAACACCCGTAATAACAGTTCTTGGTACTGATTGCGCTGTGGGAAAAAGAACAACAGCTGTAAATCTTGTAGACGCCTTGAAAAATGCGGGATTGAAAACATCTTTTATTGCAACCGGTCAAACTGGTTTGCTTCAAGGGGCAAAATATGGTGTTGCTGTAGATGTTTTAAGTTCAGGTTTTGCAACCGGAGAAGTCGAAAACGCAATTATGAATGCATATGAAATTGATGATCCAGATATAATAGTTGTAGAAGGTCAAGGTGCATTGAGTCATCCCGCGTTTACCTCATCAAGTGCCATAATAAGAGGTGCTGCGCCGAACGCAATAATTCTTCAGCATCCTCCAAATAGAAAGAACCATTGCGATTTCCCCGGTATACCAATGCCAACATTAAAAAGTGAAATTGAACTGCTTGAAGTATTTTCAAAATCGCCGGTAATTGCAATTACGTTAAACCATGAAGATATGACCGATGATGAAGTAAAAAAAACTATAGTTGAATATGAATACAAATATGAACTTCCTACTACCGATGTTCTAAAATTTGGTTCTGAAAAACTTGTTGAGGCTTTATTTGATCAATTCCCCGAATTGCAAAAACAATCTTTGGCAATATGTCAACCCCTAGAATAGAAATAAATATAAAAAAGATTGCCCATAACGCAAAAACCTTAAGTAGGCTATATGCTTCAAAAGGGATTGATGTTATTGGCGTGACAAAAGTGGTTTGCGGAAATCCCCATGTTGCTGCTACCTTGGTACAGAACGGAATTAAAACTCTTGCCGATTCGAGGATAGCTAATATCAGAAAAATGAGTAAGGCCGGTATAAAAGCAGAGTTTCTTCTACTAAGAACACCTCTTCTTAGTCAGGTAAAAACTGTTGTTCAATATGCGGATATTAGCCTTAACTCGGAACTTACTGTAATAAAGAGACTTTCAAAGTTTGCTGAAACATATCAGACTATACATAAGATAATACTAATGGTTGAGCTGGGAGATTTAAGAGAAGGAATAATGCCCTCAGATTTGGAAGAGACAGTTAAGGAGGTATTAGAACTGAATGGGGTAGAAATTGTAGGATTAGGGACAAATATGGCATGTTTTGGCGGAATTAAGCCTGACGAAAATAAAATGCAAGACTTATCCTCAATCGCGAGAAATATTGAAGAAAAGTTTAATATTACCTTAAAGTATGTTTCAGGTGGAAATTCAGCAAATTATAATTGGTTCATGTCTACGAAAGATGTAGGAAGAATCAATAACCTGCGGTTGGGTGAATCAATCTACCTTGGATGTGAAACTCTCGGCAGAAAACCGATCCCTGGTCTTTATACCGATGCCTTTAAACTTGTGGCCGAAGTTATTGAATCAAAAATTAAACCTTCGATTCCGTATGGTGAAATCTTTCAAGATGCATTTGGCAATGTTCCCAAGTTCAAAGACCGTGGTAAAATAAAAAGAGCTATATTAGGCATAGGATTGCAGGATGTTCATGTCTCAGGATTAACACCTAGGTCGGATTTTGAAATTCTTGGTGCTAGCAGTGACCACATAATTATTGATGCGAATAATATAGAGTTAAAAATTGGTGACGAGGTGGATTTTAATCTTAATTATGGAGCATTACTCTCTGCTATGACATCTCCATACGTGTTAAAAAAAATAAAGGTAAGCTTATGGATGCTCAAGAATATTGCGAAAGTGTTGAACAAAAATACCGCAAACATAAAAAACTCCTTCCTTCCATCTCTATTAAAGAAAACAATTCTCGATTAATTAGTCTATTAGAATCTGGATTAGATTTAGTCCTAGAACCATCTATTATGAAAGATTATAAATATATGGTTAGAGAAACAGTATTTGATAAAATAGAACGAATAAGCAAACTTTTAAAAAATGAAAACAAAAAATTAATAATTCGTTCTGTATGGAGATCTTTTGAACACCAAAAACTTTTATGGGACGACAAAGTTGAATCTTTGAGTAAAGAATTTCCAAAAAAACAAGCAGAGGAAATTACGGAATTCGTTTCATATTTTATTGCCCCACCAAGTAAATCAATGCATGCGACTGGCGGAGCAGTAGATGCTTTAATTTACGACTTGAAAAATGACGAGGTCATGGATTTTGGAACGAATGATGGATTAAATATTGAACTCAGTGATAAATGTTATCCCTACCATCCCCACATTCCGCTTAAAGCAAAAGAAAACAGAAAACTTCTAATGGATCTTTTTGAAGAAGAAGATTTTGTGGTTGATATAAAAGAGTACTGGCACTTTGACTACGGTAATATTAGTTGGGCTGTTGAAAAAGGAAAAGATCACACAATTTATGGTGTCATCAAAGAATAGCCAATTTAACTCATAGTTTGGGAGAGCACACATCGGAATACAGGTTAAAGGATCTAGTATTCTTTTTACCGCTTCCTGTTTACAGAAAGTTGTCATTTTCCTACCTACGTTAGATTCAATATAGTCAGGTCTTGTTTTCACAAGCACTTATATTGATTTTATTCTAGTTTATCCATATGGTTCTTTATTGAGAATTTCTCAATGCTCATTTGACCAACTAAACATTGTACTCTTCAACATTAATGTTATAATTGCTTTCATAAAAAAAATGAATAAGGCTTATGAAGTCTAAAAACAGATACCACTCATTAAGAAAATAAATTATTATCTGCCTAATATTTCCAATTTTCAAATAAGAAATTATAAACTTAAGTGTTCTATCTAATTTGGGGTCAGATTTGAGTTATACTGATTTTAAATTAAAACTAATATTGTCCAAAACCTTTTGAAGACAGACTTACAGTTCAAATTTTTATCTTTGCGATAGAAATAAAACAATAGAAATTAAAATAGGAGCATTATTAATATGAAAATCATAAAAGAGTTTAAAGAATTTGCTGTTAAGGGAAATATGTTTGATATGGCTGTTGGAATTATTATAGGTGCTTCATTCGGTAAAATTGTATCTTCATTGGTGAATGATGTCATAATGCCCTCATTAGGCTTTTTAATTGGACGAATAGATTTTAAAAACTTAAAATTTTTATTTCAGGAAGAAACAAAAGATTCATCCGGTATAATTGTACAGCAATTAATTGAAATAAATTACGGAATTTTTATTCAGTCACTAGTAGACTTTATCATAATAGCAGCAACAATTTTCCTATTTATTAAGTTATTCAATACGTTAAGAAGAAAAGCTGAAGACACAAAGGAGACCAGTACTCCTACTCCAAAAAATATTCAGCTGCTGTCAAAGATAAATGATAATCTTGAACAAATTTCTAAACAATTAGAGGCATCAAACTAGAAAATTTATTAAACTGATAAGTAGCAATAAGACTGTAAAGCAGTTAGAATTGCTAAAAGAATTTAATTACCAGCACTATGTAGAAAAACAGTTAAAGCCAATAGCAGACTCGGTTTTTGCTTTGTTCGGTAAATCTTTTGATTCAATTGTTAAATCAACTCAATTGGATTTGTTTTAGATATCATCAAAGTACATTTGATTATGAATTCATTCTGAACGGATTTATCTGCCTTTGGCATGAGTCGAAGCATGGGAAACAATTTTAGAATGAAGATTCCGGTATTCTAAAAAACAGAAACCGGAATGACTAGTAATGTTATTTGTCATTTCCAATCCTAACGTTGTATGCTTGTCCGACTTAGTCGCGAAAGGAGAAATATCTCAATTCTAAATAGAGATTCCGGCATTCTAGAAAACAGAAACCAGAATGACAATTAATGTTATTTGTCATATAGACCAGGCTTGTCATTTCGAAATGAGCTGATCTTTAGCGATTGAGAACCGAGCCAACTTACACTAGGATGATTGGCGAGCTCATTCGCTTTGCCGAATAAATCTTATGTACAAGCTAGAATCATTAATCAGTTACCTGTCATTGCGAGATTCTTTTTTGAAGCAATCTTTAATAATATGAGATTGCTTCACTTCAAAAACAAGAAGTTCGCAATGACAAATTCCTATTTTATCTATAGTAGGATATTCTAAGACCTAATTCCCCAAATACTATTATATCTATACATAAAAAGACAATTGGTATAAAAAGATTAGTATATAAATATTTAATTAATGTTATTTAAGTTGATGATTATAATATGATAAAATAATGTACTAAAAAGATTAGTATTTCTAATAACTATATGTCAATTGGTAAAAATTGACGAGAGGTTATGGCTTATTATTCTGATTAAATAAAGAAACAATGGGATTTTGATAAAATTTTCATTGAACGTAAAAAGCAATTAATAGCAATATCGACAATTTGAGGAAAAATGAAGAAATCAAACATTACTTTAATCTTATGGCTGACATTTTGCATAAACATTTATTGTCAGAATATTACTTGGGAATCCAAATCCAATCTACCTGTTGGTCATCACTCCGGAACAGCAATTACCTGCAATGGAAAAATTTATCACATTGGAGGAATGATAGCAAACGGATCAAGAGTGGATAGTTCAAATCAGGTGTATGAATTTGATCCTGCACAAAATCAATGGACTAAAAAAACGAATATGATAACAAAACGTGGCAATTTGGCTAGTGCTACTATTGAAGGAAAGATTTATGTGATCGGTGGTGATAGATTTCTCAATCAAAATGAAGTGTACGATCCTACAGCTGATGTGTGGTCAAGTCTCGCAGTAATGCCGACAAGTCGTCAACATGTAAAAGGTGCTGAAGTTGGAGGTAAAATTTATATTATTGGTGGCTTGGAAGATTGGCATATAGTATCAAACAAAAATGAAGTGTACGACCCAAAAACTAATACATGGGAAGAGAAATCTCCAATACCTCTACCAAAACACAACTATTCTGCAGCTGTATTTAATGACAAAATTTACATATTTGGAGGTGGGACTCAATCAGGATCTGATATCTGGAGTCCTACAGCCTCAGTTGAAGTGTATGATCCTGCTACAGATGTTTGGGAAACAATATCACCTATGCCTGTTTTACGATTCAATGCGGGTATATCAGTTATTGAAAACAAAATACTTATAATGGGAGGTTTTGAAGACGGTCAAATATTAAATAGAGTTGATGTTTTTGATCCTGTCGAAAACAGCTGGAGCATAGGATCTACTCTACCACTAGAAAATGTTGCAATGGGTTCAACTGTATTTAATAATAAAGTTTACATTGTGGGCGGTTCAAAGGGACCAGCAGCAAATTGGAATTATTATATTAACGTTTATGAAGGAACAATTTCGATACCGACGCATATTAAAACGTCTAATACACATCCATTAGAATTTAATGTTGCTCAAAACTATCCAAATCCTTTTAATCCAACCACAACGATAAATTTTTCAATACCAGAAATACAATCTGTAACTCTTAAAGTTTACGATTTACTTGGGAAAGAAATAATAACCCTTATCAGTGGCGAAAAATCTCCAGGGAATTATGAAGTCGATTTTAATGGAAGTAATCTTAAGAGTGGAACGTATTTCTATCGAATGCAAAGTGGTGAACATTTCGAAACAAAAAAATTAGTGCTTCTAAAATAGGATGAAGCAACTAAAAAGTACGTTTGCAATATACCCAAAAGGCACAACTTCAATAATAAGTTTCAAGTTGTATTTTTACAGCAATTTTAAGTCTTAGTAACATTAGGGCTTCTGCAAAATAATATCTTTATAGGTTTTGTCATTTGGACCGAAGGGAAAAATCTTTGAATACTTGTTAAAATTATAGGATTTTTCCTTGAAGTGCATGAGCCCGCTAACTTGCTTCTCACCAAATAATCGTGTGCGAAATGACAATTTTTTATTTCATCTAAAAGGAAATATCCCGAGATTTAATTACTCAAAACATCGTTATTTACCGCAAATAACAAGACAAAAGGTGTAAATTGATTATTATATACTAATTGTAAATTGAAATAGTATTATATATGTTGATTTGAGAAATAAGTTATTAGTATTATTAAAAAAATTAGGCTTCTAATTAATGAGCAGTTGTGCCTATTAAAACAAAAATAATGCAATAAAAAATCCATGAATTAAAATTTAAAGGAGTAAAAATGGCAGAAGCAAAAGGATTGAAGAAACCGGTAAAACTGCAAAGTGAATTAGCAGAATTTTTAGGAGCAACAGAACTTCCTAGAACAGAGATTACACAAAAACTATGGGCCTATATAAAAGACAATAAGCTTCAAACAAAAAGTGCAAATGGAAAGCCTGAAAATGCTGGTAAGTATATTGTGGCTGATGCTAAATTGCTAGCGATCTTCAAAAAAACAAAATCCACAAGCAAGTCAGGCAAGCTTACTGACCTTACAAATATGAAAGAAGGTCAAACTATTGACATGATGCAAATGGCTGCTGTTGTTGGCGCAAACATAGAATAAGTTTATAGAATAAGTTTAAAGTGTAAGGAATTTTTGTTTACAATGCTTGCCAAAAACAAGCATTGTTTACAAAGATGAATCCTATTCAATCAAATTACTATTTCACATTGTGTGGATAAGTCGCTTCACGATTTTGAAATCGAAGAATATTATCTTTCACAATTACGCCTTCGTCAATATTTATCGCATTTTTAATTGTCTCATTTTGCTTCCAACTTTCCCGCCCATTTATCACGGATGGGACATGCACAACCAATGCAGCAGAAATGGATCTTGACGCACTTTCCCAAAAATAACTAGGTGTATGATCAACACCATAGTAATCAATCTTATCAATTTCTATAATTGGGTTTTTGAAAGTAGTTGGCTTGGCAAAATAAAATCCCATATTTTCATCACAACTCACATCTATAATTAGTGAGCCCGGCTTGAGACTGGATTTTTCATCCTCATTTACATAATTAATTGGATCATCCGTATCCTGATAGGTTCCATTAATTATTATCTCAGATTCACTAATCAAATCCAATAAAGGTCGTTCTGATCCATCATGTTCAATTATAAGCATCCGTGGTTCGTTTCCTTTGCCCTTTTTAATTCTAACATAATGCACATCCAGAACTTCCTCTCTTACTTCATGATCTGGCCTTTGTATACAAATAGTGATGTCTCTAAAACCATGTGCTTTCAATGCATAAATTGCTCCTCTACTTACAGCACCAAAGCTAAATATTATCACTTTTCTTTGATTTCCATAATGACCATCTATACCTTTCAGTTGAAGTGCATGTATTACAGCACAATAGCCAGCCATTTCGTTATTTTTATAAAAAGTGTGTCTTCCCATTGCGCCATTTGGATGCCAAACATACATATCTTCAAATGCAATTAGGGTTAATTTTTTATCAATCGCTGTTTGGGTTACCTGCTTTTGCTGTGCACAATGAGGATAGCCCCACAAAATACCACCATCTTTCATTTCTTTTAAATCTGATAAGATTGGTTTTGCGACTATGGCTGCCCCGAGATCTGATAAAATTTCACTTCGGGTTGCAATCCCACCTGTTAGTTCTCTAATTTCTTCATCACCAATATTGAAAGGAGCGCCATAACCTCGCTCAAAAATAAGTTGTCGGCGGATGTTTTCTGGTAGTCTTTTTAAATGTTCAGGGTGTATAGGTACACGTCTTTCGTCTTCCTTTTTTGAAGTACCAATAACACCCATTTTTAATAAAGTCATATTATTCTCTTTGGATATGATACGAATTGCAGATTAATGAAATATGCAATTAGTCAGATTTAAATTTCTATTAGAGGGTTACTTCTGGTAATCATCCATTAAGTTGATCTCTATAGGTTCATTAATCAAACAGGACTTGTAAAAAGAATATTGTTGCAATTAGCCAGAGGACAATTAATAACCGTGGATAAGTAATCCAGTGTTAAGGTACTTATTTTATATGCGTAATCCTAAAATAGTTTAAAGCAATTCTTTCGATTCAAGTGCAATATCAACTCAATTTGAGTTGTTTTAGAGAACTCTTATAGAACCCGTTTGCAGCAGGCAAGCTTGTTCCGGTATCTAAACATAATTAAACTTTCTCATTCGCAATTTCATGTTTAGCGGATTTATCTGACTTTGGCATTAGTCGAAGCATGGGAAACAATTTTTAAATGTAGATTCCGGTATTCTAGAAAACAGAAACCGGAATGACAGACTTATTAGCTAGTCATTTCGAAATGAGCTGATCTTTAGCGATTGAGAACCGAGCCAACTTACACTAGGATGATTGGCGAGCTCATTCGCTTTGGCGAATAAATCTTATGTACAAGCTAGAATCATCAATCAGTTACCCGTCATTACTAGATTCTTATTTCGAAGCAATCTTTAAAGATTTAGATTACTTCACTTCAAAAACAAGAGGTTCGCAATGACAATTATTTCTTTTATCTGAAGCGCAATATCCTAAAAACTAATAGCCAAAAACCTTTATTTACTACAAATAAAAAGACAAAAGGGATAAATGGATTAGTCTGTAATAATGGAAATTGAATTAAAATCATTGCAATTATTAATTCCAGTACAATAACATTTATGTGCTAAAGATTGGTCTTTTTATATAACAATATGTTAGTATGACATGCATTTCTTAATTCCCATTTAATGATTTTTTTTCTGCCTAATATACTATTCGTACAAACCCATCAAATCTAAAATAATTTTGTATTAGGATACTAAAAGACTTGATGTTAAATTAAGATACAATGTCTGTTAATATGCGGTTGACATACCCAAATTAAACTGAAGTTAATTATCAGTATGATCAACTTAATCATAAAAGGAGTTGTTTATGCATAACATATATCTACGATTCATACAAAGCATCAGTGATCCGGCCTACAGGATTTTTCTGATTCTAATTGTATCATTCTCTGTGATTACTATTAATGCTCAACAGTCAATTCAGCAAAGTACTGATGAGTTTATCGCGTTTCGCTCATCAAATGGAGAAGTCATTCAGCTTGCAGTAGCAGCTGATGATGATGGAGATGGAATAGCAAATGTTTTGGAAGTTAATGGTTTTACTTATAATCCAATTGACGGGTTGCTCGCATGGACCGGTGATATGAGTGTAAAGTATTTTAAGACAGATCCATTGCGTTGGAGTACAGATGGTGATCCCTATAGTGATTACATGGAAGCTACAAGAATAAACATGCCAGCAAACGTACCAAAAGAGGAAGCTCATCCGCTTGTAGCTGCCAGACCTGTGATAATAGTCGGTATGGCAGATTATGATGTGAACATTAAGGGCGAGATAACCAATACTAATGGTGGCAGCCTTACAGGATCATATACTAATGAAACAAGTCAAACAACAGAAAAAGGTGGTGAAGTATCAGCATCAGCTGGTTGGAGTGCGAAAGATGGTCTTTCTTTTGGAGCCAGTGTCACTGCCACATATTCTAAATCCAATACAACTACCAAGTCTTCAACAAATGGCTTTGGAAGTGACTGGAATACAACACTCTCTACCAATCCAAATGAAGCCGCAAGCTTGACATTACGTATTTATATGCAGAATCTTGGTAGTGCTGCAGCTCTTGATGTTACTCCTACCTTCAATCTGGTTATTGGTAATAAAACTATTGCTACTATTACACCAGAAGAAACAGCAAATATATTAGCACCTTTTGATCCCAGGCCAGGTGCAAATAATTCAAATAGTCGCTATCCGGCAGAAGGTACAATTATTATTGAAACATTTGGTAATGGAAAAGATATTAATCTGACAATGGATGAACTTAGAGCTATACAATTAGGAGCACCTTTGTCCTTAGTTGTCACACAGATAAGTGCTAACGTCACAAAATGGGATCAAGTAAATAAAGAATATAAAAACTTACCATGGACTGATTTTGAGAGTGAAATAGATCCAGTTTCTGTTAGAATAAAAGCTAATCTTGGTGATGAAGAATACTACGATTATCAAGTATATGTTGGTGAAGACTTTAATGATCTAGGCCAAACCTTTGAGGATGTTCTTTCACTTGTGTTTGATGTTGATAAATCTTCGGGTGAGACATTAATTGACGGTCGTAAATATCCTGATGAATGGTTGGTTTCAACTACATCACTAGATGTTATTGATAAATGGAACTCATTAGGTCGACCAAGTAATTTGTTAGAATTTAAATTGTATAGAAATACATATATGATTTTATTAAGTCCAGGTTCCCAACCAGAACCGGAAGTGAATATGGCAATCTACGGACCCAATTTAAAGAAAGTTTATGTTAGTGCATCTGGCGGCAATTTCCCAATTAAATCAGTAATAGCAAAGGTTTCAATTGGTGGTGTTGAGAGAGAAGTGCCATTGGTAGCCGATGAAAATTCGTTTTTTTCAAATGAAGTCCCTTTTGAATCGGAAGCTAAACCAAATGGACAGGTGATTGTTACTAATATCAGTGACAGAGAAAAAGTTTCCGGTATTGCATTACCTGCATTATTTAAAAATGCTGCTGATATAAAAGCCAATTCGGCATTTATACCTTACCCGGGAGGAGAATATTTAGTATTCCCTAATGGTGATACAGAAAAAATGGTGAAATTATACTGCCAATTCTTTGAACTTGGAGAAGACACAGTCTTATTGGACGTCCCTAAAAATTATATCCCTCTCGCACAGACAGGTGATTCTGTTAATTATGTTGATTGGTGGATTGATGGCCAAGGATCAGGCCGTACTTATTACAATAGGATTCTCTTAAGTTCTGATGATTTAGAAGATGGAAATTATAGCGTTGTTGGTTGGGATCTAGACTGGGCAACTGGGGATAGACCTCAAAATTGGTCAGTAAATGACAATCTTTTATCCTTTGGCAGCATTCTTCTTAATGGAGAATTCCAGGGTTCTGCTAAAGCAAATATCGATTTAACGGGAACTCCTTTTTCTATAGGGACGGACACAGGTTTCGACTATGGGAATTCTAATGTAGGCTATAGTTCTATTAACATAGATGAATCTCGTCAGATCGTAAATGTTTATACTGCAAAGCTGGATGATTTCACAGTTAATGCAACCAGTTCTGTTGGATTAACCCCCTTTAGATTTAATCTTGACTATAAGCGAGATATAATTATGGGAACAGGTGAAATAACTATTCCCGGAAGGTCAGTTCAATTTTATGCTGCTTCTGGCACCGAAAGAAGTATTGTTAATATGGGAGATAGTGGTGATCTGGATGTGGGCAATACAACAACTATTGAAGCATGGATTAATCCGGATGATAATCAGATTGGCATAGATGAGTATGGTGTTATTTTCGGTAGCGAGAAAAGATATCTCCTAACAATGTCAACCGATGGAACAATTGCTTTATTATTAGCGAAAGATGAGTATACTTGGGAAGTTTATAATACACATTACAAAGCCAGAATTGGGGAATGGGATCATGTTGCGGTTACATTCGATTTTAATACAGTTGACAGATATACGGTGAAAATTTATATAAACGGTAATTTGTTCCGTTCATTTAAATCAAGTGGAATTGGAGAGATTCTAGGAGATGGAAATGCAGGAAATTTTGTGGTTGGCTATAAAGGTTCAATTAACGGCAGAGATGGATATTATCAAGGGAGTGTAGATGAATTACGTGTATGGAATATTACCAGAAATCAAGAAGATATTCAGTTAACAATGAATGAATCTCTAGATCTTGATACTTATGCCACTGACCAAAGTGGATTAATAGGTTATTGGAAATTCGAGGAAACTGAAGACTTGGGAATAGATGATGATGGTGTTCTGCGTTTAACAGCTGATGGAAGTGATGATATTCGCGATTATTCTGGTAACGAATTTCATGGTGATTTGAGTGGCGATTATGTTGGTTTAAATAACAATATTGTAGGTCTGGATGAATCAAATAAGATTATAATTAATAATGATTTCGCATTACACCCCAACTATCCAAATCCATTTAATCCAAGTACGGTAATTAGTTATAATATTCCTGAGAAAATGCTTGTCTCATTAACTGTTTACGACCTACTTGGTAAGGAAGTGGTTAAATTGGTTAATAAGATTGAAAATGCTGGTTACCATTCATTAGATTTTAATACTGCTCAATATTCTTTACCCAGTGGTGTTTATTTTTATTCCCTTAAAGGTGAGGGTTTTACTGAAACTAGGAAGTTATTATTAATGAAATAAAATGAGCAAGCAACTGATCTGAAAAATATTCAAATATTAGTCGGTCATGCTTAACTATAGTTAAATGTGACCGGCACTTCCTGCTTCACACCCCAAGTACAACAAACAAAAAGACAATAGGTATGAAAAGATTAGAATATAATAATTGAAAATTGACAAGTATTATTTATCTTGATATGAGAAACTAGTATATATTATTTTATACTAAGGAGATTATACAAATATATATTTGTTAAAATCGATTGAAAGTGAAGTAATATCAACTCATAAATTTCTTGTTAAGCGCACGATAAGTAATCTTTCAAAAGAGTAGATTTTACTTTAGTTGAATTATGGTCTGTTGGATAAAATTGGGTGTTAAAAATGTTATCCCCAAAAGCAAAAAGAAATATCTCTCGAATTATTCCATTTGGAATAATCTGGTTTTTTACAGCATTAGTATTTTTTATTGTTGAGAAAGCAGCATTTGGAGATACTGGTTCTCCTTCCACAGGAATAGATATTAGTTTTGAAATTTTTATTTTTGGAATGTTTGTCATTACATGTCTAGGACTATTGGTAGGTGCTATTGAAATATTTTATATGGATAAAGCTTTTGCAAAACTAAGCTTCTCCAAAAAAATATTTTATAAAATTATTATATACCTTTTAATGTTGTTCGTAGTTACAATTATTACATTCCCAATTGCAGCCAGTTTAGAACTTAATACAACTATTTTTGATAGCAAAGTATGGGATAAACTATTTTTATACCTAACCAGTTTTACTCACCTTAGTACCGATTTGCAATCAACTGTATCATTAGCCCTATCAATTTTTTATTTCGAAATAAGTGAAAATATTGGACATGGAATATTAATAAACTTTTTTACAGGAAAATATCATTCGCCTAAGGTAGAAAAAAGAATATTCATGTTTACGGATATGAAATCCTCCACAGCAATAGCAGAAAATCTTGGCCATATAAAATATTTTGAATTGTTAAAAGTATACTACAATGATCTATCCGATGCTATTATTAATCACTCCGGTGAGATATATCAATACATAGGAGATGAGATTGTTGTTTCGTGGAAATTTAAGGAAGGAATAAATAACAATAATTGTATAAAATGCTTTTTTGCAATGAAGGATGATCTGAGGAAAAGGGAAAAATGGTATCTTGATGAGTTCGGAATATTTCCTAATTTCAAAGCTGGCTTTCACTTTGGGCAAGTAACTGCCGGGGAAATTGGAGCCCTAAAGAAGGAAATCATCTTTACCGGTGATGTCCTCAATTCTACCGCACGTATTCAAGAACTTTGTAATAATTATAAAGTTGATATACTAGTTTCAGATGATTTGCTAAAAAGTATAAATCTTGAATCAGAATTTCATGTTAAATCTTTGGGCAAAAATGAATTAAGAGGAAAAACAAAAGACATTGAATTATATACGATTGTGAAAGACTAAATTGTTATCATCCTCAGTTGGTTTTGTTTTAGTAACTCACCTTCCCATAAGTGTCATTCCGAACCTGCTTGCAGCAGGCGAGCTTGTTTCGGAATCAAAATTATCTCATCTAAAAGAAAGCTAGATGCTGAACCTGTCTGTCGGCAGACAGGTTCAGCATGACAAAATTATATTTAGATTGTGTCTGTCATTCCAGCCTCTGAGCCGGAATCTATAAACCAAATCCGGCACTTGCCGGGTGAGTCTGAGACCCTAGCTTGTGAGCTCATCCACTTCAGTGTATAAATCCTTAGTACATACTATAAATAAAAAACAATATGTATAAATAGATTGTGATATAAAAATTGAATAAGTATTTTTTAAGTTGATTATAGGAATTGCTTATATTTTTTTTTTTTATCATAAGATTAAGTTTCTGCTTAATTAGTAATTATACACTATGCAATTTTCGATTTTTATCGTTATACTATTTTCCTTTTTACTAAGAAGGGATTATATAAAAGACAAATATTAACAGAATGAATAAGGAACACGATTATGGTTGACAATTATTTTAAAGAGTACCCAAATAAAGATGGATTTTATAAAGAATATGGAGGAGCATTTATTCCTCCGGTTCTTGAAGAAGAAATGAGGAAAATTACAGATGCATATTATGCTATTAGTAAATCTCATAATTTTATATCTGAACTTCGTAGTATAAGAAAACATTATCAGGGACGGCCTACACCAGTTTATTATTGCAATCGTTTATCAGAAAAATATGGTGGCAGAATTTATTTGAAACGTGAAGACTTAAACCATACAGGAGCGCATAAACTGAACCACTGCATGGGAGAGGCTTTACTTGCAAAACGTTTGGGGAAAAAGAAATTAATTGCAGAAACCGGAGCGGGTCAGCATGGAGTTGCCCTGGCCACAGCTGCGGCTTATTTTGGTTTGGGATGCGAAATACATATGGGTGAAGTTGATATTATCAAAGAACACCCTAATGTGGTTCGAATGAAAATTCTGGGAGCAAAAGTTGTTCCTGTTTCGCATGGCTTAAAAACTTTAAAAGAAGCCGTTGATTCTGCATTTGATGCATACTTGAAAGATCCAATCAGTACAATATATTGTATTGGCTCTGTTGTTGGTCCACATCCTTTTCCTATGATGGTACGCGATTTTCAACGTGTAGTTGGTATTGAGGCAAAAGAACAGTTTCATGAAATGACAGGAGAATTACCCGATAAGGTTGTTGCATGTGTTGGTGGAGGAAGTAATGCTATGGGAATATTTTCAGCTTTTCTGGATGATGCAGAATGTCAATTATTTGGAGTAGAACCTGCAGGAAGGTCTTTAGATTATGGAGAACATGCTGCTACCATGACACTTGGAAAACCTGGTATTATACATGGGTTTAAATGTTATTTGCTACAAGATGAGAAAGGTGAGCCAAGTTCTGTTTATTCTGTTGCCAGTGGTTTAGATTATCCGGGAGTTGGGCCTGAACATAGCATGCTTAAAGATTTAAAGAAAGTTAACTACGAAACAATTAATGATAAGGAAACTATAGATGCCTTTTATGAACTTAGTCGTTTAGAAGGCATAATCCCGGCTCTAGAAAGTGCACACGCGGTTGCCTATGCTATTAAACTAGCCCAGTCAAACCCTAAAACTTCAATATTAGTAAATTTAAGTGGAAGAGGCGATAAAGATATTGATTTTGTAATGGATGAATATGGATTACCAGAAAACAGAAAATAAATTATCTTGTATATTATTATAGGGGTAGTCCCGACCAAAAGACTGCGAGCAAGTTGGTGTGAATTTGTGTTAAAGTTTGATTAATCCGTTTTATTAACAGGAAATAATTAGGTGAACATCAAACAATGCTTGCTATAAAAAAGGAATTGTTTGCATTGATTACCAGCATTCTATTGATAAACAATTAAAGCAAATTGCAGATTCAGTTTTACTTTCTGCGGTAATGCTTTCATTCAATTATTAAATCAACCCAGTTGTATTTGTTTTAAAGAATTCTTAAAGAATGTGTCATTCCGAACCTGCTTGCAGCAGGCAAGCTTGTTTCGGAATCTAAACTTAATTAAACATTCTCATTCGTAAATTCATGCTGAACGGATTTATCTGCCTTTGGCATGAGTCGAAGCATGGGAGACAATTTTAGAATGAAGTTTCCGGTGTTCTAGAAAACAGAAACCGGAATGACAATTAATGTTATTTGACATTTCGACCAAGCATGTCATTTCGAAATGAGCTGATCTTTAGCGATTGATAAATCTTTGGAACAAGCAAAAATCATCTATTAGTAATCCGTCATTGCGAGATTCTTTTTCGAAGCAATTTTTAAATATTTGGATTGCTTCACCTCAAAGACAAGAGGTTCGCAATGACAATTTTTCATTTTATCAGAAGTGAAATATCTTGATCCCTAATTCCCCAAAACACCCTTATTTACTACAAATAAAAAGACAATACTAATGGCTTAATAATATTATTTATTTAATATAAATTCTAACTTAGATCAAATATTAACTGTGAACAGCTCAAATTTTGATTTCTATTGTTTTTATGTGTTTCTTTATTATTAGGAGTGAATTATATATACATTTATTCAGTAAAATTTTTATAATAAGCTATTAATTCAGTTAGACCTTATAGGAGAGGATAATCATGAGAAAATTTAGCGGTGAAAATAGACCTGATAGACGAAAAGATTTCAGTAAAAGAGGGAGTAGAGATTCTGAAAGACCTTCGATGCACAAAACCACCTGTGATCATTGTGGCAAAGATTGTGAAGTCCCCTTTAAACCTACTAGTGGGAAGCCAATTTATTGCAGCAGCTGTTTTGAGAAAAATCAAGATGGCGGACCAAAAAAATACGGTAGTGAAAGAGGCGATAGAAGGGTTAAAAGCGGAGATACAAGAAAAAGAAGTTTTGAATATGATAAAGAAAAGGACACGGATCAATTAAAAAAAGAAATAGGTCTATTAAACAAAAAACTTGATAAAATTTTAGAAATTTTAACACCTGATCCATCTGTAAAAACTTATAAAGAGGAGTTGGAAGAGGAAACAGAAGAGCCAAAAATTAAAAAAAAGACTAAAAAGAAAGTAGTTATCAAAGAGGAATAAATAAAAAGGTCTTAGCTTTTTGCTTCTTTTATAATTTTGACCAAGAAGAGGATTTTTGACTCAAAACCCAGAACAGAATATAACGGCAAGTTATAGATATATCTCAAAGTAAGATTATTTTTTAACCAAAGAATAATCTTACTACGCCCTCTTCATTTATTATAAATATAGCATTAATACTATTTTCCACTTCCATAATTTATTGCCCAGTAAAGTACTTAGTAAAAATTAAGTGTAACGAATTTTTGATTCTTGTAACAATATTAAACCTCGCTTGATATTAAATCGGATTTAAGGTATTATAAACGTTGCTGGGCATTATTGTTCCAAAACAAATGAAAATATATACGCACTGTTCAAAAATGGTTATTGATAAAATAAGGAATACTATTGATGTTTTTTTTGAGCACAATTAAATATACACACACGTTACCACCAATGTTATACGAACACGCAATCAGGACTGACAACAGTTCGCTGATAATATTAAAACATACATTATGAAAACAACTCCCGAACACGATGAACGAATAGCAAAAATGAGATTTGCATCGGTCTATCCACACTACATCACCAAGGTTGAGAGCAAAGGCAGGACAAAGGGAGAATTGCATCAGGTAATAGAATGGCTGACGGGATTTGACGACAAAAAACTGCGTGAACTCATCGATGAAAAAGTAACTTTTGAAACATTTTTTAAGAGAGCAAATTTAAACCCCAATGCACAACTAATAAAAGGAGTAATTTGTGGTTATCGGATAGAAGAAATTGAAAATCCATTAACAAAACAAGCAAGATATTTAGACAAGTTAGTGGACGAATTGGCGAAAGGCAGAAAGATGGAAAAGGTTTTAAGGCAATAATCAAAATCGGAACTATGGCAAAAACAAAGACAACTTACACAGGGGAAAACGTAATAGATTTTATAAACTCATACGTTGACAACGAACTGAAAAAAGCCGACAGTTTTCGACTAATAGAACTATTGCAGAAATGGTCTGGCTCTGAACCCAAAATGTGGGGACCGACCATTATAGGGTTCGGCAACTACCATTACAAATATGCTAGCGGACACGAAGGCGATGCACCAGTTCTTGGATTTTCTCCAAGAAAAGCAGCGTTTTCGCTCTACGTTTATTCTGACACAGAAAGAAGTAAATTATTGTTAGCCGACCTTGGTAAATTCAAAATGGGTAAAGCCTGCATTTATGTTAAAAAACTTTCTGACATCAATATTACGGCTTTGCAAGAACTCAGTATAGAATCAATTAAATACATTAACGAGCATCACGAATGTTCTTGCAGAATAAAACAAACCAATTAACGAAAGACAGAAACACTGCTGGTAACACCGTATAAAGTCATAGTGGCTAAACACCACACCCTTCAAACACAAACCGTTATAAATAGATCTCAAACTAAAACTAGGTTATAATCAGATAACTTTACTACTCCCACATTATTTTTCAATCGGTTTTAATTACTCAGTCAATATATCTTCTGAATTAATTCTTGCTACTTTTTTACCCATTTTCTTTTGAATTATTTTAAAATGGTGTTCATCATCATCAGTGATAAATGAAATAGCTTCACCGGTATTTTCAGCACGTCCAGTTCGTCCAATGCGATGTACATAATCTTTTGGAGAACGAGGTAATTCATAATTTATCACACATGGTAAAGATTCAATATCTATACCTCTGGATAATAAATCAGTAGTCACCAACACTTTAAGTTTTCCAGATTTGAATCTAGTTAACGCATCAGTTCTAGCACCCTGACTTTTTTTACTATGAATTGCTGATGCATCTACTCCATTTTTGCGAAGCTTATCAGCCACGTTATCAGCCTTGTAAACTGAAGAGGTAAAAACTAAGACTTGTTTAAACTTTTTGTTCTTAATTAAAGATCTTAATAACGGACCCTTCTTTTCTTCTGGGACAGAATAAGCAATCTGATTGATTAAATCTATGTTATAACTTTCCGCTTCAATCTTAAAAACTTTTGGATTCTTCAATAGAAGCTGATTTATCTTTTTAACTTCCTCACTTAGTGTTGCTGAGAACAGTAGGTTTTGTCTCGATTTTGGGAGTAATTCAAAGATGCGATTCATCTCTTCTTTAAATCCAAGATTTAGCATTTTATCAGCTTCATCCAGCACCAAAGTTTCAATTCTAGATAAGTGAGCTGCATTTGATTCAACTAATTCCAACAATCTTCCTGGGGTAGCAACTAAAATATTTACTCCAAAGAGAGCTTTCATTTGTGGATTTATTGAAACACCACCATAAACAGCCAGAGATTTAACATCCTTTGGAAGAGCTGAACTAAACAACTGAAAAACTTCTCTTACTTGGACTGCTAACTCACGTGTTGGTACCAAAACTAAAGCATTAATGAATCTATTTTTTGATTCAATATTACCGTGTAAATTTGTTAAAATTGGCAAAACATAACTGGCTGTTTTTCCTGAACCTGTTGGAGCAATTCCTAAAACATCAACTCCATTTAAGATGGCTGGAATTGCTTCTTTTTGAATTGGATATGGTTGATTGTAATTTTGATTTGCTAATTCACTTAATAGTGTTGGAGATAATCCAAATGAAGTAAAGGGCATATTTTTTTTCTTTTTAATAATTGTTTATTTAATTCTAGGAGTAAACATACACAATGACTCAAATTAAAGTTTGCTTTTAGAAATACATTTAGAAAATATACGGGATTATCGCCATTGGAATACCGAAGCAAGTATAATCGGAAAATGGCTTATACCTAAATCTATAATGGTTTAGTGAGAAATTGATTGAACCATCAAGATGGACGCCCTGTTAGTTCAGATAGTTTGGTAATAGCCCACGTGTAAGTAAGTTCATTATTTCTCACAAAGTTTACTTAAAATAATATTATTTAGGTTGGATTAAGATTTTATATTCATCCTAATATATCCATGAGTTTAAAGGTAGAGAATTTAAGAAATATGGCAAAGAACAAATGATAGATGGATACTACAAGAAGCTTATTATATAGAAAATAATGACACAAGTTATAGTGCGAACACAAAAATAGAAAATGTTGCTTATAAAATAATGCCAATTACAGAAGCGAAATATCCCGAGACCAGTTACCCCAAACACCTTTCTTTACTACAAATAAAAAGACAATAGGTGTAAATAGATTATAATATAATAATTGAAAATTGAATTAATATTATTTAAGTTGATAAAGAAGGTAAATCAATGATATTTATTAGAAAGATTGAGTTTTTAAACTAATAATTATGTTTTCGCAATAATAATAACTGAGTCTAAATGATTGAGTCAGTCAAAAGGAAAAAGGAACTCGAGAGTAAAATAGACAAAGCTCAGTGGAATAATCTTGCTCGTGTCGTTTTAAATCGATTTGGCTTAGACATTCTGCTTGCATTTAAAGATGCCAGAGAACAAGAAATTCTGAAAGATACCATACAATTTCTTCAAGATAAAAATATCGAAAATGTTTTTGAAATTCTCAAAATTTCAAATAACGTTACTGATCTGAAATTACAAATCGATCAATTTATTTCTGAGAACACTGATATTACCAAAGAATTACTTTTTTATTTGAAAAGTAAGAACCATTTCCCACAAGTTTTAAATGAAATAAAAATCTATCTAAAAGATATTCTCTTACCAAATGACCCCCATAAATTCCTATTTGACAATGATTTATTCTTTTTCCCTGAACAAGAAAAAAAAATTATCAAAGAAATCAGAGCAGTTTTTTGTAACAATTATTCTAACTGCGCTTTAATATCTGGGAGCCCAGAAAGTGGGAAAACAATCATTGGATTAAAGATCGCAAAAGATTTTGTAGAGCTTGGTTATTCCGTCTACTATTTTCGTTTTGATAATTTACAAAATCCAGATTTATTACGACAAGACTTAATATTTTTAAGCAATCAAGTAAATTCGTTGGTTGTCGCAGATAATTGTCATATGAACATTTCTGAAGCCTCGAACATTTGTCAGAATCTAAATAAGTTTAGAAATATTCAATTTTTATTTTTATCCCGTAGTTCAGAACTCCAGAATAAGTTCATAAGCGAATATGACAATATCAGTTTTTTAGATTTTTTTAAAAATTCTTACTTTAAATTATCATCTAGATATTTTACTGAAAAGGCGTCTGGGATAATTAAGAAATTTAAAAGATACAACGAATCAAAATATTCTCAATTATTTGAAATTGGAAATCAGCAATTTGTCATAAATAATTCGCATAAGAATTTAGTTACTTTATTTTATAATCTTGAATTTTGGTCCCCTGAGTTAAAACTTGATAAGCTTGACAAGAAAGAAATATTCAAAAAATTATTTCACAAATACTTAGCAAATAAACCGTTTGAAAAACTTTTATTACTTTCAACATTATACAAATATGAAATCTATTTTGAGGCAAAAGAAAATGAAATTACAGAATTGACTGATTTGTTAAAAAATGGAATAATTAGACAGCACCCAAATACAAACTATTTCTTTCTATATCATTCCTCTTTTGCAAAACTCTTATTAAACTCATTTACAATTCATAGTTCGTTCAAACGATATAAATCATTAGATGATTATATTTTTATAAAAATCAAAGACTATTTACTTTCCTTCACTAGTTACCCATTAAATCTAGAAAATCTATTTCATAATTTGATAAATAATCACGGGCAAACAATTGTTATCCGCTTACTGAAAGAGAAAAAAGTCTTTGAAATGTTTCTTATATATTTTAATAATAATGGACATAGTCTAAATTTATTATTCATCCTTTATCGCATCCAACAGACCAATTTTAATTTGGCGAAGGAACTTTTCAATAAAATATTAACCTCAACATGGGTAAATATATTTAAATCATTAAGTCTTGCTGGTCTTTCAGTTGGTCTCATCAAACTTAGCAAAACAGCATCTGATAAAGCATCAGAAGTAATTAAAAATTTCTCGATCGACGAACTAACAAAAATGTCCCGCAATATTAAATTGAACTTACTTGCAAATTCACTAAGAGAATTGGACAAACTAACTGGACAAGGGATTATTGGACGAAAAGTATATTGCAGGATTAATGATGAGGAACTTCTCTCAAAAATTACAGAATCATCTTTAGCACACATTGGTAAAAGTTTTAGCGAATTATTCTATGTAGATCAACTTAAGACTGTGGACCTTTTTAAGAAAATTGACAAAGGAGTTATTGAAAAAAAAATATCTGAATCAGATATAAAATACATTAGCAAAGCAATGAGTGAATTCAATAAAATTGATTGTGCATATTCTACTCTAATTTTCCAATCAATGAATAATGATTTGCTCGTATCCAAATTGTATGAAACTAGCGCTGAAGGATTAGGACGTTCCCTAAACGAATTCAAAAATATAAGTAATGAAAAAACTTGGGATCTTTTCGAAAAGTTAGATAATGATCATATTCTTAATCTACTTAGAATATCTACAATTGAGCAAATTGCTCAAAGCTTAAGCGAAATGCATCTTGTTAATAAAAAGAAAACAGAAAGATTATTTTATGTTTTAGAAACACAGACATATCTTAATAAAATTCACAACAAAAATACTAGTTTTCAGAAATTAGGTAATGTTCTCAAGAACTTCAGAAAAATTGATACATCGAGAGAAAAATTGAAGGAAATAGTAACCTCTATTGATGTTAACTTATTCAGCAAACGCTCACAAAATTTAGACTTTAATATATTTTGTGTAAGTCTAGTTGATATCGGGATTGTTAATAGACAATTTGCCTTAAATATTTATAAGTACGTTGACAAAACGACATTATTCAGAAAAGCTCAAAATGAAAAATTGCAACATATTGGTCGTTCATTGAGCAAATTTAAGAGTTTTGATAAAGAATTAGTGGACCAAATATCAGCAAGTATTGACTGGAAGATCATGATTGAGAAAGGTAGAAATATTAGTTTTGCTCAAATTGCTAATTGTCTAGCTGATTTCAAGAAATATGATAAATCTATGGCTGTTAAAGTGTACCATTCTTTGGAACTTGAATATCTGATTGATATTGCTCATAAATCCAGTACAAAAGTAATAAGAGACTCATTGCGAAAATTGAGAAAAGTCGATGAGATTCGATCAAGAGAGATTTTTCAAAAATTAGAAATTAAACAAAAGTAAACATTACCAGCCACTCAATCCGTCTTCTTCGCTCAATTTGGCGAAAGTGATAAAATTAAAATAAACGTTGTTTTGTTAGTCTCTTGTCTTGTGCAGACGGCAAATTGCCAACGTCGTAAATGTGAGCCAAGTTCATCACTTAAATTAATTTCGGCAAATCCGAAATTGTGCACTTAATAATGATTATTGCCGAACCGATATAATTACTTATGAGCTGTCAGAGCTAATGGTATCAGTCAATAAAAATATTAACTTTATAATTTTTTCCGTCATCTTCAGCATCTATATTAACTAGTTCTCCTTCTGTACCCTCTTCAATCAATTTTAATATTTGATCCATATTAATTTGTTTTCCGTCAACTTTCAACTTTGACTTAGGTATAAGATTTAGACCTACCTCAGCTAATGCAATTGGGATGTTAACATTTGCTTTCACTTTATCTTCTTCGGTTACACGTACACGAAGGAACTTCTTGCTATTCGGTTTTTTAATCTTGGGACTGTCATTAAATGATTCACTTGGATTTGCTTTTTCCAACAGTTGTTCAGCTTCCGCAACCGAAATTTTCCCCTCTTTTAACATTTCTAGTATTATTCTTTTTTCTTCGCTCATTTCATACTCCTTTGATAGTTGTTTATGAAAATATTTACTCCACAAAGTCATCATCTCTTAATATTTTTTACCCTAATTTTTTATAACAGTGTAATAAGTTTTCCAATGTCTGTGCCTGTAATTATCCGTTGAATTATTATTCAATTTCTCCAAGGCTTTTTATTGCTTCCTTTACATTAATCTCGCCGTCAGAAAGTGAATTGAGAATTTTTACCCGGTCATCCAAATCACTATTCTTTGGCTTATAACCTAGAGTATTTATGATACTCTTAAGGCGACCTTTCACCGTAGGATATGATATTCCCAGATCTTTTTCCATAAGTTTGATATTTCCCTCATTCTTAAGAAAAATTTCTATAAAATAGAGATCCTCTGGTTTAAACATATGGAAGCGGTTGACCTTGAAATTACTCTTTATCAGTGTTTTGCAACCCTGACACTCAACCTCTTTTATTAAAAAATCTCCGCTGCAATATGGACAATTGGTTAGCTCATTCATTTTTCAACCTTTTTGTTATTTATATCGGCAATATAATTAAATATATTAATATTTGTCAAGTATTTTCTTAATTATATCAATGTCTCTCTTAATTATGTTAACAAATAACTTGTGATATAACATTTCGCAGATTAAGTATTTATGGAAAGTTTACTATAAGAGAATTCGAGTGGAGTAATTATAAATATTTAATTGCAGATGTTACAAAAGCTAAAGAACTTTATTCTTTCAGAAAAAACACTAAATTTATTACAAGAATGTTATAAATGTTATAAATGTTATAAACCTTAAATTTATCTTTTGAAAGTCTAGGGTTATAAATATTTTCCAATTTGTGTAGTTTATATTTTGAGAAATCTGTTCAAAAAGTGGGAATTAAAAAAATTTAAGCCGTACATGTTATGTCATAGTTTTGTAACTCACTTGCTTGAACATGATTAGTAAAATTTAAATGAAATATATAAACAATAGTGCTTATATCTCCCACTTAGCCGGATAAGAACAATTGCTTATACACAAACGTTGTAGCCCATTTAAGAAAAACTGAGTACCAAATAATGGAAAAAATAAAATGATTTTAGCATCGGCACAAACAAGTCCTAAACGATTTAATATTAATGCAAATCTGACTGACCATTATAGGCTGATTGAATTAGCAGCAAAAAATGGTGCAGACTTAATTTTATTCCCTGAATTATCTATATCTGGATATGAAAGGGAAAAGGCAAAGGAGTTGATATTTGAAAAGGATGATTCAAGGCTTGATGGGTTGATAAAATTATCTGTTGAAAATAAAATCGTAGTGATTGCTGGAGCACCCATTCGGATTGGAGAGAATTTATATATTGGTGTATTTATTATAAAGCCTGATAATACGATTTCGATATACACGAAGCAATTTTTGCATACTGGTGAGGATATTATTTACAAATCATCTTTTGATTACAATCCAGTAATCGAAATTAAAAATGAAAGGATTTCAATAGCCATATGTGCTGATATTAATAATCCGAAACATCCTGAGAATGCAAAAAAGAAAGATACAAGTATATATTTAGCAAGTATTTTCTTTGAGCCTAATGATATGCAGAAAGCATATAGGACACTTTCGAGTTACGCAGAGAAATTTTCTATGAATGTTTTAATGTCAAACTATACCGGACAATCTTGGGGTCTTGATGGTGGCGGACAAAGTGGATTTTGGGACAAAAATGGAAATTTAGTTTCGAACTTAAATGATTCTGATTCTGGATTACTACTGATTGAGAAAATGAATAATGAATGGATAGAGAAAAAGATAAAATATGAATAAAAACGGGCTACAACAATGTGTATAATTCATAAGGGCTTCAGTGGTTTTCGGGCATTATCACCCGCATCATTTTTGGTGGGTAAATTGATTGGTTTGAATCCTGCAATCCCTTACGTAATCATACACTCACCGTTGTATGCTAGTTTACATGATTTTATTACGTACCTGAATAAATTTTGGATAAATTGTCTGTTATTATTTGAAATAAAATATTATAAAACCTAATAAAAGGTAAATATGCGACTAAGAAATTTTAGCATCTTTAGTATATCATTTATATTACTTTTGATGTACACGGCAGATGTTTGGGCATCTGAAAATATAAAAGGCCTTGTCTTTTTCGATATTAATAATAATGGCATCCAAAATTCAAATGAG